>Ga0187879_10003897_pt1 | contig 10010 bp, 9 predicted proteins | sample June2016WEW_19_1_FD_132423 | JGI IMG/M metagenome (GOLD analysis project Ga0187879, IMG submission 132423) | Peatland microbial communities from SPRUCE experiment site at the Marcell Experimental Forest, Minnesota, USA - June2016WEW_19_10 | ecosystem: Environmental > Terrestrial > Soil >... | reverse complement strand
ATGTACAGCAAGCCGGCGATCAGCCCAACACCGGCAACATCGAGTACCAGCGAGAACACCAGATAGAACTCGCCCCGCCAGAAGCGGATGCCGAAGAGGGGCTCCATGATGTCGTATTCCAGCGTGATGGTCGCCGTGCCGAGGAGGAGCAGTGCGAAGCCGTAGAAAATCAGCCTGTGCGCGCCGCCCGCCGCGGGATCGCGCCGGTCGATGCTGCGGTGATCGAGGACCGACGCGATCATCGCGCCGGTGCGCGCGCGCCAGTTTCCCAACATGAGCGCGGCGCCGCGCCGGTACTTGCGAATCTCGCGGTAGACGCCGTAAAAAAAGATCCCGATCGCGCCGTAGCCGAGCGCGTAGAACAGCCGCACCTCGACGATCGGGAACGCCTCGAACAGGATCCGAGTCACGGTATCGGAGCGGCTCAGGTCGTCAATTAGCATGGCGGTTACCGCTGCTGCGCGCGATAGGCCGACCAGCTTTGATCGATCAGGTACGCGTGTATGGCGTCCGGCGTGCCGAGAAGCAACACGCTCGCCGCGAGCGCGGCGCGAATTACAGCTTCATTCCGCGGCGGCATCGGCTTCTCCCGCTCAGTCGTATCCGTCGAGGAACGGCTCGAAGATCTTGCGCGGCCCGCGCTGCGCGGCGTTATATTCGCACATGCCGGCCTTGCTGTTAAATACTCGTCACCGCTCCTAGCCCGTATGCCCCATCGATTATTGCGGTTCGGCCTGTCGCGCAAGCACCCGGAACCGAGGATGTTCGCGCGGCACGATGCTCTGAAGCCGGCGTTATGATGTCGTCATCATCGGAGCGGGCGGTCACGGTCTCGCCGCCGCTTATTATCTGGCGCGCGATCACGGCATCCGCGACGTCGCAGTCCTCGAGAAAGGATACCTCGGCGGCGGCAATACCGGGGGGGACCGCGCGAATGCCGGGGCAGGGCTCGCGGGTGTAAACCGGTGCCGATCGAGGCGCGGCGCGCCGCAGGCCGCGGCGGACAAACGAGCGGCCCGTCACACCGACTGCGGGGACCTAAGTCCGTGGACGGGCTTTTTTGCCCAGGTCGTCACATTTTGAGGGCAAAATGGCATGCCGTCAGGCTCAAGCAAGTTTTCACAGGTACGCTGCGATCCCATGAATGGAGTCCCCAGAGTTTCCAGCCGGCGCATGCAGGGGCTGCGTGCGCGTGGCTTCAGTCTGATCGAAGTGCTGGTTGCGCTGGTGATCATTGCCGTGGGAATGTTGGGTCTCGCCAAACTCCAGGCGCTCGCCTATGCCAGTACCGGCACTGCGAGTCTGCGCTCGCTGGCGGCGTTGGAGGCCTCGAGCCTCGCCGCTGCGATGCGCGCCGATCGGCTCTACTGGTCTGCGCCGCCGGCGGCCCTGGCGGTCACGTTCGCCGGCACCGCGATCACCTCGAGCGATGCCGCGCTGACGGGTACCACGAGCTGCCTGCACGCGAGCAATGCCACTCCGTGCACCGCGGCCCAGGTCGCAGCCTACGATCTGCAGCAATGGATCACCACGCTCAATACCGGAATGCTGCCGAACCCTACGGCGGCGATCAGCTGCCCGACGCCCGTCGCCGGCCCGATCGCCTGCTCGATTCAGATTTCCTGGGCAGAACGCTCCGTCGCAGTGAATGCACAGGCGGCATCCGTCAACGTTGCGGCTGCCTCCGCCGGCACCTCGGCGATGGCCGCGCCGACGTACACCTTGTACGTGGAGCCCTAGCCCATGAGAGCTCACGATCGCAGCCTCGGCGCATCAAAGCGGCAATCCGGCCTGACGCTGGTCGAGCTCCTGGTGGCTCTGCTCATCGGGTTGTTCCTGCTCGGCGGCCTGATGACGTTGGTCCAGGACAACAAGCGCACGTTCAACACCCAGAACCAGCTGGCGCAGCTGCAGGACAGCGAGCGCCTCGGCATGACGATGATGACCGATGTCATTCAGACGGCCGGCTACTTTCCTGATCCGACCACCAACACACCGACCACGGCGCTGCCGGCATCCGGTGCGTGGGGGGCGACACAGCCGGTGAGCGGCATTCTGGGCACGACCTCAACGGGCGATACCATCAGCGTGCGCTACGCGACCAACAGCGGCGATGGCATTCTCAGCTGCAACGGCACTTCGAACACGAGCGGCGCCGTGTACACCTACATCAACACGTTCTACGTCGTCGTCAATGCAAACGGCAGCAGCGATCTGGTTTGCAGGCGCGATGACATCACCACCGGCAACAACGTTTTCCCGCTGGTCAGCGGCGTGACCGCGCTCAAGGTGCTGTACGGCGTCAATTCCGCCAACACCGGCAACAATGTCGACACCTACATGACCGCGACCGAGGTCAACACCGCGCTGCTTTGGAACAATGTCATCTCGGTGCAAGTCACGCTGACCTTCACCAATCCGCTGTACTCGGCGGCGAACCCGCAAGGCCAGCTGCCCACGCTCAATTTCCAGCGCAACATCGGCGTCATGAGCGTGATCGGAATTTAGCCATGACCCCGATTCCACGCGCCCGCTCTCGGCAATCCGGCATCGTGCTGGTTTCCAGCCTGTTGCTGCTCTTGGTCGTCACCATCATTGCCATCAGCATGTTTCACAGTTTCGGCCTGCAGGAGAAGATCGCCGGCAACGTGCGCGAGAAGCAGCGCGCCCTGCAGGTGGCGGCGAGCGCCGAGGAATACGCGGAGTGGTGGCTCACGACGAGCAGCAAGGCGACATTCGACATCGAGAACGGCTACCCGGCCGCCGACGACAAGAATTGCGACAACTCGGCGCTGTTCGTCGCCACCGGAACGGGCGCCACCAACGGCGGGGAAATCTGCGCCAACACGCTGCCCAGCATCAGCAGCAACACCGTCGGCGTCACGGCGTGGCCGACCTCGACGACCTATCCGAACATGGGCGTGCAATACCAGCCGCCCAACATGAATTTCACCAACGCGGCGTTGCCGAATTACTACGCGCAGGTGCCGCGCTTCTACATCGCCGATCTTGGCCCGCTCGCGACCGGGCGCGGCGAGGTCTATCAAATCGACTCCTATGGCTACGGTCTCAGTACCACGGGCGTTGCCGTGGTCGAGAGCACCATGTCGATCACCTGCCTGGTTTGCAATTTGGGAGGACTATGATGCGTGCCAAGCATTCGATCATCGTGGCGGCGGCGCTGCTGGCGGCGGTGTTCACGACCGTCGGGCGGGCACAAACCGTTATTCAGGACGATTTCACGCAGGCCGCATCGACCAATAACTGGTATTTCTTCAACGGTGCCTGCATGACCGCGGGCAGCGGTACCTCGACCGCCAGCCCCGGACCGATTCCGGGTTGTTCCAGCGTGTTTTCCCTCTATTACACCGGCACGGAACATGCCAGCAATTCGGCCGGCGCCAACTGGTACGACCAGGCGCTCGTCGGCGGTCAGAACGGCGTTGCGCCGCCCCAGTCCGGTTGCGCGGCGCCCCTCAGCAATCCATCCACCCAGTGCTCGGCAACCACGACGACCCTGCCCGACTCGGTGGGTTCCGGAGCGCTGCGCTTCACCAACGGATTCCCGTACGGATATTTTGAGCGCGGCGCGATCATTTCCGCCTCGTCGTTCAACACCGGTCAGGGCGTTCAGGTCACGTTCAAGACCGTCACCTATCGAGGCGATCAGGGCGGCGAGGGCGCCGACGGCGCCGACGGTATTGGATTCTTCTTGATCGATGCCAGCAAAGGCAACCCCGCCAACGGCGTGGGAGCCGTCGGCGGCAGTGTGGGATATTCCTGCTCTAACGAGAACAGCCCGGCCGATGGCCTGGTGGGTGGATACCTCGGACTCGGCATCGACGAATACGGCAACTTTCTGAACGGCGCCGCCTTGATGTCCGGCTACACCGGCACGAATCCCTCAGCCACGTACACGATGCAGCACGGTGACAACTCGGCCTTGGGCTATGGCTACTATCCGAATCGCGTCGGCCTGCGCGGCGCGGGCAGCGTCTCGTGGAGTTACCTGCACTCCACCTACGGCACGTATTATCCCAGTTCGCTCTCCAGCACTCAGCAGGTGTATGCCGTCCAGTGGACGTGCGTCCTGGGCCAGGTGCTCAACTTTTCATCCTCCGCACCGAGCAATCCCAACTCGACGGGCGCAGCGGTGCCGGCGGCGGTGAGCCCGCAGCCGTCGCCCGCATTGCTCGACTACAACCCGATTCCCAACGCCTATGTGACTCTGCCCGTCCAGATCGCCGCCGAGACGGCTTGGAGCCGGACGGCTGCAACGCCGATTCAATACAACCTGAAGATCACGCAAAACGGGTTGCTGAGCCTCGCCTATAGCTTGAATGGCGGCGCCTACCAGCCCGTCATCAGCGGCCAGAGCATCGCCGCATCGAACGGCTCTTTGCCGGCCAGCCTGTATTTCGGATTTTCCGGCTCGACGGGCGGCTCGACGAACATTCACGAGATCCTCTGCTTCAAGGCCGCGCCGCCGGAGCAATCCTCGAGTTCGGCGAGCGTGAATGAAAAGCAGACCACGGAAGTGCTGGCCACCTCGCAAGCCTTTTTCTCCTTCTACGACCCGAATGATTGGACCGGACGCGTGGTGGCTCTGCCCTTGGTCGATACGGCCGGCGTCATCACCGTCGGCAGCGCGACCAATGGCTATCTTGCCAATTGGGATTCGGAGTGCACGGTGAGCGGCATTCCTTCGGGACAGACTTGCTCATGGACCGGAGTGAGCGGCACCGTCGCGGCGGAGGCGCCGACGAGTCGCGTGATGCTCACCTGGAACGGGCTCGACACGACGGCGACGCCGGGAACGGCTGGAACTCCGTTCGAATGGCCGAGTACCGGTGTTTCCGGCATTACCACCACCGAGGAGAACACCATCGATGCCGGCGATACGGCTCCGTTGAACGCGAATCGATTGAATTATCTGCGCGGCGTGCGCTCCAACGAGATCAACTCGGCGGGTGTCGGCCTGTTTCGCGCACGCGACGGTGTGATCGGCGACATCGTCGATTCGAGCCCGGTGTTCGTCGGGCCACCCACCTCGCCCTATCAAATCACGTGGAAGGACAGGCTCCAATCGACGGACACGATGTTGGAGAATTCCGGAACGCAGACATACAAAGCGTTCAAGGTTGCCGAACTGGGGCGGCTCAATGTCGTCTATGTCGGTGCCAACGATGGTTTTCTGCATGGCTTCGAGAGCGGAACCGAGGATGCCAGCGGCAACGTCGTCGCGGGCAGCGCGAATGATGGGGCCGAAGTGCTCGCCTATATGCCGGGGGCCGTGCTCGACGCGATCCACAATGCCAGCGTTCCGGGGCTGGATTATCCAAACACGCAGTACGCACACAATTTCTATGTGGATGCCACGCCCGGCACCGGCGATTTGTTCTACGGTGGCGCGTGGCATACGTGGCTCGTCGGCGGCCTGGGTGCCGGCGGCGCGGCGATCTACGCGCTCGATATCACCGACCCGGTGAACGAGCCCTTTTCCGAGGCCAATGCGGGAGGGGCCGGCGGAGTCGTCAAAGGGGAGTGGAGCCCGGCGAATATCACGTGTTTGGGCAATGGCGCCAATTCCACCAACTGCGGCCAAAGCATGGGCAATACCTACGGCACGCCGCAGATTCGCCGCTTTCACAACGGCACCTGGGGCGCCGTGTTTGGCAACGGCTATGGCAGTGCGACCGGGGATGCGGGCATCTTCGTGATGCTGATCAATCAGTCGACCGGCGCGGCAACGTTTTACTACCTGAGCACCGGCAGCGGCACGTTGGCGAGCCCCGGCAGCGATGGCATTGCGGATGTCACGACCGCAGATCTCGATGGCGATCACATCACCGACTATGTCTACGCGGGTGACTTGCAGGGCAACGTGTGGCGCTTCGATCTCACCAGCACCAACCCCGCCAGTTGGACGGTCACCTCCGGTCCGCTGTTCAAGACGCCCTCCGGTCAACCGATTACCGAGCCGGTGGTCGTCGCATCGGTCGTCGCGGCCGGCGCCGTTCCCCAGATCATGGTGGGCTTTGGCAGCGGGCATCGGACCCAGTTCACCAATACGAGCGCGGCCACGTACGCCAGTGGAACGCAAAGCCTCTACGGTGTGTGGGATTCGAATTTCTCCGCCTGGGATGCCATTTCCAAGGCGCAATACATGACATTGAGCGGCGCTCCGGCGACGCTGCACCAGTCAAACCTGCAGGCGCAGACGCTCACGCAAGCCTCGACGACGACCGCAGGTGTCACCACCACGACCGTGACGACCAGCAACACCGCCGTGACCTGGGCGACCTGTTCCGGGACGTGCACGGGGAGCTTCGGCTGGTATGCGAATTTGCCGGGCAGTTTGGGTGCAACGAACTCGGCCGGCGCCGCGCTCACCGAGCAGATCGCCTCTGCGCCGGGTTTGTACCAGAGTGCGCTGGTTGTGAACTCGGCGATTCCGGCGAACAACCAGATTTTGAGCTGCTCATCGTCGACCACGGATGGCGGGGTCACCTATGCCATATCGATGGCCACGGGCGGCATCTTTAACTCCACGGGCGGCGGCACGCAAAGTGCGTTCACCGCGTTCAAAAACACCACCACGGTCGGCGTCCTTTCGAACGAGACGGGCGCGCTGGCCGTCGTGAACACCACCGAAGGCACGACTTACCTGCTCGGTCAGTTGATTCAGGTCAAAGCGCCCACCGGCTCGACGGCGGGACAGGTGGCGGGCCTGCAGCAAGTGAGTCTGCCGTCAAATGTCAAGTACACACGACTGACATGGGTCGAATTGCGGTGAGCGGCTCACCTTAACTTTTCTTGCGCATCGAGGAGGCTATAATCGCGTCCCTTCAGCAATCAAAGGAGTGACCATGGGACTTTTCAATAGCATCCTCGACAAGCTCGGCTTCGGACACGCCGCGTCGGCGGCGCCGGCGGCGGCGCCTGCGGCCGCTGCAGCGCAACCCAGCACCGCGGCGGTTGCCACGGCAGCCGCGCCCGCCGCGCCACCGGCCGCGATGCCGGTGGTCGATGTGGTCTCGAAACTCGACTCGCTGGCGCAGGCGAACCCGGAAAAGCTCAATTGGAAAGTGTCGATCGTCGACTTGTTGAAACTGCTCGGCCTCGACAGCAGTTTCGCCGCGCGCAAGCAAATGGCCACCGAAGAGGGATGCCCCGCCGACAAGATGGCCGACTCGGCGCAAATGAACATGTGGTTGCACCAGACCGTGCTGCAGAAGCTCGCCGACAACGGCGGCAATGTGCCCAAGGAATTGCTCGGCAAATAGCGCCGGGTTCAGCCCATCGGCAGATCGCGGCGTTTCCGTCCGCGCGGAAACGCCGCATCGATCTTCGCGAGGCTCGCCGGGTCGAGTTGCAGTGACGCGGCAGCGGCGTTTTCCGCCACGTGCGCGATGCTGGCAGCCTTCGGGATCACGAACGTGCCGGGATGGCGCAGCAGAAACTTGAGCGCCACCTGGCGTGGGGTTGCGCCGTGCGACGCGGCGATCTCCTGGAGCAGGCGGCCTCCCGGGGAATTCGAGGCATACGCGGTGGATCCGCCGAAGGGTGTGTAGGCGACCAGCGCCGTACCGTGCCGCTCACACCAGGGGAGCACTGCGTGCTCAATGGCGCGCTCCTCGAGGTGATAGAGCACTTGATTGCAAGCCGGATGGCCGGCGCCGGCAATGGCCCGTACTTCCTCGAGGTCCGCAACATCGAAGTTGCTGACGCCCCACGACTTGATCTTGCCGTCCTGCTCGAGCCGCTGAAACGCGGCGAGCGTGTCTTCGAGCCTGTACCGGCCGCGCCAATGCAGCAGGTAACAGTCCAACCGGTCGGTTCCCAGGCGCTCGAGCGATTGCTCGCAGGCCGCGAGCGTCCCGCGCGTCGAGGCGTTGCTGGGCAGGACCTTCGAGATCAGGAACACCTCGTCCCGGCGGCCTCGGATCGCCTCGCCGACGAGTTTTTCCGCATCGCCCGAGCCGTACAGTTCGGCCGTGTCGATATGCGTCATGCCGAGATCGAGGCCGCGGCGCAACGCGGCGAGTGCCGCGGCGCTCGCCGCCTCGTCCAAACGCCAGGTACCCTGACCGATGACGGCGACTTCTCGTGCCGTGGAACCGAAGCGGCGAGTCTCCATGCAGGGCACATTCGCCGCTCCGGCCGAAAAAGGCAATCTGCCCTGCACAACCGCTTTACGGTAATCTCCAGCACTGACCCGATGCAGGTGCAATCATGATCATCGAATCCGCCCTCATTACCATCCGCGGCGGCAGCGAATCGGCCTTCGAAGCGGCATTTCCTGCGGCCGCCAAGATCCTGGCGGCGAGTTCCGGCTATATCGCCCACACGCTGCGCCGCTCGGTGGAGACGCCGACCCGCTATCTGCTGACCGTGCAGTGGCGAGCCCTCGAGGACCATACGGAGGGATGCCATGCCCCGCGTAGGAATCATCTGCGACACGCACGGACTGCTGCGCGTCGGGGCGAGGCGGTTGCTGCGAGGCTGTGACCACATTATTCATGGCGGAGACATCGGCAATCCGGGCGTGCTCGAGGCACTCGCCGCATTGGCGCCCCTCACCGCGGTGCGCGGCAACAATGACAGCGGAGCGTGGGCGGAGGCGCTGCGCAAGTCGGAATTCGTGCGGGTGGGCGGCATCGGGATCTACGTCGTACACGACATTGCGGATATGGACATCGATCCGGCCGCCGGGACCGTCCAGGTGGTCATCGCCGGCCATTCGCACAAACCGTCGATCGGGCGACGCGACGGCGTGCTCTACGTGAACCCGGGAAGCTGCGGCCCGCGACGCTTCAAACTGCCCGTTTCCCTCGGGGAACTGCTCATTCGCGGCAGTTCGATCGAGCCACGCATCGTCGAGTTGAGCGGTGAGGACCTGGGTTAGCCGATGATTGTGGACGACGCCATGGCTGCGGTCATCGAGACGCGCGATCTTTCCAAAGCCTACGGTGATTTTGGCGCGCTGCACGCGCTGAATATTTCGATGCCCCGGGGGAGCGTCTTCGCGCTGCTGGGTGCAAGCGGTGCCGGCAAGACCACGACCATCAAGATTCTGCTCAACATGATCGAGCCGACGCGCGGGACGGCCACGATCCTCGGCGTCTCATCGCGCTGCCTCACGCCGCGACTGCTCGAACAGATCGGCTACGTGTCGGAAAATCAGGCGCTGCCGGCGCGCCTGCGGGTCGAGGAGTTCTTCCGCTATCTGCGCGACTGCTATTCGCGGTGGGACCGGCAGCTGGAAGGCGAGCTGCGCGAGCAGCTGCTGTTGCCGTCCAGGCGGCGAATCGGCGAACTCTCCCACGGGATGCGCTTGAAAATGGCGCTGGCCTGCGCATTGCCGTTCCGCCCGCCGCTGTTGATTCTCGACGAGCCGCTGAGCGGACTCGATGCACTCGCGCGCGACGAAATCATCGGCGGGTTTCTGCACCGGGCGGCCGAAATGTCCATATTGATCTCATCGCACGAGTTGGACGAGGTCGAGCGCTTCGCCACACACGTTGCCTTTCTCCATGAGGGGCGGCTGCTGTTTCAAGGGTCGGTCGGCGCGCTCGCCGAGCACGCAATCCCGCTGCTTCAGGACGGTCGATCCGGCGATGCGCACAAGCCCTCGCTGCGTGCGATCTTCGTCGCCATGGTTCAGGATGCCAAGCGGGCTGCGGCCCGATCGGCGCCGCAGCCGTGAAGATTCGGCACATTTTGTACAAGGACTGGACGCTCCTCTGGCCGATGGTCGCGCTGGTCACCATCATACAGATCGGTTTCGAGTGGGCGGTGCACAGCACGGGCCTCTTTCAGGACAATCCGGCTTCAATTGCGCTGCTGCGTCCGCTCACGCTTGCCTGGTACGCCGGGCTCGCCGCCATGGCGGCTGCCGTCGTTCATCAGGACACCATTCCGGGCGCGGATCAGGATTGGTTGATACGACCAGTGGAGCGGTCGGATCTGCTGCTGGCGAAGATCGTATTCGCCGTGATCGTGATCGT
>Ga0187879_10003889_pt1 | contig 10019 bp, 10 predicted proteins | sample June2016WEW_19_1_FD_132423 | JGI IMG/M metagenome (GOLD analysis project Ga0187879, IMG submission 132423) | Peatland microbial communities from SPRUCE experiment site at the Marcell Experimental Forest, Minnesota, USA - June2016WEW_19_10 | ecosystem: Environmental > Terrestrial > Soil >... | reverse complement strand
CATCGCCGTGCTCGGCGTCAGCTACAAGCCCGGCGTCGGCGACATCCGCGAGTCACCCGCCCTGAAGATCCTCACCCTCCTGCAAGATCTCGGCGCGGAGCTGCGCTACCACGACCCCCACGTGCCCGCGCTGCGCGACCACGGCCTGCACAGCGTCTCCCTCGTCGACGCGCTCGAGGACGCCGACCTCGCGCTGATCGTCACCGCCCACCCCGAGGTCGACCATGAGCTCGTCGCCCAGCGCGCACGCCTGCTCGTCGACCTGCGCGGCGTCACACGCACGCTCGGGGTCGCCGGGGCCGTGCGGCTGTAGCTCTCGCTGCTATCGGGTGCTTGCCTATCCACGCTGCAGCTCGGCTCGGACTCGATCGCGCATGCCATCCCAGGTCGCGCGTAACGTGGCGCTCATGGCTTCCATCACGCTTGAAGGCAGAGTCTGGCGCGTGGCCTGCACGCCTAATAAGACCTATGGGGGAGTATAGTACTCCTATGTCTGTCGTATCGATTGCTGACTTGTTCAAGGTCGGGCCGCCGCTCAGCGAGGTGGAACAGGTCGGACGCGCTCCCTCCATAGACGCGCTCAGCGATCGGGCGATCGCGGGCGGGACGCTGCGGCTGTTCGACCAGCGTCGCGAGGGCAAGACCAGTCTGGCGCTTGCGGTTCTGGCTCGCGCCAACGCCGCACGCCTGGCGACCTGCAACCTCCCACCCGACGAATACCCGACTGCTCAGTCAGCAGCAGCGCGGATCCTCGCTCAGCTCGGGGGCGCGCTGCGTGCCGCGCGGCGAGCAGAGCAGATCGGGGGAGCCGCGGCGCGCATCGCCGGCCGGATCGCTCGCGCGACTGGAAGTGAGGACCTCGCCCTGCTCGCAGACCTCGCTGACACCGCCCAACCCTCCGAGCTGACCCTCCCCTCTGTCCTCACGGCCCTTCGTGAGCGCCTGAAGACATCGGACGGGCGAGCGGTCCTGCTCATAGACGAGGCGCACCTCATCGGCGACTGGGCTCCGGAAGATCAGGCAGCCGTCCGCGCGCTGCTCAAGGACGAGCACCGGCGCCTCGGTGTTCTTCTCGCTAGCAGCGAAGACAGCGCGCAGAGCACTCTCGTTCCGATTCTGCGGTTCCTGGGCGAGCCGTTCGTCGTCCCGCACATCGCACGGGAGGATTGGCAGCACGATCTACGCGAGCGCTTCAAGCGCGCCGACCTCTCCCTGGAGGAGCCCGCGCTCGAGAGGCTGCTCGACCTCTCCACCGGCCAGCCGTACTGCACGATGCTGCTGGCCCGTCAGTGCGCCGAGTTGGGTGGCGCGTTCGGGAATGTCAACGTGGATGTCGTCGAGCTCGCGCTACCCACTGTCGAGAGGCACGAGGCATGGCAGCTACTGCGCTACAGCTAGCCTCCGTCCCACAAGCGCCACGTGGCGCTCAGCTCGATCGCTTCCTCAACCTCGAGCGCCAGCCCCCCTGGGCGGGCCGCGTCCCCACCCACGGCTCGCTGGCGGTGATCGGCCATCCCGGCTCGGGCGCCGAGGAGGCCGTGCAGCGTATCGCGCAAGCCGAGAACGGGCCAAGCCTTCCGATCCTGCTCGACGCGCGCCACCACGGTGACCGCGCGGCGCTCGTCGGAGCGCTGGCTGACAGGATCCTGCAAGGGCTGCTCGGCAGCGAGGCTATCCGTCGTTGGCGGGCGGGTGAACCACCGCCCGCAGACACGCTCGCATCGTTGGGCTCGGCGCGTAGCACCGAGATCGCTCGCCTACTCACCGAACCTGAGAGCCTTAAAGCGATCCCGCTGGCGCAACTACTTGCGCTGCCACCACAGGGCGTGACACTCGCCATCAACTGGGCGCACCTGCTCGCCGAGCGTCCCATGGGCAAGGTCCTCTGGGAGCTTCGCGCGTGCGTCACAAACGACGACAGCGACATCGCGCTGATCCTGAGCACATTCCCCGCCGCGAAGGACCTCCTCGTCGGAGAGCAAGCCGCCCTGTTCGGAGCCGGCGAGAAGCTCGAAGTCACCGATCCGACCACTGAACGGTGGCGGGAGCTCGTTCGCCTCCGGGGGCTGCCTGTCAGCGACGAGGACCTGCTCTGGCTGCTGCTGCGCACCGATGGCCAAGCCCGCGCCACCGCCCAAATCTTGGAGCTGACGCGCCTCGCCGCTCCCGATGCCAGATGGGCCGCTCGCCGAGTGTGGGAGCAGGAAAGCGAACGCGCGCTTGCGCGAGGACAAGACACCGTCAGCTTCGCGCGCGCGGTGACTCCACATGGGGCGGCACTGATGTGCGCGATCGCGGCGGATGAAAAACCGTACCGCGCGCTGCGCCCGTACGCCAACGCCAAGCAGATTGCGCGGGCCCTCGGTCAGCTGGCATATCACGGGCTCATCTACAGCCCACGCAGAGGGCTCTGGCTGCTAGGCGACCCGCTGCTCCGTGACGCCCTTACCAATCTGCAGCTCCCAACCGAGACGAGCCGGTGACAGCCCCGACTTGGCGGCAGCCGACGGCAGCCGGCTCGAAGCCGTGCGCCATCGCTCAGTGTCCGCGACGGCACGCGGCTGAAGGTCTACCAACGTGGGGGCTCAATTCGCCCCGTCGCGCCGCAGCACCGCCGGCAACGTCCGCAGGATCAACCGCACGTCCCCCCACAGCGACCAGTTGGTCACGTACAGGTAGTCGAGCTTGACCATCTCCTCGAACGGGATGCTCGTGCGGCCGAGCACCTGCCACAGCCCCGTCATGCCCGGCGTGAGGTCGAGCCGTCCCCGCGCCCAGTCGTCGACCATGCCGTCCTCCTCCGCGATCAGCGGACGGGGACCCACGAGGCTCATGTCGCCCTTCGCCACGTTCCACAGCTGAGGGAGCTCATCGAGGCTCGTCAGCCGCAGGAAGCGCCCGACGCGTGTGATGCGCGGATCGTGAGCGAGGTGAAGCCAGCCAGGGTCCTTGCTGTGCGCCAGCAGCTCCTCGCGGCGCGCTTCCGCGTCGAGCGCCATCGTGCGCATCTTCAGCAGCCGAAAGCGCTGTCCGCCCTTGCCGATGCGCTCCTGGCGAAAGAACACCGGCCCCGGCGAGTCGAGCTTCACCGCGATCGCCATCACGATCACCATCGGCACCGCCGAGACGCCAAGGATGGCGACGCCCACGAGATCCAGAGCGCGCTTGGCGATGCGCGACGAGCGCGACAGCACCGACGGGTTGATCCCCAGCACCGTCACGCCCTGGAGATCGTCGACCTCCACCGACGGTCCCAGCGCGCTGCACGTCGCCGGCAGCAGGCTCACCTTCACCGACACCGTCTTGCAGTCGCGCAGCACCCCCAGCAGCCGCTCGCCGTCGACCTCCGCGTCCGCGACGACCACCCGCCCCACGCGCTGCTCGACCATCAGGCGCGGCAGGTCAACCTCGTCCAGATCGCCCAGGCACGGCAGCTCGAGCGCCTCCGTCGCGTCCTGCTCGCAGCTGACCATCCCGATCGGCTCCAGGCGCAGGCTCGCCTTCGCGCGCATCTTCTCGATCAGCGCGCCGCTGGCGTGGCCCGTCCCGATCAACAGCACCCGCTCGGGTGAGACCATTTGCATGAAGCCCGCTCGCACGAGCACCCGGCCGCTCAGCACGAGCGCCATCGCCAGGCCCGCGAACGCGAGGATCGCCGCGAACATCAGCTTCGCCGGCACCGCCACCACGAACCAGCACCACAGCAGCAGGCATCCCAGCAGCAGAGCTTGAAACAGTGAAGGCAGATCGTCGAGCGTCGAGTGACTCAAACGCTTCGCGTCACGGTCATACAGCCCGTACAGCTTGAACAGCACCACCCACGCCGGCAGCGTGATCGACCCGAACAGCATGTACTGCCACCAGGAGTGACCGTGCCCGCCGCCCGCCAGCGCGATCGCCGCCGCCAGCGCCAGCGCCAGACACGCCGCGTCGCTCACCGCCAGCAGCCGCCGCAGGAGCCAGTCGCGCCGGCCATACCCACGCGCCACCAGCATCCCTGCCCGCGGCACCGCGCTCAGCTGGCTGGGAAGCGAGTGAACGGCGCCATCCAGCGATGCCACCTGGACCCCCCCGCTGCCGTCCTTGGACATATCCGAGCAACGCCGTCCGGCTGCATGGACTTGCGCGGGTGCTGCTCTCCGACTGCGTAGCGCCGGGCGGCAGCTCCAACGTGCGCCGGCGAGACATCGCGAGTCCCCGCCTTGAAGATCCCCACCTTCTTGAAAGGCCTCGGCGCCGAGCTCCGCTACCACGACCCCCACGTGCCCGCGCTACGCGACCACGGCCTGCACAGCGTCTCCCTCGACGACGCGCTCGAGGACGCCGACCTCGCCCTGATCGTCACCGCCCACCCCCACGTCGACCACCAGCTCGTCGCCCAGCGCGCACGCCTGCTCGTCGACCTGCGCGGCGTCACACGCACGCTGGAGGTAGCCGGGGCCGTGCGGCTGTAGGGGGGCGCAGAGGCGGTATCTGGGCGCTTCGCGAAGCATGCATGGACATCTAAGGGTATTTGCTCGTCTTCCTACAAGCGATGTCTCTAAGCGAGTATTACTGCTTGATGTCAGCATTAATCGCCGTTATAACCCACTTTGCGCGCTTTAGCTAGTAGCCTCGCTATAATCGAGCAAATGGCCCTGATGGTCACGCTCGCGCCCTCCGTCTCGGACGCCGTTCGGGCAGCGCTGAGCGCGCTGCCCGGGGTGACAGTCGTGGCCGCGCCGGCTAGTGCGTTGATCTCCGATCCCGGCCCAGAACCACTGCGCGTGGAGCGCGTCGGCTTGCGTCAGATCGACCACCTGGCCTCGACGCCCGGGATCGCGCGACTCGTGCAGATCGACGGCGTGCTCGACGCCGCCGCCGCTGGGCGGCTCGAGGATGCCCGCATCGGCTACCTCGACAGTGCCGGACGAGCATGGCTACCGGGCACTCAGCGTACCTCGCTCGAGCAAGCCACCCGCACGCGTGCGCGCTCGCTGCGCGCAGCCGGCCTACGCATCGCCCAACTGCTGGCCGACTATCCACAGCAGCGCTGGACCGAGCGCGACCTCGCCAACCGCGCCGAAACCAGCACCAGCACCGCGCACAAGCTTCTGGAGCGCCTTGAACAAGAGACGCTGATGCAGCGCACCGGCCACACTCGCGGCACCGTCCGCGCCGTGCCTGACCCCGCCGCGCTGCGGCGCTGGCTCGCCCGCAACGGCCAACCCTCGCGCGTGAGGCGTCTTGCCTGCTGGCTACCAGATCTGCATCCCGACACGACCGCCACAGGTCTGCGCGTGGTGGTGACGGGCGCGGCCGGAGCCGCCGAGCTGGGCATGCCGGTCCTCACCGGCTCGCCGCGCACGCTGCTGCGGGTCGCCACGCCAGCGGGCATCGACATGAACGACATCCCCTCGATGCTGCACGGCGTACGCGACGACGCCGGCGCCAACGCCCTGCTGATCGACGACCACCACGGGCTCGGCTGGCGCGAGGCACAAACATCTCGCTCGGGAGCGCTCGTCGCTCCCCCAAGCCGAGTGATGCTCGACCTGTGGCTCGAACCGCGCGGCCACGCCGCCGTCGATGCCTTCCTCGAGCTGTGGAACCAGTGAGTGAGTAGGCTGCGCCAGCGCCGCGATGAACGACCAGCGATACGCCCCCGATGCCCTGCTCAACGAGGCCGCCAGCCTCGTTCACCTGCTGGGAGGCGTTGGCTCCAAGCACCTGATCCTCATCGGCGGCTTGGTGCCTCCGCTGCTGGTTCCGATCGCGGCGAGCGCTCACGTCGGCAGCAGTGACATCGACTTCTGCCTCTCCATCGCGCTCACGGAAGGGGCTACGCGGGACTATTACAAGTCGATCGAAGAGACCATCGAGCCATTCTTTGAACCCACGCCGCGCAACCGCTTCCGCTGGATCAAGCGGCGTGACGCCCCCGGTCTGAGGATCCTCGTCGACTTTCTCGCTCCGGAGGACCCCAGCGATTCCCTGGCCGTCGACGGAGCCCGTCAACTGGACGACCAAACCGCTGGGACGAATACCGGCCTCAGGCTGCGCCCATTCCCCGTACGCTGCGGCGAGCTCATCGACCTCGACGCCGTCACCACCACATACGAGCGGGTCGATCTGCTCTACAAACCAAGCGTGAGCGCCCGCGTCCACCTGCGCCACGCCGGCCCCGTCGGCTTCCTGGCCGCCAAGGCCGAGGCACTGAACGGGCGCGACGACCCAAAGGACGGCTATGACATCGCGTGGTGGTGCCTGAACGCCGCACCCACCGCCGAAGCGGTCGCCGACCTGCTCAGCAGCCGGCCTGGGTGGCGTCACTCTTTCATACCCGAGGCCATCGCGATGCTCAAGGACAATTTCGCCGAGCGCAACTATCCAGGCCCCAGCGGCTACGCGACCGAATCACACCCGAGCTCCGAACCAGGAGATCGAGACTTCGAGACGGCACGCAACCAAGCGTTCACCCGTGTCAATCAGGTACTCGAGCGCCTTGAGAAACGGATCGTGTGGACGCCTGACGAGTCGTGAGCTGACGCCGGATCCACTCCGTTAGAATTGCCATCATGGATAAGCTCATCCCAGTCACCGGAGCCGAGGTCATCGGCGATCACCAGCTCCGCGTCACCTTCGGCGACGGGCTCGTCGGCGACATCGACTTCGCCGGCCGCCACTGGCGAGGCGTCTCTGAGCCGCTCGCCGATCCGAACTTCTTCTCCCAAGCCCGCTTCGACCCGGAGATCCGGACAGTCGTCTGGCCCAACGGCTTCGACATGGCGCCCGAGACCCTCTACGAACGGGCGTCTGAGCACCAGGTTTCCCAGCCGTCTCGAATGCTCAGCCCTCGGTCGTAACGCGCGCGCCCGCCGCGACCGGGATCCTGTCGCCTATGCGCTGACGATCGATGCGCGGAAGGGAAACCGACACGCGCTCGCCGTAGGACGGATGATCGCCGTCCAGCAGCGCGATCGGGTCGCCCGAGCGCTCCATCGAGCTGTGCGCCGCCTCCAGCGCGCGCACGATCTCGAGGCCAAGCGCGCTGCTCGAGCGCGGCTCCTCGCCCGTGCGGATCGCGTGCGCGAAGTCCGCCAGCTCCAGCCCCAGCGGCTCGCCCGCGTCGATGCGCGGCACCACGATGTCGCCGCTGCGATATGTCAGCTGGTACTCGCCGAACGTCGCCGGCGCCTCCACCGTCGAGACGTCCAGCCCGCGGTCGTAGATGCGCACCGACTCATCCGAGGAGTTGTCGTCGTACTGCACCATCCGCTTGGAGCCCACCACCACCATCTGGCGCATCTTGCGCGGCGCAAGCCAGGAGATCTGAACGTTGGCGGTCGTGCCGCCGGAGAACGTCACCGTCAGGAACGCCGTCTCCGGAACGCCGTCCTGGAAGATGCTCTGGCCGGCCACCGCGATGTGCGTGACCGGGCGATCGAGCCAGTACAGCAGGATCGACAGGTCGTGCGGGGCCAGGTCGCTGATCACGCCGTCGGCCTGGTAGATGCCGAGGTTCATGCGCGAGGAGGTGATGAAGTACACGTCGCCCAGCTCCCCCGTCTGGATCAGCTCGCGCACCTTGTTCACCGGCGGGCTGTACACGAACGTGTGTCCCGGCATCAGCACCCGCTCGGCGCGCGCGGCGATCTCGATCAGCTCTTCCGCGTGCGCCGCCGTGGTCGCCAGCGGCTTCTCCACGAGCACGTGCTTGCCGGCCTCGAGCGCGCGGCGCGCCAGCTCGAAGTGGGTGCGCGGCGGCGTCGCGATCGACACCGCCTGCACGCGCGGATCGAGCAGCAGCGCGTCGAGGTCGCGCTCCACCGGGCACCCGGGGTAGCGACGCGAGAAGTCCGTCGCGCGACCGGCGTCCCGCTCGCACAGTCCCATCAAACGGAACTCCGGGCGCTCGGCGATGTTGCGAACCACGTTCGGGCCCCAATAGCCAAAGCCCACCACCGCTATCCCGATCGGCGTCGTGATCATCTCGCTGCCTCCTCTGCTGGCTGGATCCGTGCTCGAGGAACGTCAACGGGCTTCCGTAGTGCCCATCGTCCCAACCAACGGCCGGGCGGCCGCCCGGCTTGCGCGCAGCGCGGCGCCGATTCGCTCGATCTGCTCGTGCGTGATCGACGGGAACATCGGCAGCGACAGGATCTCGCCGGCGAGCGCGGTCGCGCACGGCGCCTGATCGTGCGCGTGCGCCAGCGCCGCGTACGCCTGCGAGCGGTGGATCGGGATCGGGTAGTGCACGCCCGTCGCGATGCCCCGCTCGGCCAGTTGCTCCCTGATCGCGTCCCTGTGCGGCGTGCGCACGACGAACTGGTGATACACGTGGTCGCCGTCCGCCGCCGCCGGCGCGGGCAGCGTCAGCTCCTCGACGTCCGCAAGCGCCTCGCGCAGCGCGTCTGCCGCCAGCCGCCGCGCCTGGTTGCGCTCGTCCAGGCGCACAAGCTTCAGCCGCAGGACCGCCGCCTGGATCGCGTCCAGGCGGCCCGTCGTGCCGACCACGCGGTGGTGGTAGCGCGGGCTCTCGCCGTGCGAGCGCAGCAGGCGCACGCGCTCGGCCAGCTCCGCGCGGGTGCTCACCACCGCCCCCGCGTCACCCCACGCGCCCAGGTTCTTCGCCGGATAGAACGAGAACGTTCCCGCGTCGCCGATCGTTCCCACGCGCCTGCCCCGGTAGCGCGCGCCGTGCGCCTGCGAGGCGTCCTCGAGCACCGCCACGCCGGCGCCGCGCGCGAGCGCCACGATCGGGTCCATCTCCACGGTGCGGCCAAAGAGGTGAACGGGGATCACGCAGCGCACCGCCGGCGCGAGCGCCGGCGCGAGCGTCCGCGCGCTCATCAGCTGCGTGTCGGGCTCCACATCGGCGAAGCGCGGGCGCGCGCCGACCAGGCTGACCGCCTCGGCGGTCGCGATGAACGAGTTCGCCGGCACCACCACCTCATCGCCTGCTCCCACCTCCAGCGCGCGCAGCGCCAGCACGAGCGCCTCCGTGCCCGACGACACGCCCACCGCGTACGGGGCCTCGCACCACGCGGCGTAGTCCGCCTCGAAGCGCTCGACCGCCGCGCCGCCCGTGAACGCGCCCGTCGCCGCCACCTCCGCGACCGCCTCCATCAGCTGCGCGAGCAGGCGCGGATCCTCGTGGTCCATCACCGTCAGCGGAATGTCTGTCACCGCGGCGCTCATGCCGTCGGCACCGCCATCGGCTCCGCGGGCGTGGACTCCACGGGCGGACCGGCCACATCCGGCATCTCCACTCCGAGCGTGCGCTCGCGACCGAGGATCAGATCGGCCGCTTCGTTGCGCGAGCGCACGCCGAGCTTGCCGAACGCCGAGGACAGGTGACTCTTGACGGTGCTCTCCGCCAGGAACAGCCGCTCGGCGATCTGCCTGTTCATATAGCCCGACGCGACCAGGCCGAGAACCTGCTTCTCGCGGATCGACAGCACGGGCGGCTCGACCTCCCGCCAGTGTCCCCGCGGCACGCACGCCTGGCCGGCGCCCACGGCGCGAAGGCACGCGCCCAGGCTGGCGTCCAGCTCCTCGTACACCACCACGCCCGCCGCGCCCGCCGCCAGCGCCGCGCGCACCTCGCGGCGCTGGATGCTCGCGCACGCCACCACCACGGGCACCGGCTCGAAGCGCTTGCTCAGCGACTCCACCAATCGCGCGACCGTGGAGACCGCGCCCTCTATCGACAGCACCACCGCCGCCAGCGCGCCCCAACTGTCGGCGTCGGCGATCGTGCCCACGCAATCGAACGGCGCGATCGCGAATCCCTCCTGCGCGAGCACGCCCGCGATCTCAGCGCGCCGGCCCTTGCGCGCGATCAACCCGACTCGCTGCAGCGACGCATCCGGGACGCTCGTGCGCAGCGCCTCTCTTCCAGCACCGGACATACGCCAGCAACGCGGCGGCTGCACCTGGACTTTCGAGCGTCGCCGCTCGCGGCGCCGGAGAGCGGCGCGACTCTTGGCGCCGGTCCTGCCAGGGTGCGCGAGTGGGGACGATCACCTACAGGACGT
>Ga0187879_10003888_pt1 | contig 10020 bp, 11 predicted proteins | sample June2016WEW_19_1_FD_132423 | JGI IMG/M metagenome (GOLD analysis project Ga0187879, IMG submission 132423) | Peatland microbial communities from SPRUCE experiment site at the Marcell Experimental Forest, Minnesota, USA - June2016WEW_19_10 | ecosystem: Environmental > Terrestrial > Soil >... | reverse complement strand
CGACATGAGGCGATTCCCCCGCACCTGCGAATAGCTGCTACGGTCACGTCGGGACCCAGGGCCGCTAAGAATCAGAATAGCGCAGCTTCTCTCAGGTTTAGGCGCGCATTTTCGAATATGAACAAAATGTAATTCTCAGGATATTTACAGTTCATGCTCGCCGGTGCCGTGAATACGTGCGCGCAGAAACTGGCCCGAAAGGTGGGTAGTGGCGGAGGTCCAACAGCATCACCTCCATGCCAGAAGCGTCGGTTTCCAAACAGGGTGTGCGGTATCGATCAAATGCAAACGGGCGCTTTCAAGACAGCGGCAGGCAACGTCATCTTGTTAACTGGCAGCAGCAGCGAAACCGTGGCGCCCCCGCCCGGGTGATCGGAGATCTTCACTGTCCCGCCATGGGCCTGAGCCACGGCGTCAACAAATGCCAACCCGAGTCCATGTCCGGGCGAATGCATTCCTTTCACAAAACGCTCGAATACGCGGCTGCCGATCTCGGGAGGAAAACCCGGCCCATTATCCTCGATCACCAGTTCAGCATAACCCTGGTGCGATCGGAGCCGAATATCGATCTGGCAGCCCGGGGGCAAGTGCACAAGTTCATTTTCAAACAGATTGCTCAGACTGCGATTGATAAGCCCGAGGTCTGCCTCAACTATAACGCCGCTTTGCAGGTCAGTTCTTACCTCATGACACCTGTCGGCCATGGCCGGCATGTATAGGTGGAGCAATTGAGTCACAACCGCGGGCAAATCCACCGCCGCACGCCTCAGGGGAAGGGCTCCGGCTTTGGCTTCGGCGACATCCAGCGTCGTGTTGAGTAGAGCAGACATGCGGTCCAGTCCTTCGATAGCCTGCGCGACTGAATCTCGCCATGGCTCGCCGTTCTCAGACGAGAGCGCCGATTCAAGAGTTCCCCGGATCGAGGTCACGGGACTTTTCAGGTCGTGAGCAACCGCGTCGGTTACGGATCGCAATTGTTTGACCGACGCCTGAATCCTCTCCAGCATGTGGTTGAACGTCTTCGCCAATCGGGAGATTTCGTCGGATCCGGCGGGTTCCGGCAGTCGCTCGTCGAGTTCCTCGCTGCCGATTCGTGCGACTGTCTCCGTAATGCGCTCCACTCGCCGCAGGGTCCGGCGCGTGCTGAGGTAAGAGATCAGGAACCCTAGAAAGACTGTTCCGGTCCACCCCCACAGAAAGCGCTCCATGAGCGTGTGCAAGACGTGCCTGGCGCCCCGTTCGGAAAGGCCCAAATAAGTCGGATTTCCGCCCTCGTGTACTTGCACAACTACTCTAAAATCAGGTTGCCATCCTTCCACTCTTATCGACTTCGGAATGCCAACCACAAAATGCGCCTGTTGGATGGCGCGCCAAAACGCGTCTCTCGATCCAGGGCCCACAAACAGGATGTCCCCGTTTCCGCTGGGGTTGGCCCGGAGGAAAAAAACGTAATTCAACCGCTGCCCTTCAGAACCGCGTTCGTCCGGGACTTCCTGCATCGCCAGTTCGGCAACTTCCTCCACGATCTGGTCATACAAGCCGTCGCGCGGAGTATGCTGCGCAATCTGCGCTAGCACCTGGGCTTCTCCGGTGAGCCACGCGTCGGACCGAGCCCGGAACTCTCGCGCCATTAGCAAGTAGACAATGAAGAACGCAACGAACGTTCCCACGGAGAACGCCAGCGTTGTCCACAAGGCGATACGCCAGGCAGCGGTTGTGCGTGAATTTTCAGGCATACTTCAAGAGGTACCCCACACCCCGGATTGTGTGAATCAAGGGCTTGCAACCGTCGCAGTCAACCTTGCTGCGCAAACGGTAAATGTGAACGTCCACCACGTTGGTGGCCGGATCAAATTGCATATGCCAAACATGGTCGAGGATCATAGTTCGAGTAACTACACGGCCCACGTTCCGGCAAAGGTACTCCAGCAGAGAGAACTCCTGGGGAGTAAGTTGGAGGACGCGATCACCTCGCTTTGCTTCGCGCCCGATCAAATCAACCTGGAGATCAGCAACTTCCAACCGCGACGGTTCCTTTTGTGAAGCGGAGGATCTGCGCAGCAAATTCCGTATCCTTGCTAATAGTTCCGCAAGCGCAAACGGCTTGGTGAGATAGTCATCGCCACCTTGTTCGAGACCCTTCACGCGCTCATCGACCGAGCGCCGAGCTGACAAGATCAAGACCGGAGCGGCGTTGCCCTGCGCCCGGCAGCGCGCAATCAAATCTAGTCCATCCATGTCTGGCAGCCCTAGATCAACGATAAACGCGTCATGAACGCGTTCTAGAGCCAGGGCCTCAGCACTCTTTGCGTCAGCGGTTGCATCCACCCGATACCCTGCTTCGACCAGCGCCCTCTCCACAAATCGTTGTATGGATAAATCGTCTTCCACGAGCAGCAGCCGCATAGGTAATGTCAACTCCTGGGTTAGGCGTTACGCCCCTACGTTCTACGATGCACTTCGGCACGAGAACGTTACCGCAGTTCGCTTGAGCGAGACGCTGAAATACGCTCACCGTCGGTGCACCCAACGCGCGGCCGTGGCTGCAAGTAACAGGTGAGCCAAAGCGAATCAGTCGGCAAGCTGCACCGGCATGACACAATGTCCATCACATGCCGCGTAAATGAAGATTTCGTCATTTACAACACTTGCTCCAACCGGGGCGCAAACTCTCGCATCTCACGAATCGTTACAGGGCTTTCAAGCTCGTTTCTGTTTGCGGTATTAATCGAAAGGGACATGCCAAGTGTAAGTACAGCTGACAAACAATATGCCAAGTGTGTAAACGAGCAGAAACCGACAGAAAGGGCAGTCTGAAGAGGAGAGAAACCAAACCATGACCATGAGGAACATTTTCATCACCATTGCGATGTCGATCACCTTGTCGTTGCCCGTGGCGCAGGCAGGTGTCGGGATGCCCGGCACTATCACGGTTGCCGAGTTGGCTAGAGAAACTGCGGCCAGGAAGACTCTAACGCGGGCCCAGGCGTCCGCCTGTGCTGCGGCGGATGAGGCCGACCAATTGAGAAGGATCGCCGACCCGATGTTTAGTCCGGACTCGCATCGCGACAAACTGACGGCATTGAAGGGCAAAGTCAACCGGATGGGCCAGGAGATCAGCAGCCTGCGGGCAGAGCGCGAGTCGCTGGCACCGTGGGAACAGCAAGCGATTGACGAAATCCTGCCGCTGCTTCAGGCGACTGCCGAGAACACCGAAAGCGCAATCGAGTACTTCAATGCACACGGGGACCGTTTGTGGATGGGGACTTATCGCGATTACGCCGACCACATCTGGCAGGGCTCCGATCAGATTGCAAAGATCCTCAAGAACTACCTTAAGTATGACACGCTGCGCGATCAGGAGGTATACGCAGAGGAACGCCTTCGGGCAGCTTCGCAGCGCTTCGACGAGCAGTCGCAATGGGGAGGACAGTAAATGAAACATGCAACAGTTCTATTGGTTTTCGAAGAGCTTCAGGAACTTGAAAGTTACGGATCGATACTTTGTACTTTGGGATACAACATCCGGATGTGTAACTCCGCGGCCGAAGGAATCAAAGCCCTCGAGACCGAAAACTTTTCGTTAGTGATAGTTGGCCAAGGCACCCCTGCGTTTGAGGGCCGGCAGGTGCTGGAAAGGTCGCTTCAACTCGACCCCAGCGTGCCGGTATTAATCATTGCCAGGGCGCTGAACGTCCACTGCTACCTCGACGCCATGGACCTTGGAGCGATCGATTACCTCGAAAGGCCTGAACCAGAAGATATGGCGTGGGTAGTGAATGCACAGATTCATCGGGTGTCCGTTGCCTGATTTCGCGGGGAGTGCGTTGCAAATCCCGTTTTTGGAAATTTTCTTTCTGTGCCGCGGCGGGCCTGCAATTGAACGACGGAGGCTTATGGCGTCGCGAAAACCGATTCCGGAGGTGGAAGGACCTATGAAAAAGTTCTTGCTCGCAGTTCTCTCGGTTATGGCACTGGCTGTTTGGACGACGTTTGGCCAGGCGAAGGAAACGTCAAAGCCGACAAACTTCTCCGGCAACTGGGTTTTAAACTTCGGTCAGACGAAGAATCCCCCCGATGGATTGCAGGGTTACGAACTGGTTGCGAAACAGGATGAACAGCAACTTAAAGTCGAGACAACGCTCGAAGGCGATCTCGAGCGCGCTCCAAGCACGCCTAATCCGGTCGGCTACCCCGGAGGTTCCGGAAGAAGAGCTGGAATGGGAGGCGGCGTCGGCCTTCCTGGGGGTATTGGCATTGGCATGGGTATACCGGTGGCACTGGGAATTCCGCGGGGCGGGGGCGGGAGATCACGCTCCGGTGGATCGTCACGAGGGAATGTCGCGGATTATGAGCTTTATCCACAAAGCGTAGTTTACAAGTTGGATGGAGGCGAAGGAACTGCACAGCTTCGTGACCCGGAACAGACCAACGTCACCTCGAAGGCAGAGCGGGCGAAAGGCGGCGAACTGCTAAAGCTGTCTCTGGTAGGAAAGGGGGACTCCAGCCAAAAACAAAGCAAGGTTCAGATTACTGAGCAGTGGAGACTTTCTGAAGATGGAAAATCTCTGAGAGTTGACCGGACCGTGAAGTCCCCTGAAGGCTCGGGTACGGTTCATCTCGTTTTTCTGAAGAGAGAGTCTGACGCCACCAGCGCCGCTGCCATGTTAGTGAAGCCGTACTAACTCGCGGACCTAACGGGAGGTCGAATCGTCAATGCCAACTCTCACTGCAACAGACAGGCTATACGCCGAATACGTAAACCCGCAATGGGTCCGGCGTTTTGTTCTGTACTCGTACTTCCCAGGTTGAATTAATGGGCTCCAACATTTTGAATACAGATGTGTTTATTGCCGGGGGAGGTCCTGCGGGTCTGGCCACCGGAATCGCGATCCGGCAGCGCGGGTTGCGTGTGGTGCTCGTCGATCCGGCGCAACCGCCGATCGATAAGGCCTGCGGCGAGGGGTTGATGCCGAATACCGCGGCTTCGCTGAAAGCCCTGGGCGTCATGCTCTGTCCCGGGGATGCCATTCCGTTTCGCGGAATTCGTTTCGTTAATAAAGAATTGGTGGCGGAGGGCGCTTTCATTGACAGTTGCGGGTTGGGCATTCGCCGGACGAGCCTGCACAAAGCCTTGGTGGAAAGGGCCGTCGAGGCGGGAGTTCAATGCCTGTGGGGAGAACGGGTGATGGGGATTGCCGGGGGGGAGACCTGGCTGGACTCGCGCCGGGTGCGGTGTCGCTGGATCATTGCTGCAGATGGCCAAAACTCTCAGGTTCGAAAATGGGCGGGTTTGGATCGGGGACAGCCGCAGGAAACCCGCTACGGCTTCCGGCAGCACTTCCGCGTGGCGCCCTGGACAGATTTTGTGGAAGTTCACTGGGGAAGCAACTGCCAGATTGTGATTACACCCGTCAAACAGGATGAAATCTGTCTTGTGGTGACGTCGCGATCACCTAGAATTCGCCTGAAAGAAGCTTTCCTGCAATTCCCAGAGATCGCCCGGAGATTGAAAGGCGCGTCGCCAATCACCAGGGACCTGGGGGCGGTCACGGCTCTGCGCGTCCTGCGCAGGGTTTGTCGAGGCCAGGTCGCGTTGGTAGGGGACGCATCTGGCTCTGTCGATTCACTAACAGGCGAGGGCTTGGGTTTGGCTTTCGGACAGGCAGAGGCTTTGGCCGAGGCCATTGCCGGCGGTGATCTTACTCGTTACCAGGCAGCGCACCGCCGCATCAATCGCGTCCCCGAGATCATGTCGAGGTTTCTTTTGGCCCTGGAGAATCGTCACAGGCTGCGTCGGCGCGCCATCCTCGCGCTGGCGAAGGAGCCCCGTTTGTTTGAGCGGCTTCTCGCGGCTCACACCGGCTCCTTCTCTCCCTTGAATGTTGGTTTTGGCAATCTTCTCAGACTGGGCCGGAGGCTGATTGCCGAGCCCAGTTGAGAAATCTAGTTCACGGAGTTCAAGTCACATGATGAGACTGGACAGCCTGCGTGAAAACCCGTTTCGTAGTGCAGAGCATTCCTTAGGCCGAGTTCAGCGAAGAACACTGTCTGCCCTGTGGCTCGGGCTGTTGCTCCTTTCAACTGTCCGGCACGCACGCGCTCAAGAAACCGTGCTGGAACTCGATCCGGCGCAGACCCAGATTGGTTTCACACTGGGTGATGTACTGCACACCGTGCACGGGATGTTCAAGCTGCGGCAAGGAACGATCAGTTTCAACCCTGCCACAGGTCAAGCCGGCGGCCTGATGGTGGTCGACGCAACCAGTGGCGACAGCGGCAGCCACGCCCGCGATCGCAAGATGCACAAGGACGTGCTCCAGAGCGAACAATACCCTGAGATCACGTTCGTCCCCCAGCGGGTACAAGGCCAGGTTCTGCCGGCGGGGGATTTCAGAGTCCAGGTTGACGGCATCTTCACAATGCACGGAGAAAGCCACCCGCTTACCCTCCTCGTGCAGGCCAATGCGACGGGAGAAGAGTTGACTGCCAACGTGACTTTCAGCGTTCCCTACGTGAACTGGGGGGTCAAGAATCCGAGCACGCTATTCCTGCGTGTGAATAGTAAGGTTGACATCGCCATTCAGGCGGTGGGGCACATAAGGCTTGTTGCCGCTCACTAAACGGGGTTTCAAAGTCACAAAACAATGAGTAATAAACAGCTTCGCACAACTCTGCTGCCGGCGTTCATGGCTTTTGCGATTAGCCTTTGCGCTAAGGCATTGCCAGTTCAGACCCTGAGGGGCGAGGTGCTGGACGACAACAACGCTCCAATCGCAGGTGCGTCCTGCACGCTCGCCGGTCCGGGCTTGCGCGAAGGGGCGCTAACTCGAGCAACCGGAGAACAGGGCAAGTTTGAATTCACGGGACTCATCCCCGGCAGGTATGATCTGACCTGCACAGCACTGGGATATGAGCCGGTCGTTGAGAAGGACGTATCGATCAGCGAAGCAGAGCCGCCGTTTATCCAAGTTGTTTTGCCCCGCGAGGAGGTCGTGCACCAACAAATCGAGGTAAAGGAGAAATCGCCGGCCGTCTCCTTGGAAACCACCGCACCGCCCGCGGCGATCAACTCAGGGCAGCTTCGCGAGCTCCCTTTGGCGGAGCAGAAATTCCTGGCGGCTTTGCCGCTCGTGCCTGGGGTTATTCGGACCCCCGACGGCAGAATAAACATCAAAGGCGTGACGGAGAATCAGGGCATGTTGCTGATCGATTCTGCGGAGACTGTCGATCCCGTAACAGGCAGTTTTTCAATTCGAGTTCCCATTGATGCCGTGGAATCGGTGGAGGTCCAGAAGACCGCCTACCAAGCACAGTATGGCCGCTTCACTGGAGGGCTGACCAGTGTGCAGACCAAAGCTCCGCTGGACCGCTGGAACTGGGAACTGAATGATTTTCTCCCCAGCCCGCGAATCGAAGGCGGCCACATTGTGGGCATACAGGACGATTCGCCACGCCTCAGTTTCACTGGCCCTATCCTTAAGGACAAACTAACTTTCTCGCAATACACCGTCTACGACATCAATAACCAACCTGTGCGCGGGCTGGCGTGGCCAAACAACGAAATCAAGCAGCGGGGGTTCGAGTCGTTTTCGGATCTTTATTACGTTGCTTCCCCTCAAAATCTTGTGACTGCCAATTTGAAGGTGTTTCCCTTGCGCAGGCAATACGCCAACATCGACTCTTTCATCCAGCAGACGGCGTCGTCCGATTACGGGCAGAGCGGCTTTTCGGTCGGCGCCACGGACCGCTATATGTTTTCGGGCGGCGGAGTGCTGACCTCTCTCTTCCAGTACACCGATTTTGACAGCTACGCGCACGGGAAGGGTTCACAAGACATGATCCTGACGCCGGACAATTGGGATGGAAACTGGTTCAGTGCCTGGACGCGGGCCGGGCGGCAGCAAGAACTTCTCCAGGATTACCAGCCAGGAACCAAGAACTGGGCCGGCCGCCACACACTGAAAGTGGGCGGGGGTCTGATTCATCGCTCCTATAGCGATAACAGCAAATCTCACCCGATACAACTCGTGCGCTCGGACGGTTCGCTGGCGGAGCAGATCACGTTTCAAGGAATTGGTGTCTTGAGAGCGCAAGACTCTGAATTGTCGCTGTTCGCCCAGGACCACTGGACCGTGAACGACCATCTCACCCTTGATTACGGCGGGCGCTTGTCCGAGCAGACCCTGGGCGCGCGTGCGGCGTTTGCCCCGCGCCTCGGCTTGGCTTATTCACCGGGACATAATGGCAAGACGATCATCCGCTCGGGCGTCGGCCTCTTCTACGATCGGCTGCCGCTGCTGGCCGGAGATTTCACCCAGAACCTGACGCGAGTCGTCACCTACTACGATACCCAGGGAATCCCAACGGGCCCACCGACCGTGCTCCAGAACTTCTACCAGAAAAAAGACGATAACGGAATCATTGTGCCCTCCAACAACCGGCTCGACAGCACGCCCTTCAACCTCACCTGGAATGTCGAATTGGACCAGGAAATTCGACCTGTTGTGATCGCTCGCGTGAACTACCTCAGCAGCCGCTCCTACGACGAATTCATCGTCAACCCGCTCTACAATGTCCCCAGCGGCCCGCTTATGCTCCTCAGCAACACCGGCTCGTCGCATTATCACGAACTGGAAACCACCTTGCGCTTCCAGGTCCGTGAGAATGCTGACATCAACGTGTCGTATGTTAGCAGCGTTGCCCGCGGAGACCTGAACACGCTCTCCTCCGTCTTCGTGCCCTTCGAACAACCGGTTATCCGGCCGAATTTCTTTTCCACTTTGCCCAGCAACGTTCCCAACCGGTTAGTGACCTGGGGCCGGCTCAAGCTCCCCTGGGACATTACCGCCGGGCCCGTGCTCGACCTTCACACAGGCTTCCCTTACTCTGCGGTTGACGTTCTCCAGAACTACGCTGGAACGCCCAACAGCCTTCGTTTCCCAACTTATTTTTCGCTCGACCTGCAACTTTCCAAAGACTTTCGCATGCGCTGGATTCCCTGGGCCAAGAATCACAAGTTCCGCGGGGCGATACGAATCTTCAATCTCACTGACCATGGAAATTTCCGCGACGTCCACAACAACGTCACTTCCGCATATTTCGGCCAATTCACGGGCTTTCAGCACCGATTCTATGACGTTTCGTTGGATGTGGTTTACTGAAGAGCCTGCTAGACAGCTTTCCTTCGTGCTTTGCCAGTCCAACCATTAAGGAATCACGGTAGCAGCCTTGGGGTCAGCCCATCTGCTGCTCGCTATTGTTCCGTTCTGCCGACCCCCTCATTTTCCGAACGCAACTGGGACGATACTGCGCACCGACGTGCAGCAGCAATTCTCCTGTGCGCTGCGCATCGAGGACGATCGTCTCAAATCTAGCTGCAGCGGGCGAGAGAAGGGACAGCAACTTCGGAAAGGGCAAATAGTCTTTCACGGCCAGAGCTAAGAACCATGCACTGCCTGGCGTGTCCGGCAAAAATTCCTTTGACATGATTACCGCAGCAGGTCGGTGAAGGGGAACTGGGTGTTCTTCCCGTGGCGGGAGTCCGTCAGATGTTGTTCGATCAATTCTCCGAACCCGAGTCGCTCGTCAAGTTCGCGCACCGGAATCAGGCCGCGGTCCGAAGTCACGCGGGAACCTTGGAAATCGACCTTGAGTGACGTATTGAAGGAGAGCTGAAAGGGCTGATTTTGTATCTCACCCATTGGGTATTGACCTCCGGGGGGGTCTTCATCGCGTTCATACCCGCATAAATATTGATGATGGGGACGATCCGAAGGTCTGGAAGTACAGCTCAAAATGGAAATGTGGGCTTAGAATGCTTCCTTATGAGATCCGGCCACCTCAATCACTGCTATCTCACGATCACTTGTCGGTAAGCCGGTTTGTTCAAGACCGGACTGATAAGTGCGATACAACTGCTCGAACGCTCCATCCCAAGCACGAGAAGCGGCGAACAGCCGAGCCGCGGAACTCATCCTTTGCTGTAAGCCTTCACCCTTCATCAGGCAAAGCACGCTG
>Ga0187879_10003886_pt1 | contig 10023 bp, 6 predicted proteins | sample June2016WEW_19_1_FD_132423 | JGI IMG/M metagenome (GOLD analysis project Ga0187879, IMG submission 132423) | Peatland microbial communities from SPRUCE experiment site at the Marcell Experimental Forest, Minnesota, USA - June2016WEW_19_10 | ecosystem: Environmental > Terrestrial > Soil >... | reverse complement strand
GCGATCTCGACGGCATCAGCGGTATGCGCAACGCATCGGCGAACCAGCAGCCGCGTCTCGTCATTGAGCTGAAGCGCGACGCCAACGCCAACGTCGTCCTGAACAACCTGTTCAAGCAAACCCCGCTGCAGACCAGTTTCGGCGTGAACATGCTGGCTCTGGTGGACGGCGTGCCGCGCACGCTGAACCTCGCCCAGGCGCTCTCGCACTACATCGACCACCAGATCGAGGTCATCCGGCGCCGCTCGGAGTTCCGTCTGAAGCGAGCGCGCAACCGGGCGCACATCGTCGAGGGCCTCCTGCGCGCCATCGACATGCTCGACGCCGTGATCGCAACGATCCGAGCCTCGGCCGACCGTCCCGAGGCTCGCACAGCGCTGATGGTGGAACCGTTCTCGTTCACCGAGGTGCAGGCTACGCACATCCTCGACATGACCCTGGGCCGTCTCACCCGCCTGGGCCGCAGCGAGCTCGAGGCGGAGATGACGGAACTGCGCGAGACCATCGCCGAGCTCGAGGCGATCCTGTCCGACGACGGCAAGCTGCGCGGCGTCATCGAAACCGAGATGACAGCCATCCGCGACAAGTACAGCAACCCGCGCCGGAGCATCGTCACCCACGACCCGGGCGAGATGGGCGTGGAGGACCTGATCGACGACGAGGAGATCGTCGTCACGATGACGAGGGCGGGCTACATCAAGTCCGTGGCCGCGGCGGCCTTCCGCACCCAGGGCCGCGGCGGCCGGGGAGTGCAGGGCGCCCGGTTGAAGGAAGAGGACCTCGTCAACCAGGTGGTCCACACCTCAGCCCTCGCCTACCTGCTGCTGTTCTCGAACCAGGGCAAGGTCTACCGGCTGCGCGGGCACGAGATCCCCATGAAGGACCGCACCGCACGCGGCACCGCGGCCATCAACCTGGTGCCGCTCGCGCCGAACGAGTCGATCACGGCGATCATCGCGACGCGCGAGTTCGCGGCCGACCAGTTCCTGGTGTTCGCCACCGCGCTGGGTCAGGTGAAGAAGACGGCGATGAGCGAGTACGACAAGTCCCGGCGCGAGGGGTTCATCGCCATCAACTTGCGCGAGGACGACGAGCTGGTCCGGGTGGTGGCCACGTCGGGTCACGACGACCTGTTCGAGGTGACGCGCAAGGGCATGACCATCCGTTTCAACGAGGAGGACGTGCGGGCCATGGGCCGTGACGCCGCCGGTGTGCGGGGCATCCGCCTGCGTTCGGGCGACGTCGTCGTGTCCTGCGACGTGGCGGCCGACGACACCGACATCCTGATCGTGACCGACGCCGGCTACGGGAAGCGCACGAAGCTCGAGCGGTTCAACCGTCAGACGCGTGGGGGACAGGGTGTGCGTGGCATCCGGCTCACCGGCAGCCGCGGCAATGTGGTGGCCGCCTTCATGGTGGCCCTGGACGAGGAAATCCTGCTGGTCTCCTCCGGCGGGGTTGTCATCCGCACCCAGGCCCGTGAGATCGCCTCGCAGGGCCGCGATGCCACCGGCGTCCGGGTCATGAACCTCGACAATGGCCAGACCGTGGCCGCTGTGGCGCGAGTGACCGCCGAGGCCGACGAGGGCTGACCCTTTCCGGGTGGTGACGCCCCCAGGGGGGCTCAGACCCACGCGGCGATCAGAAAAAGTGTACGGACGAGAGGGGCCAGACGCGCACGTCGACCTTGCCGACGATGAGCGACTTGGAGATCGGCCCCCAGTAGCGGCTGTCGCAGGAGTCGGTGCGGTTGTCGCCCATGACGAAGTAGTCGTTGGCCGGGACGCGGTACGGGCGTGCCAGGTTGGAGCTGTTGCCCGGTGGACCGGCGGTCGTGATGCCCTGCTCCGAAGCCGGGAGCCACGACTCGTCGAGCTTCTTCCCGTTGACGTAGACGTAGCCGCCTGAGAGCGATAGGACGTCGCCGGGCAGCCCGACGACCCTCTTGACGAGGTCGTTCACCTCGGGGCCGCCGCAGTTCTCGGCGGGCGGTCGGGAGAACACCACGATGTCGCCCCGGTCGACGCCGTGCAGGTGGTAGCTCAGCTTGTTGACCAGGATCCGGTCGCCTACCTGGAGCGTGGGCTCCATCGAACCGGACGGGATGTAGAAGGTCTGGACGACGAAGGCCCGCAACAGGACGGCCACCAGCACGGCGACGACGACGACGACGACACCTTCCCGGATCCAGCGCGCGGTGGACGGGCGCGGGTCCGGCTGTTCGGGCGGGGCTTCGGCCCCCGGAGTGCCGCCAACCGGGGGCTCGTCGACGGCGAGCGCCGGGTCGTTCGGATCGGGCGTCACCGGGGGCAAGGCTAGACGGCGGTGAGAGTGATCAGGGCTCAGGCGGGGGTGGGCACGACCGAGGCGGTGTCGCGGCCCGAACGCAGCAGGGTGCCCGGCAATGCACCGGTGGGAGCGCCGTCGCGGATCGTCTCGACCCCGTTGACCAGCACGCGCACGACCCCGTGGGAGCCCGCGTAGAGCCGCGGCGTGTCGCCGGGCAGGTCGTGCACCAAGCGGGCAGGTTCGGAGCCCACGGTGGCCGGGTCGAAGACGAACAGGTCGGCGGCGAAGCCTTCACGCACGAGGCCACGCTCGCGGAGCCCGAAGAGTTCGGCCGGCTGCGCCGTCATCATGTGCACGGCTCTCTCGACGGGGACGAGCTTGCGCCCGCGCAGGCAGTCGCCGAGGAAGGCCGTGGGGTAGTTGGAGCCGCACATCCGGTCGAGGTGGGCGCCGGCGTCGGAGCCGCCGACCATGGCACGTGGATCGCCCCAGATCGTGGCCCGCATGTCCCATGTCGCCTCGTCACCGTCGTCGGTGTTGGGCCACAGCACAGTGCGGAGCTGGTCGGCCAGGACGACGTCGAGCAAAGTGTCGAACGAAGCGGCGCCGCGTTCGGCGGCGATGTCGGCCACCGTACGGAACGCGCACCCGTCGTTCGCCGGCGCATAGGTGTCGCCGATGACGTAGGTACCCCAATGGGAGAGGCCGCGGAACACGCCCGCTTCCTTGCTCCGGGCGCGCTCGTCCAACATGGTGCGGACCGAGGGATCGGCAAGCTGCACCATGCGCTCGGCCTCGGGGAGCCCCATCACCTCACCCCATCCGGGAATCAGAAAGAGCGCGCAGTGGGTGCGGAAGCTCATGTTCATGGGGACGAGCGTCGGCATGGTCAGGGCGACGATGCGACCACCGGCGCAGGCGGCGGCGGTCGATGCGGAGAGCTGGTGCTCAATCCGCTCGGCGGATCGGGCGTCGACAGTCAGCACGTTCCAGTTCAGGGGTCGGTGGGCGGTGACGCTCATGGCGGTCATGAGGTCGACTTCCTCCGGGCTGAACGAGTCGAGGCACCCGTTGGTGATGTACTCCAGCGTCGTGCCCTCGTGCGCGGCCACCTCCTCACAGAAGGCGAGCATCTCGCGGCGATCCGCATAGCGCGAGCTGATTGGCCGGCCGTCCCCGTCGGAGTGGGTGCGCGACTGTGAGGACGAGAAGCCGAGCCCGCCCGCCTCGAGCGACTCGGCCAGGAGCGCGCGCATCGCGGCGATCTCGTCGTCGGTCGCCACCTCCTCGCCCCGCTGCCCGCCCATCACCTTGCGACGCAGCGCGCAGTGCCCGACCAGGAACCCGGCGTTGACACCCAACCGGCCGTCGAGCGCGTCGAGGTACTCGGCGAAGCTGGACCAGTTCCAGGGCACCCCGTCCTCCAGCGCGGCCAGCGGCATGCCCTCGACCTTGGCCATCATCTGGCGGATGTAGTCCGCGTCCTCGGCGTTGATCGGGGCGAGGGTGAACCCGCAGTTACCGCCGATGACGGTGGTCACGCCGTGCACGTTGGACGGAGAGGCCAGGGGATCCCAGAAGAGCTGCGCGTCATAGTGGGTGTGCGGGTCGATCACGCCGGGGGCCACCACGAGCCCGGTGGCGTCGAGCTCCGTGGTGGCGGGCTCGTCGACACTCCCCACCGCGGCGATCCGTCCGTCGCGGATCCCGACGTCAGCGAGGCGACCGGCCTCGCCGGTGCCGTCGAAGAGCGTGCCGGATCGGATGACATAGTCGAGCATGGAACCTCCGGAGTGTGCGCCGCGTACGCGGGCACTGAAATCTGACGACCCGTCAGCTTACAGTCGACGCTGGTCGCGCCCGGTGGTGGCCGTTCAGCCCAGCCAGTCCCGAGTTGAGACCTCGCCGTCCCGGTACTGCTGGACGATCGCCGCGCGGATCTGCTGAAGGCGGACCTCCACGGCCTCCCGGCGCAGTGCCAGGTTGGCCAGCTGCTCGAGAACGCTGCGGAGCACCCGTTTCACGTCCGTGCGGGAGCGCAGGTCCGTGTAGGCCATCTGCTGGTGGGCTGACATCAGCAGATCTGATCGCGTGAAGAGGTCCCGGTCCTCCTGCAAGGGGGAGGCAAGATCCGGCTCACTCGGGGCCGACCACGCATCGCCCCATGGGCGTGCGGCCATCGCCCGGGACAGATCTTGGACCAGATTCCGCGTATCGGATCCCCGGTTCGCCAGGGAGTGGAGCAGGATCTCGACGTCGCCACCGAGGACGGCCTCGGCGTAGTTCAGGGACTCGAAGGCCAGCGTCAGCTCGTCGCGCCAGGCACGGATGGGAGCGGCCGGCCCGGCGTGCTCGATGCGGGCGGAGTCCTTGAGCATGCGGTCCACGTCGGGCAGCCGGAGAGGCCGCGCCGTCGCCCTCGCGGTGCCGAGGTTGGTCCCGTCGCCCTTGTCGATGGGCGCTTGTGCGCGCACGGGATCATCCCCCTTCCCCAGCGGCTTGGAGCTCCATGAGCCGACCCTCGTCCGGCCAACTATGCATCACGAAGACATGAATCGTACGGATGGAAACGCCCATTTCAGTGTGAATCCCGAGGTGTTGCGAGAAATGACGACCGCTTTGGTCGCGGAAGCCTGTGGACAATCCCTCTTGTTCCTGGGGAACCCCCGTGCCCAGCCTCGTCGTCCCCAAGTCATCCACAGCCTGTGCCCGACGCCGTCCCCAATTTTGACCTTCCGCGTTGCCTCCACACGTGCTTTGCTCTGTCCGTGCAGGTACCGAGACCACGATCCTCCCGGCGGCGCCCGTGGTGCTGAGCCTCCAACCCACCGCCGAGGGGGTGCTACCGGGCCAGCTCCTGGAACGGGCCATCCGGGCGGGTTACGTCGACGCCGGACGCTTCAACATCCCCGACGCGAACGTGCAGCCTGCCAGCCTCGATCTGCGCCTGGGCGAACGGGCGCTGCGCATCCGGTGCAGCTTCCTTCCCGGCGCCGACTCGGTCGAGCGAAAGCTGAAGGACTACATCCTCGACGAGATCGACCTCCGGGGGGACGGGGCGATGCTCGAGGCGAGGTGTCCCTACCTGATTGAGCTGAAGGAGCGCCTCGACCTCCCGGCCGGGTTGCGCGGCAAGGCCAACCCGAAGAGCTCGACCGGCCGCATCGACGTGTTCACCCGGGTGATCACCGACCACAGCGACCGGTTCGACGAAGTGGCGCCGGGCTACCGCGGTCCGCTCTATCTGGAGGTGGTGCCGCTGTCGTTCGCCGTTCGGGTGCGGGAGGACCTGACGCTCAACCAGCTGCGTCTCTCCATGGGTCGGCCGTGGCTTACCGACGACGAAGTGCGCCAGGCACACCTCACCGAGCCGATCCTCTTCAAGGGGGGGGAGCCGGTGCCCGTCGACGACCTCGTGCTCTCCAACGGCCTCTTCCTCGGCCTCGACCTCCAAGGGGACGAGCGGGGTCAGGTGGGCTACAGCACCCGCGACAGCGCGCCGCTGCTCGATCTCACGACGGGCGGGGAGACCGACCCCGCGCCGTTCTGGGATCCCGTCTTCCGTGAGGACGGCGATCGCCTCGTCCTCTCGCCGAAGCGCTTCTACCTCCTCATGTCGCACGAGGCGGTGAGCATCCCCCCGGACCTCGCGGCCGAGATGACGGCCTATGACCCGACGAGCGGCGAGCTCCGCACCCACTACGCCGGATTCTTCGATCCCGGGTTCGGTTTCGATCCCACCGGAGGCTTCCGAGGCTCCCGGGCGGCGCTCGAGGTACGCGCCCACGACGTCCCCTTCATGGTCGAGAACGGGCAGGGGGTGTGCAAGCTGACGTTCGAACGGATGCTCGAAGAACCCACCTCGCTCTACGGAACGGGCATCGGATCGTCGTATCAGCAGCAGGAAGAGACCCTCAGCAGATACTTCCGGCGATCGCGGAGCTGACGACAGACCTCCGACGGCGGCTCCCGAGGAAAGAGTCGCCGGGCCGCCGGGACAGGTGGCGACATGGGCTCGCCTGCACCCGCGTCCCCGACGACTCCGGGAAGCGGCAACGCGATTTCACCGGGGCAGCCATTGTTGGTGTTGCAGTGTCGGGACCGCGCTGCCGAGCTGATTGGCTGCCGTTGTCACTGTGTTGTCGAAGGTTGTGACTGTGTTGGGTCACGGGTGCGGTGGGGGGTGTCGGTGCGACGGTGAGCACGCTCGGGCAGACACTCGCAACAGCGTGACAACGAGTTGAGAGGTCGCAAAATTGGTGCGCACTGCGCATCGCGAAACTCGAATTTGCGACGTCCAAACAGTCGTTTGAAGAAATTGCCGGTGGTTTGTGGAGACCTGGTATCCATAGCGCCCGAGCCGCTATATGGTGGCAAGTGAGGGGGTAAATGAGCAGTAGTTACCGGAGTTCAGGGCTCCGGGCGGCTAAGCCCCTGCGCACACGGACGATTCCTATGGAGGGACCATGGAGGGATCGACGCCCGAGCGGGCTGACGCTGATGACTACGCCACACTGGAAGAGGTCTTCACTTCGCGCACCTTCGGACAGGCGCTCCCAGTAGTAAGTGCGGCTGCCGTCCCAGCGACAGTTGCCACGGGCACCTCGAAGCTGATCTTCACCAGCAACCCGGCCATCGCCGCGTTCGCGGCCGTCGCTGCCGCGGTCTTGGTCGTGGCGGGCCTGACGGGACTGACCGTCGGTCCCGGCCATGTCGGGCATCCTCTGGTGAGCGCGCAACCGTCCGTTCCCTCCAGCGTGCCGAACGTCCAGACACCGAAGTCCGCGACCACTGTTCCGGCGGGCGGGGGAGCGGCGGGAGGTGGCTCCGGGAACACCTCCGCCGGCGCCGGCGTCACCCACGTCGCCGGTTCTTCTCCGCCCCCGTCGGCGACGTCGCAGACGCCGACCCAGGTGATCGCGGTCGGGCCCCAGCACGGAAGCCCGGTTCCCACTGCGATCCTCACGGGTCTCAGCCCTGCCCCGGCCGCAACCGCCACGACGACCACAACGACGACGACCACGACGACAGCGCCCACCACACCCACCACGACGACGCCCACCACACCCATCACGACGATCCCGGTCACCTCGACCGGTGTGGCCGGCAAAGGGTCCGGCACCAGCCAGGGCAGCGGCACCGGCCAGGGGTCCGGCACCGGCCAGGGCAGCGGCACCGGCCAGGGCAGCGGCACCGGCCAGGGCAGCGGCACCGGCAAGGGGGGCGTCACCGGTAACAGCGGGCCCGGCCGTGGGTACGGCAATGGCGCGGGCGAAGGCCCGGGCAACGGCCAGGGACCCGGGTCCTCCGGCGGCACCTCGAGCTGCGCACCCGACTCGGTACACCCGCCCAAGCACTGCCCCTGACGGGGCGCCGGCCACGGGCGGCCCGCGAGATGCGCCGAGGTGCACGGGGCGACGCTGAGTGCTGGTAAGTATGCGGGTGCCAGCCCGGCCGCGGGCGGGCGCGAGCGAGGTCAGCCATGAACTACACGAATCTGGGTACGTCGGGTCTACGAGTCTCGAGGATCTGTCTCGGCATGATGGGATTCGGGAACGAGAGCGAGCGGGCCTGGGTTATCGACGAAGAGGCCGCCGATCCGATCGTGCGGGCCGCCGTCGAGGGGGGCGTGACCTTCTTCGACACCGCCGACACCTATTCGAGTGGCGCCAGCGAGGTGGCCACCGGTCGGCTGGTGCCGAAGTACCTGACCCGGGATGAGGCGGTGATCGCCACCAAGGTGTTCATGCCGGTCACGCCGGGCGAGAACGGCGGCGGGCTTGGTCGCAAGCACATCCTGTCGGGCATCGACGCCTCACTGCGTCGCCTCGACATGGACTACGTCGACCTCTACCAGATCCACCGATGGGATCCCCGGACTCCCATTGAGGAGACGATGGGCGCGCTGCACGACGTGGTGCGGGCGGGCAAGGCGCGCTACATCGGAGCGAGCAGCATGTTCGCGTGGCAGTTCGCCAAGGCGCAGCACACGGCCGAGACGCACGGGTGGACCAAATTCGTGTCAATGCAGAACCACTACAACCTGATCTACCGCGAGGAGGAGCGCGAGATGATCCCGCTCTGCTTGGACCAGGGGGTCGGGTGCATCCCGTGGAGTCCCCTGGCCCGGGGCGTCCTGGCGGGGAACCGTACCCGGGACGGGGGCCGCAACACCACGCGCTCGAGCACCGACCCCTTTACCGACTACCTCTACGATCAGCCCACCGACTTCGACGCGGTCGACGCGGTCGTTGAGGTCGCGGCGGCACGTGACGTGCCGCCGGCGCAGGTCGCACTCGCCTGGCTGCTGTCGAAGCCCGGGGTGACGGCCCCCATCGTGGGGTCGACCAAGAAGAAGCACCTGAAGGACGCCCTCGCCGCCGAGGAGCTCACCCTGTCGGAGGCCGAGATCGCCCAACTCGAGAAGCCCTACGTGGCGCACCCCGTGCTCGGCCACTTCTAAGGGGGGCCGCTGGGGCGTTCAACTAGGGTCGCCCCGCAGGAGAACCGAGCAGGAGAGATCGGGGGTGGCATGCAGGTCGCGCTGACGGTGTCCGATTTCCTCAACCGGGCCGCACTCGTCTACGGCCATCGCGTCGCCGTGGAGGACGAGCCGGGAGTGGCGGGCTCGCTCGGGACACAGACGTACGCTGAGCTCGAGGCGCGGGCACGAGGCCTGGCCATGGCCCTCGACGACCTCGGGGTCGGCCACGGGGAGCGGGTGGCCATCGTTAGCCCGAACTCGGGCCGCTTCCTCACCTCGTTCTTCGGCGTCAGCGGCTTCGGTCGCATTCTGGTTCCGATCAACTTCCGTCTCACCACTGACGAGATCGGTTACGTCGTCGAGCACTCCGGGGCGTCGGTCCTCCTGTACGACCCCGATGTGGCCGACGAGGTGGACGGTATCAAGGTGAGCCACCGGTTCTGCCTGGACGGGTCTGACGACGAGGGGCTGTTCGCGCCAGCGCCGTCTGGCGCGGTACCCCGTCCGTGGGAGCCCGACGAGAACGCCACGTGCTCGGTCAACTACACGTCGGGCACCACGGCGCGTCCGAAGGGCGTCCAGCTCACGCACCGGAACTGCTGGCTCAACGCGGCCATGTTCGGGTGGCACACCGGCGTGAGCGACCGCGACGTGCTCCTTCACACCCTGCCGATGTTCCACTGCAACGGCTGGGGCATGCCGTACGCGGTGACCGGCATGGGCGGCGCGCACGTCGCGCTGCGCAAGGTCGACGGCGAGGAGATCCTGTCGCGCATCGAGCGCCACGGCGTCACCCTCCTGTGCGGCGCGCCGGCCGTCGTGGCGGCGATCCTCGGCGCGGCCGAGGCGCGCGTGAGCGAGGGACGTACCGTGCCCGGACGGGGCACGGTACGCATCGTCGTGGCCGGTGCCCCGCCGCCCTCCAAGACGATCGAGCGGGTGGAGGCCGAGCTCGGGTGGGAGTTCATGCAGATCTACGGGCTGACCGAGACGGCGCCGCTGCTCACCATCAACCGGGCACCCTCGGAGTGGGACGACCTCGATACCCCCTCGCGTTCGCTGCTGCTCAGCCGCGCCGGCGTTCCGGCCATGGGAGTGCAGATCGAGACGGACGCCGAGGGTGAGGTGCTGGCGCGTGCGAACCACGTGTTCGCGGGCTACTGGGAGCAGCCCGACGAGTCGGCCAGGGCGCTCGAGGGTGGGTGGTTCCACACCGGGGATGGCGGTTACCTGGACGGGGCCTACCTGGT
>Ga0187879_10003885_pt1 | contig 10024 bp, 11 predicted proteins | sample June2016WEW_19_1_FD_132423 | JGI IMG/M metagenome (GOLD analysis project Ga0187879, IMG submission 132423) | Peatland microbial communities from SPRUCE experiment site at the Marcell Experimental Forest, Minnesota, USA - June2016WEW_19_10 | ecosystem: Environmental > Terrestrial > Soil >... | reverse complement strand
TCGAACCGCAAGCAGGCGCGGTTGAAGTATACCATCGACCGGATGGGTCTCGATACATTCGTTGCTGGTCTGAACCAGCGCCTGGCAGTGAAATTGCAACCGGCCAAAGGATTCAGTTTCACATCGACCGGCGATCGGCTCGGTTGGGCGGAGGATGAAACCGGACAACACCATGTCACGTTGTTCATCGAGAACGGCCGCGTTGCCGGCCAGGCGCGCGATGGGTTGCGGGAAATCGCCGCGCTGAACATTGGCCGTTTCATCATCACACCAAACCAGAATTTGGTGCTGGCGGATATTCCGGGTGGGCAAAAAGCCAAAATTGCCGCGCTGCTGCATGAATACGGATTGGATCGGCAGGTCGGCGGCCTGCGGCGCAATGCCATTGCCTGTGTGGCACTGCCGACCTGCGGCCTCGCCTTGGCGGAGAGCGAGCGCTACCTGCCGTCGTTGGTTACCCGTCTCGAGGCGGAACTCGAAACCTGTGGTCTGGCAGACGCTGATATCACCATTCGCATGACCGGTTGTCCGAACGGCTGTGCTCGCCCTTACATGTCGGAGATCGGTCTCGTCGGCCGTTCTCCCGGGCTTTACAACCTTTATCTGGGTGGCGCGCATGACGGCTCACGGCTGTCCAAGCTGCACGGCCGCGATGTCGACAACGAAGCGATTGTTGCGACCTTGCGGCCGGTGTTTGCTGCCTACGCAACGGACCGGAAACAAAACGAAACCTTTGGCGATTTTGTGATCCGCGCCGGTATCGTCGCGCGCACCGTCGCCGGCCTCGACTTCCATGAAAACCTCGCTCCTGCACTGAGGACCTGACCATGCGCACATTGTTTTCGCAAACCGTCGCGGCGACCCGGCCGACAACCGATGCAGCGTGGTTTCCGGGTCTGCCGCATGTTCTGGCCGCTGGTGCCTCGTGGCTGGTGTTTGGCGGTGCCGCCTGTGCGGCGGGATTGCTGATGGCGAGCCTGGTCAGTTTCGTGGTCTGGCTGCCGTTGGTTGCGCTGGCACTCAACAACGGTGCGCCACTGGCGCCGGAGGCTGCGTCGCCTACGCTGACGCCGAATGCGAAGCGTGTGTTGTTCGTGTTGTGGACGGCGACGGCCTGGCTGGCGGCAGCGATGGCGCGGTAAACCCATGCATAGGCCCAGACGTGTCAAAGGACCCTGGTGGGTCCTTTGACGGCGGTCACCCGGTGGGGGCCGTAACTTGATGCTCCTCGCGGAACGGCGGTCACCCCTGAGGGGCCGTGACAATCAAACAGGCGCGCGGAGGCGCAAGGTCAAGTTCCCTCGCGTAACGGATCCAGCGTCGGCACCCACTTCACGATCAAGTCATGCACCGGGCGAAATTCCACCGCCGTCAACCTTGGCACCATGCCGTGCGTCGCCGTGAGGCGCGTGCAGGAAACCGTGTAAAGGTGATTGCAAACGACCCAGACGTCGCAGGTTTCTCCCGGGCCTGGGTTCCTCGCCAGTTTGACGGCCCAGGGATTGTCGTGCTGCGGCTGAGTGGTAATCGGCGTGACCAGGAAGGGACCCGTCAGACTGTTCTTCCAGGAAACGACGCTCACCGGTCGTCGCCTGGGAAATTCCAGAGGCAGCGCTGCCTCCGGGAAGCGGCAGGAGTAACGTTACGAATGGCTGGCGCCGATTTCAGGGTGGTGCGGGCGGCCGGCTCGGACAGTGCCGGCTGGCTCCCGGGTAGATGCAAGGTTCCACCCCAGACTTTGGATGCCATCGCGGCGGGAAACCTCGGTTCCGGTTACGAACGATCGGCCCGGCCGCAGGAACTCGGGCACCATCGAAGGTGCCACACGCATAGGTTGTATGCAAGAAAGATTGCCGCATACCATGGCGGTGCGAAACCAGGTCCGGGCCGAACGTTCGTTGCAGACCTGGTGCGGTCGAGAAGACTCGAACTTCCACGGGGTTACCCCCACAAGCACCTCAAGCTTGCGCGTCTACCATTCCGCCACGACCGCAACGTGGTTTAAGGATGCGCGCATATAGCGGATGACCTCTATGGGTTCAATCACCCGAGCAGCCCCCCCCATTGCGACACCCGAGTGGCGGATCGCCGAGGGCCTGACGCCATACCCCGACGCCCTGGCCCAGATGCGCGACCGCGTCGCTGCCATCCGCGCCGGCACGGCAGGCGAACTGGTATGGTCGGTCGAGCATCCGCCGATCTACACCGCCGGCACCTCCGCCAAACCGGCCGAACTGACTGACCCCACGCGATTCCCGACCTTCGAGGCGGGCCGCGGTGGGCAGTGGACCTATCACGGGCCAGGCCAACGTGTGGTGTATGTGATGTTGGACCTGACCCGGCAGCACGGCGCCGTCCCGATCAACGACATCCATTGCTACGTCAATGCGCTCGAGGAGTGGCTGATTCGCACCCTCGACCGCTTCAACGTCAAAGGCGAGCGGCGCAAGGGCCGCGTCGGGATCTGGGTCGCCAACCCCGCCGGCGGCACTGAAGCGAAGATCGGCGCCATCGGCGTGCGGGTCAGCCGCTGGGTGTCCTGGCACGGCGTCGCATTGAACGTCGATCCCGACCTGACCCATTTCTCCGGCATCGTGCCGTGCGGCGTGCGGGAGCACGGCGTCACCAGCCTCGCTGCTCTGGGTATTCCGGCGACGATGCACGACGCCGATGTCGCCCTACGCGCCGCGTGGGAGGAGGTGTTCGGTGATGCCGCCAGTCCGGTATGCGCTGCATAACACCCGCCCCGACGCGGAATTCCGCTGGCCGGTTAATCGTTCATTAAGCAATTCGGCGCATCCTGTGCGCGCCGATGTCCCTGAACACGCTTCCTTCCGCCAGGCCGTATCACCCCACGACGTTTCAGGAACGCGGCGTGGCGTTGCCGTTTACTACCCCGTTGCTTGGCGGCGCGCGAGCCCGGCTGTCCCGCAACCGGGGCATTGAACTTATCGTCCGTAATCCGGCCGGCGGGCGGGGCGTCTACGTCATGCCTCTGAACGCCGTCACTTCGCTTTGCCGGCCGACGCTTTACGACAAGGTTGTCAGCAACCGGATCGCCTTTCTGGAGACGGTCACGCCCGCCACGGTCCGAGCCATCGGCAGAGCGACGGCGGCCGAAGGTCTGGCCGGCGAGGGCGCCATGCAGGCGGCCCGGGCGGCGGCGAAAACCGAGGAAGGCGACCGGCGGGTCGTCGTCCGCCACTTGCTGTCATCGCTGATCCGCCAGGTCAATCCGGGTCCGAATGCATCGTCCGCCGTTCCCGGTCCCGGTTCACCCGATCTCGACGCCAGAGCACGACAAACAATTGCCTGGCTCGCGCCGCGCCTTGGCCAGTCGGCAGGCTGGGGGGTGAAAGCGCTGGATGCACTCGCGGACGCCATTACCGGGCTCGGTATCGGCGACAGCGGCCGAATTCCGGGCATTATCAAGCTTCTGGATGCCATGCGCGAGGAGATTGCCGAATGGGCCAATACCCAGCGCGACGGCGACCGGGTGTTATTTGCTCACACAGTCTGCTCGGTCTGCGATTTTACCCGGTCGGCGGCTGCCACCATGACAACGCAAACGCGCATGCTGACCGGCGACATGGTTCGCCTGTTGCGACAATGGGCGACGGATCCCGACTCGGTCGTCCGCGTCGCTGAGCGGCCCGAGTGGGTGCTCGATGGCTGGGAGCAAATCTGCCTGATTTGGAACTACGCGCAGGATAACGCTGCAAGGCGCGTCGCTCTGGTCGAAATCGCCGACCATATACCGGTCATCCCCAAAGAGCTGAACGAATGGGGTGGTGGCAGAGCCAATATGGACGACGTGTTCGCCGAGCAGGTGCATATCGGCCTCAATGAAGACTGGCGCACCGGCGCATCGGTGTTCGATCTGATTGCACGTAACGAGCAACTGCGGGCCGCTGCGTCCTGAGCCAGCCCAGATGCCGCACAAGGTCTCAGGAGTTTGCATTTGATGGGCAATGAATCGCCGAAACAACCGCAGCGCGACATGCAGGCCTTGCGGCCAGACCTGTTGGAAGCCGACGATCATAAGATCCGGCGTGTGCTGGCGGTGGTGGATGGTCTCGCCGATCCTGCGATCAATCAGGCGTTGCTGGAGACATTGCGGCCACGTCTTGCAACGCTCCGGCCGGCTCGCCCGCTGCGGTTGACCCGGCTGCTGTTCATTCCGCTGGACCCGCTGACCGTGCCGTTACGTGGTTGGCGTCCGAGCGACCCGACGGTGCCGCGGCCCGTATTGGCCCCAATTGCGAAACTCGTGCGATCCGGACTGGGCGATCTGGGACCGCTCATCGACGCTATTGTCGCCGGTCATAAAACCGATGCCGCGCACGCGATTACGCAGGCCGGCGAGCTGCTGTGGCCACGCGCGGCCGCAATCCTCACCACCGCACCGCCGCCCGCCGACTGGGCGGCCACGGGCCTGCCGCCAGCTGCCTACAAGCCACTGGCTGCGAGTATCGCCGCAGTGCTACGGCGCGCGCCGCAACTGCGTTGCCTCGCGCTGGACGAAGCGCAAGGTCTGGCGACGGACAATGCCGTGGTGGCGGATATTCTGGGCAACATCATGAACGAGCCGGAAACCGCTTGTGCGATGATCGCCCGCCTGGTCCTGGTGCATTCGCCACACGCGCTACCGCTTCTGGGCTGTATTGCCGGCGCCGGCCGGACTTCGGACGAAAAGGACGTGTTGCGCGGCTCGGTCGACAACGCCCTGGCTTCGGTGCTGACCCATATGGAGCGTGACAGCGGGTTCGCCCATGAGATCGGGCACGGCACGCTGACGGAGGCAGGGGTAGAGGTCCGGCGGGTGCTGACGCTGCTGCGCGAGATCGAGACCGATAAGTCGTTCTCCAGTCACTGGCCGCGGCTAAAAGCCATTCGTCACAAGCTTGCTGAGGTTTGCCGGACACGGTTTGCCCGCGGGGTGCGCGAGGGTTTGGTCGCGCCGCTTGCTGCCGCATCCCGCCCGGTTGACGGGCCGGCGCAAACCGCGCTTGAAAGCTCCGCCCGCGAGTTGCGGAAGCTGGAGACGATGGCGCGGAAACTTGGCGATCCCGCCGGCTACGACGAACTGCTGCGGAGCGCGTCGGATACCGTGTTGACGGCCGCGGATGCGGGCAATCTGACGCCGATGCGAAAATACCGGCTGATCGAGATTCTGGCGGGACCCGAGGCCGCGGAGGCGCTGTACGTCAAAGCGTGCGGCAGACGGTGAGTTACCGGCGACGCGGCGTTGGCTCCGGTCCCGCCTGAACGTCGGGCAGGTCCTCATCGAGGATCGTCAGCGTTACGGAATAGGATACTTCGCCGTCTTCCTCGTCTTTATAGACGGTGCCAAGGACCTCATCACCGACGGCGAATTCGACCGACAGGCCCTTCCGCGCCGGTGCCACGATGCGGATCAGATTGTTGCTGAACAGCTTGCGCAAATAGGCCTGAACGCGAGCAATATCGAGCGGGGTCATCGGTTCGCCGTCTCCACCGGGGTGCGCTTCCTTTGCCCGTGCCGCGGCTTGCTGTCCAGACCAGGCCGGAAAAATCAGCCCAGGGGAAATCAAGATGGGGACTTTACGCCGGAATGGCGACCCGCACTCCGGCCATGCGCAATGCGAGATCGGCCATGTGCGCGGCGGTTTCCTCCAGCGTCAGCCGCCCGCCCGGCCGGTACCACGTATAGGCCCAGGAGATCATGCCGCCGAGGGCGAGGGCGGCGAGGGAATGGTCCTGGATTTCGAACTCACCGGTGGCGGTGCCTTCGAGTAGCAGGTCCGACAGCAGATGGTCGAATTCCCGGCGCAACACGTTGATCTCGGCAAGCGCTTCGGGCGAGAGGTTCTTTTCCTCGCGGAAATAGATCGCGATGTTGGGCTGGCGCTGCAGCACGACCTTGGTGAAGTCGGTGATGGCGATCCGCAGCCGATCGGACGGCGTTCCTGGTCCGGCGGCGGCGTTGGCTATGGCCGCCAGCGCCAGCTCGATCGTTGGCTTGCACAGCGCCGCCAGCAACTCGACCTTGCCGCGAAAATGCGTATAAATGAACGGTTTGGTGACCCCCAGTTCGGCGGCGATATCGTCCAGTGTGGTGCCAGTGAAGCCTCGCTCGTAGAACAGTTTGACTGCTTCTTCGAGGATGCGCTCGCGCTTGTAGGCCAGAATTTCATCTCGCATGGGTGCCATCTTACGCCAGGACGGGCTGGATTGAAAGACTACTCGCGAGTAGCCTGGGCTTCTGACACAAGGCCAAGGGAAGGGAAACAACCATGGCAGGCTTGCTGGAAGGGAAATCGGCACTGATCACCGGCGGCGGTGGCGGGATCGGGCGTGCGACTGCGCTGATTTTCGCGCGTGAGGGCGCGCGGCTGGCAATCGCCGATGCTGTGCGTGAGACGGCCGAGCAAACCGTGGCGCTGGTCAACCAGGCGGGCGGGCAAGCGATCGCTCTGTCGGGCGACGTCACCGACAGCAAGGCGGTGCTGGCGATGGTCGACGCGGTGGTCAGTGCCTATGGCCGGATCGACTGCGCGTTCAACAATGCCGGAATCGCGGGATATCAGGTCAATGCGTCCGGCAAGAAGACGCATGAATGGTCGGACGAGTCGTTCGACCGCATGATAGGCGTCAATCTGAAAGGCGTCTGGCTGTGCATGAAGCATGAGATTGTGCAGATGCTGGCGCAGGGCGGCGGCCGGATCGTCAACACCGGTTCGGTCGCCGGATTGATCGGGTTGCCGACGTCGTCGGCCTATGTCGCAGCCAAGCATGGGGTGTTGGGTTTGACCAAGACGGCAGCTCTGGAATACGCCGAAAACAACATTCGGGTGAACGCGGTGTGTCCGGGTTATATCGAAACGAAAATGACCGAGGACACGATGCGCCGCCGAGGTGAACAGCTGCTGCAAATGGTGCCATTCCGCCGCATGGGCAAACCCGAGGAAATCGGTGAAATGGTGGTGTTTTTGTGCAGTGACCGCAGCTCGTATATCAGCGGTACATGCTACAACATCGACGGCGGGTATATGGCGATATGAACCACATCACGCGGGACTTCCGGACTCTGGTGGCGGATGAAGAGCTGCTGGATATGGCGTTGGACGGGGCGGATGTCGCGCCCTTGCTGATGGTGCTGGTGCATCTGACCGGTGAGGCAGACTGGTTGGATGAAGTTGGTCCGTACATCAACGGCCCATGGAATTTTCAGGAAACCGTGCCGGATGAGCTGAAACAGCGTCTGCGCGCGCGGCTGAAGGAGGTCTTGCTGGACTACGCCGCGCGCGAGACAGAGTTGCCGTCCGAGCCGCCGCCGGAATTGTTGCGCAAAATGCTGGCGGCCGGCGTGGGCGGGCCGGTGCCCGAAGAATACCTGCCGATGATCCGCGAAGAAATGATGCTGGACGACAACGATCCCAAAACGGTGCATTGGCGCACACGCCCGTCCGACGAGACGTTGGCTGCGTTCCGCGTGGTGATCATTGGCGCCGGTGTCTCCGGTCTCGGCATGGCGATCAAGCTGCAAGAGGCCGGCATTCCTTTCGTCATTTACGAGAAGAACAAGACGGTCGGCGGCACCTGGCTGGAGAACTCGTACCCCGGCTGCGGGGTCGACACGCCGAACCACTTTTACTCGCTGTCGTTTGAGCCGAACCACGATTGGCCGGACCATTTTTCCAAGCGCGATGAACTGTGGCAGTACATGGAGCGGCTGGCGGACCAATACGACATTCGCCGGAACATTCGTTTTGAGACGGAAGTAACCGCCGCGGTCTACGACGAGGCGTTGGCGATCTGGCACGTGACTTTCCGCGACGCGGCGGGCAATGAGACGGTAACCGATGCCAATGCTGTTATCACCGCCGTTGGCCAATTGAACCGGCCCTCAATCCCATCCATTCCCGGGCTTGATGAATTTGCCGGCCCAAAGTTCCATACTGCGCGGTGGGATCATTCGGTCGATCTTTCATTTGCGAATGTCGCGATGATCGGTACCGGTGCGTCAGGCATGCAGGTTGGACCGTCGATTGCGCCGGTTGTTGGGCATCTGACTATCTTCCAGCGTTCGGCGCATTGGGCGGTATACAACGCGAATTACCATCGCGAGGTAAGCCCGGGAAAAACCGCAGCGCTGAAGCTGATCCCGTTCTATGCGAAATGGTATCGGTTCCAGTTGCTTTGGGCGTCATCCGATGGACTGCACGCATCGTTGCATGTCGACCCGGACTGGCGCACCCCGGATCAGTCGCTGAATGAAACGAACCAGAAATTCCGCGATACGTTGATCGAGTATATCCGTGGTCAGGTGAACGGCGATGAGGCGCTGATGCGGAAGGCGGTGCCGCCCTATCCGCCGTACGGCAAGCGGATGTTGCGCGACAATTACTGGTACCGGATGCTGACCCAACCCAATGTCGATCTGGTGACGGATCCAATCGAGCGGATCACGGCGGATGGTGTCATGACAAAGGCCGGAGAATTCTGGCCCGCCGATGTTCTGGTACTGGCAACGGGTTTCGATGCCCAACGGATGTTGGCGCCGATGCACATCGAGGGTAAAGGCGGACAAACCATCCGCGATCTGTGGGGCGACGATAATCCCAGGGCCTATCTGGGGATTACTGTACCCGCGTTTCCCAATCTGTTTATGCTGTATGGGCCGGGGACCAATCTCGCGCATGGCGGCAGTGCGATTTACCACTCGGAATGCCAGACGCGATATATCATGCAATGCCTGCGGGAACTGCTGGAGACCGGCGCGCGGGCGATGGAAGTCAAGCAGGAACCGCACGACCGGTTCAACGAACACCTCGACGCGACCCATGCGAAGATGGTGTGGGCGCATGGCGGCGTGGGCAACTGGTACAAGAACAAGCACGGCCGCGTAGTGACGAACTCGCCGTTCCGGCTGGTGGATTATCGGGCGATGACGGAGCAGCTGGATCGGAACGATTATGTGATGGTGTGATCAGGCGTCGGCGACTGCGATGCCGAGAGCACGGGCGTTCTGTGCCATACGGCGATCGAACGTAGCAACCGACGCGGCGAGACGCAGGGCAATTGCGAGGTTAATCGCATCAGGGATTCGCAGGTTCAGGTCCAGCCGCCGAATAATCGTCGTGGCGGCCAGAATGTCGGAGGAGACAGCATCTTCCTCATCGGCAAACCGTGCGCGCCAGATGTCAAACGCATCGAAAATCGCGCGTGTGCGGGATTGCTGAATTTGGTTCATGCGCGTCAGGCGCGAGAGAACCGACGCGAATTCTGCTGCGGCGAAGTCGCTGACAACCAGAACGTCATCGGCCTGAGAGAAAAACGTCGCTGCCCGGCTTGCGAACACATCGGTGTCGATGAACAAGCTGGCCAGCACACTGGTGTCCAGATAAACACTCACAGCTAATCTTCGTCACGCATTTGCCTCAAGACCGCCTGGGCATCAATGCTTCCGCCGGAGAGTTTCACTCGATTTGCATCCAGCCAGGCCAGCTTTTCCTCGCGTGTGGGACGCGACCGGGGCGTGACCGGCTTAATCTCTGCCACCGGATGGCCATGCCGGGTGATGACCACCGATTCGCCTTTCAGCGCTCGGTCGATCAGACGGGAAAGCTGGTTCTTCGCTTCGGCGACACTGTGTGTACTCATGGCCAAACTATAGCCAACGGATGGCTATTTTGTCCAGCGCAAAGACCGCCGCTATCTTCCGACCGAACTCCGACGAGGCCCCCATGCTGAAATTCGGCATTTCGCTCTTCTTCACCGAGTACTCCATGACCCCGACCGACCTTGCGCGGGAACTGGAGCAGCGCGGCTTCGAGTCCGTTTGGTCGGGTGAGCATTCCCACATTCCCGCCGCCATGAAGACGCCGTTTCCCGGCGACGGGGAAATCAAGCGGCACTACCTCGACGTGATGGACCCGTTCATCACCCTGACCGCCGCGGCCATGGCGACCAAAACCCTGAAGATTGGCACAGGCGTTTGTCTGATCGCGCAACGCGATCCGATCCAGACGGCGAAGCTGGT
>Ga0187879_10003880_pt1 | contig 10027 bp, 6 predicted proteins | sample June2016WEW_19_1_FD_132423 | JGI IMG/M metagenome (GOLD analysis project Ga0187879, IMG submission 132423) | Peatland microbial communities from SPRUCE experiment site at the Marcell Experimental Forest, Minnesota, USA - June2016WEW_19_10 | ecosystem: Environmental > Terrestrial > Soil >... | reverse complement strand
AGGAGCTGATCTCGCCGCCTTCTTCCACCCCGGAATCGACCCGAACGCCCTCCGGGAGCCGCAAGTGTCTTAACGGGCCGGTGCACGGCAGGAAACCGGTTGCAGGGTTTTCGGCATAAAGGCGCGCTTCGATTGCCCAGCCCGAAATCCGAAGCTCCTCCTGGCCGAGCGGCAGGGGCTCGCCGGAGGCAACGCGCAACTGCCACTCCACCAGGTCCTGACCCGTGATCAACTCGGTGACCGGGTGTTCCACCTGAAGGCGCGTATTCATTTCCATGAACCAGATGCGATCGGGGCTCAGGCCCTGGCTTGCATCGGCAATGAATTCGACCGTGCCGGCCCCTTCGTAGGCGACTGCCCGGGCGGCTGAGACCGCGGCCGCGCACACTCGCGCGCGAGTGGCCTCGTCCATGCCGGGGGCCGGCGCCTCCTCGATGACTTTCTGATAGCGCCGTTGGACCGAACAATCACGCTCGAAGAGATGAACGACATTACCATACCGGTCGCCGAAGATCTGCACCTCGATATGTCGTGGCCGCTCAATATACTTCTCGAGGAAAACCCGGTCATCGCCGAAGGCCGCAGCGGCCTCTCGCTTTGCCGAGGCAACTGCGGCGCCGAACTCCGCGGGCGCCGCGACTTTCCGCATCCCCTTACCGCCGCCTCCGGCAATGGCTTTGATTAACACCGGCCATCCGATGGCCGTTGCCGCACGGTCGAGGCCGGCTTCCGTCTGGTCTTCGCCAAGATACCCGCGCGTGGTCGGCACGCCCGCCGCGTCCATCAGCCGCTTGGCCGCGTCCTTAAGCCCCATAGCGCGAATTGCGGCGGGTGGCGGGCCCACCCATACGAGCCCAGCCGCAATGACGGCTTCGGCGAATTCTGCGTTCTCGGAGAGGAAGCCATAGCCCGGGTGAATAGCTTCCGCACCCGATCTTTGCGCGGCCTCGAGGATTTTGTCTTGCGCGAGGTAGCTGTCACGCGCGGCAGGTGGTCCAATAGCGGCCGCCGCATCCGCCTCCCGTACGTGGGGGGCGCCGGCGTCCGCTTCGGAATACACCGCGATCGTCCGCACGCCCAGCCGGCGAGCGGTGCGTATAATGCGGCGCGCGATTTCACCGCGATTGGCGACGAGCAGGCTGCCGATCATAGGATCACATTCGGAAGACGCCGAAGGAAGTCTCGGGGATGGGAGCGTTCAGGCTGGCGCTGAGCGCGAGCCCCAGCACGTCTCGCGTCTCGACCGGATCGATGATGCCGTCGTCCCACAAACGGGCGGTGGCAAAATACGGATTCCCCTCCGCCTCGTAGCGTTCGCGGATCGGCGCTTTAAAGGCCTCCTCGTCTTCCGCGCTCCACGTTTCACCTTTGGCTTCGATTCCGTCGCGTTTGATGGTGGCGAGAACGCTCGCCGCCTGTTCGCCGCCCATTACGCTGATGCGGCTGTTCGGCCAAGTGAAGAGCAGGCGGGGTGAATAGGCCCTCCCGCACATGCCGTAATTGCCGGCGCCGAAGCTGCCTCCTATGATTACCGTAAACTTCGGGACCTCGGCTGATGCCACCGCGGTCACCAGTTTCGCTCCGTCCTTGGCGATTCCTCCAGCCTCATACTTGCCCCCCACCATGAAACCCGAAATGTTCTGCAGAAACAACAGCGGGATCCGGCGCTTCGCCGCAAGCTGGATGAAATGCGCGCCTTTCAAGGCGCTTTCGGAAAATAGCACGCCGTTGTTCGCGAGGATGGCGACTGGAAATCCCCAGATGCGGGCCGCGCCGCAGACCAGCGTCGTCCCGTAGAGCGCTTTGAACTCATCAAACTCCGAAGCATCCACCACCCGGGCTATAATCTCGTGCACATCATAAGGAGCCCGGACATCGGTTGGAATTATGCCGTAAATCTCCGCTGGATCATATTCGGGAAGTCTGGGTTTGCTCCGATCGATCTCCGCCTTTTTCATCGTATTGAGATTGGCAACGATGGATCGGACCAGGGAAAGGGCGTGCTCGTCATTCTCCGCCACATAATCCACGACGCCTGAGCGCCGCCCGTGCGTTTCGGCGCCGCCCAATTCCTCCGCGCTGATCACCTCGCCTGTGGCAGCTTTCACCAGCGGCGGCCCGCCCAGGAAAATGGTTCCCTCGCCGCGAACGATCACCGACTCGTCGCTCATGGCAGGCACGTAGGCTCCGCCGGCGGTGCAAGACCCCATAACGCTGGCAATCTGCGCAATGCCTTGCATGCTCATTCGCGCCTGGTTGAAGAAGATGCGCCCGAAGTGGTCGCGGTCGGGGAAAATCTCCGCCTGATGCGGCAGGTTGGCCCCGCCGCTGTCCACCAGGTAAATGCAGGGCAGGCGGTTCTGCTGCGCGATCTCTTGCGCGCGCAGGTGTTTCTTGACCGTCATGGGGAAGTAGGCACCGCCTTTGACGGTGGCGTCGTTGGCAACGATCATCACCTCGCGCCCCGCGACGCGCCCGATGCCGGTTACGATGCCGGCGCAGGGCGCTTCGCCCCGGTACATATCCCAGGCGGCCAACTGACCAATTTCGAGGAAAGGCGCTCCGGGGTCGAGAAGGCGGGTTACCCGGTCTCGAGGCAAGAGCTTGCCCCGCGCAACGTGGCGCGAGCGGGCGGCTTCCGGGCCCCCCAAGGCAGCGTCACTCACCCGTGCACGCAACTCGCGAGCAAGTTGCTGGTTATGCGCGAAGTTCTGCCGGTACGTTTCGGCTTCCGGATTGATCTGGCTTTCGAGTTTGGGCATGCGAAAAGCGGGCCGGTTTCGCAACATGGTACGTTGGCACCAACCCGGCTCCAATTCTGGCCTTTGGTAATCGAGACGCAACGCCTCTTGCGGTACCGATGCAAGGGGTCATCCCATGTCCACTCAGGATGAGGCCCGTGCCGCTTTCCGCGCTGCGTTCAGAACCTCGCGCAGGCGCCTGCCGACAATCATGTCTTCGCCTGGCCGCAGGGTCATCGAAACAATCTGCAACTGGTTGCGCGATTTGGGCTCTTTGGGATTCGGCTTACCCTCGACTACGGCAGCGACCAGGCTGGGATTACTCTCTGTCAGCACTTCGATGCGAGGCTCACCATCGCTCAGCTTGCGGGCGCAGTCTTCTACGGAAAATCCCCACGCTTGTTCGTCCCAAGTAACCGTCAACGTGGGATAACGATTGCCGCCTTTGGGAATCTGAACGTCGGTCTTCACCCCCGGGACCGTTTCAACCAGCTTTACGATTCGCTCGACACGCGTGTTCCATTCGCGGTTGAGGGCGTCAAGGTCCAGCTTAAGCCAGGTTTCGACGGCCGTAAGGCAGCCGATCATCTCTTCCTTGCCGACCTTCATCGGACGGCACACCGCGCCTTCATAGGGACTGGTATTGGCCAGGGCGGCATCGATCAGGTCTTTGCGACCCAGCAGCAGGCCGCTGCATTGCGGTCCCATCAGCCCCTTGCCGCCGCTGAAGGTGTAGAGGTCGGTTCCCATCTTGGCATAGAGCTTCATGTTTTCGATGGGAGGGATCCCCGCGGCGTCGTCGAGGAGCAGAGGAACTTTGGCATCCTTGGCGATGGCGATCTCTTTCGCCAACTGGTCACCGAGGTCAGTGGTGTAAATCATGGCGGTGTTTTCGTTCAGCGCGCTCTGAAGCTCTTCGGGAGAGTAAACGAGAACCAGCTTGGCGCCCGCCAGGCGAATGGCGCTATCAAAAGCGCTGCGCCCGCCCACCATCACCACCTCGTGTTTAAGGCCGGTCGTATCGGGAAGCTGCCAGATCTTGGCCGGGTCGTTGCCGGCGATACAGGCCGCGGTGGCGGAGGCCATCGCGCCCGCCGCGCCGGAGGTCACCATCCCCGATTCAGCGCCCGTCAGTTCGGCAAGGCGTCGGCCCACCCCTTGCTGCAGCTCTATGACATTCACGAAGTGTTTCGCCGCTTCGACTTGTGCGGCGCGCACCTCGGGCAGTTCCAAGGAGCCGCTCAGATAAGTCCAGGTTCCACGGCAGTTAATGAGAGGCCTGACACCCAGACGGCGATAGACGTTGCTCGCAGCACCCTTGCCCATGGCTTCCTGGACGTTGCCGAAAAGATCTTGGGCGGCGATTTGGCCGAGTAGAGGCAGCGCCGCTGCCCACTTCATGAAGGCGCGACGATCGAAAGAAGAGATAAGGTTGGCCATGTACTTCTCCATTCTTTGATTTGCCACCACCCCTTGATCCCCTCCTCAATGAGGAGGGGAGCCGCGGCGGCTCACAATCCCCTCCTCAATGAGGAAGGGAGCTGGAGTTTCTACATTTTCATCGCCCTTGTTTGCGGCATGGCCGTTCTCGGCCACATGGAGGCACAAAGCTCGCATCTGTGTCTGTCTTAAGCCCCAAAGGGGCGATCTATCACAGCCCAGGCCAACGGCCTGGGTCTTCGTCGCGCCTTCAATCTCGAAGCCCTGTAGGGGCGCAATGCACCGCCGGCGGATGGGTTCGCGATGCTCGGTGCCGAAGGCGAGATGGACGTACAGTAGGGACAAAGATTGCGGCATGGGAACTACCCTATTCCGCCCTTTCAGGGCTGAGCCAAACTAAACGGGCCGACATCGCTGACCCAGGCCGTTGGCCTGGGCTTCGTTAGAGCGCCCCTTTGGGGCTCAGCAGCCGACCTGAGCATAACTGTCTCGACGGCGAGGCGACACGATAAGGGAGTCAGGTCGAAAAAGCCTCGCCGGAAATGCAGAAACTCCAGGTCCCCTCCTCTCTGAGGAGGGGACTAAGGGGTGGTGGACGAAAGGCGCGGGGCTCAATCCTCCTCGGCGTGAAACGGAAACCTCGAGCGCACCGCCAGGATGTGAGCCTTCGCGCCCGGCTCCTCGCTATTGTAAAAGCCAACCGTGCAATTCAGGCGGAAGAAATAGGCATCCCCGGCACTAGCATCGTGCTTGCCCTCGACGCCGTCCATTCCGCCACCGGCGACGATCTTACCATGCCCATCCAGAATAAGATAAATCTCCTCCGCAGTTTCGTGATGGTGCGGAGTGTTTGTGCCGCCCGGCGCAAAATCCATCAGGAACAGACTGGTAACTACGTAGCCCGCTGCGATTCGGTCTCGCGTGCTCTTGCGATCACCGACCAGAAGTTTATAGAGAACGGAGGACGGGTGCCCTTCAACGGTCTGTTCCTTTACGTCATCCATGTTTGCCAGTTGGAGCTTCGGCGGCGGCTCGAGCGTTGTTCCGGCAGGAATCTTGAACCCCATGACCAGCACCCGGCAGGGCTGATCGGCAGAGCCGGAGATCGAGTGCGCGATCCCCGGAGAAAGATACATGAAGTCGTTCTTGCGAACGGGGACTTTTTCCTCGCCGTATTGCAGGGTTCCGCTGCCTTCGAGGATGAAGTAAATCTGCTCCTCGCGCGCATAGCTCACCGGAGGGCACGATCCCTGAGGATCGACTTTGACCTCGCCAAAACGCGCGACGCTGCGGCCGATGCGGGCCGCGGCATCGCCCTCCCCGAAAATTGGCAGGTAATGACAGTTGCCTGTGCTTAAGTCAACGGTCTTCTCTGCGATCTCCGGGACGAAGCGGTGCACCCAGGTCGGCGCGACCTGAGCTAGGGAATGGGAGCTAAGAAGGCACAGAGCGGCAGTCGTGAGAGCTGTGGCAATGAAGCCAGGATTCTTGGTTGACATCCTATAAACGTAGCACACACCCGAGATGAGATTCAGGATGGATTTCGTCCGGCGCATACGGCGTACTCCTTAGACAGTCTCGCGAAAGGCGGCAATCCAGTCGGGGGGTAGGTTGACATCATGATGTTCCCGGCGTAGCATCAAAGTGTGCGAACAACCCTGACTCTCGACGATGATGTTGCGGCCAAGCTCCGCGCCGAGGCGAGGAGGTCTGGCGCGCCGCTGAAGCAGATCGTGAACGATTGCCTGCGGCATGCCTTGAGCACACGCTCGAAAACAGTTTCCGTTCCACCTTTCAAAGTCAAAACTCGGGATCTTGGCGACCGAGGATTTAACTATGACTGTGTTTGGAGACTCATCGAGGAAGCCGAAGGCCCCTTCTACAGATGATTCTGATCGACGCGAACCTATTGCTTTACGCTTATGACTCCGCCTCGGGCCATCACAAAGCGGCCTCTCGTTGGCTCGAAACCGTTTTATCGGAACCCCAGCCAGTCGGGCTCGCGTGGATGCCGCTGCTCGCCTTCTTGCGCATAAGTACGGACCCGCGCATTCGCAAGAATCCCTTTTCCCTGACTGAAGCCGCAAGCATTGTCGCTGAGTGGCTGGATCGTCCGATGGTGACCCTCCTGAATCCCAGCGAACGGCATTGGGAAATTCTGCTCGGACTAATGAAGCAAGGTCAAGCCCGCGGACCACTGATCATGGACGCCCATCTGGCAGCGCTGGCCATTGAGCACGGGGCGACGCTTGCCACCACCGACCGGGATTTCACCCGATTTCCCGGATTGCGGATATTGAATCCTCTCGAGTAGTAGCCTTGGCCCTGGGTCCGGCTACCCGCCACTGGCCACTGAGCACTAGCCACTATACTATTCATATCTCAGCGCCACCATCGGATCAACCTTTGTCGCCCGGCGTGCGGGCAGATAACTGGCGGCCAGAACCACGGCGAGCAGAACCAAGGTCACGGTCGCGAACGTGAGGGGATCGTAGGGGCTGATGCCGAAGATCGAACTACTGAGCAGGCGCGCCATCCCCAGGGCCAACGCCATTCCTACAGCGCCTCCGACCAGCAGCAGGCGAAACGCTCCGCTCGCCACCAAACGTAAAACCTCGCGCTCTGGGGCGCCTAATGCCAACCGCAGCGCAAATTCGGTGGTGCGCTGGGCCGCCGCGTAGGAGATCACCCCATAAAGACCCACGCTGCCCATCGAGAGCGCCATGAAAGCGAAGATGACCATAAGGGCCACGACGACTCGGCCGCCGGCGAGCGCCATCGAGAGGCGCTCGTCCATGGTCCTGACGCCGGTCAGGGGCAAATCAGGATCGACCGCGCTCACGGCCTTGCGAACGGCGGGCACAAGCGAAGCTGTCTCGCTGCGGCTGCGCACCAGAAGGTATTCGCTCGACCACGGCGCCTGCAGAGACGGAATGTAGATTTCGGGGCTGCTGGGTTCGTTCACGCGTAAGTTCTTCAAGTCGTCCACCACACCGACGATCTCGCGCGCGACGGGCTGCGAAGGCTCGTTGCGGCCTGGAATCAGTTCTGAAATAAACAGGCGCTTGCCCACGGGATCGCCTGTCGAGAAGAACTTCTCAGCTAGCCTGCGATTGACAATTACCACCGGAGTTGATCCCTGGCGGTGGTCTTCGCCGAAGGCGCGCCCTTTGAGCACCCTCAGGCCGAGCGTGTGGAAATAGCCGGAGCTGATGACTTGGTAGTTTGCGACGCCGGAAGCATCGGCCGCGGCCGGGTCTCGACCTTCGACGCGAAAAGGCTGGCCGTTCTCGAAGTTCGCGGGCGGCAGGCTGGTGGAAAGCGCCACGTCCTCGACGCCGGGGATCGCGCGCAACTTCTCCAGCAATTGCGAATTAAACGCCCGGACGCGCTCCGTATCGGCGTACTGCGGAGCGGCTAGCGACATGTGGGCGGTCAGCAGGCCCCGGGTGGGGAAGCCGGGATCCACCTGAGCCAGACGTATGAAGCTGCGCAAGCTAAGGCCTGCGGTCACCATGAGCACAACCGATAGTGCCAGTTCCGCCATCACCAGCCCGTTGCGCAGGCGATTTTGCTTTCGATCGCCCAGCGTGGTGCGGCCCGCCGCCTTGACGTGCTCGATCAAATTCGCGGCGGTTGTCCGCCAGGCGGGGACGAATCCGGAAAGCACCGTCGAAGCCACGCATAGCACTAACGCGAACCCGAGCACCAGGCGATTGATTTCAATCGGCGCCAGGCCGGGCGCCTGGAGGACCGGAAGAGTCGCCAGGTAGCGCACCGCACCGAATGCCACGAGAAGGCCCAGCGCGCCGCCCAGCAAAGCCAGGAGAAGAGTCTCTGCCAGCAGTTGCCGCACCACGCGCCAGCGGCTTGCCCCAAACGCCAGGCGCACTGCGATCTCCTTGTGACGCGTGGTGGCTCGAGCCAAAAGCAAATTGGCCACATTCACGCAAGCCAGCAGCAGGACGACACACACTATCGCGAAGAGGAGGATCATCATTAACAGGACGCCCGGACCCGCCAGCGCTTGATGGAACTCCTGGGCGAGCGCGCTCCACTGCTTATTGGTTTCCGGCGATTCCCGCGCGACTCGAGCCGCGAGCGTGCGCATTTCCTCGCCGGCCTGGGCGGTTGTGACGCCCGGCTTCATCCGCCCCACGACCAACAGATGGCGGGTTTGGCGGTCTGGCGCTACGCTCGAAAGGACCAGCGGCATCCACACGTCCATCCGCCCCCAGAACTCGAAATCGGCGGGAGTAATGCCGACGACGGTGTACGTTTCGCCATTGAGGCGAACGGTTCTACCCACGATATCCGCCGCCCCGGCAAATTGGGTTTGCCACATCTCGTGGCTCAAGATCGTTACCTTGTTGCCTTCCGGCCGGAATTCCTCCGCTGAGAAAAACCGTCCCCGTTCAGGCTGCAAGCGGAAAGTGTCAAAGAAGTTCGAGGTGACGCGTGCTCCTGACACCAGAACGGGGGGGGTTTCCGACAAGGCGAAACTCGCGCTGCGAGCGGCGGCGAGCCGCTCGAATGACCTGTTATGGTCGCGCCAATCAAGATAGGTGGGAGCGGAAACGGGGCTTCGGCTGCCATCGGGGCGCGTCTCCCACACCATCAATAGACGATTGGCGTCCTGATAGCGCATGGGGCGCCACGCCACACTGAAGATCGTCGTATTGGCGCCGATGCCGAGGGCCAGCGTAATGATGGCAGCCGCTGTGAAGCCGGGATTCTTGGAGAGCATGCGGATGCCGTAACGAAGGTCATTCCAGAGTGTCATCATCGTGTTCTCCTCATCGGGTGATCGGATGATCGGGAGATCGGGTGAGCAACTGTAGAACCTGTCGTCTTCTTTTGGAGCTATTGATGTCCAATGAAGCAAGAGTTCGGTTTTTTCTTCGTCCGCTCCCGATATTGCTGCCTGTTCACCCGATCATCTGATCTCCCGATCACCCGATTACTTCATTCGTACCTCAGCGCCACCATGGGATCAACCTTGGTGGCTCGGCGTGCCGGAAGGTAGCTCGCCAGGAGAGCGACAGCGAGCAGGAGCAGTGGTACGGCGATGAACGTTCCGGGATCGCCGGGCTTGATGCCTACCAGCATGCTCTGCAAAAGGCGGCTGATCGCAAACGCCCCCACCAGTCCTACTGCGATCCCTGCGACGGTAAGTTGGAAACCATGCCGGACGACCAATATCAAGATGTCGCGACGGGATGCGCCCAGGGCCATACGAATCCCCATCTCGCGTGTGCGCTGCGCCGCGCCAAACGAAACTACTCCGTAAACGCCGACGGTGGCAAGCGTCAGGCCGAGGATCCCCATGATCCCAGCAAGAGAGGCTGCCAAGCGAAACATGAACAACCCACCCAGTCCCTGAACCCCCTGCTGCATGGTGCCGGCATTAAAGACCGGGAGATCAGGTGCGAGTTGATGGACCTGATCCTGCACGGCCAGCAGCAGACTTTCGGGAGGGACGGTGGTCCGGACTTCGAGAGACAGAAACGGAGTGAAGTCTTGCGCGAATGGGAGATAGAAATAAGGCTGTGGGTCGGCTGAAAAATGCCACAGGCTTTGGCCGTCGCGGGCCAAGCCCACCACTTCAATGAAAGGTCCTCTATCGCTCTTCGTGCTGAAGCGCTTACCTATGGGATCCAGATTTGGCCAGAAATTTTTCGCCATCGACTGATTTACGATGGCTACTGGCCGCGCCGATTCGTTGTCGGAGTCCTGAAAGGTCCGGCCCTCGAGGAGGGCAATCCGCATGGTCTCAAAATAGGCAGGGTCAATGCCATTGTACGCGACCTCCGGAGGCGGTTGCCCGGGGGTGAGGGGGCGATCTT
>Ga0187879_10003876_pt1 | contig 10033 bp, 5 predicted proteins | sample June2016WEW_19_1_FD_132423 | JGI IMG/M metagenome (GOLD analysis project Ga0187879, IMG submission 132423) | Peatland microbial communities from SPRUCE experiment site at the Marcell Experimental Forest, Minnesota, USA - June2016WEW_19_10 | ecosystem: Environmental > Terrestrial > Soil >... | reverse complement strand
GCCGCGGTGAGGAAGTGGGTTCGCTCACCACCATCAACGCCCTGCCGGGAAACGACCTTCGTTTAACGATTGACCTGGATCTACAGATGGCGGCAGAAGCCGCCTTGGGCGAGCAGCCCGGCGCCGTCGTGGCTCTTGACCCCCGGACCGGCGAGGTGCTGGCAATGGTCAGCCACACCTCGTTTGACCCCAACGATTTCGCCAAGCGGATCAACCGCGAGGAATGGGAGAAACTCGCCGACGATCCCATGAAGCCCATGATGAATAAGGCCATCCAGGCGCAGTTGGCGCCGGGTTCGGTGTTTAAAATCGTGACCGCCACTGCGGCCCTTGAGACCGGGACGGTCCAGCCAGACTTTTCCTTGAATTGCTCGGGTCAAGTCGAAATCTATGGACACGTTTACCACGACGGGATTGAGAAGTACAAGTCGCATGGCCACGTCGACTTGCAACGTGCAATTACGGTTTCCTGCGACGTCTACTTCTACACCCTCGGGAAACTCCTGGGAATAGAGAAGATCGCCTATTTCGCCAAGCGCTTGGGCCTGGGCGCGCGCACCGGCATCGATTTGCCGGGCGAGGCGCCGGGACTGATTCCCACCCCGGGATGGGTCGAGAAGGTCTTCAAGCATAAATGGTATGCGGGCGAAACCATGTCTGTTGCCATCGGGCAGGGCGCGGTGGTGGTGACGCCTTTGCAGCTCGCGCGCATGATTGGCACCGTCGCCTCGGACGGAGTCTTTTGTCGGCCGCATCTCGCCTTTAAAGACCAACTACTGGCGCTCGGCGTTGATCCGCCGGACGAATCGGCGCAGAGTTTTCCGCTCGCTGACACTACACTCGATGTCGTCAAGCGTGGTATGTGGGGTGTCGTCAATGAGGATGGAGGGACAGGCATCGAGGCGCGCTGCCCTGGCATTGACATTGGCGGCAAAACTGGAACCGCCCAGGTGGCCAGCGTGGACCTCATGAAGTCGGCGCAGAACGCAAACTTCAAGACCAACGCCTGGTTCGTCGGTTTTGCCCCGGCCAGCCGACCTGAGATCGTGGTGTCGGCCCTCGTGTTTCATGGCGGACACTCCACCGTAGCGGTGCCCGTGGCGCGCGAGGTGATCAAAGCCTACTTCGACAAGAAGAATGGACAGAAACCCCTGGTGGCGCCAGCGCAGAACCCCGACCGGATGATGAGTAAAGCCGGTGAGGTACAGATTCCCCCAGCGGCGGTCGGCACAGCCGTTCACTGAAGTATGACCAAAAAGCTTCGATTTCGCGATGTCGATTGGCTGTTGCTGGCGCTGGCTGTTGCTATCGCCATCATCGGGGTCATCGAGATTTACAGCACCACGGAGCACGGCGCCCTCCAGGGCCAATACAAAAAGCAGATCTACTGGCTGATCCTCAGCATCGTTCTGGCGCTAGTCATTAGCCATCTCGACTACCACTTCCTTTTGGAACAAACTCCCTGGCTCTACATCTTGTCCGTGCTTGTCCTGGGAGAACTGCTGGTGGCCGGCCATGCCATCGCCAAGACCAAGCGGTGGCTGCGGTTTGCCGGACTAACTTTCCAAGTGTCAGAGATAGTCAAATTGGTTATAATATTCTGTGTAGCGGCCTATTTTGCCGAAAGGCGAGGTAAGTCCGCTACCTGGGGCGACTTGGTCAAACTGGGATTGGTGGCGGCAGTGCCGGCAGTCCTGGTGGCCTTAGAACCCGACCTTGGCACCGCCTTGACATTTTTCGCGATTCTCGGCGCCGGTATCTTACTGGCGGGCATTCAATGGCGGCAGGTCGGGGTGCTTCTGCTCTTAGGGGTTCTGTGCCTGCCGGTGGGATGGCATTTCCTCCGGCCCTATCAGCGCGATAGGTTCATGACCTTCTTTCACCCTTCTCAAAACATGCAAGGCACAAGTTACCAAGTCACCCAAACCAAGATTGCTATCGGCTCAGGCGGCCTTCGGGGAAAAGGCATTGGAAATGGCACCCAAAGTCATCTGGGCTTCATCCCTGTCTCGCAGGCAGATGCTATTTTTGCCGCCTTCGCAGAGGAGCAGGGATTCGTCGGTACGCTGATCGTTTTGCTACTCTATTTTGCGATGTTGCTCCGTCTGCTGGACGGGGCGCAAATGGCGCCGGACCGTGCCGGGGCGTTTCTGCTGGTGGGGCTGGCGTCGGTATTGTTTTTCCAGGTTGCCATCAACACGGGGATGATGATCGGGCTCTTCCCGGTGACGGGTATTCCGCTGCCGCTTATGAGCCAGGGTGGATCTTCCCTGCTGTTTACTTTCCTTGGCTTGGGCGTGGCTATGAACGTCCGGGCAAGGCGATTTGTGAATTAGGTACTGTCCGTATGACGCGGGCAGTGCCCCAGCCGAGCACACAAGAGGCTCGCGTTACCGTCGCCCCTGCAAACCGGGGGTCGCTGGGCATGGTGAAGAATCCGGATCCCTGCTTCGGCAGGGATGACGAATATCGGGGGCTCGATATCGATTTTGGAACTGGCTCGATTCGGGCCAGTGGGTAGCGGAAACGGCGGATCCGCAGTGCGGCGCGCTTCCAGGCGCGACATTAGAACCACGAGATTGATTGAGCCCGGTCCAACCGCCGAAGAGCTGCAGAGCTCATTGAAGGGACCGGGACAGGGAAGCTGAGGGTTGATCTCCGTAGAACGCTGACGGTAGCGCTGACCTTTAGGTCAGCAGTGCAAATGCCGACCGTAAGGTCGGCGCTACCGCGCGCTTCGACGGCGCTCGAGCAGCGTGATAACCAGCGGATGGATCCCCCGCCCGCCCTGAAAAGGAGTTTTCATGTCAAAGGAGATGTATATCTCTTCGTCTCCTCACGAGACGAAATTGGCCGTCGTGGAAGACGACCAGTTGGTGGAAGTGTATTTTGAGCGAGATACCGATGTCGGTTTGGTCGGAGGCATCTATAAAGGCCGTGTCAGCCGGGTGCTTCCTGGGATGCAATCCGCATTCGTGGACATCGGGCTGGACAGAGATGCTTTCCTCTACGTTTCAGATTTCTTCTTCGAGGACCAGGAAGATTACGACAAGGTTCTCGAAGAGGCGGAAGCGAATGCCATCAGCTTTGACGCAGCACCGGCACAGGCAGCGCCGGCGGCTGCGCCACCCGCTGAGGCCGTGACTCAGGAGGCGACGCCCCAAGTCCCGGTTGCGACCACGCAGGTGCCGGCCGCTGCTGCCCAAGAACCTGAGGATCAACCCGCCGAATTAGCCACCTCTGATACGGCGGTCGTTACCCCCGTGGCCCCAACCCCAGTCCCACCCGCACCCTCGGGCGAAACGCATGAGTACAATCGCTTCGAGCCGCGCGGCCGCCGCATGCGGCATCGGGGACGAAAGTTCGGCGAGCATCGCCACGTGGAGCGCAAGTTCGTCCCGCGGCAAGATGAGCCTGCTGCTCAAGGGTTTGAGATTCTGCCGGGAGAATCCCTGGCGAAGTACGGCCACGTCGCGCCTGAGCCCCAAGAGGCCGTCCCTGCTGAGGCGGAAGAGGGCGAGGCTTTCGAACAAGCTGAAAGCGCAAATATCGCGGAGATAGCCGGCGAAGAGCTGGCGATCCCGGAGCCGATGCTTCCTGAGGCAAGCGGCGCCCCGGGTGACCAACTGGAAACCGAGGTTTTTCCCCAACCACCCACATCGGCAGCCGTGAGCCCCGTGCCGGCCGTTCCTCCTCCGGCGCCGGAAGGATCAGGGCAGGTTATCGATTCCACTTCGGAAGTGGCCGTTCCATCTCTCGCGGTTTTGGAATCCGAGCAGGACGCAGTACCTTCCCTAGAAACGGCAGGCGCCGCGGAAGCCGGCTCGCGAACAGCCGAGGAAGTCCCCGCGACCGCAAGCGAGGAATCCGAGGCAAGCGTAGAAGAGGGAGCAGCAGGGAATGCCGAAGAGAGAATCGGGCTCGGGCCTTCCGCGCCTTCATTAGACACAAAAGTTCAGCCTGTGGAAGGGGAAGATGAAGCTGGAGCGGAAACCGGCAGCACGGACGAAGAGGAGATCGCGGAAGAGTCTGCAGTGCCTGCCACTGCCGCAGAGCTCGAGGAAGAAACTCAGACTGAATCCGTTTCCGAGACTTCTGAATCCGCCGAGACTGTCGCCGAACTTCCCCCCGTGTCCGGCCAGGAACCGCAGGTCCCGCCCGCTCCGCCCGCAGCAGCCGAGCCCTCCGGGGCGCCCACTGAGGGAGCATACACCCTGCGGGAGCCCCACCAACGGCCACGATTCGCACCCCGGCGTGGCAGGAGAGGGCGTCGAGGGCCGGGCTATCAGGGTCAGGGTAGTGGCGACTCCAAGTGGGAGCCGCGGCCCGGCAACAATCAGCCGGTCCAGATTTCGAAGCTGCTCAAAGAAGGCCAGGAGATCCTTGTACAGATCTCCAAAGAACCGCTGGGCACGAAGGGCGCGCGCATTACTTCTCACGTTGCCCTGCCTGGCCGTTACCTGGTCTACATGCCCACGGTCGAACACATCGGCGTGTCGCGGAAGATCGCATCGGAAGAAGAGCGCTTCCGTTTGAGGAATATCATCCTCGAAAACAAAGGCTCCTTGACGGGCGGGTTCATTGTGCGCACCGCCGGCCAGGGCCGCGACGAGGAAGAGCTGAAAAGGGACCTCAAATTCCTCTCCACTCTCTGGAATGAGATCAAAAGCAAAACGGAGCGCGCCAAGGCCCCTGCACTGATTCATCGTGATCTTGATCTGGTGCAGCGCGTGCTGCGCGATACGCTTACTCCCGATTTCAAAAGTGTGCGCGTGGATAGTGAACTTCAGTACGAGCGGGTGTTGGATTTTGTAAATCACAGCCAGCCTACCTTGATCGGCAAGGTCAAGCTTTACAGCCGCGAGACGCCCATCTTCGAGGAGTTCGGAGTCCAGCCGGAAATCGAGAAGGCGCTGAAGCCCAAAGTGTGGCTCAAGTCCGGTGGGTATATCGTCATAAACCAGACCGAGGCCCTGGTGGCCATTGACGTCAATACGGGCAAATACGTAGGCAAGACAAACAGGCTGGAAGACACCATTCTGAAAACCAACTTCGAGGCCGTCAACGAGATCGTCCGGCAGGTTCGCTTGCGCGATTTGGGCGGCATAATCGTAGTCGATTTCATCGACATGGACGAGCGCAAGAACCGCGCCAAGGTGACGCAGGTGCTCGAGGAGGCGCTGCGTAAAGACCGTGCGCCCACCAAGGTCATCGCCTTCCACGATTTTGGCCTGGTGGCCATCACCAGGAAACGCGTCAAGCAGTCCTTGGAAAGAACGCTGTGCGAGCGGTGCAACTATTGCTCCGGTTCAGGGTGGGTGAAGTCTCCGACGACGGTTTCTTATGAGATTCTGGCGGAAGCTCGAACCATGGCCGGACAGATCGAGGGGAAAACCATGACCGTGCGGGTGAATCCTGAAGTGGCCAAGGTCCTCAAATCCCGCGATGGCGCGCTGCTTTCGGAACTCGAGTCCCTCACCCATAAAGACGTCGTTGTCAAGAGCGATGCCGCCGTGCAGCAGGAGAGGTTCGAAATATTCTAAGGGCAGTGATGAGTGACAAGTGACGAGTGACGAGTGACGAGTCGGAAAAGCAGTGACGGGTAACAAGTGACGAGCCGCACCGGATTCCGGTTCGCGTCCCTCTTTTCATTCCAGTCTCGAGCGTCCCCGCCCTTAGAACCGACTCACAGCCCTCTCCCCCTTGGGGGAGAGGGTGGCCTGCAGCCGGCGTTTTCTTCAGCCGGGGCGGGCCGGGTGAGGGGGTTCAAAGTTTCCGAGGGCCGCCGACCTGCAGAACACTTAGCCCTGGCTGGCGCGTACCTGCTTGTCACACGTCACTTGTCACTCATCACTGCTTCTGCAGTATTCGCCACATAGTCCCCGCGAAAATGTTATCTTGTGCCGACTTCGGAACCGCGCAGGCGTCGAGCATTTTGTGATAGCGAGCCAGCGCCAGGTCAAACTCCTCCAAGTCCCCGCCGAACACGTCGGACCCGAACACGATTTTCTCGAAAGCACTGGCTCCTGATTTGGGAGTGTGCGGGCTCTCCACTCCGGACCACCAGAAGATGGAATTGAAGAAAGTGTAGTTGTTCTGGGTTTTGATCAGCGTTGAGCCCGAAAGGTCGAAAAAGAGATTGGGATGCCAGCGGGCCAACTCTCCTGCCCAGGCGTAGTCCGGGTTGCCCAGGTGCGCGCCGATGAGGGTGATTCCCGGGAAATGCCGCGCGATTCCGTCCAGGGTGGTTACGCGCATCCGTTCGATGCTCACATCAACCGGGATATTGGGATTTGTGCGCATCACGATTCCGGTGTGGAACAGGATTATCATCCCGTACTTTTCGGCTCGCTCGTAAATCGGCCAATAGCTGGGATCGTAGAACTGCTTCAGGGGAGTTTCCATCTCGCCCAGACCCCGAAATCCTGCCGCGTGGAACTCATCCACGAGCTCCAGGGCGCGGGGATCGTCGAGATCGATGTCGCCAAATCCGATCAGCCGGTTGGGAGCTTCGTCGATCATGGGCTTCGCCGTGGCCAGATTGTCGTGGCGAACCAGGAGGAATGCCAGCCCGTCCACAGATTCCAGCTTGGCGACCAGTTTGTGAATGAATTCCGGATCTCCGTTATAGTGAACGTGGCAGTCTATGAGCTTTGGGGCAACGGTTTGCGCACTCGCCGAAGCGCAGAACAACGCCAAGGGCAGAACTGCCAAGAGCCAATACTGCTTCGTCATTTTCACTCCTTATTGCCGGTTACTTCTCGTATACAAGCCTTGTCCAACAGTGTCATTCCGAGCCCTGCGCTGTCATTCTGAGCCCTTCGCTTGTCATTCTGAGCGGAGCGAAGAATCTCGCTCTGCCGCTCAGGATAAACTCCGCGAGGAATCTCGCTCTGAATGTTTCCCGTCAGGACTGTGCCGAGGCAGAGCGAGATTCCTCGCTGCGCTCGGAATGACAGCCTGTCGCGGCAAACTCAATTGGGTGCCCACCGCTACAAAAACCTGGTGCGCTTCCAAAGCACCCAACCACAGACGAAAAGGAAACCCAGCATAGCGAAGGCGAGAAGGGACGTCCACAAGAGATTTATCGCCATGGGCGGGCGATGCGCTCCCCTTGCCAGCAAGAAGAAGATTCCCGCTGCGATCGCAACAATCGGTATATCCCACCAACGCCGGCCCGCGCGGCGTTCTGTCGCCTCTCCTTGGGCCGAAGTCTTTGAGGGCTCAGCGACGAGTTGGTAGCGCTCCTCTTCGCGCCTTTGACTGGCGCGCCACGATTCCTGTTCAGAGGCGGGCGCCTCGGCCAGGCTGATGGCCACTGCCCCTACGATCATCGTGGCCGAGCCGGCAAGGATAAGCCCCTGCGCGGCTCCGCTCTTGCCGCTCAGTTCTCCGAAAACCAGTGCGCCCCACGCGAGACCCCAAAGCTGGTTGGTATTCGATAGTGGAATGCCACGCCCGATGCCGATATATTTCGCCGCGTATTGCTGAAAAAGATCTCCCACCACCCAGCAGAATCCTCCCAGGAAGAGCCAGAACAGCGCTACGCGCGCCTGGGCAAGCTCCTTGAGGAGGGGACTCAGGCCGCCGCGAAAGATCAGCGCCAGCGCCGACATGGTGAAGAGTTCACCGACTGTGAAAACCGTCACAAAGGAGAGCGGGTTCATGCCGCTGATGTAAGCCTTGCGATAGGGGATGTACATCGTTCCCCAGAGGAGTCCTGCGCCCAGCGCTGCGAGCACGCCGGCCGTGGCGCGATGTGGCATCCCCGTGCCAGGCTGTGCTGTGGCGTAAGCCATCAGGCAAGCTCCAGTCACGATTGCCGCCGCGCCGCCCAAGACCTTCGACCCTTGACGGACCCCGGCCCCGCGCAATTCGTTGAACAAGAACCATCCCCAGAACAAGCCCACCAGGCTGTTAATGTTCCATAACGGGAAGGCCACTGACAGCCCCACGTCGCGGATGGCGAAAACCGTAAGCGTATTGGCCACCGCCCAAAGGGCGCCCGCGAGGATGGCCCAAATCACCAGGTGAACTCTTGCCCTGAGGTCGTCGAAGACGTATCCCGTGCCTTTCAGAATGGTGGGAAGTGTCCAGCGCGCAACGAACACACCCACCACCATGGCGAGCGAGATGACAAACGGCGAGACTCCTACGATCACGAGCTTGGTCGGGGCTTCCGCCCCGCCCAGCCACACGCCCGCAGCGAGGCCGGAAATCACCCCCACTCCGTGCATCGAGCGCGCGCCGGCGGAAATTGAAGCGTCAGGTTTGGTGAGCAGGCTGGTACCCTCTCAGTGGAGGTAAATGAGAAGTACAACGCCAAAAATCAACACGACCACCGGCAACCAGAAATGACTATCGGTGAGAATCGCTTTCAATAGGCCTGATTTCACTGCGCTCCGCCCCGATGAATAATGTACTGCCCCAAAAGCATAAGATTGTACACTATTTAAGCTCGGGACCTACATTCGTTCACGTGGCGGCGGAGACGGTGTCATTCTGAGTGCACACGGACGTACAGCCCACCCAGAGAGATGAAAGTCGCTGTCATCCTGAGCCCGTTCGCTTCGCTCAGGGTAAACTACGCGAAGGATCTGCAGTTCCGGTCCGAGGCGAACTAATGCAGATTCTTCGCTTCGCTCAGAATGACAGATAGCGTAAAGGAGGCGCCGATGCCCAACAAGAACTACCGTATAGCCCTGCTTCCCGGTGACGGGATCGGTAAAGAAGTGGTCCCTGCCGCTGTGAAAGTCTTGCATGCGGCTGCGGGCGCATCCGCCGGGCGTTTCAGCTTGTCCTTCGAGGAGTTCGAGTGGGGCTGCGAGTACTACCTCCGCACCGGCCGGATGATGCCGGAGGAAGGGCTCGAGCGGCTTCGCCCCTTCGACGCCATTCTGCTGGGCGCCATCGGCCATCCCACGGTTCCCGATCACATATCGCTACGCCAACTTCTGCTGCGCATCCGCTTCGGGTTTGACCTGTATGTCAATTTGCGTCCCGTCGAGATCCTTCCAGGCCTTGAACCGCCGCTGCGAGGGAAGAGCGCCGACGACATTCGGATGCTCTTCGTTCGTGAAAACACGGAAGGCGAGTACTGTGGAGTGGGAGGCGGGTTTAAGCAGGGCACGCCCGATGAAATCGCTGTGCAGCAGTCCATTTTCACGCGAAAAGGTGTGGAGCGCGTGATTCGTTATGCTTTCGAGCAGGCACGCCTCCGTCCCCGTAAGCGCCTGGCCAGCGCCACCAAGTCAAACGCCATGGCCTATACCATGGTCTTGTGGGACGAAGTGCTCGGCGAGCTTGCCAGGGAATATCCCGAAGTGCACGTCGCAAATTACCACGTCGATGCGCTCGCCGCTCGCATGATCACTCACCCGGAGAGTCTGGACGTGGTCGTGGGCTCAAACCTGTTTGCGGATATCCTTACCGACCTCGGCGGCGCCTTGCAAGGCAGCCTCGGCCTCGCGGCCAGCGCCAACTTGAATCCGGTCGAGCGCCTCGGTCCTCCCATGTTCGAGCCTGTGCACGGCAGCGCCCCCGACATCGCAGGACGCGGCATCGCCAACCCCATTGCCGCCATATGGGCGTCGGCGTTGATGATGGAGCATCTTGGTGAACCGGATGCGGGCGCGCGCATTTTCGAGGGGCTCAAAAAGGTGACCGCTGAGCGACGCATCCGCACCCCCGACTTGGGCGGCAACGCCACCACGGAAGAATTTGCGGCGGCTGTGATCGCCAACATCGTTGGATCGTCGTAGGGGCAATCCTTGTAGTTGCCCGCGGGCGACCACAAGAGTCCGTGTGAGAACTCGTTATTGCTGTCATTCCGAGGAGCCCCAGGCGACGAGGAATCTGGCTCTGCCTTCGAAAACACTCAGGGCGAGATTCCTCGCGGAGTTTACCCTGAGCAGAGCGAGATTCCTTCACTTCGTTCAGGACAGGCTCTTCGCGGAGTTTACCCTGAGCGGCAGAGCGAGATTCTTCGCTCCGCTCAGAATGACAAGCGAAGGGCTCAGGATGACAGCGAAGG
>Ga0187879_10003873_pt1 | contig 10036 bp, 8 predicted proteins | sample June2016WEW_19_1_FD_132423 | JGI IMG/M metagenome (GOLD analysis project Ga0187879, IMG submission 132423) | Peatland microbial communities from SPRUCE experiment site at the Marcell Experimental Forest, Minnesota, USA - June2016WEW_19_10 | ecosystem: Environmental > Terrestrial > Soil >... | reverse complement strand
CGATCGTCGCTCATCCGTGACCTCCCTTCGGGCGCAGTTCGACGCCGGCCATGGCTTCCAGCACGCGGGCGACGACCGGAAACCCTTCCTGGCCCCAACCCGCCGCCTGAGCACGCTTGTAAAAATCGGAGGCAAGCGCCCCCAACGTCGCGGGCGCACCGACGTCGCGGGCGAGTTGACAGGCAAGCTCCACATCTTTGGCGACGATGTCGAGCGTGCCGCCGGCCGCGAAGCTACCCGGAAATACCCCGCGGGCGATGTTGTCGAAGGTGCGGCTTTGCCCGGCACTTACCGGCACGATGCGGGCGAGGGTCTCGAGATCGATCCCAGCCTTGGCCGCGACGAGCATCCCTTCGATCGATGCAATGAAATTTGTATAGCCCAGATATTGCGTGACCAGCTTAGCGGTGGCTCCCGCGCCACTGGGCCCGACATGGAAGACATTGGCGGCGATAGCGTCGAACAATGGCTTGTACCGCGCGAACCCGCTGTCGCTGGCGCCGACCATCACGGTCATCGTTGGCGGGCGACCGCTGACCGGCGCATCGATCAGTTCGATCCCGCGCGCCTGGCAGGCTTCGGCGACGCGAGCGATGGTCTTTGGTGCATTGGTTGTCAGGTCGATATGGGCCGCACCAGGTTGTAATCCGGCGAGGATGCCGGCTTGTGGTTCCAGCGTCGCTGCCTCGAACTCAGTGGGTCCGGGCAACGAGGTAAACACCACGTCGCTGTCGCGGGCGGCAGCGAAGGCGGTGTCGGCGCGCACCGCCCCTTGCGAACACAAAATGACAGTGGCCTCCGGTCGGCGATCAAACACCGACAGCGTGTGCCCGGCGCGGATCAGGCAACCCGCGATCGGCGTTCCCATGGTCCCGGTGCCGACAAAGCCGATCCGCATCGTGTTATTGCCCTCCCTGTGTATAGCCACCATTGACCCGGGAGGTTACTGACCGCAAGTGGGGCGGGCAGGTCTGGCGAGCAGCAGATTACGCTCATACCGAAAACAAAACAAAACTTTCTTGTATACTGCCTGATCCGTGACACCGGAAGCAGCAGAGTTGCTTTACGTTCATGTCGACCAGGTTACGGATCAACGCAGTTCGCACCAGCCTGCGGGTAGGGACCCCAACCATGACCTGCGGCGTACGTCATCCAACGCTGGCGATCCGCCACGGAAAGCGCCAGCGTGGGGCACGCGACATTGAAGGTCTTCAGCCCAACGACACCAAGTAGTACCCGATCCGGCCTGAAGCATGTCTCGCCGGCCTGGGGATACCTGGGCCAACCGTTCCGGGTCGCGAAATCGGCCCATTGTCTTTGATCCGCCGCGGATGCTGCCGGATCGGCACAGGCAACATGAAAAAGTTCGACGTGCGTGAGCATTGCATCGTCAGGCGGACGCATCTCGGCGATTTGCCCAGGAGTGTAGAACAGGCGCTCGACACCGTAGCCAATGTAGTCGGAGACAAACGCCGGGCTGATCATCAGGCCCATCATCAGAATAGCGCGGGCGCCCGGTGACAAACGCGGCCATCGCAATTTCGGCAACGTTACATGTGGCAGGCCAATGGTCGGGCTCGTCAGGATTTGGTCGACATATGCCATGGTGACCTCCGCGGCGCGGCGATCCGGTAGCTCACCGCAAGGACCTCGCAATCACTGCTTCTTTGACCGTAGCGGTCAACTATAGCGGAACGACCCCTCGTGTCGAGATACCTTTTCCGGCGGGAGGTCATGAATGGCTGGCGGCACGGGTTGAGCAGAAACGAAAACTGCGGTGAACTCCTAAGTCGGACAGCTTACCTGATATCCCATGGGTTTGGATCCCGGTAAGCGCGCGTCTGCCTGAGATACCTAACGATGCGAGGAGAGACTGCCATGCCGTTTTACCAGAAGGGCGACGTCCGCATCCGCTACGAGGAGGCTGGCAGCGGGTTTCCGTTGCTGGTCACCCCGGGCGGAGGCCTGAACTCGCGGGTCAGCAACTGGCCCACCGCGGTGTTCAACGCCATGGAGATTTTCAAAGACGAATTCCGTTGCATCACGATGGACCAGCGCAACGCGACCGGTGGCGAGTCCAGCGGCCCGATTGCGGTCGACGACCCATGGGGCGGCTTTGCCGATGACCAACTGGGGCTGATGGATCATCTCGGCATCCGGGAATTCTGCTTCATGGGCTACTGCATCGGGGGGTGCTTCGCCCTGAAACTTATGGAGCGGGCGCCGAAGCGGGTTGTGGCCGGCGTGCTGGTCCAGACGGTTGGGCACCGGGACGACGACCCGGACGTGATGTACCGCTCGGGTCGGGACGTCTGGGCTCCGGAAGTGCGCGAGCGGCGACCTGATGTGAGCCTGGAGACGATCGAGAAGTACTTGCACAATCTTTATCGTGTGCAGCCCAATTTCGTTTACAGCGTGTCGAAGGATTTTGCGCGGTCCTGCCACACGCCGATGCTTGTGCTGCCGGATGACACGCCCGCACACCCGCACCAGAGTTCGGTGGAGGTCGCGTCGTTGTGTCCGAATGCCGAGATAACAGTGTTTCCGTGGAAGGAGCCGCCGGAACTGAAGGCTCGGACGATCAACCGGGTACGCACGTTCCTGCGGGCGCATCTACCGGCGGCACGTTAGGTTTGAATCCCGGTAATTGCGGAACATACCCGCGGCGTCATGGTTCGGCCTGCTCACCCGGCACAACGTCGTGCCGCTTCAGGCCAGGCCATGACGCAGTATTAGTCGTTGCGTACGAACAACCGTAATCCGGCCGATAGCACCGTGGTTATTGCCAGTACCACCGCCAGGGCGAGCAATCCCAAAATAAACGACCCGGTTGCCTGCTTAATCCAACCCACCATGAAGGGCCCCGCGAAACCCCCGAGTGAGCCTATCGTCGAAATGAATGCCAACCCTCCGGCAGCCCCGCGTCCGGCCAGAAAACTCGTCGGCACGGTCCAGAAGATCGCCCGTGCCGAGGTCACGCCAACCAGAGCGATCGTCAGTCCGATCAGCGCTGGTGTCAGTTCGGTCCACCCGACCGACAGCACGAACCCCATTGTTGCCAGCAAAAAGCCCAGTGTCAGGTTCAGGATCTTCCGCCCGAAGCGATCGACATAGGCGGCCCAAAGCAACATGGCCACGCTGGCGAACAAATACGGCACCGCCGATACATAGCCAACCGCCAGATTGGACAACCCATGTGTTTTCAAGATTTGCGGCAACCATATGCCGATCCCATATGACCCGAGCGTATAGGCGAACTGGATGGCGGTCAGGATCAGCACCCGCACGTCCGTCACCGCCGGCCATACAGCGTGTCGCGCTCGGTCGCGCGGCTCTTCGGCCAGCATCGCCCGCATCGCCGCACGTTCGTCGGCGCTGAGCCACGCAGCGTCTTCCAGCCGGTCTGATAGCGTCATAAGGATGACCAGGCCGATCAGGGTGGCGGGGAGCCCCTCGACGAGGAACATCCATTGCCACCCGGCCAGGCCGGCCAACCCATCCATCTGCAACAACAACCCGGAGATTGGGCCGCCAAGCACCGATGATACCGGGATCGCCACCAGGAACCACGCCAACACGCGGGCGCGATATTGCGCCGGGAACCAGGCAGCGAGGAAAAACGTGATGCCCGGAAAAAACCCGGCTTCTGCGGCACCCAGCAGCAGGCGAACGATGTAGAAACTGTTTGGTCCGACAACGAAGGCGTTCGCCGCCGCGACGATGCCCCAGGTGATCATGATACGCGCGATCCAGCGTCTTGCGCCGAACCGATATAGGATCAGATTGCTCGGGATTTCGAAGATACTGTAACTCGCGAACAACAACCCGGCGCCCCAACCGAACTGCCAGGGCGTCAGCCCAAGGTCGCGGTTCATCGTCAATGCGGCAAAGCCGACACTGGTCCGGTCAAGGTAGTTGAATATATAGGCGATGGTGAGAAGCGGCAGGAATCGCCAGGCAACCTTGGAAAGTGCACGGCGGCGCACGGCGACCTCATGGTCGGCCATCCCCGGGCTGCCTGACACGGCTGGCATCCTCCCCCCCCTCGGTTCTGCCGCTCCACCATGGCAGGTCTTGCATCCATGTCCATGCGTTCCGGCGCGACCATGGATCAACTCAGCGGGGTTGACCGAAACGCAGGACTAATGCGCGAATCCAAACAGCGCCTGTGCATTGTGGTGCAGAATTTGCTCCGCATGGCCCGCGGGCAAACCCAGTCGCGCGATGAACGCGAAGGTTTCGGTGTAAGTCTCGTAGTCCTGCAACACCGGGTAATCGCTCCCGGTGACCAGCTTTTCTACCCCGAACGCCTCGCAGGCGCAGGTGATCGCCGCCTTCGAGCCATAACACACGGTATCGTACCAAAACCGCCGCGCCGTCACACCTGGCAACTCCGCCAACGTACCAAGATCGCGCACGCCTTGCTGGTCCAAACGGTTCAGCAACATCGGGATCGGGCCGCCCAGATGCGGCACAATGAAACGAATATTCGGGTACCTCGATGGAATTCCTCGCGCGATCATGTGCGCAACAAACATCGCGTCTTCGATGGAGTTGCCGATCGAAGCGCGGAAGCCCCAGTCATTGATCACCGGCGAGCACACGCCCGTGACCGACGGGTGCACGAACAGAATAGTGCCGCGCCGGTTCATCTCGGCATAGATTGGCTCGAACTCCGCTTCCGCGATCGAACGCCCCAGACACGAGATGTTCATGTTGACCCCGACACAGCCAAGCTGATCGAGTCCGCGGGCCATCTCCCGCAACGAGGCGTCGATGTGCGGCAGCGGCAGCATCACATAGGACCGAATGCGTCCAGGATATCGTGCCGCCAGCTCGGCGTAACCGTCGTTCAGCAGATGGAGCGCCCGCACGCACTCGGCTTCATCGGGCAAATAGGGTTGCCGGTGCGGCGACAGGATCTGGGTTTCAACACCAGCGGCGTCCATCAGTTCCAGCCGCCCCTTGATGTCCGTCGCAGAATCCGAAACCGGATGCCGGGCGATGCCGACCGGTTTGGCAACGCCGACCGCCGGAACGAAGCGGTCCCCCATGAAGTCGCTGAATCGCTTTGGGATATAGTGTGCGTGCACATCGCAAATCATGATTTGGCCCTCCCTTTCGACGATTGCAGCAGGAAAACCGGCTGATGGCCACCTGGCCCGCGCCGGTCTCCTGGGGATAACGTTGACGACCGATCGGAATTTTGTTCGCCTCGCTGCAGACGGGACGTTGCAGGCGGCAGCGTACCGCCCCATTGGCCACGGCGGCACGCTTGTGCAAAACATTTAGGATCCGCAATGACTGGGCTGCGTATTCTCTTCGGTTTGGACCGGTTGCCCGCAACGCTGTCCGCGGACGACGTCAGATTGCCCGCCGTGCAAGCTGGTCCCGCCCCACTGCGGCTGAATTCATTCCCGCTACCGGTCGAGGCCTGGGATGCCGGTTGGGCTGACCATGCAGCGCGGATGGCGGCCGTGCGGGCCTGGTTGGTCGCCGGCTGCGGCGATTACAATGTTGCGCTCCGCCGTGGCGTCACGCAGTATTTGAATGCCGTCGAAAGCCATGTCGCGCAGCACGAGGATGCTCTGACTGCCGATCTGGCACAATTCCACGGACTGTACCGCGCGCAAGATTGGTGCTGGTCGGCACTACGTCCGCTGCCGCGTGCCTGGTGGCAACAGGACGGCGCCTGGGTGCGCGCCGATCTGGCGTTCTGGGATGGCAAAGCGGTCATCGCGATGCGACCAAGGGATTTCGAGACCGGAGTGCTGCCGGTCCAATTTCAGCGCTTCTGGACGGGCGAGACCCTGCCGGTCAGCCCATTTCGACGGGCATTTCCGGCAGGACCAGATGCGGTTTCGCTTACACCGTCATCTCCATGACGTAGAGCCCGCCAACGAAGCGATCGACCGTGTAGATCAACCGATTCTCGTCGACATATACGTCGTTGATCTGAATCGCCGGCCGATCGGCGGACGGTGCCTCAGGCACATAATATGCGATCTCCTTCGGCTGGAATGGATTGGTGATGTCGTGCACCCGTACGCCGCCGTTGAAATAGGTGCCAAACACCAACGTGTCCGAGCGGAAAGCCGGGCCTGGCCGGTTCTCATGCATGTTATGTGCGCCATAGCGACCGCCGCGGAACTGATGTTCTTCGACCGGGGGCAACGGCAGCGTCGAGATGCAGACGAGATTGCTCTCCAGCCGCGCGTCGAGCACCCACACCAGCTTGGGCCAATCGGCACCGCCGTCGCGCACGCATTCATCGCTGCAGATGAGCAGGTTGCGGTCAAACAGCGGCATGGCGGTGTGGGTGAACCCCGGGAATGGCGGGTGCGGATTCCAGTGTCCGACCATCTTCGGCGCCGCGAGATCGCCGATATCGAGAATGATCGCTCCGCCATCGAGATAACCCAGATACGCGCGGTCAGGTCGTTCCGGGTAAACGTTGGTATTATGCGCACGCCAGCCACTGTCGAATTTCGGGTGGCGCGGCGGCGGTGGCGCGGTATCGCCCTCGGCGACTCCGGGGTACCACCAGCGGCAGATTTCGCGAGGTTTGCTCGGGTCGCTTACATCGATGGCACGGAACGGCTGGTCGTCGAGCAGGTTGCGCGGGGTGAAATCAGGCGCCCCACCGGAAAAATATACCGTCTTGCCGTCGATAAACCACAACTGGTGCACGCCCCGCGAACTCGGTCCGGAGCAGTCGAAGAAACCAATGACCCGCGGCTGCTCCGGGCTGGAAATGTCGAACAACTCGATCCCGGCGGGCTGCAATCCATGAGTGCTGGTCTGGTAGGCGACCGCCATCACATCGCCGCAGACCTCCAACGAGTTGGAGCGCACGTTGCGGTGTGGCAGGTCGGTCTGGCAAATCACCCGCGGGTGCGCCGGATCGGTGACATCGACTCCGGTAAAATTCTTCGGGGCCGACTCATGCGCCAGCCACAGAATGCGCCGTCCGGAGCCGGTGAGCTGCATACTCATCCCCTCTCCGACATTGCCGAAGCCCGCGAGCTTGTCGCGGGATATCAGCCGCATATTATGGACTTCCGCTGCCATGACGATCTCGCCTCCCGCCCGTTGTTGCCGCTAACTGTGAAGGATTTTGCGGCCCATGCGAAGTGACCGACCCAATTCGGTGCCGGTGACCGTCATTACCGGGTTCCTTGGCAGCGGCAAGACAACCGTGCTGAACCACTTGTTGCGCGCGCCAGACCTCGCGGACACCGCGGTGATCATCAATGAATTCGGCGAGGTCAGCCTGGATCACCTGCTGATCGAGCAGGCGATCGAGAATGCCGTACTGCTGAAGAACGGCTGCATCTGCTGCACTGTGCGCGGTGACATTCTCGATACGATAGAGGAATTGTTCCGCAAGCGGGAGGCCGGCGAACTGCCGTGGTTCCGCCGCATCGCCATTGAGACCACCGGCCTCGCCGACCCGGCGCCGGTGGTGCACACGCTGATTGGCACCACAAATCCCTGCCACCTCGACGGCATCGTAGTGACTGCCGATGCGATCCACGTGCGTGGGCAGCTGCGTGACCAGGACGAGGCGCGCAATCAGATTGCGTTCGCCGACCGCATTCTGCTGACCAAGACCGACCTCGTGAGCTCGGCGGATGTGGATGCGGCAGAGCAGGCGATCCGCGCTTTCAACGCCCAGGCGTCCATTTCCCGCGTGGTCAATGGCAACGTGACCCCGCATCTTGTGTTCGGTCTGGGTCCCGAGGAGCGCCCGCAAACCTGGCTGCGCCCGACTGTCGAGACGCATGACCATCACCACCACCACGACCATGCCGGCATCGCCTCGGTCGTTCTGCGCGCCGATGCCCCTGTCCCTGGGCCAGCTTTGGCACTTTGGCTTGATTCGCTGCTGTCGTTGCATGGTGCCGAGGTGTTGCGGCTGAAAGGCATTGCGCGTGTCGAGGGGGTCGAGCAGCCGTTGGTGCTTCAGGCCGTGCATCATGTGTTGCATGGTCTGGTCAGGCTGCCGCCGCGTGCCGAGGCGGCATGGGCAGGTACTGGCAGCGAAATTGTGGTGATCCAACGCGGACTGTCGGAATCTGGGCTGCGCGCGAGTTTCGCGGCTGCGCTTCGCTCCGGCGACACCGGCAAAGGTTGATCGGAACCGTCACGGGAGACGAGCCTTGTTCTGCTGGCAACACAATATGGTGCAGCGCGGTCATGGCCCGCGCGGGCGCCCGGCAATAGTCAGCGCTTTAGCCGGATAACGTCGGTTATTCATTGGGTAGCATTCCGCGCTCTTGCCACGAGGCAGATGATCAGGGCGCAGTTCACCCACCTGTCCGAGGCACCTGGACCGTGCCATGTCCGCGACCCGGCAGATGCGTCCGACCGGCCGATTCCGAGTGGCGCGATGCCGGCCCGACACGGCTGAGAGCGCAACGACCTGCGGGCCGGTGCCCCGGCTTCGCGGCTTCCAAGTGAACTCGATCCGAGGACGCGAACGGCTGAAATGGCCACGACGCATTATCCTCGGTTCATTACAAGTGATGTCAAGAAATCACCACCGAATCTTCATCGAACGGTCAAGCAACTGACATTGCTCATTACGTAACATTAGTGGCTGCCTTGATGCTCGAACCAACGGGGTGAAACATGAGTTGTCATAGTCGTCCACGCAAGCACTTCAGAAACAAGTTGATGTCGTGCGTTGCGGTGTGTGCAATGGTCACCAACGCAATGATACCGCTGCTGGCACAAGCTGAGCAAACTGAGACGCCGATCAAGCACGTGATCGTCATTATTGGTGAGAATCGCACGTTCGACCACATCTTCGCCACCTACCAGCCGGTAAACAAAGATGAGACGGTCTGGAACCTTCTTTCCAAGAAGATCATCAACGCTGATGGTTCACCGGGCCCGCGCTATGGAAAGGCGATGCAAAACCAGGGCTCGGACACCGATACCTATCAGATCAATCCGCCGACCCAGCCCTATCAGGTATTACCTCCTGCGGTGACCGGCGGTCCATCGACCCCGTATGTGTGCCAGGCGCTCAAAATAACCACCGGGACGTCCTGCGACAGCAGGGCCAATGAGGCGGCTGCACAGGGAATTGAAAACGGTCTGGCGAGCGATTATTATAAGTACCTGTTGACCGGAGGAACCGGCCAGGCATCCGGCGTGGCAGACGCCCGCCTCAGTTACGACGGGCACGACGCCAGTCACCTGCCGCCGGGTCCGTACCAGCTCACGTCGAAATCCTACCCATACGACGCCTATGCGGCGAGTCCGGTGCATCGTTTCTACCAGATGTGGCAACAACTTGATTGCGATGCCGCTGCCATTACCAGTTCGAATACGTCCGGCTGCCTGGCGGATCTGTTTCCCTGGGTGGAAGTGACAATCGGCGCGGGTTCGAACGGCGCGGCTCAGCCGGCAGGCTTCTCCAACACTTCGACCGGAGAAGGCTCGACCTCGATGGGCTTCTACAATATCCAGCAAGGCGACGCCCCCTATCTTAAATCGCTCGCCGACACCTATTCCATGAGTGACAATTATCACCAGGCGGTGGACGGCGGCACCGGTGCAAACCACATCATGCTGGGTGCCGGCGATGCAATATGGTTCAGCGATGCAAACGGTCATCCGGCTGTACCGCCGAACTACGGCGTTAACCCCAACGATCCGACAGTGCCTCTGGCGGGGAACCCCAGTTCGCTGAGCGAAATCGAAAATCCCAATCCGCAACCGGGAACCAACAATTATTACATCCAGGACGGATACGGCGGCGGCTCTGGCACTCCCGGCGCCAGTTCAAATTACGGTGGCGGATCCTACACCGATTGTGCCGATCCCTCGCAGCCTGGCGTCAGGCCGATCCTTGACTATCTCGGGTCACTGCCAACCCGCATCCATTCGCGGTGCGAGCCCAGGCACTACTACTTGCTGAACAACTATAATCCGGGCTATTTCGGTGACGGCACGGACGCTTATACCGACACCAACTCGAGCAACTATATCTATACCATTCCCCCGTCCACCTTGCACAACATTG
>Ga0187879_10003872_pt1 | contig 10037 bp, 7 predicted proteins | sample June2016WEW_19_1_FD_132423 | JGI IMG/M metagenome (GOLD analysis project Ga0187879, IMG submission 132423) | Peatland microbial communities from SPRUCE experiment site at the Marcell Experimental Forest, Minnesota, USA - June2016WEW_19_10 | ecosystem: Environmental > Terrestrial > Soil >... | reverse complement strand
TTCTGCCGCAGGAATCCGGCGATGATGTACTCCTCAACGTCGGGCGGCGCGGGGACGATGGCGCAGAAGGTCAGCGCCGGTTCGGTGCCGATGGCTACGGCCACCTCCATCCTGCCGGAAGGACGATCGCCGGTGGCGAGCATCGAACCGCCCGAAGAGCGAGCCATGATGTCGACCGCCGCCGACCTAAGGTTGTGTGGCAGGTTGTGTGGCAGCGGGTCTCCGACCCGCTCCTCTCGCGAATCCGCAGCAGCTACACTCGCGTTCCGCATCCGGTCGCGGTAGTGTTCCGCGGCAACTTTCTGCCGCTGCCAGTGCATTCCGGCGGTGCGCTCGTCATAGATCTGCATGCGGTACATGCCGACGTTGCGCTTCCCGGTCGTCGGATCGCGCGTGATCACGCAGGGCAGCGTGATGAAGCGTCCGCCATCCTTTGGCCAGCATTTGAGGATAGGGAAATCGAGCAACGAGAAATTGTCGCGCTTGATCACTTCTTTGCATGGTCCGGTGGCGACGGTCCTGGGAAAAAACTTGCCCATCTCGGCAAGCATCGGCAGCATCTTCACTTTGTCGAGGAAGCCTTGCGGAGACTTCACATCCATAAAACCGCGGATGCGCTCGGCGATTTCGTCGAGCCCATCGACTTCGAGCGCAAGCCGCATACGGCGGGCGGAGCCGAACTGGTTAATAAGAAGTTGCGACCCGGGGTAGCCCTTAAGGTTCTCGAACAGAAGAGCTTTGCCGCCGATGGTTCCCTGCCGGTCTTTACCCTTCGAAACCCGATCGGTAATCTCCGTGATCTCCAAAATTGGGTCCGCTTCGGTGCGGACACGCGTCAGTTCGCCAGCTCGGTCGAGTGCTTTGATCCAGTCCCGCAGATCGTCGTAGGCCAAAATCCCTCCCGCAATGAAGGACGATGAAATGACAGACGATTATATGACGTGTGCTCAGAGAAACCTTGTCAACGTGGAGTGCCGGGCGCCCTCGCCCGGCTGGACGGACGAGACGCCCGTCGCTCCACCGAGATAGGCCTTTGCCCCTGCTCTGTGCAACACAGTGTTTGCGGCCACTGGTAAGCGGTGCGGGAGCTTCCGCTGTAGAAGACGAAACTGATATAAGTGATGGAACTCGATTTGAACTTGATCGCCATGGGAGGCCCGGAATGTCTGAGCTGAGAAAGCTGCTGGCGCTCCTCCTGCTCGCAGGGTCCCTCGCAACCGCCCAGGAGATCACCGTGGCGGCGGCGGCGGATATGAGCGCCGCCCTTCCGGAACTCGTAGCAGTCTACACAAAAAAAACCGGGCAAAGCGTGAAGCTTTCCTTCGGAGCGTCCGGCAATCTGACCAATCAGATACGAAACGGCGCGCCCTTCGATGTCTTCTTCTCGGCTGACGAAGAGTACCCTCAACAGTTGATCGCCGAGGGGCTGGCGCAAAAAAATACGCTTTACCGTTATGCCGTCGGCCGGTTGGTGCTGTGGGTGCCCGCCGAGTCGCCACTGGATTTATCGAAGCTCGGTATGCAGGCTTTGCTCGACCCCTCGGTCAAGAAGATTTCGGTCGCGAATCCCGCGACCGCGCCATACGGCCGCGCTGCCGAAGCGGCGCTGCGGCACTACGGAATTCAAGATCAGGTTTCGAGCCGTCTGGTCGTGGGAGAAAACGTGTCGCAGGCCGCGCAGTTCGTGGAATCGGGCAACGCCCAGGCAGGACTGATAGCGCTCTCCCATGCGCTCGCCCCCGCAATGAAAGACAAAGGCCGCTATTGGACGGTTCCGCTCGATGCCTATCCCACGCTGAACCAGGCGGCCGTCGTCCTCTCGAAATCAAAACAGCAGGATGCGGCGCGCAGGTTCCTGGAATTCTTGCTCAGCCCCGAGGCCACTTCCCTGCTCACCAGTTACGGCTTCAGCCTGCCCGCGGAGAAGCATTGAGATGGAAAAGCATTCCAACGGAGAAAGAGTGAAATGAACTGGGAGGCGTTCTGGTTGACCGTTCGTCTCGCAGCCATCGTCTCGACGCTGCTGATTGCGATCGGAATTCCCATCGCCTACTGGCTGACGTACTCACGCTGGCGCTGGAAATTCCTGGTCGAAGCCGCGGTCGCGCTTCCCATCGTCCTGCCGCCGACTGTGCTCGGCTTTTATGTTCTGGTGGCACTCGGTTCCCACAGCCCGCTAGGCCGCTGGTGGGTGTCGCTCACCGGCCACACACTGGCTTTCACTTTTGAAGGGCTGGTGATCGGGTCATTGTTATACAGTCTGCCATTCGCCGTGCAACCGTTCGCCGCGTCATTCGGCGCGGTCGACCGCCAACTGCTTCGCGCCTCGGCATCGCTCGGTCATTCGCCGCTGCAAACTTTTCGCCGCATCGTCCTTCCCCTCTCAAAAGCCGGACTGGTCACGGGATTTGCGCTAAGCTTCGCGCACACGCTGGGCGAGTTTGGAGTGGTCCTCATGGTGGGAGGCAACATTCCGGGCGTGACCCGCACCATCTCGATTGATATTTACGATCAGGTGCAGACAGCGAATTATTCCAGCGCGAACCAGACGGCGCTCGTGCTGCTGGTCATCTCATTTGTCGTGTTGTCCGTCGTGTACGGCGCAAACCGGCGTCCATGGGCGGTGGGTCCATGGAGGTAAAGCTAAGTCCAAAGACACCTCCCGCGCTGCAAGCCGCACTGCAAGCCGCACCACAAACAACGGCACAGCCAATTTCTGCCGATCTCGAAGTCCGCATCCGTAAACGCTTTCCGAATCCCGAGGGCAGTTTCAACTTGAATGTCCACTTCCGCGCGCTGGCCGGTTTCACGATTCTCTTCGGCTCGTCGGGCGCGGGAAAAACCACGCTGCTCGATTGCATTGCCGGCCTAAGCGATCCGGACGAAGGGCGCATCGCCGTTGGCGGCGAAGACCTATACGACTCGGAGAAGAAACGGAACGTCGCAGCCTGGAAACGGCGCATCGGCTACGTACATCAGGACTTGGCGCTCTTCCCTCACCTGACCGCGGAGCAAAACGTCGCGTACGGTCTCCGCACCCTGAGCGCGGCGGAGCGACAAACGCGCAGCCGCGAGATGCTTGAGGCGTTTAGCATCGCCGACTTGCGCGACCGGCGACCGGCGCAAATCTCCGGAGGCGAGCGCCAGCGCGTCGCCCTGGCGCGCGCTCTGGTAACTGAACCGCGCGCCCTGCTGCTCGATGAGCCACTGGCTGCGCTGGACCGTCCAACGAAGTCGTCTCTGGTCGGCGATCTGCGCCGGTGGAACCAGCATCACCGCGTTCCAATTCTCTTCGTCACCCACAACGGCGAAGAAGTGTTTGCCCTCGGCGACGAGGTCATTGTGCTTGACGCCGGAATAATCGTGGCCCAAGGCCAGCCGCATGAAGTCATGCGGGCTCCGCAACTGGAAACTGTCGCGCACCTCTCAGGATTCGAAAACATCTTCGACGCCACGGTGCTGGAGCTGCACGAACCTCGCGGCACCATGACCTGCCAGTTGGGTAACGGCAAAGTGGAGTTGGAAACGCCGCTGGTTCGAGCCGAGGTCGGCTCGCACCTGCGCGTGGGTGTTCGCGCCGGCGATCTTTTGCTGGCCACGGAACAGCCCCACGGGCTGAGCGCCCGCAACGTTTTGCCGGGAACGATTCGGCGGCTCGAGCAGAGAGACGTGATCGTCGCGGCAATGGTGGATTGCAGCGGCACGGAGTTCGAGGTGCACTTAACGCTGGCGGCGCGCGACGCTCTCCAACTTGGACCAGGCAAAGCCGTCTGGGTAGTGGTCAAGACGCACTCCTGCCACTTGATGGGGATGTGAAGTAAAACGTGTGGAAGCGGGGCGGAGCCTGCCCTGAGCCTAGCCGAAGGGCCCCGCTTAGACGAGGCAGAGCCCCGTCCCCACAGAGGCTACCTTGCCACCGCAATTACCGCGATCCACTGCCCGTTTCGTTCCTCGTCAAAGGCAATCGTTCCGCCAAGACGTTGGGCAATATCTTCGGGCACCAAGTCGCGATGGTAGCCGAAGAATTCTTCCTTGACACGCTGCCAAGCATTCCAATTTTCGAAAAGCGCATGCGGCGGCTGATACTTAGTGGAGAAGACCAGAGCCACATCAAACCGGTCGCGAGCCCTCGCAGCCAAGTCGATCTGAGGGACTGAGAAATCCTCGATGCGCAAGACGCGGAAAGGCTGATTAATATAGCCAAGCCATGGCCGGGTGAGTTCGTCCGAAGCGGGCCATGCAGTCAGAACGCGCTCACCGGAATGCCGCATCGCCAGGAAACGGCTGGCTTCCGCATGCATCACGATGTAATCGCGATAAGCCAGATTGTCTTCAAGAGAAAATCCATACGGCGGATTGCTGAACAGCCCCGCGACAAATGCAATTGCGACCGCTCCCACAATCAATTTCCAATACCGCGCGCGCCGCCACAGAGTCGAGACTAGCGCCAGAACCACGAGCGGGACGGCCGGCAACATGTAGCGAGCCAGCACCGCTCCGCCCACCACCGACATAAAGGCCAGGTAAGCGAGCACCACGGAAAGAAATGCTGCCTGCATCCAGAATGGAATTCGCGGCCGCGCAACTGCGTTCTCCGTCTTTCCCTCTAACTGGGCCGGACGAAGCATGGCCAGCAATCCCGCCAGAGTGAGCAGATACAGGCCGAAATACCCGAAGAGTTGCCAGAGCCGCATTCCCAAAGCCAGCGGCACGCGCAAAGAATTGAGCGTGGCGGCAACGTTGTAGCGAAAGAATTCGGGGTTGCCCAGCAGGAAACCGGTCTTCGCGAAGTGGTAGGCGTACCAGCACGCCAGCGGCACGACAGTAAGCAGCAGATGGAGCGCGTGCGTGCGTCTGCCTTCAGGTGGAAAAATCTTGTCCCATCTTTCCTCGCATCTTTCCTCGCAACCACGCCGAATGAAATAACCAAGCACTTCCCAGCCCAACAGCGCCAGCGGAGCCAGGATCGCAGTTTCTTTCGCCAACGCCGCCAGCGAGAACCAGAGCACTTGCTTCCACGGACGGTCTTCCATATACGCGGCCAGCGCCCAGAACGTAAATCCGGCGGCCGGCAAGTCCACCTGCGCCATCGAACTTTGCGTGAAGTACACCGGATAAATCGCCACCAACACAGTTGTCGCCCACGCCACCGGCAAATTGGCGGCGATTCGCGAAAGTCGAAACAGTCCCAGCAAAGAGAATGCGCTCAGCGCCAACATGGCTGTGCGCGTGACTAGCGTGGAGTATCCGAAGACGCGCCAAGCCAGCGCCAGCCACGCCATCACCAGCGGAGGATGTGCATTCGATAGCGTGGACCGCGGAATGAGCGTGCCGGTCAGAAATAAATCACGCGCGGCCGGAATGTAATAGCCCGCTTCATCCCAGAAATAAGGAAAACGCAGAAGTGGCGCATGCAGAAGCATCAATCCCGCAAAGAATAACGCGAACAGAAGAAGCTGCTGCACCCACGCGGAAGGTGCCGGTCGAGAAGGTTTTTTCAGATCGGACTCCGCCTCCGGCCGCGCTGCCTCCGTTGCACGGAACGTCGGTGAACGCTGCATCAGTGAACGGGGCCGCCCGGGGCGCGCGGATCAAGTTTGATCTCGCCGAACGCGGCTTCGTAGTTCGTCACGTTCTGTTGCAAGAGCGCCATGAGCGCCTTGGCCTGCTGCGGGCTGAGATAAATCCCCTGAAAGTTCCGCAACTCCACCTGCGTCTCCGAGCTTTGCTGCATCGTCCCGAAAACGAGGAAGAAATCCCAGACATTCACCCGGATCTGCACGCTGTTGGCATAGGCCTCGCGATAATCGGGGGTTTGCACAAACTTCACATTCGGTTGGTTCGCTGTAATCATATTTCGCAGTGTAACGCGTGAGTAGAGTACAGAGCAAAAAGCGCGGGCGATCCACTCAAGCACGAGCGAATTAACTCTCCTTTAACACTGGCGCAACATTGCTGCAACACAGTCCCTCTACTGTCAGAAGGCGACTACCAAAGCAATGCCTCAGCAGGCTGCAGAAAGGTTCGGTTTCGTATCAGGGTATCGCTTTGGCGATGCCGCAGGATCTTCGAGATCAGACGCCCCTTTAGGGGCTGCCGACTCTTTCTAGGCCAAGCACTCCGAGAGCGCGTGAGACTCTCCTTCCGATCATGGATCCATTGCAGGCAGCATACAAACCGCGTCACCCCGATCTGATCTACGTAGTGGAAGACGATCCGGATGTGTCTCGCCTAATCGAACACAACCTGCGCACCGCCGGTTACGAGGTCTCAACATTTTTCTCCGGGGCGCCGGTCGTTCCCCAGGCCGCCATGGCGCAACCGGCGCTATTTCTTCTCGACATTATGTTGCCCGGAATCAGCGGCTTCGATCTCTGCCGCCAGATCCGCCAGCACCAACAATTGGCCAAGACGCCCGTCATTTTTCTTTCCGCCAGAACTCAGGAACCGGACCGCCTGCAGGCATTCGACGTCGGCGGAGACGGATACATCACCAAACCCTTCAGTCCGCGTGAATTGATTGCGCGCATCCGCAACGTTCTCCGCGTTCCGCCTGAGGCCCACAGTCGCGAGATTATTCAGCTGGAGGATTTGGAAATTGACGTGGCGTCGATGACCGTATGCGTCGAGGGCAAAATGGTACTCACCACGGTCCGCGAGTTTCGGCTCCTCGAATACCTGGCCCGGCACCGGGGACGCGTCTTCACCCGCGACCAACTGCTTGACGCGGTGTGGAAAGAAGGAGCGTTTGTGACCCCGCGCTCCATTGACGTCTTCGTGCGCCGTCTGCGGGAGAAAATCGAGCGCGATCCAAGGCGTCCCCGCTATCTGAAAACGCTGCGTGGAATCGGCTACCGCTTCGAAGCCGGGCGCTGAGAGCGTGGAGAGACGGGCGCCTCGCCCGTCCGCCGGGCGGGGACGCCCGGCTCTCCACGAACACCTTAAATCGCAAGGATAAAGCCGCTCCGATACGCCCACCTACTTGCGCAGTTCGAGCTTGACCGATGCGGTAACCGGTTGCCCATCGCGCAGCACCTTGACCTCCACCACATCGCCCACTTTGCTGCGGCGCAGGGCATCCGTGAAGTCGTAAAGATTCTTGATCGGTTTGTCGCCGAACTGCACCAGGATATCTCCCGCTTTCAGTCCCGCCTTCGCCGCGGGCGATCCTGGCCTTACATCTGAGAACTTCACCCCGTTTTCCACCTCGCCAAAATCCGGAATCGATCCGAAGTACGGTCCGTACCCGCTGCCTCCCGGCCCGCCTGCCGGCTTGTCTTCCGCGACCACAATAAAAGCCGGACGCCCCTCCGCATCCGCCAACTGCTCGAGGGTCGCCCCGACCACGTCAAGCAACCGCGTCGCGGCGACCGGATCGATCTTCTCCCACGTATCCGAAGGCTTGTGATAATCCGAGTGCAGCCCGGAGAAGAAAAACAGCACCGGAATTTTCTTCGCCACAAACGACGTATGGTCGCTCGATGAATATCCCCCCGGCGAATACTCGATCTTGAATCCCGATTTCTCCGAAGCCTGCTCGACCACAGCTTTCAGCGTCGAGCCGGTCCCAACGCCTCCGATGTAGACTTTCTGATCCTTGATGCGCCCGATCATGTCCATGTTCAGCATGGCTACAGCTTTATCCAGCGGACGCGTAGGATCCCTCACCCACGCGGCCGAACCGAGCAATCCAAGCTCTTCGCCGGCAAAGGACGCGAACAGAATTCCCCGCCGCAACTGGCCTTTCTGCGGCGCCAGCAACCGCGCCAACTCCAGCACTCCCGCCGTGCCTGAAGCGTTGTCATCCGCTCCCGGATGAATCTGTCCGATCTGCGAAGGCGCAAGAGAATCGAAATTGCCTCGTCCCAGGTGATCGTAATGTGCGCCGATAATCACGTATTCGTCCGTCTTGCCCGGCAGATAAGCCAGCACATTATTCACGGTGGCCCGCGTGGTTACGATACTGACGGTCAGCGCCGCAGTCTGGTTTTCCGCCAGCGCAAACGATGCCGGCTTGGACGAAGCATTGATCTGCTCCTGCAACTCCGCCAGCGATTTGCCCGCCGCTTTCAGCCACCCCTCGGCCACGGCATTCTTAACCTGAAGAAAAATGATGCCGGCATTTTCCGGCCCACTCACGCTGCCGAATCGCGTCAGCAGGTCTTCTTCGCCATCTCCCAGCTTTCCGTTCACCAGCACGAGCGCCTTGGCGCCGTGGTTCCGGGCGTTGATGGCTTTGGTCACCAACTGCGAATGCTGCGTCATGCCCTGATTGCCGCCCTTCTCGCCGAACGAAGGAGGCTCATAGCGCAGAACCACGACAATCTTTTCCTTGACGTCGATCCCGGCGTAGTCATCGTAATGAAACTCGTCCGCCGAAATGCCGTAGCCCGCGAACACCAGCGGCCCGTGGGCCGATCCCGAAGCGGAAAAACTGAACGGAACAAAATCCTGCTTCGCTTTCAACTCCACCTTCCGGTCTCCGGTCAGCACCGCGAAACTGTTCTTCCCCTTCAACTGCGCGCCGGTGATAACCGTGAAAGGCTGTAAGTACGAGTTTGTACCGGCGGGTTCGAGCCCCAGGCTCTTGTACCGCTTCTCGATCAGGTGCTCGGCCCGTGTCAACCCTTTCGAGCCAGCGCCGCGTCCCTCCATGGCAGGGGTGGTCAGCGCCTTGATGTCATCCAGGAAGCGATGCGGATCGGCGGAACGAATTGCCGGCGCAGCCGCCACCGAAAGAAACGCAAGCGCCAGCAGGGTGAGGAGAATGGCGAATCTCTTCGCGGCGGCACTGTTCGCGTTACGCGCCCAAATTTGACGGCAGTAGGGAGTTCCGGAGTTCTGCATGATCACGCAAATCGTAGGCGGCGCGAAGACTCGTGTCAAACATCGGAACAAACCCGTCCCCCTCCCCGCAAATCCATAGACGAAAGCCGCTCTATACTCCCTGAGATGATCTCCCTCTGTCTCGCCTGCTATCCTAGAAACCTTCGTGCTGTGAGGAGGTTCATGAAAATCAAATCATCCGCATTAGTATTCGCAGTGCTCTTGGCCATTTCCGCCGCGGCCCAGCCCACTTCTCATTTCGACGGCCAAGCCTGGTGGAATCACATCAAATTCCTCGCCGACGACCAACTTGAAGGCCGCGACACCGGCAGCCGTGGCGAGCGTGAAGCGCAAAAATACGCCGTCGAGCAGCTCGAACGCGCCGGCGCAGAGCCCGCGGGCGTAAACGGCTTCTACCAGCCTGTCAAGTTCGTCTCCCGCCAGATCGTCGAAAAAGATTGCAGCCTCACCCTCATCCGCAGGGACAAAGAAAAACGCGAACCGCTCACGCTCGGTGAAGATGCCATCATTAACACACGCATCATGCCCGCGCCCGAGGTCGAAGCGCCGCTCGTTTTCGCCGGCTACGGCCTCAAAGTGCCGGAGAAGAATTATGACGACTTCGCTGGCATCGACGTCCGCGGCAGGATCGTCGTCATTCTCGCCGGATCGCCCGCCGAAATTCCGGGCGCGCTCGCGTCGCATTACCAGACCGCGGCCGAGCGCTGGAAAGTTCTCCGTGCCGCCGGCGCCGTCGGCATCGTTTCTTTGATCAACCCCGCCTCTTCGGACATTCCCTGGTCTCGCATAGCGCTCAACCGCGCCCATCCCACCATGGATCTCGACTATCCCGAGTTCAACGAAACCGAAGGCGCCAAGCTCACCGTCACCGTGAATCCGGCCAGCGCGGAGAAATTCTTTGCCGGCTCCGGCCACACGTTCGAAGAAATCGCCGCGCTCGGCAAAGATCGCAAACCGCTCCCCCACTTTCCCCTCGCCGTGTCGCTCGCCGCGAAAACGAAAGTTGAACTCACGAAAGTTGAGTCGGCCAACCTCGTCGCCAAACTCCCCGGCAGCGATCCCGCGCTCAAAGATGAATACGTGGTGCTCTCCGCCCACCTCGATCACATCGGCATCGGAGAACCCATCAACGGCGACCGCATTTACAACGGAGCCATGGATAACGGCTCCGGCAGCGCCCTCGTCCTGGA
>Ga0187879_10003870_pt1 | contig 10041 bp, 9 predicted proteins | sample June2016WEW_19_1_FD_132423 | JGI IMG/M metagenome (GOLD analysis project Ga0187879, IMG submission 132423) | Peatland microbial communities from SPRUCE experiment site at the Marcell Experimental Forest, Minnesota, USA - June2016WEW_19_10 | ecosystem: Environmental > Terrestrial > Soil >... | reverse complement strand
GGCGGTGTGGCACGGGGTCCGTAGCGAGCCTGGACAGAGTCGTAGTGTCGTGGGTATGGGAGCTGCCAGCGACGCCGCCGCACAAGAGCTACTTCGCGACGCGTTCACTCGGTTGATCGAACACGTCGACGAGCTGACCGATGGCCTCACCGATGAGGTATCCGACTACCGCCCCACCCCGGACGCCAACAGCATTGCCTGGCTGATCTGGCACAGCGCACGGGTGCAGGACATTCAGCTGGCCGATGTGGCCGGGGTGGAGCAGGTGTGGTTCCGCGACGGCTGGGTGGACCGGTTCGGGCTGGACCTGCCGCGCAACGACACCGGCTACGGCCACCGCGCCGAACAGGTGGCGAAGGTGCGGGCTCCGGCCGACCTGCTGGCCGGCTACTACCACGCGGTGCACAAGCTCAGCCTCGAGTACATCGCCAGCGTGACGGGCGACGAGCTGGCCCGCATCGTGGATACGAACTGGGATCCACCGGTGACAGCCAGCGCCCGGCTGGTCAGCATCATCGACGACTGTGCGCAGCACCTCGGCCAGGCGGCCTATCTGCGGGGAATCGCGCAGTAGGTTCAGAGGCGTGCGATTCGCGGCGACGCTGGTGTTCTGGCTGGCCACCACGGTTGGGCTGGCAGTCGCGGTGCCAGTGGCTTGGACGCAGCGCAACGTCGTGGAGGCCGACGGCTACGCGGCGATGGCGCAGCAGGCGGCGGGTGATCCGGCTCTGCAGTCCGCCATGGCGGCCGAACTGACCACCAGGGCGATCGCGCTCATCGCCGCGCACAACGGGGGACGCCAGCCCGCCGACAGCACCCAAGTGCACGCTGTGGCCGCAGCCTTCACCGCAGGCCCCTCCTTTCCGCGGCTGTTTGCCCAGGCGAATCGGGTGGCCCACGATTGGTTGTTCACCGATCCCCCGGTCGGCCAGGACGGCAACCAATGGATGGTCGACCTTGCCCCGATGCTCAACGACAGCTCGATTCAGCAGCTGCTGCGCAGCTATCACGTGACGGTGCCGGCGAATCTGGGGGTTCCGGTAACGGTGTCGGTGCCGTCGATGTCCCAGCCGTTGCGGCAAGGAGAGTTGAGCCGGCTGTCCACCTGGGGCCGCTGGGCGAGCATCGGTGCAGCGGCCTGGTGCGGTTTCTGCGCTCTGCTGACACTGCTGGCCGCGCGGCGCCGCGGCAAGGCGCTGACCAGCCTCGGTGTTTCCGCGTTGTTAATCGGCGCGGCCGGGTGGGCGGGCATCGAGGTCGGCGCTCGCTACGTCAACAACGCGCTCAATCTCACCGCAGGCAACGTCCGTCAGATCGCCGACGTCATGGTCGCCGAGGCGGAGGCCAGCCTGCGCCAATGGCTCAACCTGACGTTGGCCGCCGGCGCCGGGCTCGTAGTCGTCGGGGTGCTTGTCGCAATGGTGGGCAGCGTCGTGCTGGGCAAGCAAGGATCGTGACGTGGTCATCGCGACGCTCCCTCATCCGCCTCGCCGCGTGCCGTTCATCGGAGATGTGGTGGGCATCAAACTCGGCAAGCCGGTGCAGTCGGTGTTGGAGCAGTCGCGCGACCTCGGGCCGATCTCGGCCCGCAAGGTGCTGCGGACCCTGATCGTTACGGTCAGCGGCGCCGACCTGGTCGGCGAACTGAGCGATGAGAGCCGGTTCCGCAAGTTCGTGGGGCTGCACCTGCCTCCGCTGCGGCGCATCGTCGGCGACGCCCTGTTCACCGCCGAGGACGACGAGCCGAATTGGCAACTGGCGCATGACATTCTGACGCCGGCCTTCACCCGCGAAGCGATGAGCGGGTATCACCCGATCATGCTGCAGGTGGCCAGGGAATTGCTGGCCCGCTGGGATGCTGCCGCCGACGCCGGACAACCTGTCGACGTCACCCCCGACATGACCCGGTTGACGTTGGAGACCATCGGGCGGGCCGGGTTCGGTTACCGGTTCGCCTCCTTCGACCGCGACCGACCGCATCCCTTCGTCACCGCAATGACCCGGTCGCTGCGCTACGCCAACGTCTCGGCTGTTCTGCCGTGGGCGCCGCTGCGCCGGGTGGTGGCGAGTTCTGCCGCGCAGTACCGTGCGGACGTTGCGACGATGCAGCGCATCGTCGACGAGGTCATCCGGGCACGTCTGGATGACCGGGCTTGCGACGCGCCCGACCTGCTCGGCCGGATGCTGCGCACGACCCACCCCGAGACCGGGCACCGGCTGGACCCGGTCAACATCCGCCACCAGGTGATCACCTTCATGGTCGCGGGCCACGAGACGACTTCGGGCGCACTGTCATTCGCGCTGTATTACCTCACCCGCGATCAGCAGGCCCTGGCCCGAGCACAAGCGGAGGTGGACGCCCTGTGGGGCGAGGTCGAAACCCCCGAGCCCGCCTTCGCCGACATCGCCAAACTGCGATACGTGCGGGCCGCGCTGGACGAGGCGCTGCGATTGTGGCCGACAGCTCCGGGTTACCTGAGGGCGGCCCGTACCGACACCGTGCTCGGTGGGCAGTACCGGATGAACGAGGGTGATTCGGCGCTGGTCTTCTTGCCGCTGCTGCACCGCGACCCGCGGGTGTGGCCACACGCCGAGCGGTTCGATCCCGACCGATTCGGGCCGGGCCAGGCGAAGAGTCGCCCGCCGCATGCGTACAAACCGTTCGGGACCGGGAAGCGGGCCTGCATCGGCCGGCAGTTCGCGTTGCACGAGGCCGTGTTGGCGCTCGGGCTGATCCTGCACCGCTATCGGCTGACACCGCCGGATGCCTACGAGCTGCAGATCGCCGAATCGCTGACCCTCAAACCGCGGGGCTTTGAACTGGTGCCGTGCCGGCGACGGTGAGTGCCTAGGTGAGCGGCAGCTCGGCCAGGATCTTGGTGGTTGGCTGTGGTGATCCGTTACCGGGCTCGACGGTGAACGCCAGCGCCTTCGAGGATCCGAGGTTGGGCAACGTCGCCGTTGTCGACGGTGTGACGGCCGCGGGGCCCATGGTGCCGGCCGATGTCGGGCCGTTGGCTCCGATCAACCACATCTGATAGCAGGTGCCCGTGGTCGGCGGGGGCACATTGTTCATCACCAGCACGCCCGCGTTGCGGTCGTGGGAGAACATCACCGTGGCCGTCCCGTTGGCCAACGGGACGGAAACCGTCCGCACGTCCGGCGCCGCTATGACTTGCTGGGCCAGCGTCGGCGACGACGACGGCCGCAACAGCACCTGGACGCCGAACGCCGTCAGGCCCGCCACGATCGCCGCTGCGACGGATACCAATAGCGTTGTACGCAAACGTGTTTGGTGTTTACGAGTGGGTTTTGCGAGGGATAGGACGTTGGCTCGCAGGTGCGCGGGCGGCTCGGCGATGGTCGCGGCCGACACCACTGCCATCGTTTCCCGGACGGCACGAACTTCGTCGGCGAAGGCCGCAACGATCGGCGGCGGCGCGGACGCGAGCCGCCGGTCGATGTCGGCGCGCTCAGCATCCGACACGGCGTGCAGGGCGTACGCCGTGGCCAGCTCGAGCAGTTCGAATTCGTTCGGCTCAGTCATGCGACTTCCAAGCAGTTACGCAAACCGCGCAGCGCATCGCGAATGCGCGATTTGATCGTCGACAAGTTGGCGGCCAACCGCTGCGAGACTTCGGCATACGTCAGGCCCCCGTAGTAGGCCAGCTCGATGCACTGACGCTGTGCGTCGGTCAGCGAGCCCAGGCATTCGGCCACCCGCCGCCGCTCATCGCCGGAGATGGCGGAGTCGGCGACGACGTCACTGGGCGGCTCCACAGTGGCTGCGCCGTAACGCGATTCCCGACGGCTGCCGGCCTGCTCGGCGCGCACCCGGTCGATGGCCCGACGGTGTGCCATGGTCAGCAGCCAGGACAGGGCGGAACCTTTGGCGGGGTCGTACCCCCCGGCCGTGCGCCACACCTCGAGGTAGACCTCCTGGGTGGTTTCCTCGCTATAGCCGGCATCCCGCAGCACCCGGATCACCAGCCCGAACACCCGGCTTTTGGTGAGGTCGTAGACGGCGGCGAAGGCCTCGGTGTCCCCGCCCGCGACCTGACCCAGCAACGCATCAAGGTTGCTACCTGGCCGAGAGAGCTCCGTCATCGTGACCAGCCTAACGCCCGCGATCGCCGGCCTATTCCTAGTGGTCACCGGCGTGCTGGTCGGGGTGGCCGGGGAAAGAAGAACGATGTTCGTGATTTGTACTCGTCGAACCCCGGGCGGCCGGCCATCAGCTTCTCGGTCAGCCGCGCTCCGGTTACGTACACCAGGAAGTAGGTCATGAGTAACGGCGAGCCGACCGTGGCCAAGGGCAGCCAGCCGTTGATGGTGATCAGCCACAACCCCCACCACACGGCGGCGTCGCCGAAGTAGTTGGGATGGCGGGTGTAGGCCCACAGGCCGCGGTCCATCACCACACCGCGATTGGCCGGGTCGGATTTGAAGACCCGCAGCTGCCGATCGCCGAGGGCTTCGAAGGTGACTCCCAGCAGCCATACGGCGACCCCCAGCACCGTCACAGCGGTCAGCGGTGCGCAGGTGGGTCCGGTTACGGCCGACAGCTGCAGCGGGAAGGAGACGAACCAGGTGATGAAACCTTGCAGCAGGAAGACTTTTCGCGCCACCTGACCGGGGCTGGCGCCACGCAGCAGCGCAGCGTAGCGCGGATCTTCCCCTTTGCCGACGGTCTTGCGCTGGATGTGCCAGCTCAGCCGCACACCCCAGATCGACACCAGTGCCAACAGCAGCCAGCGGCGGTTCGGGTCGCCCTGGCCGAGTGTGGCGGCGACGGCGGCGATCGCGACGAAACCCACGCCCCACGCGACGTCGACGACGTTGTACCGCCCGATGCGCCTGCCGATGGCAAACGTGACCGAATGCACCACGGCGAGCGCCACAATCGAGGCACCGGATACCTCGGCCAGATTCTGCAACACGCTCGGATGGTTCATCGGTCCTCCTGCGCGAACGTCCACTGGTAGACGTTCAGATAGCCCGATCGGAACCCCGCCTCCGAATATGCCAGATACAGCTCCCACATCCGCGCGAACACTTCGTCGAAGCCCAAGTGCGCCAGCCGGTCTCGGCGTTGGATGAACCGCTCCCGCCACAGCCGCAGGGTCTCCGCGTAGTGCGGACGCAATGAGGTCGTCTCGACCGTGCGTAAACCGGTGCGTCGCTCGGTAATAGCGGAGATGGCCTGGGTGGACGGCAGCAGCCCGCCCGGGAAGATGTACTTCTGGATCCAGGTGTAGGTGTTGCGGCTGGCCAGCATCCGGTTGTGCGGCATGGTGATCGCCTGGATCGCGACCCGGCCACCGGGCCGCACCAGCTGCTCGAGCGTGGCGAAATATCGCGGCCACGCGTGATATCCGACTGCTTCGATCATCTCCACCGAAACCACGGCGTCGTAACACCCTTCGATGTCGCGGTAGTCGCAGAGGTCGATTTGCACCAACTCAGACAGCCCCGCAGCGGCAACCCGAAGCCGCGCCAGCCGCTGCTGTTCGACCGACAGGGTCACCGAGCGGACGTGCGCTCCGCGGCTGGCGGCGCGGATACACAACTCGCCCCATCCGGTGCCGATCTCGAGAAGTCGACTGCCTTCGCGGACTCCGGCGACGTCGAGTAGTCGATCGATTTTGTGATGTTGCGCCGCAGCCAAATCGGGCAACGACGCGGGCAGTTCGTTGAAAATTGCGCACGAGTAGGTCATCGTCTCGTCGAGGAATTCGCGGAACAGATCGTTCGACAAATCGTAGTGCTCGGCGACGTTGCGCCGAGCCCGATCCCGGCCGGCGCTTTGCCAACGTGGCCGGAAGGCCGGCGCGATCGGACGCAGCCATTGCCAGGTGCGCGGCACCAGGTCACTCATCGACGCTCCGAATACAGTCAGCAGTTCGGTGAGCTGATCGGACGACCATTCGCCAGCCATATAGGACTCACCGAAACCGATCAGCCCATACCGCCCAATCCGGCGGGCCAGCGCATGCGGTTGATGAACCATCAGGGTCGGCGCAGTCGAGTCGGCCGCGCCAATCACGGTTCCATCGGGGTAGACCAGTCGCAGCGGCAGCCGAGCAGCCGCGCGCCTCAGCAGCCGATCGGCAATGGCGCCCGCCGCCCCTGCGGCGGGGCCGGAAGGCACCTTTGCGACCGCTGGCCACCGTGTCGAATCGATTGAGGCCGAAGGCTTTCGGCTGGTTTCCACGCTCATCGAGGTACCACCGGAACCCGACGTAACCACAGCTTGACTCCCTGTATTCGGATGCGCGCGGCCACCACCAACGGCGCCAACGGAGAAATGAATTGCATGATCGCGACGTGCCTGGTGGACGCCGGCCGCCGCTGTCCGTGCATGTTGGCGACGAACGCCGGCTGAAGGTCACGGTGCAGCGCCACGGTGATATCGACTTCACAGTCGGGTCGTGGTGCGTGCACCGTGTAGTAGCCGTCCACCGGGTTGAACGGCGAAACGTAGAGCTTCTTGGTCGTCAGCACCGGCAGGTCGGCCGGGGGCAACAGATACGCATGGCGCCCGCCGTAGGTGTTGTGCACCTCGGCGATCACATGACGCAGTCGGCCGTCTCGGTCGTGGCACCAAAAGACGCTCAGCGGGTTGAAGACATATCCGAGGACCCGCGCCTGCAGCAGCGCCGTGATGCGGCCGTCAGGCACGGGCACGTCGCGGTCGGTCAAGAAAGCGTTGAGCCGATCGCGCAGCGAACCGTGCGGCAGGCTGCCCGAGGCGTCGGCAAAGTGATCGTCGGCGCAAAATTGCGCGAATGGTCGCAGCCACCAGGGCAGCCGGGGGAGGTCGTCAACGTCGACATACCAGCTGTAGCTTCGGTATTCGAAGGCGTGGCGCACCGGGGCCTGCCGCGAATGCGTGATCGTGGTGCGATAGATCGCCGGGGTCAGCTCGTGGCTGGGCATCCGACTGCCGCCTCCCTCCGGGTCGCTGTCGGCCAGTCGACGCCGAGGCTGCGGGCCGCGGCCAGGCCCGACGCGGCGCCATCCTCGTGGAAGCCCCAGCCGTGGTATGCGCCCGCGAACACCACCCGATCGTCGTTAAGCGTAGTCAGATTATTTTGGGCTGCAACAGATTCCGGTGTGTACAGCGGGTGGCTGTAGGTCATCTCAGCGATCACCGATGCAGGATCGACTCGGTCCCTACCACCAAGGGTCACCAGGTACCGGCGGTTAGTGTCCAGCCGCATCAACCTGCTGACGTCGTAGCTGACCACCACCTGATCGGTCCCCGGTGTCACCAGGTAGTTCCATGATGCGCGGGCGCGCCGGCGCCGGGGCAGCACCGATTCGTCGGTGTGCAGCTGGGCGCGGTTTGTCGAGTACGGAATCGCACCCAGCACCGCGCGCTCCCACGGGGTGGGATCGTCGAGCAGCAGCAACGCTTGGTCGGGATGAACGGCAACGACGGCTGCGTCGAAAAACCGCGGTGCATTACTCCCCGCCTGCACCCGCACCCTGCCGGACACCCGGCGCAGCGAGTGCACCGGTGTGCCGATCGAGACTTCATCGAGCCGCGCGGCGATGGCCTGCACGTAGTGTGCCGAACCTCCGGTCACGGTGCGCCATGTCGGGGAACCGAACACCGACAGCATGCCGTGGTGGGCCAGAAACGTGAACAGATAGCGGGCCGGGTACCGCAATGCGTTGTCAGCCGCGCAGGACCACACCGCGGCTACCAGGGGCGTGATGAAGTAGTCGATGAAATACGACGAGAAATGGTGTCGGCTCAGGAAGGCATCCAGGGTCTCGAGGTCGTCTTGCGCGGCATCCGCACGCAGCAGTCGGTCCGCGGCGCGATGGAAGCGGACGATCTCGCCGAGCATCAGCAGGTAGCGCGGCCGCAATGACTGCCGGCAGGCAAACAATCCCCGAACCCCGAGGGCGCCCGCGTATTCGAGGCCGATGTCGTCGGCCCGCACCGACATCGACATCTCTGATTCCTGGGTGGCCACTCCGAGTTCGCTGAACAGCCGGCACAACGTTGGATAGGTCCGGTCGTTGTGCACCAGGAACGCCGAGTCGACGCCGAGGGTCTGGCCGTCGTCGTCCACGAAATGGGTGTGCGCATGACCGCCGAGCCGCACGTCGGCCTCATACAGGGTGACGCGGTCGCGCCCGGACAAGACGTAGGCGGCGGTAAGGCCGGCCACGCCGCTGCCGATGACTGCCACCGAACGCGAGGGGTCCACGACTCTTATTCGGAGCCACCGATCTGGCGGATGGGCTGCTGCCCGCTTACTGATGTCTAGCCGAAGGTGAACGAAAACACCTGCAGGCCGTTGCTGACCTGCAGGTCGAGCTGATCGCGGCGCGCGGCGGGGTCGGCCACGATCTGGCGCAGGGTGGGCGGGCCGCTGATCGGCAGCGTGGTCGCCTTTCCGTCTCGGTTCACGGTGATGGTTCCGGTGCCGCCGACGACGGCAAAAACGTCTTTCGCCGAGTAGTTCAGCCGAATGGCTGCACCGTCGCTGTCGGCGGTGGCGCCCTGGTCATCCAAGGTCCAGCGGCCGGCTAACGCGAATCTGTCGGGGGTTAGCTGCGCCGGGAAGCCGAACCCGGCGGTGCCCGCTTTGTATTCGCCGTCGCCGCCGTAGTTTGCGGTCTTGCCGGCCGCTAGGTAGGTCTCGGGTGTGAGGCGGGTCTGGGGAGTGGTGTCGGCGGAGTTCACCGGAGCGGGCAGGTGGACGTCGGGGTTGGCGTCGACCAGCAATTGCCGGATCAGTTTTTCGGTCGTGTCGTAGTCGCCTTCGCCGAACTTGGTGTGCCGCACGGCGCCGGTTGCGTCGATCAGGTACTCGGCGGGCCAGTAGAGGTTCTGGTAGCTGTTCCAGGTGGCGTAGTCGTTGTCCAGGGCGATGGGGTAGTCGATGTGCAGTGCGGCGGCACCGCTGGCCACGTTCGCGGTGACCCGTTCGAAGGCGTATTCGGGGGTGTGCACCCCGATGACCACCAACCCGTCTTTGTAGCGGTCGTACCAACCGACGACGTGTGGGATGGCGCGTTGGCAGTTGATGCACGAGTAGGCCCAGAAGTCGATCAAGACCACCTTGCCGAGCAACGACGCGAGGTCGATCGGTTTGCCGTCGGGAGTGTTGAGCCATCCGGTGATGCCGGTGATGGCGGGCGCCGGGCCGCACTGCTGCAGCTGGTTGCCGCCGTCGACGCAGTCGGCCAGGTGGCCATTGATCGTGCTGCTGAGCGCGCGTCGAATTCCGTTGCCGCCGAAGCTTTTCTGCATCGCCGCGGTGTAGTCGGGGATGGCGCGCTGCAGCGTGGCGGGCAGGTTGAAGACCAGCGCCACCGCCAGCACGATCATCGTGATTCCGCCGGCGATCCGGATTGCGTGCTGCCGACGGCGGAATGCCGCGACGCGTTCGGTCACCCGCTGCCCGGCCAGGGCAAAAGCCAGTAGCGGCAATGCATTACCGAGCGCGAAGGTCGCGGTCAGGATCAGCGTCGCCAGGCCGATCTTGGCCGTCCCGCCGGCCACCACGATCGCGGCCAGTACCGGCCCCGCGCACGGCACATACAACGCGCCCAACGTCAGGCCCAGTCCGAAACTGTTCCTGCCGCTTCCGATTTGACGTTGTGGGATGCGGGCAAACGGCCGCTCGATCAAGTGTTGCAGGGGTGGGAAGATCAGTCCCAGGCCGATGAGCACCAACACCACCAGCGCGGTCCACCGGATCGCGTCTTGCGGCAGGTGCAGCGCCGACAGCAAGGCGGAGCCGGCCAGGGTGACCACGCTGAAGCTGCACACCAGACCCGCGATCACCAGATAGGGCCGCGCCGCGGAACGTTGCGCGCCAGAGCTGCTTGCGCCGGATAGGAAGACCACCGGGAGTACCGGCAAGATGCACGGCGAGATGCCGGTGATCAGCCCGCCGACAAGGCCGATAGCGATGAGTGTCAACATTTCGGTCGGTGAACCCCTCCCTGGCCAGGTCGATCTGAACCACATTGACTGACAGCGTCGTTGACTTGTCGCCGATCCCATACGACTGG
>Ga0187879_10003868_pt1 | contig 10044 bp, 9 predicted proteins | sample June2016WEW_19_1_FD_132423 | JGI IMG/M metagenome (GOLD analysis project Ga0187879, IMG submission 132423) | Peatland microbial communities from SPRUCE experiment site at the Marcell Experimental Forest, Minnesota, USA - June2016WEW_19_10 | ecosystem: Environmental > Terrestrial > Soil >... | reverse complement strand
TCCATTTTGCTGTGCCTTTTCTCTTGCTCTTATCGCGCTTTGTCACGCGCAGAGCGCGCTGGTTGGGAGTCGTCGCTGCCATTCAGCTCGTGATGAGTGTGGTGGATATCTTCTGGCTGACGGTTCCGGCCTACGAACGGTCAGGCCCGCAGTTTCACTGGATGGACTGGCTGGCGATTCTCGGCGTCGGCGGGCTTTGGTTCTGGCGGTTCATGGGGAATCTGAAGAGCCGGCCGTTGCTGCCGCTGCACGATCCCCGCATGGAGGTCGCTCAGCATGCCTGACGAACAGCCGAAACGCAGCCACGAAACGAGCGATGCGAGCATTCGCAATTTGCTGATCTTCGGCGCCGGCCTGGCCCTTCTGGTCATTGCTGGCCTAATCGTCAGTCGCGTGGTGTTTCGTTACTTTGTCGGTCATCAGGGGTTAGGTCCCCCGGCATCGCCATTCGAAAATGTGCGGACGCTTCCGCCCGAGCCGCGCTTGCAAGTCACGGCGCCAATGGACCTGAAGCAGTACAAGACGGCGCAGGACGGAATTTTGAATAGCTATGGATGGGTGGATCGGCAGGCGGGCGTCGTGAGGATTCCAGTTGACCGCGCAATGGATCTCTTGCTTCAGCGGGGATTCCCGGTTCGCACGGCGACCCCGCCGAAACAAGGCGCGCCCAAATCGCCGGGGAAGTCTCCTAATACCGGAAAAGCGTAGCCCGGCTGATGACGAGTCTACGTAACACTGGGGCGCTCCGGCCGTCATTCCGAGTGTTGATGGGCCTTGGACTCACTCATGGAGATCAAAGTCGCTGTCATCCTGAGCCCTTCGCTTGTCATTCTGAGCGAAGCGAAGAATCTGCAGTTTGTTCGCTCAGGGTAAACTTCGCGAAGGATCTGCAGTTCCGGTCCGGCGAACTAAATGCAGATTCTTCGCTTCGCTCAGAATGACAAATCCTAGGTTGGTTTGTTAAGGCCAAGAGTTCCAAAGCAAGAAAGGCAAGGCAATGAACACGCTGACAGGTTTCAAAGGGCGAAACAGAAGTCGAGTGGAGGTTCAGAAACAAGGACGCGGTCTTGCGTGGTGCCGGTGCATGATCGTGCTTCCGGGAATTCTGGCAGTAGCACAGGCACTCGTGCCGGTGTCTTACGCGGGGCAGGCGCCCGCCTTGCCACAGGCAGGAATGCCGTCGTCCCTCGGCAATTCGAAGGTTCTTCCGCCACTCCTGCAAGGCATCGGGATCGACCAGAGGCTGAATGAGCAAGTTCCTCTAGACCTGCACTTTCGTGACGAATTCGGCAAAACGGTGAGGCTGGGCGATTACTTCGGCAAGAGACCTGTCATCCTATCACTGGTTTATTTCGGTTGTCCGATGCTCTGCACTATGGCTGAAAACGGGCTGCTGCACAGTTTGCAGGAAGTCAAGTTCACTGTCGGCCACGAATTCGACGTCCTGACCGTCAGCTTTGATCCTCATGATACGGTTGAGCTCGCCGCCGCGAAGAAGGCCGTTTACGTCGGCCTCTACGGGCGTAAGGGAGCCGAGACCGGATGGCACTTTCTCACTGGAGACGAAGCTGAGATTCAGCAACTCACCCGCGCCGTGGGCTTCCGGTACAGATATGACCCGCAGGCCAAGCAGTTCGTTCATGCCACGGGGATCATGCTTCTTACCCCTCAAGGCCGAATCGCACGCTATTTCTACGGGATTTACTATCCCTCGCGCGATCTGCGCCTGGGCTTGGTGGAAGCGTCCGCGAATAAGATTGGATCGCCCGTGGATGAGGTGCTGTTGTTCTGCTGCCGCTATGATCCCGCGACCGGGAAGTACGGCATGCTTATTTCGCGCGTAATCCAGATTTCGGGGTTGATGACAATTCTCGTTCTTGGAGGGCTGATCCTGACGCTCTCCAGGTCTCGTCGGGCGGCAAGTACACTGTAATACCGCGCGCCAGCAGAGGGAATGGCGGACGGCCCCCTCACTCCCCCATGAGGAGTCTGGGTGAGAACCTCATTTAGGGTGTCATTCCGAGCAAAGCGAGGAATCTCGCTCTGAGTGTTGTCAAGGCAGTGCGAGATTCCTCGTCGCCGGCAGCTCCGCGGAATGACACCCTAAATGAGGGTCCGACACAGACTCATTAGGGGTAGGGCACGGCGTACGTCACTGTCGACTTTTGACTTTCGACTCGTCGGACTTGCGCGACGGAAGGTGAACACACAGAATGTGGCAAGGGTTTCCCATACGGCCTGATCAAGCCTCCACCATCGCGCGGGGCGTTGATCATCTTTACTATTTCCTGACTGCGGTCGATTTGTTTTTCACCGCGCTCATCTTCCTGACCATCTTCTACCTCGCGATCAAGTACCGGCGCCGATCGGAAGAAACCAAGGCGACTCAAGTGGAAGGGAATCTGCCGCTCGAGGTTATCTGGACCATCATTCCTCTGGGCATCTGTGCCGTCACTTTCTTGTGGGGATCGAGCCTGTTTATCAGGAATTCGCGCCCGCCGGAGGCCTCGACGGAGATCTTCGTTGTGGGGAAGCAGTGGATGTGGAAGCTCCAGCACCCCGAAGGCCCCATGGAAATCAACGAACTGCACGTTCCTGTAAGGCGCCCCATCAAATTGACGATGACGTCCGAAGATGTAATTCACAATTTCTACGTGCCTGCCTTCCGAGTTCAAAAAGATGTGGTGCCGGGAATGTACACCAGCATCTGGTTTGAGGCCACGAGCACAGGCCGATATCACTTCTTCTGCAATCAATACTGCGGCACGAATCACGCCGTCATGGGCGGCTATGTGATTGTCATGTCGCCGGATGACTATGAGCAATGGCTAAGTGGCGGTATCCGGGGCGAATCAATGGCCTCCGCGGGCGCCAAACTCTACGAACAACTGGCCTGCATCACCTGCCACGGAACTGGCAAGGGACCGCCGTTTGTCAACCTCTTCGGCAGCCAGGTGAAACTCAGCGACGGGACCACCGTGACGGCGGATGAAGCCTACATCCGGGAATCGATACTTTACCCCTCGGCCAAAATCGTCGCTGGATATCAGCCGATCATGCCGACCTATAAAGGCCAGGTCACGGAGGAGCAAATACTGCAGCTCTTGGCTTACATCAAATCGCTCGGCTCCGGCGGAGCGAGCCAACCCGGTAAGCCAAGCAGCTACCCTCCAAAGCTTGAAGGCGGGGCGGAAGGGGGCGGGAACCAAACCGTCGGGGGACAGCAGTCTCCGGCAACCGTTCCCGTTCCGAAAGGGCCATGAGCAGGACCTCGTCGGGGCTATAGACTTCGGCCTTTTCGGGGCCAGGCGCAGGGACGAAGAAAGGGAAGGTCATCACGAAATGGGAACGGCGGTTGTTGAACCCGGCATCGAATCACGCGTCCATTATTTGAACGCCAGCTATGGCATCAAGTCGTGGCTGCTGACCACGGACCACAAACGCATCGCCTTACTCTATCTCGCCTCGATCACCTTCTTTTTCTTTGTCGGTGGGTCAGCCGCAGTGCTGATGCGTCTGAACCTGATTTCACCCCAGGGCGCACTCTTGGAGCCGGCCACCTACAACAAGCTTTTCAGCATGCACGGGATCATCATGGTCTTCCTTTTTATGATCCCCTCCATTCCGGCGGTGCTGGGAAATTTTCTCGTCCCCCTGATGATCGGGGCCCGCGACCTGGCCTTTCCCAGACTCAATCTTCTAAGCTGGTACGTTTTTGTGGTGGGCGGGTGTTTCACGCTTTATGCAGTGATTGCGGGGGGAGTCGACACAGGTTGGACTTTCTACACGCCGCTGAGCACCACGTATTCAAATACCAATGTGATTTCTGCGGCCCTGGGAGTGTTTATCGCCGGCTTCTCCTCGATTTTGACCGGGCTGAACTTCGTGGTCACCATTCACAAGATGCGTGCCCCCGGCCTGACGTGGTTCCGCCTGCCGCTCTTTCTTTGGGCGATCTACGCTACCAGCATTATTCAGATTCTGGGCACCCCCGTCCTCGCCATCACCCTCACGCTTGTGGCGCTCGAAAGAGTCTTCCACGTCGGAGTCTTCGACCCCGCCGTGGGCGGGGATCCCATCCTCTTTCAGCACTTGTTCTGGTTCTATTCACACCCCGCGGTCTACATCATGATCCTGCCTTCCATGGGCGTCGTAAGTGAGCTGGTCACCGCATTCTCCAAGAAACGGATCTTCGGTTACAAGTTCATCGCCTTTTCAAGCGTGGCCATCGCCGCCATTTCCTTCCTGGTTTGGGGTCACCACATGTTTGTGTCGGGACAATCCGTTTACGCGGGGATTGTATTCTCCGCACTCAGCTTCGCGGTCGCCATTCCCTCCGCCATCAAAGTTTTCAACTGGACCGCCACGCTTTACAAAGGGTCCGTTTCTTACCAGGCGCCCATGCTTTACGCGCTGGGATTCATCGGGCTCTTTACGATGGGCGGCCTGACCGGCCTCTTCCTGGCCACGCTGGCGGTTGACGCGCACGTGCACGGCACCTATTTCGTGGTGGCTCACTTCCACTACATCATGGTAGGTGGCGCGGTGATGGGTTACATGGGCGGCCTTCATTTTTGGTGGCCCAAGATCACCGGACGCATGTATCCGGATGGATGGGCAAGATTGGCGGCGGCAATCATTTTTATTGGCTTCAACCTGACCTTCTTTCCTCAGTACATGCTCGGCTACCTGGGAATGCCACGCCGCTACGCAGTGTACGCGCCGGAATTCCAAGTGTTGAATGTGATGTCGTCCGCCGGCGCATCTATCCTCGGCGTGGGTTATCTGATCCCGCTCGTCTACATGGTCTGGTCGATGCGTTATGGCCCGGTAGCCGGGCCTAATCCCTGGGGCGCCAAGGGCCTGGAATGGCAAACGCCTTCCCCGCCTCCCACTGAGAACTTCGAGGAAACTCCCAAGGTGACGGAAGAAGCATACGCGTACGGAACGGAGGAGACCCAAGTTGCATAGCAGCACGGCTCTGGCGGAACAATTCGACGACCTCGAGCAGCAGCACGAATCCTCGAGCTTTGGCATGTGGGTGTTCCTGGCTACGGAGGTCATGTTTTTTGGCGGCTTGTTCACCGCCTATATCCTCTATCGGAATTTCTATCTGTCGGCCTTCGAAACAGGCAGCCGGCTGCTCAACGTCAAAATCGGGGCCGCCAATACCGCCGTCTTGTTGTGCAGCAGCTTGACCATGGCCCTAGGCGTGCGCGCCGCCCAATTGGGAAAGAAGAAACTCCTGATTACTTTCCTGGTGCTCACCTTACTCTTAGGGTTGACCTTCATCGGTGTCAAACTCGGCCTGGAATGGAGGCACGATTACTTGGAGGGGTTTGCTCCTGGAGTGCATTGGACCTTCCATGGAACGGACTCGCGACACCTCGAGCTGTTTTTCTGCTTCTATTTCTTCTTGACTGGAATCCACGCCCTGCACATGGTGATCGGAGCGGGAATCCTCACCGTGCTTATCATCATGGCGGGACGCGGGAGGTTTTCGCCGCAACGCTACAATCCGGTCGAGGTTTCAGGACTCTACTGGCATTTCGTAGATATCGTCTGGATCTTTCTCTACCCCTTGTTGTACTTGATCGGAGGGCGCTACTGATGGTTGGCCACGTCGTACACAAACGGCTCTATATCCTGGTTTTCGCGGCTCTGATCGGGTTGACCGCGCTCACCACAGGCGTGGCGTTTATCGACCTCGGCAAATGGAACACACTCGCAGCCCTGGCCATCGCGGTCTGCAAAGCCTCGCTGGTGGTTCTCTTCTTCATGCACCTACGCTGGAGTTCCGGGCTCATGCGGATGGTCCTGCTCGCCGCCTTCGTGTGGTTCGCGATTCTCGTCGCCTTGACCCTCAGCGACGAGTTTACCCGTCAGTGGACGCCTGTTCCGTCAAGTTGGCAAGGCCAGGTTCAACAGCAGGCACGGTAGTGATGTAGCGCTGACCTTCAGGTCAGCACCTGCCGACCTAAAGGTCGGCGCTACGGCGGGTCATTCCGGACGTTCGCCGCAATATCTCACCAGTCGCACTTTGTCCAGTCCGAAATCCGCCGTTGCTATGGGTTCTTCGTAGCGTACGACACGCAATCGAGGGAAAAGGGCTGGCAACTCGCCGGTGTCGAAAACCACTGCCCCGCCAATCGAACTGCCCTTGGTGGCATCGCGGTGGAAGGCCTCAACGACGACAACTCCGCCCGGCTTGAGAGCGCGCTGAATTACGTCGGGCATCTCACGCGCTCCCACATAACTTAAGACAATCAGATCCCAGCGGCTCTCGCCAAAGTCGAAGTCTTCCATCCCCCTGACCTCGGTCTTGATATGCACTCCCGATTTCCGGGCGTTCTCGAGCGCCAGTGCGACCGCCTTCTCAGCAGGGTCGAACCCCGTAACGTCCCAGCCCTGCTGCGCAAGCCAGACGCTGTTGCGACCCTGTCCCATGCCGACATCAAGCGCTGTTCCTGGCCTGCGGGAACTGGCGATTTCGACCAGGAACGCATTGGGCTTGGTGTTAAAGTGTGGCTTCTCCGCGGTGAGGATACGGTTCCAGCGTTCGACTTCAGACCGTGAGCCCCGCTCCGCAACCAGCTTGACTTCAGCATCGGCTTCGGCATCGGAGCGGCCTCGTGACTTGAGGTAAGCGCGATAACGCGTCATCAAGTTAGGATCGCGCTGCTGTTCCGGCGGGAGTTGGGTTACCCAAAAGCGGAAGCGTTCGTAGGCGCGCTGATCGGGCGGAAGATTTGCTGTGTGCTTATCTACTTCGTCCGCCGTCTGTGTCCAGAGCGCTGGCGGGTCGAGACATGTCCCAGCGACCACGACACACCAAAGCGCGACGAACGCAGGGATTCGTTTATGGTTCCAGATCACTACGCCTCCACGCCCACAAAAGTGGGACTCAACTGGATTTTCAACTGTGGTCCCGTGAGATATCGCCAATATACCTCTACTTGCTTCGACGTGCAACGCCCAGTCGGGTCTTGAGGTTTGGAAATGGAAAACGCAAGGCGGACTAGCTGCATTCAAGTTGCGTCGTGAAGGCTGCGTCGTGTCTCTCGTTCCGTACGTGCTAGAGTATTGCAGGCGGCCCTCTGGCCAGGAATCGCCTTATCGATTCCGAATTGGAGCCGCAGCTTAGTTGCTTCCTCAAAGGAGAGCATTATGAAAAAAGTTACGGGTCTAGGAGGACTGTTCTTTAAAGCTGAAAACCCCGAGGAACTATACAAGTGGTATGAGAAGCATCTAGGCTTAGAGAAACAGGGCCAAGAGGCAGTTGCCTTCAATTGGCGGTACGCCGATGAATCCCAAAAATCCGGCATGACCGTCTGGGCGATCTTCCGGAAGGACACAGAGTATTTCAATCCCAGCCAATCCAGCTTCATGATGAACTTCATTGTGGAGGATTTGGATGGGCTGCTGGCGGCGCTCCGCGAAGAAGGAGTCGAGGTCGACCCTCATCGTGAGGACTATGATTATGGCCGCTTCGCGTGGATCATGGATCCGGAAGGCAATCGCATCGAGTTGTGGGAACCGGCGAAGAAGTGACGAGTGACAAGTGACGAGCAGAAGTAAGAAGCAAGAAGCGAGCGACTACGCGAGCGGCGTGTGGGTGTATTCTGCTCGAGTTTCTTGCTCGTCACTCGTCACCTGTCACTCGTCACTGTACTTACGGCATTCCCTTCCGTTGCGCCGCCTTTTCGCCTTCAGGTTTGGGAAGAAACATGTCCTGCCAGGTGAGCCCGCACTCCTTCACCATTTCTATACCATACTCGTCGCGGCCCAGGTTTTTGTCACCGTTATTGGTTCCAAACGAAAACTTCACGCCTGCCTTCTTCCCCAGCTTGATAAACGCCGGGCTGGGCAGCCGGTAGCGATTGCTGATTTCGATGGCTATGTCATTCCTTTTCGCGCCCTCGATGACCCTCTGCATGCGGTCGGGAGTCCATAGTTGTTCGTACTCGGCCGCGATGACATCCGGCAGAAACGTGGGATTGGCGTGAATGTCGATCGGCTCGTGATCGAGGATTCCAACCGCGCGCGAGACAAGCATTTCCATGAACTGCTGCTTGTCCGTGATCTCTCCGGCTTCCTCCTTGATCCAAAGACGCCTTCGCTTGCCGCTGTCATCGCTCCAGGTCATAGCATCTGTAAATATGTAATCGAATTTGGCTGCCGTTTCCCTTGAGAACAACTTCACCCATTCGCGGCCTTCCCCTTGCAGCGCCACGAAGCAGGGTTGGCCCTGCATGCTCTTGAGATATTCCTCAGCAGCCGCGTCATTGGTGGTGGGAAAACCGAGCCCACCGTTGATGGCAATTCCATACTGGATGCCGACTCGTCGCGAGTTCGCGAGCGCTTCCTCCAGCGTCAGCCCTCCCTTCAGATGAATGTGGCAGTCCAGGGCAGGGATGTTTTGACTTTGCAGCCACAGCAGGTCGCGATAGACGGGATCCATTTCAGGCGGATCAGCCATGTCTGCGACAAGCGTGTCGGGTAGCGTCTTCACGCGGATATTGCGAAACAGAACCTTCGAGTCCGGGCCGTGGCATTCGAGGGCGAAGGTTCCGCTCCCCAGAATCCGTCCGGGATGATCGGAATCCACCACCGGCGGGTCGGGCTCGAGGTAATCCACGAGCGGCGTTCCGTTCAATTGCACTTGTACCCGCTTGCCGTGGACCAGAATGTGCAACTCGGACCATTCATTGTCTTTCGCCAATGCCTTGTAAACGTTGCGCACACCATAAAGAGACCCGGTTTTGTTGCGCTCGTGGTGATCGCCGTCGCTCGTGTAGGTGTTGTTGATCTGGACCTTGAGCCCTTTCTCAGGCCAACCGCTGGCTTGGAAGACGGTGTGAAAGTAGATGCCCGACTCGGCACCTTGGGAAGGCATGACCTCTGCTTTGAGCTCGAAGTTCTTGAAGCTCGCATTCCGTGTGCGACCGTTGTAAAACAGGTGTGAGCGCGCTCCGCTGGATGCGATTTGCCCGTCCACGACTCGGAAGGAGTTCTTATTCTCGCCCGCTTTCCAACCATGTAGGGTGCGGCCGTCAAAGAGCGGGGTCCACTCGGCGTCAGCATGGAGTACAGTGGGCATAACCAGCAAGGAAGCCAGCATTTCACGTCTCGATAGGGGATTCATAAGAGGTCCTTTCATGGGCTGTCGAGTCTGTGTGAGATCTCATTTTGCTGGCATTCCGAGGAGCCGCGGGCGACGAGGAATCTCGCCCTGCCCTTGAAAGCAGTGAGAGCGAGATTCCTCGCGGAGTTTACCCTGAGCACCCAGAGCGAGATCCTTCACTGCGCTCAGGATGACAGCGAAGGGCTCGGAATGACAGTCCAGACGACGTTTTCACACAGACTCTGTCGGCGCCGGTAAACCAACGCGACACTGTACGCCAATCTGGGTTATCTTGTAAACATGCAGTCGAAATTCAGTCTCTGACAAGGTTGCCATCATGAAAATAACAGGTGTAGACGCTCTTTACCTTCGGCAGCCGGAGGTGAAAACGCTGTGTGACAGCGGCCAGGATGCGCTCATCGTCAAAGTGACGACAGACGCCGGGATCATCGGAATCGGAGAGGTCGATTCGTCCCCGATGGCGGTTAAGGGAGCGATCGAAGGCCCCTTCAGCCACACCACTGCCACCGGGTTGAGGGAAGCCGTTCTGGGCGAAGACCCGTTTGAGACGGAGTACCTGTGGCACAAAATGTACCGCGCCAACATCTACGGGGGACGAAGAGGCGTGGGCATTCACGCCATGAGTGGGATCGACATGGCGCTTTGGGATATTAAGGGCAAGGCCCTGGGGTTGCCGGTGTGGAAATTGCTGGGCGGTGGCTTCCACAAAAAGCTGCGCTGCTATGCCAGTTCTCTCTTCGGCGATACGCCCCAAGCCACGCACGACCTGGCCAGGCGTTTTCGCGACCGGGGCTTCCAGGCCGTGAAATTCGGATGGGATCCCATGGGCCGCGATGCCAAGACCGATGTGGACCTGGTGAGGCAAGGGCGCAAGGGGTTGGGAGACGGCCCCGATTTGC
>Ga0187879_10003862_pt1 | contig 10052 bp, 8 predicted proteins | sample June2016WEW_19_1_FD_132423 | JGI IMG/M metagenome (GOLD analysis project Ga0187879, IMG submission 132423) | Peatland microbial communities from SPRUCE experiment site at the Marcell Experimental Forest, Minnesota, USA - June2016WEW_19_10 | ecosystem: Environmental > Terrestrial > Soil >... | reverse complement strand
CGCGAACATCGTCGACCATTGCTGCTATGCCTGGAACAAACTGGTCGACCAGCCATGGCTGATCATGTCCATCGGAGGTCGCCAGTGGGCAAACTGGTCATGCTCATGAAGACTTGGTATAAGTCTCGCAGCAAGCATATGTTTTCCGGGTTGCCCCCGATAGCTGCCGGAAAGCGAGCCTGGCGGCACTCACGCTCAGCGCTATTAGCGGACTATCTGGGATCAAACGAAATGCACCGCATATATCGGCGGCAATGTGTGTGTCACGCATAACCAGCTGTCGCCCTGGTCCTCGCTGATCCACAGGCCGCCCGTCGTAGAACCAAATGTCAGTAGGTCCCCGGTAGAGTCTGTCGCCAGGGCGTGGCGGTAAACGAGATCATAGGCGTAGTGCTGAGGCAGGCCGTTCGTCAGTACGTCGAAGCTCTTGCCGCCGTTTCGGGTGCGTGTGACGACCAGGCGGCCCTCGCACGGAATGCGCTTTTCGTCTTTGATCCCGGGGATGAACCACGCCGTGTCAGGGTCCCGCGGATGCACGACGACCGCAAAGCCGAAGGCGGAAGGCTTCACGCCGGTAATTTCGCGAAACGTCCTGCCCTCGTCAGAAGAGACGAAAATACCGTTATGATGCTGAACCCACATTCGTTCGGGAGCGGCGGGACATTGCACGAGACAATGAACATCTTGAGCGATCGGATCACTAGTGAGTTCTGGGGGCACATGTTCGGCCCGCATGCCCTCGCCGCGCTGGCTCCAGCTTTCGCCCGCATCGTCGGTAAACCAGATTCCGCCGGTAGAAACGGCTACCCATAAGCGCCGTGGATTGCACGGATCAACAATGATCGAGTGAATGCCGGGCCAGTCGGCACCGCCGCCCATCCACTGCGTACGCTTGGGGTGGTCCCATAGCGCACGGACCATTGTCCAGCTATCGCCGTGATCTGTCGAACGAAACAGACCGCCGGGCACTGTGCCGCACCAAAGTACGCCCGGCTCGCCCGCACCGCCAGCCGCGAGCGCCCAAATGCGCTGGGTGCTCCACGGAATGGGACGGCCCCACATATCCTTCTCGTCGAGTCCCTCTGGCTTTTGCGGATAGGTCGGCGCGGCGATTTCCTGCCAGCCATCGCCGGTCAAGCGATGCAGCTTGACGCCAAAATGGCCATGATCGAGCGCGGCGTAACCGAAGCCGCTGCGCGCGTCCGTCAGCGCAAGACTGACGTTGTCGCCCAAGAACTCGACGCTGTCGATGTCCCAGTGTCGTGTGTTACGGACAACTCTGAACAGCCCCTTCCGCGTCGAAACGACGATCTCTTCACTCACCATTAACCTCCAGACAACGCCTGGTATATATAGACCACACTGCCGGGCGTTACTGGATCAGACAAGCGGACGCGATCGCGAAGCGCGTGGCCGTCGACGAAAATCGTCATGTGCTTGCGCAGCCTTGCCTGATCGTCGAGCACGTAAGATCGCGCTCGGGCATTTTCCTTAAAGGCATTGTCCAGCACTTCACGCAGGTTCGCGCCATCGGCCTCCGTTTCCGGACAGGCGACATGACGCTGGATGTTGGCGGTGAACAAGATTTTGACCATCCCTCACACTCCCTCAGTGAAGCATCGACTATTCATCCTATTTGAACTGAGAGCCGGAGCCAATATGCTCTCGGGGGATCGGGGAGCGATCGGACGAGGGCTAGGTGCGTAGCACATCCCTGATCTGGTGTTGTCGATCGGCCACTACCGCCACCACTTGAGCGGTGCATCGACCTGCTCGGCGATTACTGCGAAAGATGTGCATATCGCGCGTCGGAGGCCTGGATCCAGAGTTTCCGAAGGTCGGCTAAGGGTCCACGCTGAGAAGAACCCAGCGTGAGCATATGGTTTCCGAAATGCCCCTGATAGCTGCCCGAAGCGAGTCGCGCCGAAACTTACGTTCAGCGCCATAAGCAGCCACCTGCACGTATAGGCGACAACGAATTCGTAGCTGCTTAGCCTGGCGCAAAGGGGTGTTTTACGACATTGCTCTGCGCAACGACATGTTCGGCTGTCGGATCGCCGCTCACGGCGCGCGCGATCGCCTCCTTCGTGGCCTGATAGTTGAAGTCCTGGATCTTCTTGTCGTCTTCGGCGTCCCAATGGATGAACACGCCGACGCAGACATAAAGATTGTCAGCTTCCTCGATAGGAATGACACCCTCGGCGACGCTATCGGCGACAGCCTTGGCAACGGCACGCTGAGCGGGACCGAACATCTGAACGGCTTGCTTCGCATTCTTGATCGTCACTTTGTTGAATAAGATGGTTGCGGGCTTGACAAGCAAATTTGGTGCGACCACCGCAAGTAGCGTGGTAAAACCATCCTTGTTATTGGTCAGAGCGTTTGAGAATGCGGTTTCCGCCGGGCTTCCGGCCGGTCCGATGATGAGGTCGATGTGCGCGACTTCGTTCCCGTCCCCGACGAGCGATTCACCGACGAGCATCTTGTTGATTTTGTAGTGGGCGGTTTCGCTTATAACCTCGGCGGGCTTACTAGCTTCGGCGGGTTTGCTTTCCTTGACGGGCGGTGGTTCTCCGCCGGACGCCGAACCGCCGGCGAGGAGCTTGCTAATTATGGCTTTGGCCTTGTCAAAAATCTCCATTGTCAGTCCCTCCCCCAGCTCGGGAATAAACGTTTTGTTTTTTGACCGGCTGGTTGAGGCCGGATAGCAAGGGTCTTGTGAACTTGTCAAATCGCCGAAGCACGGCATGTGGCACATGTAACCCGGCGCTGCGGGTAACTGATCAGGGATTGATTATCGTTTATGCGCTTTTTGGGCTTGGGACTGGCCGATCCGGTTCCCGACGCCAACACGATCTGGACATTTCGGGAGGCTTTGAAGAAAGCAAAATACGATCGAGGCCCAGTTTTTTGAAGTCCGGCATGAACATTCAAAAGTTTTGATATCTCGCCGGGACGGTTGCGCGGACCGCCTTGGGTCATTCTCGACGTTTCAGACGCGTGCCGAGTTGGTCTGGTGTAACCCAACAATCGGATGTGCGGAGCGGTCTCAGACACTTCGGCGTCGCGCCAAAAAGCGAAATTGCGCCAGCGCGGCTCGACGGTCATCGAATCAGAAGTGTAATAGCACGCGGATCGGAACGCAGAATCCTTCAGTGGGATTCGTAGGTTTCTTCGCGCACTCAGGGCATTACCAGGAAGGGATATAGCCATGACTAGGGATCAGAAGACCGTCGGCATTGGGGCGGCAAGCGGCGTCGCTGCGATGATTGCGGCGGTCTCGGTTATCTACCAACTATGGCCAACCAACCTTGGATTGGCTGATGGCAGTAGCCGTCTGGTCTACGCGCTTCAGGCAAGCGCTTTCGCAGTTTTGCCGCTGCTCATTGGGATCATGATGGTCGGCAATGACCGTTTTCTCAGCGAGGCAATCGATCCAACTCTGCAGAAGGAGGACCGGGCGACGCAGATCAATGGCCGCGTGGTGGAGAATACGCTGCAACAGTTCGTGATGTTCCTGGTCGGAACGCTTGCGCTCAGCGTCAACCTGACTGCGGAGCAAATGAGAGCAATTCCGGCAGTTGTGATAGTTTTTATCGTAGCTCGAATCTTATTTTGGGTAGGTTATCGAATTCATCCTCTATACCGGGCCTTCGGCATGGCCGCGACCGGCTACCTGAATGTGGGCATCCTCGCTTTAGCTCTTTGGAAGATATTGCACTGAGCAATTGTATCCGCTCGGAGGCACAACAAACCAAGGTTAGCTCTTCACGTATCTCGCTCCCTACGAACGAGGTCCGTTGTGGGTCACGGTGAGAAGAACTCACGGTAAGCATATGTTTTCCGCATTGCCTACAATAGCTGCCGGAGGCAAGCCTTGCCAGCACTTACGTTCAGCGCCAAAAGCGGCCTTTATTTGCGGTGATGTCAAGCTTGAACTGTTGATTTTTGAGAGCTCCCTCGATCTATTGACTAACGATTATGAATTAATAAAATTACGAATATTATTTAAATGAATTGCTGCTGTTTTTTTGTGGGATAAAAACCCGTCGTTGCACCCGATATTTTCCTTTCGTGTTGGCTGGAAGCGTTTTTTGGGAGTGTGTGATGCCGTCGCGGATGAACACTCGCTTCACAGGGAGCCTTGCCGTGCTGCTTGCCAGCACGGCACTTTCGGCTGTGCCCGCTATGGCCCAAGACGTCGGCACCGCCGCGGCAGTTAATCCGCTCTCGCAAAGCACGCCGCCCGGCGGGGCAACCCGTGTTTTGCGAATTGGCGCGCGGGTCGTGCATAAGGAACGCGTTCAGACGACTGCCGAGGGGACGGTTCAACTTCTGTTCATTGACAAAACCACCCTCAACATCGGTCCGAACAGCAACCTTGTGATCGATAGTTTCGTGTATGACCCTTCCGCCGGTACGGGCAAAATTGCGACTTCGCTCACCAAAGGCGCGCTTCGTTTTGTCGGCGGACAACTCAGCCACCAGGGCGCAGCCACCGTCAGCACACCTGTCGCCACGATTGGAATTCGCGGGGGGATCGCGACCATCTCGCATGGACCGGAGGGAACCCGGATCATCAACGATTTTGGCTGGCTCAGTATCACCAACGGCTGCGGAACCACCTTTGTTAGGCGCACGGGCTTCGCCGTCTCGGTGGCGGATTGGAACAGTTGTCCCACGGAACCGCAGCGCGTCACCCAGTCCGAGACCAATCATTATCTCGAGCTTTTGACGAGTAAGACAGGTCAGAATGGGGGAGCGCCCTCTCTCCCCACGGATGTCCTCGTGGGCCAGTTCGGGATCGGACAATTTAACGGAGCCTTTGGACCAAATAGCCAACCGATCCAACAGCAGACCACCAACGTCGAAAATGTCACCACCGATATTATCATCCAAGCGACACAAAAGGCGACAACGCCCGTAAGGCGGGTAACCACTCATTCTCCATCGCCATCGCCACCTCCGCCGCCACCACCACCGCCTCCGCCGATAATTTATGGTAAAGGATCAACAACCGACAAGAATAGTAAGGAAGAATTACACGAGTTTCAAACCAATACGCTCGATGGAGATGAGCGTGGCTATTATTACACTTCGGGGCAATTATTTGGCCCGTAAACCGCCGATCGCAAGCTGCCTGAGCCGACATTCCCCAGATAGCCGTCAGTTTCAGCTTGCTTCCTCGAAAAGGTCCACGCGCTGACCGACCGAGCGCGCAGCTGGCAAAAGACCACAGAGCTCGCAGGCGTCATTCAGGCGGCTTGGCCGAATGATCACTTCCTACCCTTTACAGAATTGAGGCGGGCTAATCCTAATGACCGGTTGGGGTCACGGTGAGAAGAACTCATGGCGAGCATATGTTTTCCACATTGCCTACAATAGCTGCCGGAGGCAAGCCTTGCCAGCACTTACGTTCAGCGCCAGCATCGGACATTAACCCGTCCGGAATTTGAGCCGTCCAGAAAGCTTTTGTTGCAACGCGGGAACTATCGGGACAACTCCTGCGTTGACTGTGGCTGCATCAGCTCTTAACAAGCAATTCTGCCAAGCGCTGATTCTCGAAGGGGATTTCCCCGGACCGGGTGTTTCCTCAGGCCGATGCGGAGAGCTCAAATGGCGCGAACACGCACTGTGGAGCGGCCGACGATCCCCGTTCCGGCGAAGATTTCTATCGTGTTGGTCGTCAACGGCGCGGAGAGGCCCCTCAAGGTGGCCCCCTGGACGACCTTGCTTGACGCGTTGCGCGACCATCTCGACCTGACCGGCACCAAGAGTGGCTGCGACCACGGCCAGTGCGGCGCCTGCACGGTCCTGGTCGACGGGCGGCGGATCAATTCCTGCCTCGCCCTGGCTGTGATGAAGGATGGCACTCATGTCACCACCATCGAGGGGCTGGCAAAGGACGGCACGCTTCACCCGCTTCAGCAGGCGTTCATCGACCACGACGCCTTCCAATGCGGCTACTGCACGCCAGGACAGATCTGCTCGGCCGTCGGCCTCATCGCGGAGGGCAAGGCGAAAACGACAGACGAGATCGGTGAGCTTATGAGTGGCAATATCTGCCGCTGCGGCGCCTACCCGAACATCGTGGCGGCGATTGAGCATGCGATGGGCCAGTCATGATCAATTTCGAGTACGCTAGGGCAAGCGACGTGGCCGACGCGGTGCGACAGATCGCGGGCGACCCGGGCGCGAAATTCATCGCCGGCGGCACCAACCTGATCGACTTGATGAAGGAAGATGTCGAACGGCCCTCGCGGCTGATCGACATCTCGCGGCTGCCGCTGAACAGGGTCGAGGAAACCACGGACGGCGGTGTGCGGATCGGCGCGCTCGTGCCGAATTCCGATCTCGCCTATCATCCGCTCATCGAGCAGCGCTATCCCATGCTCGGCAGCGCCATCCTCGCCGGCGCCTCGCAGCAACTGCGGAATATGGCTTCTACCGGCGGTAATCTCCTGCAACGGACGCGCTGCTACTATTTCTACGACATCGCGACCCCTTGCAACAAGCGCGAGCCTGGCAGCGGTTGCTCGGCCATAATTGGCCTCAACCGAATGCACGCAATCCTCGGGACGAGCGAGGCTTGCATCGCGACGCATCCCTCCGACATGTGCGTTGCGCTCGCCGCCCTGGACGCCAAAGTCCAGGTGGTAGGGCCCGCGGGCGAACGCACGATTTCATTTGCGGACTTCCATCGACTCCCTTTGGACACGCCCCAACGCGACACGAACCTCGAGCCTAACGAGCTCCTTGCGGCGGTGGAGCTTCCAGCACAGGGATTCCGGACGAACTACACTTACCTAAAAATCCGTGATCGCCTTTCCTATGCGTTCGCGCTGGTGTCGGTTGCCGCGGCAATGGAACTTGAGGGCGATAGGATCAGAGAGGCCCGCCTGGCGCTCGGCGGCGTAGCGCACAAGCCGTGGCGGGACGCGTTGGCGGAAGGTGCGCTGCGCGGGCAGGAAGCGAACCCGGCGACCTTCAGAAGGGCAGCCGACGTGCTGCTGCACGACGCAAAGGGCTTTGCCCACAATGCCTTCAAGATTGACCTGGCACGACGGGCAATCGTCCGCGCGCTGACACAGGCGGCGCGCGGAACCCCGCAATCGCAATCCGACAAAAGAATCCAGTGATTGCCATGCAAAAATACATTGGCACGTCCGTCTCGCGCATCGACGGCCGCGCCAAGGTCACGGGCGAGGCCAAATACGCCGCCGAGTTCAACGCTCCCGGCCTAGTTCATGGCAGCGTCGTCACATCGAGCTTCGCCAAAGGCCGCATTGTGCGCATTGACGCGAGCGACGCGCTGCGTGTCGCAGGCGTCATCGACGTGCTCTCCCACGAAAACCGGCCGCCGATGGCGAGCACCGATAGCGCCTATGAGGACGAGACGGCTCCGAAAGGTTCGCCGTTCCGCCCGCTTTACGATAACAGGATCATGTTCAGCGGCCAGCCGATCGCGTTGGTCGTCGCGGAAGAGCCCGAGATCGCGCGCTTCGCGGCATCATTGGTCCACGCGGAATACGACGAAGAAGCACACGATACGGACGTCTTCCACCGGCGCGATGAGGCCGTCGCATTGGAGCCCCCCACCAAGCCGCCTGAGAGCATTTTCGGCCCTCCAAAGCGGCGCGGCTCTGCTGAGAAGGCCTTCGCTGCAGCCGAGGTGCGTCACGCCGGCGAATATTACGTTCCCATCGAACATCACAACCCAATGGAGCTTTACGCCTGCACCGTCGTCTGGGAAGGTGAAGGCAAGCTCACGATCTACGACAAGACTCAGGGCGTGCAGAACGTCCACCGTTACGTCTGCGGCGTATTCGACATGAAGCCGGACGATGTGCGCGTCATGTCCCCCTATATGGGCGGCGGGTTCGGTTCGGGCCTGCGGCCGCAATATGAAGTCGTATTGGCCGTGCTCGCGGCGCGGGCGCTGACACGTTCGGTGCGTGTCGTGCTCACCCGCCAGCAGATGTATGCGCTCGGCTACCGCCCTGCCATGATCCAGCGGATTGAGCTTGGCGCAAGACCCGGCGGAACGCTCGAGGCGATTACGCATGAAGCTATCACGGTAACGTCGCAATACGAGGACTTCTACCGCCAGGAGACCGCCTGGTCCGGCCTACTCTACGCTTGCGCCAACGCCAAATACGCACACAAGCTCGCTCGGCTCGATCTACCTACGCCGTGCGACATGCGCTGCCCAAGTGCCGCGACTGGCGTCTATGCGCTCGAATGCGCGATGGATGAACTCGCCGTCGCCTTCAAACTCGATCCCCTTGAAATGCGCCTGCGCTGTTATTCGGATCGCGACCAAAACACGGATCGGCCGTACAGCAGCAAGAGTCTGCGCGCTTGTTACCATCAGGGTGCGGAAGCGTTCGGCTGGGACAAGCGCAGTCCGGAGCCGCGCTCGATGCGCGATGGCAACGAGCTGATAGGCTGGGGCATGGCAACCGGCATCTGGGAAGCGCTGCAGATGCCGATCGCGGTGCGCATCATACTTTCCGCCAACGGCCATGTCGAAGTTTCCTGCGCGACGTCGGACATCGGCACTGGCACCTACACGATCATGGCGCAAGTGGCGGCCGACATGCTGGGGCTGCCGATAGAAAACATCACCATCAAGCTCGGCGACTCGACGCTGCCGAATTCCCCTGTCGAAGGCGGATCGTGGATTGCGGCTTCGATATCGAACGGGATCGCGACGACAGCCGATGCGATCCGTGCGGAATTGTTGCATCTGGCCAAACAGATGCCGAATTCGCCGCTTGCACATGCCGCGCCTGACGAGGTCGCGCTTGCGGACGGCAAGCTCGTAAGCAAGCTGGATGCTTCGCGTGCGGTGTCGATCGTGGACGCGATGCGGCATGGGGCCGTGGATCGCATCGAGCAGGAGAAATCCACCACCTTCGCCGATGACGGCTCAAAGGCGCACAACACACATTCGGCGGTCTTCAGCGAGGTCAAGGTAGACGAGCAGCTCGGCGTGATCCGCGTGACGCGCGTCGTCAGTGCAGTCGCGGCGGGCCGCATCCTGAACACCAAGACCGCGCGCAGTCAGATCGTGGGCGGCGTGGTGTGGGGCATCGGTATGGCGCTTCATGAGGAAACGCTTCTAGACCACACTTTCGGCCGCGTGATGAACGCCAACATTGCCGAGTACCACGTACCGGTGAATGCCGATGTGCACGACATCAAGGTGATCTTCGTGGACGAGCCGGACGCGACCATCAATCGGCTGGGCATAAAGGGTCTGGGCGAGATTGGCATCGTCGGCGTGGCGGCCGCGATCGCCAACGCGGTCTATCATGCAACGGGCAAGCGCGTCCGCGATCTGCCCATTACTCTGGATAAGCTGCAGCGATGATAGCAGCCCGCCCGAAAGGGACGTGACCTTCATCCGGGGCTTCGTCGGGGCCAGAGATCGAGGTCTCCATCGCTCCGACACTTTTGAAAAGCTCTTTTGTCTCCGGCGATGACGAGCAGTAGATCCAGACAGAAAGGACGAAAATGATTCAAACCCATCAGCCATCTGGCGAATGTCGGTTTAAGACTGAGAGGCAATCTCACGGAAATTGACATGTTTAAAGAGCTGTTGGACGCACTCGACATGGCATTTGCCATGGGATGGGAAATCCTTTGGCCGCTCGTGCTCGGCTTTGCGCTCTCCGCCGTGATTCAGGCAATTGTCTCGCACCGGGAAATGAGCCGACTATTGCCGGACGACAGCCCGCGCTCGATCGGCATCGCGCTGGCGCTCGGGGCCGCTTCCTCGTCCTGCTCCTACGCGGCAGTTGCGATTGCGCGATCGATCTTTCGCAAGGGCGCGAATTTCTCGGCTGCCATGGCCTTCGAGATGGCGTCCACCAACCTGGTGCTTGAACTAAGTATCATTTTGATCGTGCTCATGGGATGTCATTTCATGGTCGCCGAGGCGATCGCTGCGCCGATCATGGTCGCGATTCTCGTTCTTCTTTTCCGCATGTTTTTGCGACCGCAACTCGTTCACGCGGCAAAAGACCAGGCGGAGAAAGGCGTTGCGG
>Ga0187879_10003861_pt1 | contig 10053 bp, 8 predicted proteins | sample June2016WEW_19_1_FD_132423 | JGI IMG/M metagenome (GOLD analysis project Ga0187879, IMG submission 132423) | Peatland microbial communities from SPRUCE experiment site at the Marcell Experimental Forest, Minnesota, USA - June2016WEW_19_10 | ecosystem: Environmental > Terrestrial > Soil >... | reverse complement strand
CTTCACGGCGCTAACCAACACCATCCCGACGCCGTTCCTGTGCCCTGGGACTGCAAGTCCGATTACCTCGACAGCTGAAAGCGGAACAACTGTGACAGTCACCAGCGCGGCGAATCCGGCTGGCCTGACCATTGGTGACAACGTTACAATCGAGGACGTAAGCGTCGTGGGATACAACGGAACCTTCGCCGTAACGGCCATTCCCAGCGGCACCACGTTCCAATACTCGGTCACCCCCACCGGATTGGCGGCAGGGTCAGGTGGAACTGCGGCAGCCGACACGTTCCAGTGCGGCATGGTGGATCAGGGCGCCGCGGTGATCCCGAACTCCAGCGGCCAGGTGCTGCTGGCGGGCGGCGACTTGATTCAGTTCCTGGGCCAGTCGTCGAACCTGTCGTTCATCTTCAACCCGGCTACGCAGACCTTCACGCAGACCACCGGGTCGCTGAATACCCCGCGCGAGCTGGAGGAGTTGGTGGCGATGGATCCGGCGGTGGTTACCGGCCCGCTGGCCGGCTACTTGGTGGCGTTTGGCGGCGTCGAGGCTACCAGCGCCAACTGCGTCATCAACTCGACCTCCTCGGGAACCGTCGTTGTGACCACGCTCAACACCGCCGAGGTGTACGACCCGAGCACGCAGACCTGGAGCGTGCCGGCCAGCACCATGGGAGCGAAGCGCGCGGGATACGCGACCCTGTTCGAGACCGGGCCCCTGGTGGGCGAGGTGATTCTGCCCGGTGGCGTGGACGTGGAGGCAGGCACGCTGCCTTCGACCTGCGTGGCCGCTACCGGAATCAAGCAGGCGGCGACGGCTGAGACCGACCTGTACAATCCAGGCACGGGAACGGGCGGCACCTTCAGCGCGACCGGCGCGCTCAATCAGCCGCGCGAAGGCCAAGGCCAGGCCATAATCGGAGCGGGAGCCGACGAGACCGACGTGCTGGTAATCGGCGGCGCGTGCACCACGCCAATACCAAGTCTGCAGTCGGTGACGATTGGCACCGCGCAAGCGGCGACCACCTGCGGCACCGCGAACGCTCAGAACGATTATTCGGAGCTGTACAGCCAGTCGAGCAATACCTGGACGGTGGGCCCGAGCTTCGCCACCGGCTTCACGCCGACTAATGCGGCGGCCACGGTGGTGCTGCCATGAAGCTGAAGATGACCTGAAGCAACCGACCGTACTTGGGTAACCAACCGCGTGGCGCCGCTCCCGAAAGGGGAGTATACCGCAGTTGACTAACACTCGCGGTTTTGCTAATGTTCCCATTATGAACGAACCTCGATTTGTATCTCAGATGACGTTGACCGATTTCGACCGGCTGTTCCCGAATGAGGAAGCGTGCTGGACATACCTGTTTGCGCGCCGCTGGCCGAAAGGTACGCAATGCCCGCGTTGCGCCAACGATCACGTTTACGAAAGCAAGGCGCGTCCGTGGCACTGGCAGTGCATGAAGTGCGGGCCGAAGCCGCGCTCGCCCTATCGATTCTCGCTCAAGACCGGAACGATTTTCGAGGAAACCAAAAAGCCGTTGCTGCAATGGTTCAAGGTTCTGCATCTGATGCTGACCTCCAAGAAAGGAATCAGCGCCCTGCAAATCCACCGGATGCTCGGATACGGCTCTTACAAAACCTCTTGGTATATGTGCATGAGGCTTCGCGCTTCGCTGCACGATCCAGAATTTCAGCAACTGATGGGAATCGTTGAGGTGGATGAGATGTACCACGGCGGCAAAGCGCAGAACATGCACGCCAAGAAACGTAGAGAACTGAGCCTGACTGGAACCAAAGGAAAGACCGCCGTGATCGGCGCGATCTCCCGCAAGGGCAGCGTCGTCTGCCAGATGATCGAGAACACCGATACCGCGACACTGGATAGCTTTGTGCGCAAGACCGTCAATCGCGAGCGCATTGATCTGGTCGCGACCGATGAGCACAGCGGCTATCGCTTGCTCGGCATGGGCGGCAAGGCTTTCGGACTGCCACATGAGGTGGTCCGGCACAGCGCGGGCGAGTACGTGCGCGGCATCGTACACACCAATTCGATTGAATCGTTCTGGTCGCTGTTCAAACGCGGAGTCATGGGCAGCTATCACAGTGTGAGCAAGAAATATCTGCCGCTGTATCTCGCCGAATTTCAGTTTCGATTTAACAATCGCAAGGAAGCCGATATATTCGGCAAAGCGATAGCAGGGTGCTGAGACGTGGGAACTGGCGACCGTCTCAGCTATCTGAGAACGACGCCAGCGAGCCTGTTCAGTTGGAATTGTGGCCGTCATCAATGATGCCTTCTGTGTCGAAGCACGATGAAAAGAGCGGCCAGCGCCATAACTAAGTCGGAGTCGCCATCTATGTCCGTTGAAGATGCTAGGTACTGGCTTTCGTGGCTCGAATTTGGGAGCAAGCTCGCGATTATTTTGGTAGTGATCGGCGTCGGATATGAATTTGTCGAGAAACGGTTCGGCGCGCCGTTGCAGAAGATCGTTGACGATGCCCATGAAGCCCAGATCACGCGCTTGCAGAGCGACGCCGCCACAGCCCAAGCGCGCACGATGGAAGCTGCCAAGCAGATTGAGGAACTCCGCAAGGAAACAGCCGAAGCCAATGCCCGCGCCGCACAGGCGACGCTGGAACTCCAGAAGCTAAGACAAAAACTCGCGCCGCGCTCTTTGAATGATCGCCAACGCGACGGCCTGATAAAATTTTTCAGACTGGTCGCGTCTGGCGCGAAGGTTAATATTTGTTCCTGCTCCGGGACGTCAGAAGTTGTGGGATTCACTACGCAGATTAAGCAGCTTCTGGTCGATTCCGGTTGGAAGGTAACCCTAGAACCTTGGCTCCGGTCAGACAGGATTGTGGTCGGCGTTTTGATTGAATCGGACCCCGAAGATCTGGCTTCGGTGAACATTGCGGATGGGTTCTGGCAACGACTTCGCATGGAAGGTGTCATGATCGTGCATGAATATATGAGGCAGCAGAGAGGTAAGTTTGATGAGCCAATTCGGATCACTATCGGGACGCAGCCGCTATGAGTGAATACGCACAAAAAATCCTTCACTTCTACTGCTACACCTGTAAGGACTACGAACTGAAAACGAGTCCTCACTACCGAGCGCAGAAGCAGCGTTTCGCGCGCCGACGCCGAAAGGAAAGGGCAGCAGAAAGAGAACAGCAGGGCCATCAGCAAGCCGCCCACCGCTGACCCTGCTTGAAGTTTCCGGCCTGTCGAGAAAACAATAGGCGAACGCTCATTGTTAGTCAACTGCGGTATACTCCCCTCCCGAAAGGGGGCGGCGCCACCGTGTGGAGCGGGTTCGGTTTTTCGTCGCGCTCCCTCAGCAACGGCTACAAAGATTCGTCCTTTGCGCTCCTTGCCTCGCCACCTTGACAGCGCACCACCTTCGGGCGGAGACCGACACTAATGCCTTCGCACGACACCTCGCAGCATCGCATAGCCTTCCGCCGCGCGACCGCGGCCGATGCGGCCGAAGTGGCGACGGTGTATATCGCCTCGCGGCGCGGCGCCGCCGACTACCTGCCCACCGTCGGCACTGACGCGGAGATTCGCGCCTTCGTGATCGATCGGATGGTGCCGGAGCGCGAGACCTGGGTCGCAGAGGTTAGCGGGCGAATCGTAGCGGTGATGGTGCTCGACGGCGACATGGTCGATCAATTTTACGTTTTCCCAGCCGACCAACGCCGCGGCGTCGGCGACCGGATGCTCGCGTATGCCAAGCAGCTGCGCCCCGCGCGCCTTCGCCTCTATGCGTTCCAGCGCAACACGCCCGCGCGCCGCTTTTACGAGGCGCGCGGCTTCATCGCAAAGGAATTCACCGACGGCGCCACCAACATGGAGCGCGAACCCGACGTGCTCTACGAATGGACGCCTTGAACAGGCAGGTTGCCGGGTCTATAGGCGAGCTGCGATCGGAGACTCAATACGGAAACGTCGCGTAAAAGCCGCTTCACCTCCGGCCCTGCCGTTGTAGCCTATGTCAGCGCTCTTGAACTAGCGGTGCATCTGCCTAATCCCGGCGGTTATGGTTTGTTCATCGACGAACTTTACTTCCTGGCCTGCGGGGAGCACCTGAGCTGGGGATACGTCGATATGCCGCCGCTCACTGCATTGCAGGCGTGGGCTGCGCGCGCGTTCCTCGGCGATTCACTTCTGGCTATTCGGCTACTGCCGGCGCTCGCTGGCGTTGGACTTGTTCTTCTCACTGGCGCGCTGGTCCGCCAACTCAAGGGCGGAAGATTTGCGCAAGCTCTCGCCGCCGTGGCCGTTTTGGTGGCGCCATTCTACCTGGCTATCGACAGTTATCTCTCGATGAACTCCATCGAGCCGCTCTTGTGGATGGGCTGTGTGCTGATACTTATCCGCATGATCAAGACAGGCGACACCAGACTTTGGATCTGGTTCGGAGTGCTGGCTGGTGTAGGTCTGGAAAACAAGGATACCATGGCGATGTTCGGCTTTGCTCTCGTAGCCGGTCTGCTGATGACGCCCGAGCGCCGGTTGATGGGCAGCCGATGGTTCTTCGTCGGCGGAATGACGGCGATGCTGATCTTCCTCCCCAATCTGATCTGGATGGTTCAGCATCACTTTCCGCACTTGGAGATGCTCGCCAACATCAAGCGCAACGGGCGCAACGTTGCTCTCAGCCCGCTGGCGTTCATCGGCCAGCAAGTCCTTGGCATGCAGCCAGTGGCGCTTCCAATCTGGATTTGCGGTTTGTGGGGCTTCCTCTTCAGCTATCAGGGCAGACCGTACAGGGCGCTTGGATTGGCGTACCTGGTAACGCTCCTGACGCTGTTGCTTGCAGAGGGTAGGTTCTACTACCTGGCGCCCGCCTATCCGATGTTGTTTGCCGGTGGCGCCGTCGTGATTGAGTGCTGGCTAACGGCGCCGCAATGGCGCTGGGTGCGCCCGACCTATCTTAGCTTGCTGGCAGTTAGCGGTGGGTTAATTGCGCTGACCGTGCTGCCCCTGCTGCCACCTGAAACGTACGTCCGCTACACGCACTTCATCGGCATCTCGGAGCCGAAGATCGAACACCGCCAGGCAAGCGAGTTGCCGCAGTTATTGGCCGACCGTTTTGGTTGGCCCGAGATGGCTGCGGCCGTCGCGAAGGTCTACAACAACCTGCCCGCCGATGAACGAGCGCAGACGGCCATTTTTGGACAAAACTACGGCGAGGCAGGAGCGATCGACTTTTACGGGCCCAAGCTAGGTCTGCCGAAAGCGATCAGTGGCCATGTAACCTATTGGTATTGGGGTCCGCGCGAGTATACGGGCAAGATTATGATTATGCTCGGTGACATTCCACGTGAGCGGCTTGAGCAATACTTTGCTTCAGTCGAAGAGCGGGGCTCCGTCGGCAATCGATACGCAATGGCCTCAGAGCACTTTACGATCTATCTCTGCCGCGAGCCGAAGGGTTGGACACTCGCTCAACGATGGCCGATGTTGAAGAACTGGGACTAATTGCCCTCAAAGGAGCTGATGCGATGGCAAAGATCGACCTCAACAAAGTTCCCCGTTTCTCCGAACTCCCGATCAGACCCGACAAGCCCAAAGAATCGTCGTGGGGCGTGTTTGGCGACGACGATGAACTCGGATGCCTGAATTTCCTGACCCCCGAAGGCGTGATCGACGCGGCGCGCCTGGTGCGCAAGGGCACGGTCTTCCGGCTCGATACTAAAATCAACTACGCCAACCCGCCGCTGTTCGCCCGGTCCCCCGCCAAGCACAACATCATGAGCTTCGAGAGCTTCGGTCTGCTCGGTTTCGACGACTCACTGGACAGCTACAACACGCAGGAGGGAAGCCAGTGGGACGGCCTCGCCCATGTCGGCAGCCCGCGCTACAAGGCGTTCTACAACGGAGTGAAATCCAGCGAGATCAAAGATGGGCCGGGCGGGCGCCTGAGCATCCACAAATGGGCCAACAAGTTTGTCGGCCGCGCCGTCCTGCTCGACGCGTTTCGCTACCGCATCTCGCATGGCCGCACGATCGATCCGCTCACCTCGGAAAAGTACAGCCTCGACGATTTGAAGGAGACCGCCGTCGCGGATGGCGTCGAGCTGAAGCCGGGCACGATTCTGCTGATTCGCACGGGCTGGATGCAGGCCTACATGGCCGCATCGCCGCAGAACAAGGCCGCGATGGCGCCGCTGGGCGCGCTCAAGGCCTGCGGCATCGACGACAGCCGCGCGATGGTCGAATGGTTCTGGGATCATCGCCTCGCCGCGGTCGGCACGGATTGTCCCGCCGTCGAGCCATGGCCGTGGGATTTCAAGAACGAGGGCGCGCTGCATTACCGCACGCTATGCCTGCTCGGCCTGCCGATCGGCGAGCAGTTCAACCTGGAGGAACTGGCCGCGGATTGCGCCGCCGACAAGCGTTACGAATTCATGCTGGTGTCGGTGCCGATGAATCTGGAGGGCGGCATCGCCTCGCCGCCCAACGCGGTCGCAATCAAGTAAGCGCGCACCCGCAAGTCAGCTAGCGGAGCGGGCGGTCTCGGCGATCGCGATGCGCACCGCTTTCTCCATCGTCGCAAGCGCCATGCTGGGCAGGTTGCGATGCCGTCCGGCCTGGCGCGCCTCGTACGGCAGATGGATGAATCCCACCGGGAGGCCGGGCTTGCGCCGCAGATAGTGCAGCGCCGCGTACATCAGCGCGTTGCACGCATAGGCACCGGCCGTCAGCGAAACGCTCGAGGGAATCTGCTTGCGATCGAGTTCGCGGATGATCGCGCGCAATGGCAATCGCGAGAAGTACGCGTCCGGACCGCCGCGAACGACCGGCGTGAAGCCCGGGTCGCCGCTTTTGGCGAGCGCGCCGCGTTCGTCGGCAAGATTGATCGCAATTCTTTCCAGTGAGATCGCCGGCCTGCCGCCCGCCTCGCCGAGTCCGATCACCGCGCGAGGCCGGTAGCGCACGATCGCGCCGGTAATTCGGCGCGCCGCCCTGGCGCATCCGACCGGCACGCGCACCGACTTTATCTGCAGCCCGCCAATCACCTCACCGTCGAGGCGCCGGGCAATTTCCCACGACGGATTGATGCGCTCGCCGCCAAACGGCTCGAAGCCGGAGAGAATCAGGATCGGGGGCATCGCCGCGTCCCGCTATTTGCGCCGCGGATGCTCGATGGGCAGGTCGTCGCGGTTTCCCCATTCCGCCCACGACCCGAGATAATTTCTCACCTTCGGATAGCCCGCAATTTTGAGCGCGATGTAGGCATGCGCGGCGCGGTATCCGCCCTGGCAGTAGGTCACTATCTCGGCGGCGGGATCGAGGCCGATGGCTTCGAACTGCGCGCGCAGCTCGGTGGGCGATTTCACGGTTCCATCGGCGGCGAGCGCGGCGGTCCAGTCCTGATGGAACGCGCCCGGAATCGCGCCGCCATGTTTCGCACGCACGCGCTCGCCGAAGTATTCCTCATCGCTGCGAACGTCGAAGATTTGCACGTCGGGACGCCCGATTCGTTCAAGCAGACGCGGATATGTCGCAAGAATTTCCGGCCGCGGACTGAGCCCGAAGTCGGTGGCGGCGAACTTCTCAACCCCGGTTGTCAACGTTTCCCCGGCCGCCGCCTTGAGTCCGCCGTCGAGCATTCGGGCCGTTGGATGTCCCGCGTATTCGAGCGCCCACTGGCCTCGCGCCGCGCGCATTCCGGATTCATTCTCGTAACACACGACGGTTTCGCGGCCGGTGATTCCGAGCGCCGAAAATATCCACTGGAGCTGCGCGTCGAACACCGCGATGCCGCGCTCGGAGGTATCGGTATGATGAAACGGGAAAGGATCGAAATGTCGCGCGCCGCTCAGATGCCCGGCGTGGAAATCCTTGACGGCCCGCGTATCGATAAGGATCAGACTGGCGTCATCGCGATGTTCGCGCAGCCATCGCGCATCGACGATCAACTCTGTTTCCTGCTCTGTGCCGGTACTTTTCCGATCCACGTCGCCTCCTGCTTGCCACGGACCTATCTGTCGATTCCGACCGCTTCGCTAATAGAACGAAATCCGCCGCGACGGAGCAAGTCCGCCAGTCCCGACTTGATTCTGACGATCAGGCCGGGGCCCTCGTAGATGAGCGCGGTGTAAAGCTCGACGAGCGAGGCGCCGGCGCGGATGTCCAACCACGCATCCTCGGCGCTGGAGATTCCGCCGACGCCGATGATCGGGATTTGGCCGCGGGTGTGAGTGTAGATGTCGCGGATCAACTCGCGGGTGCGAATCAGGATCGGACGGCCGCTGAGTCCGCCCGGGTGCGGCGACGAGACGCCGACCGCCTCGCGCACGACGGTTGTGTTGCACGCGACGATTCCGTCCACGCCGAGAGCGAGCGCGGTTTCGCAAATTCGAAACAGCTCATTGCGTTCCAGGTCGGGCGAGATTTTCACCAGCACGGGCGTCGGGCGTGGCGACGCGCCGGCATGTTCGCGTATCGCCTCGAAAAGCTCGCCGATCTTCTTCGGCGATTGCCAGTTGCGCAGTCCGGGCGTATTCGGCGAGCTCACGTTGATGACGATGAAATCGGCCAGCCGCCCGAGGCGTTCAATCAGGGCAGTGTAGTCAGCGGCAATCCCCTCGGGCGGCGTGTCGCTGTTCGGCCCGAAGTTGAGCGCGAGCGGAATCGAAATCCCGGCCTTGCGAATCCGCTCGATTCGCGGTGCGACCGCCTCCATCCCTTCGCTGGGAAACCCCAGCCGGTTGATAAGCGCGCGACGCTCGGGCACGCGCCATACCCGCGGCGGGTCATTTCCCGGTTGCGCGCGCGGCGTAATCGTTCCCAACTCCGCAAAGCCGAATCCGAGCGTCACCCATCCGCCGATCGCGACGGCGTCCTTGTCCATCCCGGCCGCCAGCCCAATCGGGTTTGGAAAATCGATTCCCCATAGCTTGATTCCGAGCTCGGGCCGGTCCCGCGGCGGCGTAAAAGCCGGCAGCGCCGCAAGCATCCGCAGCGTCATTCGATGCGCACGCTCGGCATCGCGGGCGAACAGGTATCGCTGCAGCAAGTGCCGATAGATGGCGTCGATTATGGAAACGGCAGACATGGCGGCTCTTCACAGGCAATCTCGCAGTGCTGGGCGGCCGGCGCAATCGAAAGGTGGTGTGGATTAGAGCGAACGCCCCTGATGCAGTCGCATTTGAGTCGCCACCGACTGGAAAACGTCATCCGATTCACGCTCCGCTATCGAGTCCAAAACGGAATGTAGTAATCGTAGTACTCCAAGAGCTAGAGGCGTTCGGGATCTACCGTTTCTCTGGCAATCAACAGTTGTGGATAATAGACGTACGAGGATTGTCTACAACCTGCTTGGAACGGTTATGAATCGCCATCGGTCATCGCATAGTATCCTCAAGCGACGCGCTTGTTCGAGATCTGGGCTGCGGAGGAGGAGAAGCGAGGTGGGCAATCAAACCGAGATGCGGGTTAAACTCATCGATTACGCTCAGGAGCCGTTGGAAAAGCTCTACGCGGCGTTTCGCACCTGCTATTCCTCCGAAACGCCAATCGAAGTCTGGGAAAATATTAAGTCCAAGAAAATTACCCACGAAAAAATTCGCGAGTTCATCACCGAGCGGCTGAAGACCGGGCACGCTTCTCCGCTGGAGCAAATCGTTTTCTGGTTCGGAATCGCGAACGTCTCGCGCTCGCTGTCGCATCAGTTCGTCCGCCATCGGATCGGAATCAGCTTCGAGCAGCAGAGTCAGCGCTATGTGAAATTCAAGCGGGACAAGCTCGCCTTCGTGCTGCCGGATTCGTGGTCGCGCGCGGGGCTGGAGAGTGAATTCTCCGATTTGCTTTCCAAGACGTCCGAACTCTACACGAAGGCGCTGAAAGCCGGGATTCCAGCCGAGGATGCGCGCTTCGTGCTGCCCAACGCCGCGCCGACGAATTTTCACGTGATGGTAAATTTCGCCGAGATGCTGCACATCTGCGATCTGCGCCTGTGCGTGCGCGCGCAGTGGGAAATCCGCCGGATGGTCGCGATGATGCGCGCGGAAATCAAGCGCGTGCTGCCGGAAATCGCCGTG
>Ga0187879_10003860_pt1 | contig 10053 bp, 9 predicted proteins | sample June2016WEW_19_1_FD_132423 | JGI IMG/M metagenome (GOLD analysis project Ga0187879, IMG submission 132423) | Peatland microbial communities from SPRUCE experiment site at the Marcell Experimental Forest, Minnesota, USA - June2016WEW_19_10 | ecosystem: Environmental > Terrestrial > Soil >... | reverse complement strand
TAAGCCTGGTGTTCTCCTGGCCGGTACTCGGGCCGTTGCTGGCGCTGGCGATGCTATCACTGACCCCGGTTATCTGGCGGAAATGGCGGACACGGCATGCCTGATTTTGATCTGCTGGTGATCGGTGCGGGTGCCGCCGGTTTGTCGATCGCGGCGGGAGCGGCACAACTTGGCGTCAAGACCGCGCTGGTCGAGCGAGACCGCATGGGCGGTGATTGCCTGAACTTCGGCTGCGTGCCGAGCAAGGCGCTGCTCGCCGCTGCCCATACTGCCAATGCGATCCGTGGTGCCAGACGGTTTGGCCTGCACGTGGCAATATTCGACATCGACTGGGATACCGTGCGCGCCCATGTCCACTCGGTCATTGCCGCCATCGCACCGAACGACTCCGAGGCACGCTTCACCGGTCTCGGCGTCACCGTGTTGCGCGGCGAAGCGCGGTTCACCGGCCCTGATTCGATTGCGGTGGACGGGCGCACGATAACGGCGAAGCATTTCGTGATCGCAGCCGGCAGCCGCCCGGCGGTGCCCCCCATCCCGGGCCTGGCCGACATTCCGCACTGGACCAATGCCGAGCTGTTCGACCTTCCCCAGCGGCCCACTCACCTGCTGATTTTGGGCGGTGGCCCGATCGGACTTGAAATGGCCGACGCCTTTGCCAGCCTTGGTTGCCCGGTGACGGTGGTCGAGGCAGCAACAATCGCCAATCGCGACGATGCAGAACTGGTCGCCGGACTGCGCTTCGCTTTGACCCGGCGCGGGGTCACATTCCTGGAGGGTGTGCCGGTTGCCTCGGCCGAACCAGGCCCGGTACTGGTGCTGCAGGACGGACGCCGGATCGCCGGCAGTCACCTGCTGGTCGCCGTTGGCCGGCAACCCAACGTGGAAGCCTTGAACCTGGAGGCAGCCGGCATTGCCGCCAGCCGGCTCGGCATCGTCACGGATCGCGGTTTGCGTTGCCAAAGCAACAAACGTGTCTATGCGGTGGGCGACATCGCCGATCCGGTTGGCATTGGCCCACGGGCGTTCACCCACGTCGGCCTGTATCACGCCGGCATCGTCATTCGCCGTGCACTGTTCCGCCTGCCGACCAAGGTCAACTACGCGGCTTTGCCTCGTGTCACCTACACCGATCCAGAACTGGCACAAACCGGCATGACGGAGGCGGAGGCCAAGGCCGCCGGCCGCCGGGTCCGGATTTTGCGCTGGCCGATGTCCGAGAATGATCGCGCCGTGGCCGAACTGGACGAGACCGGCCTGGTAAAGCTTGTCGTCAAGGGCAACCGGGTCATTGGCGCCGGCATTCTGGCGCCCCACGCGGGCGAGATGATCGGGCAATGGACATTGGCGATCACCCGGCGAATCCCGCTGTCCGCGCTGGCCGGGTTGATCGTGCCATATCCCACCCGGTCCGAGGCTGCGAAGCGCGCGGCCGGGTCGTTCTACACCAAAAGATTGTTCTCCGAACGCACCAAGGCGTTGGTCCGATTTCTGGGTCGGCTGTCTCGCGCCGAGAGCTCTCGTACCCTGTGACGATGGACGATGAACCGAAAGGGCGCGTGGCGCTCGCGTTGCAGGGGGGTGGCGCACATGGAGCGTTCACCTGGGGTGTGCTCGACCGGCTGCTGGAAAATGGGCTGACACCGGATGCAATTTGCGGCGTGTCGTCGGGCGCGATCATCGGTACGATGCTGGCACAGGGGCTGGTGCGGGGGGGTTGCGAGGCTGCACGGGCCGAAATCCGGAAATTCTGGCGGACCGTGGCTCAGGCACACGCAGTCAGTCCGCTGCAGAGCGGGCCGCTGGAGCGCTGGCTCTGGGGCTGGGACATGTCCAATTCGGTCCTGTGGCAAGGGCTGGAGATGACGATGCGGCTGTTCAGCCCGGCGCAACTGAACCCGTTCGGACACAATCCGCTGTGGTATTTTCTGCATGATCTGGTCGATCGGCGACTGTTGCGCGATCCGCGCGCGCCACAGCTGTTCGTTTCGGCGACCGATGTCGAAACCGGGCGTGCAGTGATCTTCGACAATGCCACGATCGACGCCGACGTGCTGTGCGCCTCGGCCTGCTTGCCATTCGTGTTCCCGGCGGTACGCATCGGTGACCAGTCGTACTGGGACGGCGGCTATTCCGGCAATCCGCCGCTGGCGCCGCTGCTGACGCCGGTTGCGCCCCGGGAGTTGATCCTGATCCGGGCACAACCGCATGTGCGCTCGGGGGTGCCATCGACACCCACGGAGATCACCAACCGGCTGAATGAGATCGCCTGTCAGAACGTGTTGGAAGCGGAGCTCGCCACGCTGCCGGCCGGCGTCCGGCTGACCAGTTACGCCGCGGACGAGGCCCTGGCGCATCTGCCGATTTCTTCCAAATTCAACGGCGAGGAGGCATTTCTGACCACGTTGTTCGAAGCCGGACGCAACGCAGTCGGGATTGTCTCGGAACCCCGGGTGAGCTTAGCCTGAGGCCATGAAAACCAGCTTTCGTGACCGCCACGGACGTCTGAACTATCTGAAGGCGTGCGAGACCGCAGAACTGCTTCGCCGTCTCGACAACCTGAGGCCGCCAGCCAATAGTTGACCGTCATTCGTGGCGGGAAAGCAAAGCATGTCGATCACCTCATCCACCTGGGATCCGGCGCAATATCTGAAATTCTCCAATGAACGGGTGCGGCCGGCGTTCGATCTCCTGGCCCAGGTGCCGCTGCAGACCGCAAGGCACGTCGTCGACCTGGGCTGCGGCACGGGCAACATGACCGGCATTCTGAAGCAGCGTTTTCCCGACGCCGATGTGCTCGGCGTCGACGGCGCAGAAACCATGCTGGCCAAAGCCCGCGCCGCCAACCCGGGATGCCGCTTCGAGCAAGGCGATTTCTCGACCTGGACCCCGGCAGATCCGCCGGATTTGATCTTCTCCAACGCCGCGTTGCACTGGGTTACCAACCACGAGACCCTGTTCCCGCGCCTGCTGTCCCTCCTTGCGCCGCAAGGGATCCTGGCCGTGCAGATGCCGTCGATGCACGACGCGCCACTGCGCGCATTGCAGAACGAGGTCGCTCGTCAGGGGCCATGGTCGCGCTACCTGGACGACGCCGGCTATGCTCGCGGATTGCTGGCGGTCGAGGCGTATTATGATGTGATCCGGCCGAGGGTCGCATCGCTGGATATCTGGCAAACCACCTACCTCCACGTGCTGACCGGTGAAGATGCCGTCACCGAGTGGGCCGCCGGCAGCAGCCTGCGGCCGTTTCTGGACAAGCTGCCGCCGGACCAGGCGGTCGCCTTCAGAGCGGCTTACTCGGCAGCATTGCTGCCGCACTATCCCAGGCGGCCCGACGGCACCACGCTGCTGCCCTTTAAGCGATTCTTTTTCATTGCTCGCATATAAACGCGTTCGGATTCAGAGTCGGTTAACCATTAGCAGTTAAGCTTCCCTCAACAAAAGGTTGAGAGGAGAGCAAAATGCGTGGATCCGTTACTCTGAACGCCCCAAGCTATCGGCCGGCGCTGGTCGGCTCGTGCTTGCAGGGCAATAGTTTACTGGCGTCACTATCCGGGAAAGCCAGACTGGAATCGGTGACGACAGGCCCTGACGCCGAGCCCGATTTGGGGCAACCCAACGCGAGCCGACCGGTCAGGCTGGCCAGCGCGGCACCACAGGTGAAACGCGACATCGCGCAGTTCACTCAGGCGTTGGCGGCGGCAAACACGCCGGCGCAGCTGCTGGCCAACCCAATTGCGCTGCGGGTGTTGTTAACGGCGCACGGGCTGGCCGACCAGGCCGGCAACAGCGCTCTGGCAACCCGGTCGTTGCTGTCGAAACCGGCACGATCCAACTCACTGCTCAATCAGCTCAAGGACCCGCGGTGGCTTGCGGTGAACAATTTGTATTCGTTCGCAACCCAAGGGCTGGCGATACTGAGGAATCCGGCGACCGTCGCTGCCATCTGCCGCTCCTATTCCGAAGCTCTTCAGGCGACCAGCGTGGTCCAGACGCCGCCCGACAGCTTGAACGCGCTCAGTTTGCCACAGCACGCCGTGCCCACTGAAACCTGCTGAGGCGGCTCCAGGACCAGAGCAACCTCCGACCGTGGGGCGGCCAGGGGCTTGCATCGCCTCGTCTCAGTCCGGCTGTCATTGGCATGCAACCGATACCGACAAGCACACCCTTGTGGTGTAATACCAGCCGTTATTACCTCTGATTCTCGCCCAAATCGTCATGGCCCGGCTCGTCCGGGCCATCAGGCGCCGCACAGTGCTGTTTCAGATGGCCCGCACAGGGCGGGCCATGACGTTGAACGGCGGTTCCATCGGTCAATCGTTAAGACGGTTGGTATAAAATCCTGATCTTCCGGCTGCCTCTCGTCGAACGTGTCTGGGCGATTGCCCAGAACAGGCATGCGTTGACCTGCCCGGGGTGCCCCCGTATAAGCCGCCGGTCGTGACGGGCGTTCCGCGGGTTTCCGCCTCTGGAAGGCCAAGGTCGGGGCCCTCGCCCGTATTTACGTGGGTTCAATAAGCCTGGAGAGAAGTCGTGAAGCGCACCTATCAACCGTCGAAGCTTGTCCGCAAGCGCCGCCACGGGTTTCGCTCCCGCATGGCCACCGTCGGCGGCCGCCGGGTGCTGGCGAACCGCCGCGCCAAAGGCCGCAAGCGGTTGTCTGCCTGAGGATCAGCGGCCAACCAGGTTACTTTGTGCCACGGCGGCCGTCGCAAACGTGTCCCAGTTCCCTCCTACCCTCGCCCGTCCCGCCGGCCGCCTCAGGCGCCGCGCGGAGTTCCTGCGCGTCGCGGCGAAAGGCCGGAAAGCAGCGACCCATGGGCTGGTGCTGCAGGCGTTGAACCGCGAGGATCAGGGGCCGTTACGGATTGGCTTCACTGTCACCAAGAAAATCGGCAATGCGGTTGTGCGCAACCGGACCCGGCGGCGGTTGAAAGAGGCGGCGCGGCTGGAACTGGCGGGCCAGCAGATCAGCGGCGTCGACCTTGTGCTGATTGGGCGCGAAGCCACACGAGGTCGGGAATTCCTCGAACTGCGCGACGATTTCCGCCGTGCCTTGCGGAAGGCCGGAATCAGTTTGGAAGGTCAGGTGCCGTGACGCCACGTCCCGGCATCGGCGCTCAGGTGGCTGTCGGCGCGGTACGCGCTTACCAATGGACGGTACGGCCATTGATCGGTGCGCATTGCCGCTTTTGGCCGAGTTGTAGCGATTACGCGATTGACGCCCTGCGGCGACATGGGGCAGTGCGCGGGGGCGCGCTCGCGGCGCGGCGAGTCTTGCGCTGCAATCCTTGGCATGAAGGCGGCTGGGATCCGGTTCCGGAGCCAGACCGCCCAACGGGGCACTGATGGATCAAAAGCGGCTGGTTCTGGCAATCGCGGTTTCCCTCGCGATTCTGCTGGGCTTTCAGTTCCTTGTGGCACCTTATTTGCCGCATCCGGCACCGCCGCCGCATCCGGTGGCCGGCGCTCCCGTAGGCACGACCCCGAACCCGTCGTCCTCGACCGCCACAAGTGCCGGGCTGGGCGGAGCGCTGCCGGCACCGGAGCGGGAGGCGAACCGCGTGCCGGCAAATGTGCCGCGCGTGCAAATCGATGCGAAGAAACTGTCGGGGTCGATCAGCCTGTTGGGTGCGCGTCTCGACGACGTAACGCTGAACGACTACCGGGAGACCGTCGATCCCGACTCGCCGCATGTGCAATTGTTGGAGCCGCGCTCCGAGGCGCAACCATACTACGTGCAATATGGCTGGACGGCGCCGCCCGGCGAGACCGTTGTGCTGCCCGGCGATAATACTGTGTGGACCGCGACCGGCGGCCCACTTACTACCGGCAATACGGTTACGTTAAGCTGGGACAACGGCAGCGGCCTGACATTCCAGATCGCGTTTTCGGTCGACGACAACTACATGTTCACGGTGCGCCAGAGCGTCAGGAACGCGACCGGCCAGCCGGTGGAACTGTTGCCCTGGTCGCGTGTGCGCCGCGACTACAAGCCGGTGACCTCGGGCTATTATATTTTGCACGAGGGCCCGTTGGGCTTCTTCGACGGCAGTCTGAAAGAGCTGACTTACGACAAGGCCAAATCCGAGGGCGACAAAAGGGGCGGCATTGCGGAAGAAGCGACCGCCACCTCCGGCTGGGCCGGTATCACTGACAAGTACTGGCTGGCTGCGTTGATCCCCGACCAAAGCGCGGCGATGCGGGTGTATTTTCGCCATATCGAGGACGCCGGGGCGGTCAACCCCGATCGCTATCAGGTCGACTATGTGACCCGGGACGCGATGACCGCCGACCCGGGAGCGGAGACCTCGCTGGAGTCGCATTTGTTTGTGGGCGCGAAGGTGGTGCGGCTGCTTGACGCTTATGAAGACCAGTACAATTTGCCGCATTTCGATAAGGCGGTGGACTTCGGCTACTTCTACTTCCTGACCAAGCCGATGTTTTTCGCGTTGGATTTCATCTACAGCCTGGTTGGGAATTTCGGCGTCGCGATCATGATCTTTACCGTGGTCGTCAAGGCGCTGTTCTTCCCGTTGGCCAATTATTCGTATCGCTCCATGAGCAAAATGAAACTGCTCGCTCCAAAGATGACCGAGCTGAAGGAGCGCTACAAGGACGATCCGTCGAAGCTGCAACCGGAAATGATGGCTCTGTACAAAGCGGAGAAGGTCAATCCGGCGTCCGGGTGTTTGCCGCTGGTGGTCCAGATCCCGGTATTCTTCTCGTTGTACAAAGTGATCTTCGTCACCATCGAGATGCGGCAGGCGCCATTCTTCGGCTGGATCAAGGATCTGTCGCAGGTCGATCCCACCAACGTGTTCAACCTGTTCGGGCTGCTCCCGTTCGACCCAAGCGTGATCAGCCCCTACCTTCATATGGGCGCCTGGCCGCTCATCATGGGGTTCACCATGTTCATGCAACAGAAGCTGAATCCGCCACCGCCTGATCCGGTGCAGGCGAAGATGTTTCAGTTCATGCCGATCTTGTTCACTTTCATGATGGCTCGTTTTCCGGCCGGGCTGATTATCTACTGGAGCTGGAACAATACTCTGTCGATCGGGCAACAATGGCTGATGATGCGCCGCACCAAACTGTCGCGACCGAGCCTCGCCCGCACGGCCTGACGGACGAGGCGCTCGAGGCGGGCCGCAAGCTGTTCGCCGCCGAGTGCCGGTTCTTTTATGGTGCGCAGCGGCTGGATCAGTTGCCGCCGCCGGCAGGGGTGGAGATCGCGTTCGCCGGGCGGTCGAATGTCGGCAAGTCGTCGTTGCTGAATGCATTGACCGGGCGGCGGGCGCTGGCGCGTACGTCGTCTGAGCCCGGTCGGACCAGGCAGTTGAATTTCTTCGATCTGGGTGGGCGGCTGACGTTGGTCGATATGCCGGGTTACGGCTATGCGCGGGCGTCCAAGGAGATCAAAGCCGACTGGCAGGGCATGATGTTCGATTACCTGCGCGGGCGGACCACGCTGATCAGGGTAATGCTGCTGCTGGATGCGCGGATTGAGGTGAAGCAGGCGGATCGGGACGTGATGGCGCTGCTGGATCGCGCAGCGGTGACGTATCAGGTCGTGTTGACCAAGGCGGACGGGTTGAAGGCGGCGGGACTGGCGAAGAAGCAGGAGGAGGTTGCGGCGCTGGTCCGGAAACATCCCGCGGCGTTTCCGGAGATTGCGACGACCAGCGCTGAGACGGGACTGGGGATCCCGGACTTGCGTGGCGTGCTGGCGGGGTTGGTTGGGTAATAGGTCATGTTGATGCGGTGTTCGTGATTTCGTGGTAAGTTCGCCTTCGCGGTTGAGGGAGGCGGAGAGCACGCCAGGCTGTGCTAAAGGTATAGCGTGCAATGAGTTGGCCACTTCAGTGGCACGCGCGATGGGGGGACCTCCGTGACATGGCCCAGATAGAGGGCTTCAAGGTTCGGAATTTTCGGGCACTGAAGGACGTGACGCTTGGCAAGCTGTGGAATCAGCAAGCCGCCCAGGCTCTCACGCCGATGACAGCGGTTATCGGTAAGAACGGCGCGGGGAAAAGCACGCTTTTTGATGCATTTGGATTTCTCGCCGACGCCCTGAAGACAGGAGTAGAGGAAGCGTGCGATCTTCGCGGTCGAGGTGGTTTTGACAGAATTCGTACGCAAGGCGAGTGCGAGCCAATTGAGTTCGAGGTCTATTACCGGGAGGATCCAGGTTCTCGGCCCATCACCTATGAACTCGCAATCGACCTTGATATCTCAGGTCGTCCCTTTGTGCGCAGAGAGAGATTGCGGCAAAGACGGAAAGGTCAAACGACGGGGCGGCCCTACTCGTTTCTCATATTGAACAGTGGAACTGGCGTTGCCTGGAAGGGCGAGCAGGTTGGTCGCCAAATCGACGAAACGAAGCCGGGCTTCGACGTGAGCGACCTCATCCAGCAAATCCGTGCCGTTCCGGACGCGGAAGAGTCGCTGGACTCGGAGGTCGTTGAGCTCGAAGATCGGCGGAAGCTGGGCATCGCGACACTGGGCGCCTTGCGCCAACATCCGCGCATTTCGGCGTTTCGACGATTCATCGAGGGTTGGTACCTGAGCTATTTCACGCCAGATGCCGCGCGCAGCTTACCGATGTCCGGACCACAACCGCATTTGGACATACACGGCGACAATCTCGGCAACGTTGTGCAATTCATGCAGCGGGAACATCCGGAACGTTTCCAGTCAATCCTGGATCGAATAGCCTCAAAGATACCTGGTATCCGGAAAATAGACACCGAGCGTACTCCTGACGGACGCCTGTTGCTGCGCTTTAACGACCGTGGTTTTCAAGATCCGTTCTATGCTCAACAGATGTCGGATGGCACGCTAAAGGTGTTTGCTTACTTGTTGCTGCTGGAAGACCCAACGCCGCCGCCGTTTCTGTGCATCGAGGAGCCCGAGAACGGGCTTTATCACAAGCTGCTCGAATCGCTCGCAAATGAATTTCGTGCTCATGCAACGGGAAAGAAGGGGGGGTCACAGGTTTTTGTAACAACGCACCAGCCGTACTTCGTCGATGCGCTACGGCCGGAAGAAGTGTGGATACTTGAGAAAGGCGCCGACGGATTTTCGACGGTCAGACATTCCAGCGACGATGAGATCGTCAAGGCCATGGTTGCGGAGGGCCTGCCGCTGGGTGGCCTTTGGTACAGTGATTACCTGGACGCTCGGTGATCCAATGCACATCGAGATACTTGTGGAGGATCAGTCCGGGAAGGCGTTTCTGGATATTGCCGTTGAACGTATGATATCGGACGGCCACACCTTCCAGGTGCACGCCTATAAAGGTATCGGGCGTATCCCCAGAAACCTCAACAGGAGTGGCGACGCGAGCAAAAGAATTCTGCTCGACCAATTGCCCCGGTTGTTGCGAGGCTACGGTGCGGCATTTGCAAAATATCCGCGCGATTACAAGGCGGCTGTCATCGTTGTCTGTGATCTCGATAATAAGGAACCGAGCGCATTTTGCTCAGAACTGATGGCCATCATTGATGCGTGCTCCCCTAGACCGAACGCCTGGCTCTGCCTGGCGATTGAGGAGGGTGAAGCGTGGTTGCTCGGTGACCTGCCGGCAATAAAGAAAGCCTATCCAAATGCAAAACAAAGGGTGTTACGAGAGTACATCAACGATTCTATTTGTGGCACGTGGGAGAAACTCGCCGATGCGGTGTACCCTGGTGGGGCAAGGATGCTGTCAGACCTCGGTTGGCAAGCAATCGGAGCGGAAAAATCTCGCTGGGCAATAAACATTACTCCGCACATGAATTTCGCCACCAGCCGATCGCCGAGCTTCTGTCGATTTCGTGACAAAGTTCAGGTACTTCTCGGCCCGGCGGCGGATAGTCCTGCATGATAATGGTATGTCGCCACACATGAATACCAAACTCTGTCACCGGCGGCGAAAGGGCCATCGAAACTTCCCGGTTGACCCTGCGTCCCGACCGGCAAACACTCAGTCCTAGCCATTCAGGGAGCACTTCCATGCCAGCCCGCACAGGAAAGCAATACCTCGCCGGCCTTCGCGAACAACCCCGC
>Ga0187879_10003854_pt1 | contig 10058 bp, 10 predicted proteins | sample June2016WEW_19_1_FD_132423 | JGI IMG/M metagenome (GOLD analysis project Ga0187879, IMG submission 132423) | Peatland microbial communities from SPRUCE experiment site at the Marcell Experimental Forest, Minnesota, USA - June2016WEW_19_10 | ecosystem: Environmental > Terrestrial > Soil >... | reverse complement strand
GAGTTTATCGAAAAAAAGACTTTTAACTTTATTGATTTGACATCTTTGAATTAACTCATTTTTATAATTTATTTCAATCTAATAACTTATAGCAATCTGTGGAGCTGGAAACTTCCCAAAGCACTTGTTGGGAACGAAATTTTCAGAAAAAAATAAAGGAACTGAGACCTGGAATATGTTTCCAAGCATACAGTTTTATCATTTTCAGTTCTTGTTTTCATTGAGATGCTATTACCATGTGACCATGTGGCATATTTTTATATTCAGATATACGGGTAGGCACTGTAAGGAGAACATGTGTATTGCCAGGAGAAACCATTAAATACCCAATGACACGGAGTAGCATCCTCCACGCCATCGGCTGTGTCCAAGCCATCCCAGCCGCCTCCGATTGGCTTTGAGCCTACGCTTTTAGAGTCGCTTTTAGAGTGGTCTTTTATTTCAGCAGCGTTTACTGCCACAGCTGTCAAAGATACTACAAAAAGGACTGCCAGCAAAATAGCTAGCACCTTTTTCATTCTACTAGATGATCGTTTCAACATTTATTTTGCTCCTTTATATTATTTTTAATCTATTTAATTTAAACAGAGGAATAAACTGCATTGGACTCCAAACAATCTACATTATAATATTTATGATGAAACTATAAGTGCTTTCTTTTCTTCTCAATGCGTAAGTCCCAATTATTTCATACCTTCCTATTTTTAAAATTAACACTAAATTTTTTATAATCCACTTTTCATTAGCAGGTGCACTGGGAAAACGTCAGAATGTCAATTAGTTCCCCAATTAAATTTTTTAATTACTAATATAACTACAAATAATATTTTCCGTTTATATGCAAAAAAAAAAAATTTTTGCAATGGATTGTTAGATAATTGGTATTCAAATCTTATAATATATATGGAAAGATTAAATACTATATATTTCAGAATATATATTAGAAAATATGTTTACTATACTTTTTTCACACTTGCGCATATTTTGTACGAATATATCTAAATTCCCTCAATTACATACGAAATAAGAAAACATTGCTAATCTATAGCTCATGGAGCTTGTACTCATAGAGCATATGCAGCTAATGACAGCACCTGGAGTGGGGTAACTTGACTTTTGAAAAAAAATGCCCAGTTGAACTTACTAGTTCTTTCTATGAACTAGATAGGATCCATAATTTTTGTACATTTCTACAGATTGAAGATCATATTTGCAAATAAGTTCTCAGTGCTAAGAAATCTCTGGATCTCATTGATATTTTGGTTTTTATATAACATAACTTAATCTAATCAAGTTCTAGATTTCTTGATATCTTAAGGCTTTTATTTTATTTTTCTTTCAGGAAAATAAATATTTAGATATCAATGAGTTTTTAGATTAATTATTATTTACAAAATAACAGTAGATTATCTGAAAAGATAAAATGAGATTACCAAACCCTATGAATACAGATTACCTCTACAAAAACTCATGAATCGATACATACTCAACAATCTATATATAGTTGAAAAGTTAAAATATACATAGTAAATTTCCTTGCAAATGCTTATGTTTGTCTATATTGTGCTACGAGTTCATAAATGCTAATATTTGTAGGACTATATGTACTTGGGGAACGAAATCAAATGCAATAGAATTTGTTGTTTAAGCTTGTATTTTGGACAATTCAAAAGCTAATGCTACTGATTTTTTTACCGCAACTGTTGGAATCCCAATTTTTAACAGAAGGTGAATGGGTGAATAAGAAACACAAATTTTAGTATTAAATCAGATGAATTATAGCCATATAAGTGCAAAATATTATGTTATTCGAAAACATATTGTAAGATATTAACATATATAGTTAAACTGGTATTATTCTAGGCGAGAATGATATATCTTAAAAGGAGAAAGAGAAATGATACGTAAACATGAGTTGTGTAAAATAGCTATAGTATCGGTTGCTACGATTTTAATGCTAGTGAATCTAGTAAGCGTATTAGGTGAACAGATTCCAGAAAACACTACAATTATCTGGGAAAATGTTACTGACTTATGTCAAGGCATTCCATTGAGCTATGGTAATCAGCTAAATGCAAGTGCTTTTAATTCAACTGGAGCCACCTCAGTAGCTGGAACTTACTACTATAATCCAGACGTAGGCACTGTATTAAGCGCAGGTCAGAATCAACCATTACATGTTACTTTCGAACCAGGTAATCTTACAAACTATAATAATTCATCAAAGACTGTTTATATTAATGTAATCCAATGCCCAAAAAAACATGGATTCTTCCATCAGACTGAATATAGTACATTTCTTCCCTTCCAATGGGGATAAAACTTCTAAAATTAACTAAAAAGTAAGGAGTCAAAAAACTCCTTTTTCTAATTTAACACGACAGTACGTGACTAAAATGATTGACAGTGTATCAAAAACGATATAAAAAATAACATGAAGCAGAGTCCATATTTATGCTGAGAAAATTTCTGTTTTTCTTATTTTAACTGATGCATCGTTTTTGCGTGAAAACTTATGCATCTGCTAGGATCACTCCAGCTGCATTTCATGATCAGGATATCTCTATACAATCAGAGATTCACAGGTTCTCAATGGTCAATATAAGAAAAGATATCCTCATACACATATAGTGAAATACCCCTTCCTATCGGGTTGATACACTCCGAGGACGAAAACTGCCCGCCTTAGAGTTAAAAAATCAAGAAATACTTTTTAGGCTAAAAACTGACATGCTTTCCACACAAACTGTGGAGAAGTTTTTTTTCTGGCTATCAGTTTATTGAAAATTGTACGATCCAGAATCCGTATAAGGATGTCAGTATTTTCTTTCCCTGTATCTCTATCTGCAGAGAATTAACCATTGCTTTTTGGCGTCAGTGCTATGTTAAAGGCGGCATTGACATCGGCATGATCAACATGACCGCAGTGTGGATATTCAAATTGTTTGCTGTATCGGTTGCCTGTATATCCACAGCGACTGCACCTCTTACTAGTTGCATGGGGATCAATATAAGCTAGCTCTACTCCTGGAAGCATGAGTTTATATTCAATAAACTGGTAAAGCTGATTAAAAGACCAACTGTTCAGGGAGTATTCACTTAAACACATGTATTTTAGAACTTTACTTTTGTTTTTGATAGCCTTTTTGTTTATTTCTTTTTCCTGCTTTTATCTCTTTTCTGTTCCCTTTTTTTGTTTACGTGTTTATTTTTCTCACATTCTTCTGCTAAAGTGAAAACACTTCATAATGCAAAATTAAATGGCAATATCCTCAAATCACTAAAAAAGAAACATCCCACCCTTTTTGAATAACCAAAGTTACAGGTTTTCAAGGATCTTGAATGACAGTGATTTTTATATTTATTTTTTTGCTATTAACAATTTGTGTGAACTACCACTCAGCTGAAGACTAAGTGGCTTGTTGGTTTATTTAGTTATATTTTGATAACAAGTCCCCAAGCCCATTCCTGGCATTTCAAGGGTGTCAGGTTCCAATTAGATTTTGATTAATAATAAAAAATTTTTTGATGTCATTCGTCAAGAACAAACCAAAAGTCTGCACTCTTGCGATCATTCGAGAACTAAAAACCATAGACAACAATTAATATATGGAAAACTCAAAAAGAGTATTTGAAAAAAAAAACTATTGGAAAAAATATACACTATAGAGTGGTGAATATTTCGCATCTTCTATCGGCAATGTTAGCAAAGAAGCATCCAAAAATTGCATACGGAATCAGGGTTGAAGTTGACGCTTACATCCACTGGGGGTGAAGACCCAGTGATCTTACGCTTTGTCCTATAAACATCTTTTGGTTTTAAGGGAGATTTTTGGGTCTCATCAAGAATAAAATGTGAAAAAAGAGTATATCTTCAATTTTTTTTGAAAGATGTAAAGAAAGCCTTATGATACCTGTTTTCAATATTTTATATTACACTATCAGTCCTTACTATATCCGAAAATGTTAGTTTTTGTTTTGAGATGGTTTTAAATAAATCTCTATTAAAAAACATATATGATTATTTATAGCATAAAAGGCTTATATATTTTTAAGCTGTATAGATTTATATCCCAGAATTACTTAATATGTTAAGTACTGGGAATTAAAAATTAAATTGTGTTGATTATATTCCAATAGGCGTTATAATTAACACATGATATTCCAAGATGGATTTTGAATGTTTTAATTTGATTCTATATTGTTGGGAGTGGTGTTTGCATATTATATTTATCCACTGGAAATGCATTGAAAACAGAACAGTCTTAATAATATACAAAATAGACCAAAAGAAGGAGAGGATAAGAACGAAAAAACAAAGATTTGACAGAACAAAAACAACAATATGTCTTTTAATAGTAATGTTTTTTTTAATATCTATAACTGTTGCGGCAGCAGCAAACAACTCAGAAGTTGAAAAGGGATCACATGCAGCAAAAAAAGTTAAAGTGAAATTGGATCCAGACATTGCGGCTGGCAAAACAGAACTAACACCGCTTCAAGCAAACAAATATAATCTAGGGGATTATGCAGGAGCTAGCACTACCATTGATACACCAGATGGGGCCTCGAACACAATTAATATGGGAGTTAATTCATTCATTACTTTCAACGATGGCTCTTACCCAGGAAGCAGAATTCTCGAAGGGGATCATGTAGGTACTACCTTTAACTTTGGGAATTACCCAGGAATCATATATAACGACGCGCCTAAAAAAGGCTTTGCGGCGATAACAACCAATCCATATGGTAATACATCTTTGAGTGGAAAAACACTTTATGCATCTGAAAGTAATGGTAATGAAGCAGCACCCAAACAGAATAAAGGAAAATATGTAGATCTAATATTTGAGAACCCAATTATTTCCTGAAGATGAATAAAACTAAGAGAAGACCGAGATTAATATACTGAAATAAATAGAAATATGTATAGAAAAAACAGATTGTATCTGTATTCTCAAATCCTGGCAAATAATGCAAATTTGCCATATTTGATCTGTAATACATAGAACAACTGGATAAATATCTAATAAATATAAAACTTAAGCTGTTAAACCAAAAAAAATCAATAGCATTAAACCTCCAATAGTTTATAGTGCACTTTTGGCTACAACAGCTATTGCACTTGATGTCAAAATCAAGTGCATAAGTTCTATATTGACGACTTAGTAGAAAATCGATATTTTGAATCAGGCTCACTAATACAGTTCATAGATCATGATCTATAAATGCACTATGACACAAATCTTGGAATAAAATGTTTTAGTGTACTTATGTGCCTTGATTTAAAAATTTTTTCAAGAGACTCTTCAACAAATCATCTATCGAGCTGCAGGTACCGTTCACCTGCAGCTCAAAAGACTATTTTTGGCACTTGATACCATTTAATAATCACAAGGCTTCAGTTATTTACCGTCATTGTCATAGCTTATGGGCTCAGAACAATATAATATTAGTATAATTAGTTTAATCTAGTTTTATATAGTATATATCCAAAAACTATATATTAAATAATATATATTTATAATTTAGAGATTATCTGGTATCCTCAAACAGACCTTGGATCTAACTGCAGGCATTACTTCACCTGCAGCTCGTAAGATTAACTTTGGGATATTTACTGTGATGACAACTACAATGTCTTGAGAATTTCACAAAATAGCAGCTGCAGGATATCCAAAGAATCTTAGAGATATACTGGAGGACAAAATCTATATTCAGAGACCATGATAATAAGGTTTCTTTTAATTTACAATTGATATACCAAGCAAAAACCTCGTGATAAAGGAAAGGGATTATGGTATGGTTGATTTTGAATGAGTTAACCTTAGAAAAGCTAACCTTAAATGAACTAATCTCAGAGAAGCTAACCTTAAATGGGCTGACCTTACAAAAGCTAGCCTTATAGAAGCTAACCTGAAAGAAGCTCATTATTTAACCTTTGACCAGCTTTCTAAAATGAAAACATTTCATGATGCAAAATTAAACAAAAAGCCTCTTAATTCACTTAAAAAGAACATGGTCGTTTTTTAAAGGTAAACCTCCTCACCATTTTAGACTCATAAAACCCAGTGAATTCTCCCTCCCTGTCGGGTTAATAAACATCAAGGGAGTGGCTTTTTTCAAGTAATTCCTTCATCTGTTTTTAAATTTGAGATCCATTGAGAATTCTGTATTGGCAAAGATTATCAACAATTTGTTGATAGCCCGTCCACAAGGCTTTTTGTGATAGAAAACGTAACAAATTTAAATTTTAGTAAATACAATATCTATTGACTAGAAAGAGCTTTTCTTCCGTATTTTAAGCATTGCACAAAATAGTAGTGGCATGCATATGCATAATAGTTCCATTAATCCTTATTTATACTTAAATAGTTATTATATTAAATATCGAACTATAATTATTTATAGATATTTTATATTAAAAGAGAAAGAATTTGACGGTTCTCATCCCCCACCTACCACGCCAATGCGTGTCGATGACGGAAACTTCACTTTTTAGAGTTAAATTGCTAGCACACTAGTAATGACGACTAAATTAAAAGTTATATCTCTCACAAATTTCTTTTACTTTTCCATGTACACAGAGGAATGGAAAAAATCAAAACAAAGGTATTTGGAGACCTTTGGAAAAAAAGTAGAAGCTTTGGGCTTTGACAATCCTGATACAGCAGTTATTACCGCCTTAGAAAAGCTAATATCTGAGCCGGAATTAAAAAGTTCTGGGAAATAACAGGAAATTAAGATACAAGAATTAAGAAATCAGCTTGAGGATGAGCAAAGGCGTACTTAAGAATTACAAAAAGAGCTTGAAATTAGAATTGAATAGGCATAGAAGCGAATCAAAAACTCAAAAAAAATATTGAGAAAGCGAAGAGGAGGTAAATATACCTTGAAGAAATTCACAATAATTACATGCTGCAGGTGCAAACTTTAATTAAACAAAAACAGATTGTAACATCTGGATAAAAAAAACCTTGATGGAGATTCTGTTAATATCTGGAAAGCCTGTTTTTTAAATTGATATTTTGAAGCATTAACTACTACTCAGCTGACGACTAAACAGCCTCTTAGCTCATTCCTTTCTCTTTTGAGAATAAGTCCCAAGCTCATCCCCACGTTCCAAGAGCATCAGATTCCAATTAGATTTAGAATTAGTTTGTTTAAGTCAAATCCATAAATTGATTTCCCGATTTGCTCATATGTTTTTTACTTTATGATCAAGCGCCCAATTATAGACAAACCTACAACTACCAATATGTTAATTAAGTTGATTATATTGGTCAATTGTTGGATATAGCCAAAAATTGAATACTTTATGCATGAAAATAAGAATCATAGCAAACTTTTGTTAATGTATCATATCATCTTTTTGCGCAAGTACCAAAAATATTAGAACCAATTGACTAAGAACTCAAAGAGATAATTCATGACATTGAAAGGGAAAACGATTTTGAAATACTAGAAGTAAAGACAGACAAAAACCAAACTCATCTACTCGTTAAAAGCAAGCCGAAAGTCAGCACTCTTGAGATCATTCAAAAACTGAAAATCAGAAGCAATAATCAGGATATGGAAAACTTAAAAAAGTATTTAAAAAAAATACTATTGTAAAGAGCATACACTAAAGAGTGAGGTATATTTCGCATCTTCTATCGGCAATCTTAGCAACGAAGCAGCCGAAATTATATACGGAATCAGGGTTGAAGTTGACGCTTACAGCCACTGAGCTGAAAACCCAATGATTTTCTTCTTTATCCTATAAAAGTTCATATAATTTAGATTCATATCTGACTATAAACAATAAAGATTTAATAGTTAAAGAAATAAATATGTTTAAAAAATAAAACCTGACTTTTAACATGCATAATGTTACGACCAGTGCACTGGTTAGTTGGGAGTAAATTGAAAAAGCAATGATCTTATAAAATAGTATAAAAGCAAAAAAAAATTGGAGTGGATTCAAATATGGATAAACAAAAAATTGATAGGATGAAAAAAATACTTGGCATTCTTGTGTTAGTCTTTGTAGTAGTGCCATTGACAACTGTGTCAGCGAGCCCATATCATGATGACAGATCCTTACATGATGAGAATTTAGGATTTCCTCACACCATTAACAATGATGACTATGCTGTCACTCCTTATGGAAGTTTCTGGGACGCAGCTTATACATACGTTCAATTTGACACAACTGGATAAAGACTTAATAAATATAGAACTTAAGCTGTTGTTTCGATAACGATATCTATAGATAATCTTTGATTCATCGAACAATAAACTATAGAAAGGACGTAGGAGGCATTTTCACCTCATATAAAGTACATGAAGGCTTTGTTTATAATGGATTGAAAGTTAATATTAATACTGAAACTATCAATCAGTCCTCATAAACCCTTTTTGGCATCAATGCGAGCGGATTTTACTGCCTCCTTAAATGCCCTATGATCGCTTTCCATCTGTTCGGCGTAAACAATAGCAAAATTAGTAATGCCCTCATAAAAAACATCACTTTTGCCAATATATCCCAAAATGCAGGCGCATCTCCTGTCCGGGCAAGAGCTTGGGCCAGGCATAAGCTGCACACCTTGAGATATGTTTCCAATTCGGCTTTGTCCAGTGAATTTAAGTCAAAAGAGCCCTTCATATCTTTAAACTGCCGCCAATGATACTGGATTCCGGTAAATGGATCCTTAATCCCTGCCAGAAAGATGTCACTGGATGCCTGCATCAGCTTCTGCCCAACCACCACGCGTTGAGCGTGGTTGGCATAATCTTCCTTTGGACCCTAGGGTTCCAGGACCAACGTCTCTGCCTCTTTCAGTTACAATATCAGTACATCATCTTTTGTAGTTCCTTCAAGAAGAAAGACCAGACAGCAAGTTCCAATACTGCCGATGCATTCAATCCGCAAAACTCCAATTGAGATCCGAAAGTGCAACACTAGCTGGTGCTATTCTTCTGGAAGGGGATGCATATATTCTTTGAACAATTTTTCAACATGCTTCTCTGTAATCCATGCTTCTTGTTCCTCTGGCACTGTCTCACTTAAACGAACTAGAAGTGGGGGATCGTTTCGGATCCGCCACCTTCTGTTTACAAACTCAGTTAGCTTTTCCATTGTTTGCTCTTGCGTACTATAGAGTGCCTTCTTAACCACTTTTTGGACTCTTTCTCTATCTTTCCGGGAGAATCTATCAAAAGACCTCAAGGATTTCATCGACCTCCACGTCATAATACCATACATCTAGGAAAGGAACCAGAGCAAAATTTGCTATGGATTTTTGATAACATCTGTTAACAACCATAGCCAGTTCCCTATTTACCTCGTTGCCAACCCCCTTTTCCCTTCCCGTAAGCACTACGCTGGTGACTAGGCACTTGAGGTCCCATTCCCAGGGGCCAGGATAAGTCTCATCGAAATCGTTAATATCAAAAACCAACTTGTGCTCTGGCGTGGCAAAAATGCCGAAGTTTAACAGATGTGCATCACCACATAGCTGTGTGTGCAGACCTGTAACTGGTGTTGTAACCAGATCAGTGGCCATTAATACAGCCGCACCTCGCATGGAAGCAGAGGGTGATTCCAGCATACGGCCATATTTAATGGGTAAAATGGGTTTCAGACAGTTTTTGTCATGTTCCTGAAGCAGGCTTATTGGATAGGATCTGCAAGACGTTGGTGCCCATTTTCCATGGCTGCTGCGGGGGACCTGCGCTCAGGACCCCACACGCTTTCCTGTAGTTCCAAGGTAGTAGCCATCCTTTCACTGTCTGACACTTACAATACCTCATAAATTATTTAACTACCTCTTGTCGAATTTGTATGAAGAAGCGCAAGCTATTCAGTCTTTAGCTGAGTAGTAGTTCGAATCATAATTGAGGTTCTTGATGACTGAAACTTTATTAAATGTATCAACTCAACCCCAAAACATATCTCAACCCCACATAAAAATAGAAAACCTTAATTTATGGTATGGGGAAAAACAGGCTCTTAAGAATATCTCCATGCAGATTTCCAAAAACAGTGTAACAGCTCTTATAGGTCCTTCAGGTTG
>Ga0187879_10003852_pt1 | contig 10059 bp, 6 predicted proteins | sample June2016WEW_19_1_FD_132423 | JGI IMG/M metagenome (GOLD analysis project Ga0187879, IMG submission 132423) | Peatland microbial communities from SPRUCE experiment site at the Marcell Experimental Forest, Minnesota, USA - June2016WEW_19_10 | ecosystem: Environmental > Terrestrial > Soil >... | reverse complement strand
TGGCGCTGCCGCAGGTGGGCCGCCCGTGCGACACTCCGCTGTACCGCTGCGAGGCGCTGGAGCCCGACCTCGGGTGCACGGTGAGCATCAAGCTCGAAACGGCGAACCCGGTCCGCAGCTTCAAGGCCCGCGGCACCGAGGTAGTCGCGAGCCTGCTCGCCGGCAATGGCTCGCGAGCCGTGGTGTGCGCCAGCGCGGGCAACCTTGGCCAAGCCCTCGCTTGGTCCGGTCGCGGCCGGGGGCTCGACGTCACCGTCGTGGCATCCCGCTTTGCGCCTGCGGCCAAGCTTGATCGCATCCGCGCATTGGACGCCAGGCTGGAGCTGGTGGACGGCGACTTCGACATGGCTCGCGAGCGGGCGGCGGCCGTCGCGCGGTACGACGGCATCCGGCTGGTCGAAGACAGCCTGGACATCGAGACCTGCGAGGGCGCAGCGACCATCGGCCTGGAACTGGTGGACACCGTGCCGTCGTTCGACGCCGTCCTGATTGCTCTCGGCGGCGGGGCGCTGGCCACCGGTGTGGGTCATGTGGTGAAGGCCTGGGCGCCCGACGTCGAGGTGATCTGCATCCAGCCGCTGGGCGCACCGGCGATGACACACTCGTGGCGCCCCCGGCGCGTCGTCACCACCGACTCGACCAACACCATCGCTGACGGCGTCACCGGCCGGCGTCCCATCCCGGCCGTCCTGGACGACCTCCTCCTGGTCGCTGACGACGCCGTCCTGGTCCAGGAGGCGTCGATCATCGCCGGTATGCGGATGCTCCTCGACCACGCTGGCCTCGTCGTCGAACCGTCGGCCGCGCTCGGCATCGCCGCGATCCTCGAAGACCATGACCGCTTCGCCGGCCGACACGTAGTCACCATCGTGTGCGGCAGCAACGTCGACGTAGACGCCTATCACCGCTGGGTCGGTGCGGCTCCCATCCACAGGTCTTGACAATTGCTCCGCGGCCGGGGCAGCGACCGGGTCAGAGCCTAGATCAACCTGCTGGCTCCGACCGTCGCGGGGCTTGCCGTCCGCAGACGATTCGCGGATTGTTGAGTGTGTAATGTACATCGGCGATCCAGGAGTGTCGTGGCAGCGCAGAGACGTCGTAGAGCTGGTGTTACTTCAGTTGTAGCGGATGCCTTACGCGATCAGCAGAAGGCCCGTCAGCAAACCCTGCGGTTGGAGCAGCAGGCGGCTGCAGCAGGCGCGAAGGAAGAGGCTAAGGCTGCGGCTTCCGCATCACGGGAGAAGGCCAGGCAGGACCGCCAGTCGGAGCGTGAAAGCCAGATCGCTGCTGGGCACTCCGAGGCAGAAGCCGTTACCCGCACGCTTCAGGCGCGGCTCAAAGAGCTCGAGACGCTCCTCATGAGCACCTTGGACGAAGACCCGTACATTCTATTCGGGCATCTCAAGGAGCCGATGTCTCTTCCGCGATTTCATCCTCCGGATGAGTTGACCACCCCAGAGCCGCAGCCCCAGGAAAGTGATTTCCTCCCACAATCGCCGACCGGCCTTCTCGCATTATCCCCCGGCCGCAAACGCGCCTACACCGCAGCTCTCGAAGACGGGCGGGCGGCTTACGCCAAGGCGCTCACCAGGCATGCCCAGGTCGAGCGGGACCGGCAGCAACGCCTCGCCAGTGCGGAGGCCGATCACGAGCAACTGGTCGCCACAGAACGGCTGCGTATCCAGAAGCAGCATGAACTCGTGGACCGCTGGGCGGATGATTTCGCTGCGGGCAAGCGTAAGGCGGTCGCCGATTACTTCAGCGAGGTCCTGGCCGCGCAGCGCTATCCATCCGACTTCCCCACCGGTGTCAAGGTCGCCTACCTGCCCGCAGAACACCAGCTCGTGGCGGACATCGACCTGCCAATGCTGGACGCAATCCCGGAACTGGCCTCGTGTGAATACCAGCCAACGAAGAAAGCGTTCAAGTACACCAGAATGCGCGAGCCGGCCCGCAATGCGCTCTACCAGCTCGTCATAGCACAGATGGCACTACGTACTCTTCGCTCTCTCTTCCTGGCAGACGGGGGCCGTCTAGCTGGCGCCGTCGTCTGCAATGGGTACGTCGATACGATCAACTCCGCCACCGGGCAGCCTGCCCACTGGTGCCTGGTCAGCGTCGAAGTGAAGCGGGAAATGTTTGAGACGCTCGACCTCACCCTCGTCAAGCCCCTGGACTGCCTCGCCTACCTACACGCCAAGATCTCCCGGACACCGGAGAAGTGCAGTCCAGTGCAACCGATTCTCGATTACCCGTGGGACGACCTGCCCTATTCTGACGAACTCGATGCCGTAGCAAGCCTAGACACCGTGCAGAATCTCCTCGACCTGGATGGGTATGAGTTCGAACGACTGATCGTCCAACTCTTCGAAGCTATCCCTGTCTTCGATGAGGTGCGCCGCACCCGATCCCGCGCCGACGGCGGAATCGATCTCGTTGCCGTGAACACAACACCGTTCATCGGTGGACGCGTAGCGGTCCAAGCGAAGCGCTACGCCCCGCACCGCAAGGTCGACATCGCTACTATCCGCGAGATCGTTGGCTCCATCTCCCAACGAGAATTCAACAAGGGTATCGTCATCACGACATCAGACTTCACTAGAGCAGCTCGCGAGGAGGCCTCACGTCTCGGGGTCGAACTCTATAATCGAGAGCGACTTCTTTGGCTGCTGCGCCACCATCTGCACCGCGAATTCACCATTGTCGACGAAACCCGACGCAAGCCCCCCATCAGGAACGTGCAGCGGGTTTCGCAAGACCATGCAGACGTCCCTAGGGAGTAGTTTCCTCATCAGCAGTCCCCAAGCTTGTATTCCTCGAATGAGCCGCTATAGCTGCCTTTCGTACGGCTCGTCGTTGTCCGGCAGCTGAGCCTGAATGGGCCCATGGCCAGCTGGTCCTACACGTCGCGAAGATCACGTATCTCGGTAGGGTCATGCGTCGATGGCGCCAGATCAGAATTCCACGCGGAACTTCGGCGTGAAAGTTGTCGTCGTCGGTCGGATGCCGGCTATGCGGTCGACCCGGTAGCTCCGAAGTTGCCCGTAGTCATTTACGACGAACAGGATGAGGTTACCGTCTTGCGTGTGCCGCAGCGAGTACGGCTCGACGAGTCGCGACCCCCATCGCCCGTTCTCGGCCCGGTAGTCAATTTCGACTTTTAGCCGATTCACCCCGGCGTAGCGGAGAAGCTCAAGGGGGACGCCACGTCGCCATGAGGTGATCGCTCTTGGTGCCTGCCAGATGGGGTCAAGGTCGCCGAGTGAAGCCCGTGGCAGCTGGACTATTCGAAGTGTGCCAGCCAGCCAACGGAACACGTCATCGAGGGTTGACCAGAAGTCTGCGAATGGGGGCAGCGGCCGCGGCAGCTGATGGCCGAGCATGTTCTCCCACTCGCCTTCGATCTCTTCGCGAAACGGGGACGATCGAATCGTGTCGACGGTGGGCACGTCGATGCCCGCATAACTGCACTTGCTTGCTAGCGCTGTGCCGACCGCCCGCTTTCTGCCGATGAGATCGGGATGGCGGTGCATGTGGACGACATCGTAGAGATCTCGAGGTCGGCACCGTTCTGCGAGCGCCCGCAGCTTCTCTGCGAACAGTTCGGTGAGTGAGTAACAGAGCACGCCCTCCACCGGAAGCGGCGCATCGCTGTACTGGTGGCCGATCGTTCGCAGAACTGGGCGTTCGACGACTATCTCGTCGGTGGTGATGTCGAGCTTCACTTTGGGCGCCATGTGCTGGGGGTTTGGGCCCCGATAGGCGATCCGTCCTTGCGTGGTGGGGTTACCTCGGCGGTTCCGTCGCCGCCGGAATGACGTGTCGTCGACGGTCAGTTCAATGCCGGATTCCCCTCGTAGCCAATCGGCGATTTCACCGAACACGGTTCGCAGATCGTCTGGCTCATCAAGCCCTCCCGGCATGACCGTGAAGTCGAGGTCCTCGGAGAACCGGAAGGTCTCGTAGTAGCATTTGCGAAGGCATGTGCCGCCTTTGAACGCCCATGTGCGGGCGAGCCTGGGGTGCTGCGCGATTCCCGCCAGCAGCCAGCCGAGGACGTAGTCCTTCTCGATGACCCCGATATCGAGTGTCCACTCGGCGCGCAGTTGTTCGAGCGCACGTTTTGAGATCACGATGGGTCCTGCGGCGTGATAGTGACGTTGACTCGCAGCCCCCACCGCGTCGTCCGGCGACCGCCCTTGGGCCCATGGGGATCGAGAGAAGAGATTCCCGCAGAGACTCGCTCCTTGCAGGCATCCACCAGCTGTGGTGCGTCTCGGCCCAATGCTTCGACTATGTAGCCGAGCCGCTTGAAGACAGCTCGATTCCCCAGGTGGTCCCCGTAGTCGACGAGGGCCGCTGGATCGTGCTCGTCGAGGAAGGTGCCAGTGATCTCTGCCGCATGGCGGATGCCGCCAGCGAGCTTCGGATCGTCTAGGACGTCGATGACGGTGCGAGCAGGGTCGGCGAAGTTTAGCCGGGTCTCGCCATCCCATTCAGTCCTGATCCCCCAGCGCATCGTGCCGTGGCCCGTGTGGGCGAGGAGATACTCGTGGTCCAGAAGGCGGACCCGCGACATGCGGACTCGCTTGGTCGTCTTCAGCACCGTGGTGCGGAATACCTGATCTGTGAGCGCCCAGTGACTGGCTGACGTCCATCCGGTGAAGTAGCAAGGCGACCAGACCGCTGTGGCAACGATCAAGGCGTCCTCCGACCAAGCGGCGGGATTGGCGGCGTCCACCGGTACCCCGATATATAGGCCTCGCCGGACCCGTCGCACCCAGCCGTCATTGGCCCAGCGTGACAAGCGTTTCGCTGCTGCATCGGGATCGACCCCGAGCGCTCCTGTGACGTCGTCCAGCGTGACGAACCGCTTGTCCGAAGCGAGCACAGCGGCAAGCTCTGCCCTACCTCTTCCGGTGATGCCCGCTGATCGAGACATCGTATGGCCAGTACCTCTCAAGCTAGAGGATGTAACGGATCAACAATATCACTTGGACAGCTTGAGACCAGAACCAACCGTAGAGCGAGAGGTGCCGGCCTTGCGTTGTCACTCTGGTAAGGACGCTCGGCCACACCTGCGAACGATTTCGGTTCCTCCCCGTTCAAGATGGATTACTCCCTTGGTCTGTCACGGATCACAGCGGGCGGCGTCGCACTTCGCCAACAGAGTTAAGGCGGGGCTGGCGCTGGCAGGTTCCTTCGCACTGGCTCATGACCTCGGTTAAGCGCCGTATTACGCCGGGGAACCAGCGGTCGTGCCAGTCTGCGGCGTCTCTTGGGGCTGGTCGCTTGGCTAGGTAGGCGAGGGACCAGAGTTGGTAGAGCCAGGCCAGCTCCCATCTGGCTTCGGGGTGGTTGGGCCAGCATGACCTGATCCGGTCGGCGAGGTAATCGGGGTACTGCCTGCGCAGCACGGACTCGACCCAGTCGAGAAGTTCTCCGTGCTTTTCGATGCGTTCCTGCTCGGTCATGGTGAGCCAGAACCACGCGCCGGGTGATCTGGCGTCCTGCTCTGCGAGGAGCACGAGGATCTGCTCGACCTGGGACCGGAGTTGCGCGACATCGTTCAGCACGGTGGCGTGTGTCTGTTGCGTGACGGTGAGCACGTCCACTTTGGCGGCGAGGGATTCGACTTCGCGGCGCAACCCGTCGACGCGAACGGCGAGGGCCGCGGTGGATGGAGATCCGTCGCGGCCCTGCGGTGAGTCGGTCACCTAAGGTCCTCAGGAGTCGGCGGGTCCCACGGTCGGCGCGGCCGCTGCGGAGGGTCTCCTCCTGCCCCAGGTGGCGTGGGAGGCACGTCCGGCATAGCCATCCAGCGCGGGAGTGACTGCGGCCGACGATCGGTGCGCCAGGAGGCTGGCTTGTGAGGTTCGGTCGGTCGCAGCTCCTGTTCGCCGGGCGGCCGTCGTTGCGTGAGGCCGATCCGGCTGGCACGTCGATAGTCTCGCCGCCGCCAGGCCATCCGTAGCCGCACTACGACGGGGGACAGGTTTGCCACGGACGACCAGGGCGCGCCATTCGGGCAGGGTGCGCAGCAGTTCTGGTGGCAGCACCCGCATTGGCAGATAGGTAACAGTGCGCGCGCGTCGCCCGTACTCGTCTCGGGTCCGAGCATGCGCCGGCCAGATCGGCGCGCAAGGCCTCGCTGAACCCGTCAACGAAATGCTTGCTTGCCGAGTACGCCGCGGCCGCGGGCATCACCGTCAGCCCTGCTCCCGAGCCCATGTTGAGCACCCCGCCCCGGCCGCGTTCCACCATGGACGGCACCAGGAGCGCGGTCAGCTGGGCGACGGCGACCACGTTGGTGTGCAGGACCTGGCGGGTGCGGGTCCAGTCCGCGGCGTCGAACAACGCCTGGCCGCCGAGGCCAGCGTTGTTGATCAGCACATCCACGGCACCGACCTGCTCGCGCACCGCGGTCATGCCTCGGTCCACGTCGCGCTCGTCGGACAGGTCGACGGGAACAGCCGCCACCTGCAGCCGGGGGTGCGCCGCCACCAGGTCGGCCCGCAATCCTTCGAGCAGCCCGGCCCGCCGGGCCACCACGACCAGGGTCCCCGCCCGGGCGGCAAGCTGAGCGGCGAACTGACGGCCGATGCCCGACGAAGCACCGGTTATCAGCACAGTGCCGCCATCTAGCGGAGGACGTATTGTCACAATGCGGTCCTTCTCGCCTAGCTGAACGTGAGCGAATCCGGCCCGGGCTGCCTCGGCAGGCACGGGCAACTGGGCCGGCATCCCGGGCCAAGTCTGCTGGCGACCAGGACTGGTGGCAAGTGGTCAAAAACTTGACACTGCTCAAATAAGCCGGCACGCTGCTCACGTGACCAGCCGGCCTTCGCCTTCGGCCCTTCCGATCCGCCGCGACCGGCGCCGGGAAGAGACGACCACCGACATCAAGGCAACCGCACGGGCGCAGCTCGCCGCTGGCGGCCCCACCGCGATCTCCCTGCGGGCCATCGCCCGCCAGCTGGGTATGACGCCCTCGGCCGTGCACTACTACTTCCCGGGCCGCGAGGCACTGATCGGCGCCCTCACCGTGGACGGATGGGACTCGCTGGCCACGGCCTTGCGAGCCCGCTACGAGCAGGCCCGGCTATTGCCGGCGCACCAGCGGTGGACCGCCGTGACCCGCGCCCACCGGGCATGGGCCCTTGAGCACCCTTCGGAGTACCTGCTGCTCTATGGTCACACCGGACTTCGTGTCCCGCCCGGCGCAGACCGCAGCATCCACCAGGCCATGTCGAAGGTCATGGCCGTGCTATTCACGATGATGCGCGACGCCCTCGCAGCCGGTGAGATCGACACCGCACAGCTGCGAGCAGCGACGCCAGCGCCCCTTCGCCAGCAACTCGCCAACTGGCGCGAAACCACCGACGAGACGGCCGGCCTTCCCGAGGGCGCCCTGATCGCCTGCCTGATCGGATACGCCCAGCTCCACGGCGCCATCACCCTGGAGCTAATCGGGCGGATCCCCCCTCAGCTCCAGCCCGCCGCCCTGTTCGACCTGCAGATGGCCCACATCTCAGGTTCCCTGAACGCTCCGCCGCCTCCCTGGTGACCTTGCAGGCAACCCACCGGCACACCTCGTGGTCGCCAGCCAGGTCGGAGAATGAACCTTGAATCTGTCTCGTCGGCCGCAACCGGCCGCAACACCAGAGCGGCCGATACGCGGCGACAGCCGGAAGACGGCACCGTGACGTGCAGAACAGCTTGTTACGTGCGCCGAAGGCAGCCACGGCGACGACCAAGATCGCCGTCCAGATCGGCGGATATCGCACGTCGCTGTTATCCCGTCCGTCACAACGCGTGACCGTGGGAGCGCTGCCGCTACATCACCAAGTAACGAGAATCGCTAACACTCGCCAGCTCCCGGACGAGGCACAACATCCCGGCACCTCCGTATCTGAGTGACAGCATCACTCGGACTAACCAGGTGACCTGCAGAAGCCGAAGCACCTCACAATTCAGTCGTGCACCCTATGAGATCGGTGCCGCGCTGAACCCTCCACAAGGCCGCCGGGCTGCCGCAAGCACCTGCCGAGAGCTGGCTGCCCGCATCAGGTGGGGCGGGCAGTCGGTCGCCCCGGCTGCCTCGGATAACCCTCGGAAGGGTGAGGCGCAGACGTCGCGCGGGCGAGAGCCTGTCAGGGACATGAAACCAGGATCGTGACCATGCCGCGCCCGGTGGCAGCCCCCCTGCGCTCGGCGATGTCCATCCGGGGCGCAGAGCCTCCTGGCCGCGGGTGAACACGCGCCGTCCCCTGTGTCCCCGGTCACCCTGCATGTGAGCGTCAACCCGGGAGGAGCCGGCCATGGACCGCTACCCCAACATCAGTGATCACGGGCTTATCGGCGACCTGCAGACCGCGGCGCTGGTGAGCACGGACGGGATGGTGGACTGGTTCTGCTGTCCCCGGTTCGACTCGCCGAGCGTGTTCGCCTCGCTGCTGGATGCGGACAAGGGCGGGTATTTCCGGATTGCGCCTGACAGCAGCGACTATGTGAGCCGGCAGCTCTATTTCCCCGATACCGCGATGCTGATCACCCGGTTCATGACCCCGGACGGGGTGGGTGAGGTGACCGATTTCATGCCCGTCGCCGGGGGCAGGCCCACTGACCGGCACCGGCTGGTGCGGCTGCTGCGGACTGTCCGCGGTGTCATGCGCTTTGTGGTGGAGGTCAAGCCGCGGTTCGACTATGGCCGGGCACCGCACAAGCTGGAGATCTCCGACGATGGTGCCGTCTTCTCCGCGGGCGGCATGGGCCTGACGCTGAACCCGGTGGGCGAGCGGACGGTGCCGCTGGGTGAGCAGGGGCTCGGCGTGGAGCGCCTTGGAGATGATCTGCGCCTGACCCGGACGTTGCGGGAGGGTGAGACCGCCGGGCTGGTGCTGGAGTCCATGGGCGGCCAGCCCCGGCGGATCCCCCCGGCCGAGCTGGAGCGGCTGACCGAGGACACCACGCGGTTCTGGCGGGGCTGGGTGGGCCATTCGACCTACCTGGGGCGCTGGCGGGAGATGGTGGCACGCTCGGCCGTGACGCTCAAGCTGATGACCTATGCGCCTACCGGGGCGCTGGTGGCCGCGCCCACGGCCGGGCTGCCCGAGCTGACCGGGGGTGAGCGCAACTGGGACTACCGCTATACCTGGATCAGGGATGCCTCCTTCTCGGTGTACGCGCTGCTCGGGCTCGGCTACGCCGAGGAAGCCGCCGCGTTCGGGCACTGGCTCAAGGACCGCAGCCTGGAAAGCGCGGGCACGGGCTCCGGGCCGCTGAAGATCATGTACCGGGTCGACGGCTCCTCCGACCTGACCGAGGAAACGCTGGACCACTTCGAGGGCTGGCGTGCCTCCCGCCCGGTGCGCATCGGCAACGGGGCCTCCGACCAGCTCCAGCTCGACATCTACGGGGAGGCGATGGACGCCATGTTCCACGCCGACTCGCGCGGCCTGGGCATAGCGCACCAGGGCTGGACGAGCATTGCCCGGATCATGGACTGGGTCTGCGACCACTGGGACCAGCCCGAAGAAGGTATCTGGGAAACCCGCGGCGGCCGCAAGGACTTCACCTACGGCCGGTTCCAGTGCTGGGTAGCGCTGGACCGCGCCATCCGGCTGGCGGGGCGCCGGGGCCGGCCGGGGAACGTCGGCCGCTGGACAGCCGAGCGCGACAAGCTCTACGACCAGGTCATGAGTCATGGGTGGAACCCGCTAAAGGGTACCTTCACCCAGCACTACGGCTCCGATGTCCTCGACGCCTCCCTGCTGCTCATGCCGCTGATGGGCTTCGTCAGCCCCACCGACCCGATGTGGCTGTCCACGCTGGAAGCGATGGATCACGAGCTGGTCTCCGACAGCCTGGTCTACCGGTACAACCCCGGCGCCTCGCCGGACGGGCTGCGCGGGCATGAGGGCACCTTCTCGCTGTGCACCTTCTGGTACGTGGACGCTCTCGCCCGGTCAGGCCGGCTCACCGACGCGGAGCTGACCTTCGAGAAGATGCACACCTACGCCAACCACCTCGGCCTGTACTCCGAAGAGATCGGGCTCA
>Ga0187879_10003848_pt1 | contig 10064 bp, 7 predicted proteins | sample June2016WEW_19_1_FD_132423 | JGI IMG/M metagenome (GOLD analysis project Ga0187879, IMG submission 132423) | Peatland microbial communities from SPRUCE experiment site at the Marcell Experimental Forest, Minnesota, USA - June2016WEW_19_10 | ecosystem: Environmental > Terrestrial > Soil >... | reverse complement strand
TACGCTGTTCTGGACCACTGCCGATCTCGAAAGCAAACTGCTCGATTTCAAGACCTATTTTAACCATCATCGCACACATACTGGGCTGCAACGGCGAACACTTGACCCAGACGCGATGGTGCCGCGACCCGTCGCCCACCTCCATTCCTGTGGATGGCAAGGCCACTATCGAGGCCTCGATCAAACCCCGATAGTTGTCTGATTCCCAAGAAACCTAAAATACCGGCCTCGTGGCAGTGATGGCGTCTGGTTCGACGCCTTGCGATGCCGAAGTGGAGAAGCGACCGGCTAGGGTCTCGGTGAAGTCGCTGAAAATGGATGAAAGGGCGGTGAGATCCGCGTGCGCACGGCGTGACAAAATCGTGAAATTCAGAAAACCTCAGGAAATTAGCAATTCGCCAGCGACAGGACCGGCGTGGGCGTAGACCGCCTTTCCCGATAGCTTGTCCGCAGAGCAACGCTTGATGGCCTTCGAGGCGCGCCTATGCACGACCACACAAATCAAGTAAAATTCCTACTCAGCGAAAAAGTTGGACGGGACTCCCAGGATCGTAGCCGGGGCACCGTACTTCTGAGGGTGAAAACGATTGAAACAGTGGGACGTTTTCCTTAGTCATGCTTCGGAGGACAAGCAATCCGTCGCGTTGCCCCTCACTGAGGCGTTGCGCCGCGCAGGAGTTCGCGTGTGGCTCGACAAGTTTCAAATAGAAATTGGCGATAGTCTTAGGCAGAAGATTGATCAGGGTCTGGCCAATAGTCGCTTTGGAGTGGCCATACTATCGCAAGCGTTCCTCACAAAACACTGGACGGGAAGCGAACTCGATGCTTTGTGGGCACTCGATGTAGTACTGCCGGTCTGGCATGGCATCGACAAGAAAACGCTCATGAAATACTCGCCGCTGTTGGCCGGCAAGGTGGGAATTTCCACAACTGAGGGAATGGACGTAGTAGCGCAGACTATTGCTGTTCGCCTCTTCAAACCCCACGATGATTCTCAGGAAAGCTTCTCGCAAATCGCGCGAGACTTCGCTGTACTGCTGGCTAGAGCCGCTACGGTGAGCGAGCTCGTCGGTTTCGTTGCCGAGCACCCAAAGATCCTTACGCGTTCTTTGGGGGTGTACGTCGATTCAGAAGACTTGTTCCGCGTTGCCGTGCTGTTAGGGCCGAACCTCGTCGACTTCTGCACGGCGAGTTTCCAGCCTTCGATCGGCCGACTGAGCGACTATCAATTTGTTCTGTTTGGGCCGGTCGACGCTTCCTTATTCGACGACGTCCGGGCAAGCACAGGGTTGGATATTACTCTTAAGCGGGCAAAAGATATCGGGAACTGGCTACAGAGCAACATGGCTACAGCGCGTGAGGTTTTGCGCGACGTACCCACCGCAGTGCTCACCAAGGTCGTTGCCGGCCGGAGACCGCAGCCCGGCTCGCCTGCAGTACGGACTCTGCAAAATCTTAACGACGATCTGATTAGGATTCAGGTTCGAACCTACGATTGGCTACTCGACAGCGCGTTGTCGCTTGCTGATGGTGGTGACGATCAATGATCGATCCGGAATGGCTCGGGTCTGGCGGTTATTCTGCCGACCGATTCTTTCGACGCAAACTCACCCGCTGGCTTGCCGAGGTCAAGGCGTTTTGGCCTCATTGTCCCGCTCAAATCTCGCCAGATGGCCAGACCCTTGTAGTCCACTCATCCAAAAAGAGCCCCGCCATTTCCACAATTCCAATACCCACCAGATCCTGGAGCCTCACATTCGGCATCTTCTACATCGGCCCCCGCTCAAAATGTCAGTAAAACTCTGATCGCCATTTGTGAATGCATTTGGCTCACGGACCAGTTTTTTCACGTTACAGCACCCATTTCTCCTGATCGCCGTAATGCAGTTCGGCGTTTACACCGCCATCTTGCGGCGTGACCTGGGAGCTAAAGCTATCAACATCAACTGGCAAAGTATCAATCAAATCTAAGAAGGCCTTCGAGCCTGTCTGCGTTCGAGTCGGCCGACCTCGTTACTTTATCGGCATTCCGATCGCAGCCCAATAGAAGCCGGCCACACCTGCTCCACAATCTGAGTTGCGCATAGCCAGCCTGAAGCCGTAAGGCGTCACATCGCGGGCAATGCCCACGACTGCCGCTCGGGTACTCGAGATAGCGCTGTGTGCCGTAAGCAGTACTACGGGAGCGTTCAGAAACGGGTCGGCAAAGTAGATGTCCACAAACTGCCAGTCTCCTGTCTGGCCGCTGGGCGGGAACGACAAAGTATTGACCTCGCCAGTTTCGATTGATGGCTCGGGTTTCGCCTGAGGGTTGAAAAGGTTGCTGTGGGAGAACGCAGCCCAGTAGAAGGCGCAGGCGCCACTTGCGCAGTCCGAGTTCCGGGCTGTCAAAAGAAACGGATCAGCGATATGAGCCCGATTCACAAGGCCCACGGCCGCGACGTTATTGACCGTAACGTTGAGGTTTGTCGGGGCCATCAATACTGAGGATTGATTGGGGTCCGGGACACCAGGTGTCGGCCAAGTCTGCAAGTCCCCGAACGCGCCCGCAGGCGCGAAAGATAGCGGGGGAACAACGCCCATGCTGAGGTCAGGCACCGGGAGGGTTGCGAGTGGCAAGACTGGTTCATTGACATACGTTCCCGCCACCATCGGGGTGCCGTGGATATCTAATTCAACGTCGACGTTGGACGGTACTGGCTCACGCATCGCCAACCACGAGAAGGCGGTAGAACCACCCTGGGAGCGGGTCGCGTTGCGTGCTGCGAGGGTGAAGCTGTCTAGACCCACGCCGGCTACGACGCACACTGGAGCGGCGCCTTGTGGAAATGTATCGTCCAGATAGGGGGTCACAAAGACGCGTGGTAGAAGCTGATTCTGTGGCCAATTGATTCTAACGGTTAGCTCTTGCCAGTCGCCTGGCTTGCAGGCGGGCCCAAAAGAAAGTCCCTCGCCCAGGCTTCCTCCCGTGATGATACTGTTGGTCAACTTGACGCTCATGATGGACTTCCTTGACGCGTGCAAATTCGTAAGCAGCTTTCTCTTTAGATCGCTTCGCTTTTGAGCCGGAATTTGATAGCCTGAAAACAGGCTACCCTATGTTGACCCCACCATGCCAGCGATATGTGCAAAGCAATCCGCTAGCCCCAGGGAGTATTACGTCAGGAGGGCGGTTTTTCCTTCTGGCTGGCCGGTTAAACCAGCACAATCGTATGTAAAGACCCACAGGATTTTTGACAACTCGCGATGATTAAAGAACTTCTGAGATTCTTCATCCCCCAAAATGTTAGCCTGTTTAGGGGGTCAATTTTGGGGTTGGATTCCGACCGTATCTTGCAGCTCTTCTGGCGTCCATTGTCCCGGTGCCTATGTTTCTCGTTGCAATTGGCTTGCCAGGTAGGTAAACTTGTCGCCTTCCGACCATCTTGGGGAATTGCTTGGTTTAAGTTAGCTGACTTTCGGCGCACTGCTCAGCGTGCTGGCCAGGAGCACACTGGGATGGTTTTCCGATTGACCGTGTTCCGAATTCACGTAATACAGCCGTTCGTTCGGCGTTCGCTGGAGCTTCCCTTCTCCTGGTACGATATATAGCCAGACGGAGGTACTGGCCGTGGAGACCCCGGCTCCCCGACTCCAGGACGTACAGGCGCTGGCCAAGCTGGTCGGCGAATCGCCCGCCCTGCTAAAGACGATCGAACAACTTCCGGCCATGGCAGGGAGTGGAGCCGCGGTGTTGATAACCGGTGAGACTGGCACCGGTAAGGAGCTCGTGGCACGGGCGCTCCACTACCTCAGCAAGAGGGCCTCCTTCCCCTTCGTACCGGTAAACTGCGGGTCGCTTTCGGACGCGCTGCTTGAAGGCGAACTCTTCGGGCACGAGCGCGGGGCTTTTACGGGTGCCCACATTCGCAGAAAGGGCCTCATTGCCCAAGCGGAGCAAGGCACCCTGTTTCTCGATGAAGTGAACAGTCTGACGCTTAAGGCCCAGACCGACCTTCTTCGGGTGCTTCAGGACAACACATTCCGGCTCGTCGGATCCAGTATCGAGCAGCACGCCGATGTGCGCATCCTCGCGGCCACCAACGCTCCTCTTAAGCAACAAGTACTCTCGGGAAGTTTTCGGGCAGACTTGTACTACCGGCTTTGCGTCTTTTCGATCACCCTGCTTCCCCTTCGCGACCGCAAAGAGGATATTCTCGCGCTGGCGGATCACTTTCTGAAGAAGCATACCCCCGTCGCGAATGTGCCGTTCGAACTGGCTCCCACCGCACGCGCCGCCTTGGTGCTCTGCGAATGGCCAGGCAACATACGAGAGCTCGAAAATGCGGTTATCCGCGGAATCCATCTCACTAAGACGAATTCGATTGGCATCGAAGACCTCGGGCTGCAATGTAAGGCGGCGGAGCTGACTAGCCCAACCCCGGTACCTCCTGCGCAACGCCGTTGTTTTTCCGCGTTGAAGCGAGCAGCCATCGAAACCTTCGAAAGACAGTACCTCACTCGTATCATGTCTGAGTACCGGGGCAACGTCAGCCACGCGGCGCGTGCGGCGGGTAAGGACCGGCGCGACTTCGGCAAACTCCTGAAGAAGCATCTGCTGAACCCGAGAGCCTTCTCCCCTCCGGGAAGCCCCTCCCCCGAGTAACTGCGTTAAGAACACCCCACGTGGTGCGATTTATATCCCACACAAGGTGTAATCCCTTCTGAATACCCATGATCCGTTCGCCGAGCACGTTCGGGATGTCAGGGATGGTGCGGCTTTGTTCCCCCACCTGTTTGTTCATTGATCTCCGCGCGGTGGCGCTAAGTGATTCTAGGCAAAGGAGACTGCAGCTAAGCCCGGTTGGACTCCCATGTGCTTTAGTGAAGTGCGAGAGTAATGAGCTTGGACATTCCAATGGACGACAAGGCCGGCGCCCAGCGTCAGGAAGCGGACTTGGCGCGTGCGGTGATGGGTTATCTGGGCGAGCATCCCCGAGCCATGGATACCGTGCAAGGGATTGCCGAGTGGTGGGTGATGCGCCAGCAGCTTCGTGTTGAAGTGGACGTGGTGGCACGAGTGCTGCAAAGGCTGATGCACGAGGGTCTCTTGGAAAAGGTCGATTCAGCCAATGGTCCGCTTTATCGTCTGAGGCGATAGGGCGGCGGTAACCCCGCATTTGTCGCTTCGGGCGTTGCACCGTTGGGATCGTTGCCGGACCGGCCTTCTTGGCTCCCTACACTCTTTGATGTCGGAGTTTGCAGAGCTCACGCGCACCCGCTGCGACGTTCCACCGCCTTTGGCTGCAATCTGAGTAGTCGACCTAACGATTGTTGCCCGACGATGGAGAAGGCTATGCGTGACCGACTCGGGCAGTGTTCGTTTCATTCACACAAATCGTCGGAGGGCAGGTCGCCACGAGATTGCCAGCTACGCCAGCGCCGTCGAGAGGGATGAAAAACCATCAGCCGTCTAGAGCACGCGCGTCAAGGACAAGGGAGGTCCCCACGGCCACGAATGCGGCAAGCCGGCTATAACGGAAAAAGTAAAAAAGCCTAAACCCATGCTAGGTTCATTTTAACGTGCGCCAGTGTCATCACCGAGCGTAGTGCGGATGTTGGCAGAACCGGGTCGATGCGCGCTGCTTGTGCAGGACCCAATGCAACGCTATTAACGGCAAAGAAAAGAAGGAACACAAAATGTCTAGTAGCTTCCTCGTGATCCGCCTCGTTCCCGACTCAACTGTCCCCTTTTATCTCTTCCAAGAGTACCTCGATGGGCTTTTGATTAAGGTGTATCCCGCCGACGTTGACCTGAGTGCATCACCCTCACCGAGCCCACTCGGCTACGCTCAAATAGTTGCCTCGAATCTTACTCTACTTGGAACTTCGTCGCCGGGTACTTACCTGCTGTTAGTGTCCAGTTCCGTCCAATCGGCGACGGTGCAGTCTTCGACAGATTATGGGAATACTCTCGATCTTGAAAATGTGGCTGGCATCCCGTTCGGATCAATCGTTTACGCCCCTTCGGCCTTTCCAATGTTCGCAGACCTTTTTAACCCGAATACGACTGTACAGGACATCTCATCCTCGAACACGACGATCACACTTAAGCCATCCATTCCGAATTATCTGGGGCCAGAATATTTAGTCTATTTCTTTCTTACGTACGGCCCTGGAGGCAATTCTCCGACCATTACTCCGAATTGGACCGCTAGCCCTCCGTTCTTTACGTTCAGTTTGATTACGAGCGCCAAGGTTAACAGTTCGACGACCGTGGACTTCTCGACTACCATTGGCATCGCTGCCGGGATGGACGTGACTGCCTCGGGTATTCCGGCAAGCACCTCAGTAACGGTAACGGAGGTGAACAGCACATCGGTGACTCTTTCGAGAGCGGTCACTCTGGCGAACCACACCGCGGTCACCTTTAAACAAAACCTCAATTCCGGGATTGTTCAACACTCCCAATCAGTCTCCTACGGAGGGGTAAGCTACTCAATCCCGGCGTCGGTCGCCACAGCGATCATTCAGATCACCCCGCCGACAACCACGGCAGGAACACCAACCTACCTGGACATCTCGGTCGTCGCTACGCGAGGGCCTATTGCGATACCAGTCCAAAGCGCTTTCTACAACGTTCTTCTTAATACGGAACCCCAACTCCCAACGCCCGACCAATATCAGGCCATCCCGCCGGAGCAGACGAGTCTATATCTCACATTGCCTGCCCCGCCGAATCAAGGCATCGGTCTTACCATCCCAACAGACGGCAGTGCGCCCCCGTTCTGGGGTAATAATGGCTTGTTTCAGGCGATGCAAACAGCAATTACTAACGATCCGTTTTTCTCCTCGGCCGACATTAGCACGCTGTCCCTGGACCAGTGTGCTCGGATGGCCTACGACATCGTGTGGAGCCAACTGGCAAACCAGCTACCCACGCCGCCGGATGCGTTGGAATCGCTTTATTCCGCTCCTCCTAACTTCGGTGGCAGCACAGGTACCGATAGCAGTGGCAACCCGAACAACACCACCAATAACCTCGAACAGGACCGACAAAAATTCGAAGGGACGCTGAACAGCTTCTACTCCACCGCCAATGCCAACGCCGAGCGGCTCACTAAGTTTGTGGCCGCAGCCTCGGCGGCGGTTTTCTGCGAGCAGACAAGTCTAAATTCGACGGCGGCGTTGCTGGAATTCCCGGTCGATCCGTCATCCACCTTTGCCGCGGCTGTCGAAAGCGAACTTCTTGTGCAAGGACTCGGACCATCAGGACCTGCCGGAATCAACTTTGGCGTTCCCGCGGCATTTTTTTACGCACTGGGCGCAAACTTAGACAAAAGCACCACGGCCCCACAACGCTTTCAACTAGCTACAGGAGATGCCATTGAACGGATCATTCAACAGATTTCAACGGCAGAAAATGCGAAGGTGATTGCCGATTCCGAAGCCTTCGTCAACACGAGCCTGGGGCTGCCGAATATCACTTCGTTCCAGGCAGCCCGGCGGCTAGTCGCTCTCGGGGTGTCGGCCGCGTCGAACAGTTCATCAGCGACGGTGTATTCCGGAAGCCCTCTTTCATCGCTTGTCAGTGATTGGCTCTCCGCCCCTGCTCCAGCGGCAACGCCAAATCCGCCGCTGACCTACCAGAACATCGACTTCAACATCTGGACGCAGCAGTTAGCCAGCTCGGACCCTCAAGGCTATCTCTATCTCGACCTTGACGTGCTGACCCAGGGTTATGTCATTCCTCCTTTCACGGCTACTCCGACTGGCGCTCCCACCCCTGCGACACTGACGTTCGCTGGGCAAAACTCCGACGGGACCGCGATCGGAATTGGCGTGGGAATGACGGTGAGCGGAAACAATATCGCTCCAGGCACGGTGGTGACAGCAGTAAGCACCAGCGGCACGACGGTGACTGTCACGTTGAGCCCTGCCGCCCCGGGCAGCGTGACTTCCGTCAGTTTCAACGGCATCACAGCGAGAACAACGGCGGATTGTCCCTCGGGAACGAAGCTGACCTTTGCCTCGGGCGCGACGGCCGGAATTGCTGCGGGTATGGCGATCTCTGGACCGAATATCGCTCCGGGGACGGGGGTAAGCAGTGTGTCCGACCCGACTGTCACGATCAAGCCGGCGGTCTCATCCGATGTTCCTTCCGGTTCCGTGATCACCTTCGTGACCACTCCCAGCACGTTGGCCGACCAGATCTTTGGGTGGCTGCCGTCAACGACTTCGCCACCGACGCCGAATCCGACCGTCGCCACATTGAAGCAGGTTACGGCAACGCAATGGACAAACTTTTTCATGTACACGGGGAACGCGACCTGGCTGCCGCAATTCACACAGCCGGTCGCTCCCGGCGCTTCGCCCGGTCAAGTTACGCAGAAGGCCGGCTACACTGCGACGCGCATACGCGCATTCATACGGGCCGTGCATCAGTTCTTCACCGTTTCGTCCGTCGCCACGGCGGCTCAACTTCCGGCTCCCGGTGCGCCGCCCGCCTTCGATTTGCCGTCCTATGACCCGATCAGTCTGGCGGTCAGTTACCTCTCCAGCGGTTTCCAATTCGGCAATGGCTCGATCGCGAGCTCGGACCTGGCAAACGCGGTGCAAAACGTATTCCCCGACGACCTGGAGGCGCAAGCTTGGCTTTCCCAGGCGATGACGGCCATCAATGAACTCTATGAAATTGCGCGCGTCGCGACCCCTCCGACAATCCCCAGCCCATACTCACTCCCCAGCCCATATTCACTGACGAAAAATGTGGGTGACACGTTCAGCTTTTCCTTGGCCGAAGCGCTTTATGCGCGCGGCTTCCGCAGCGCGAGCGATATCACCAAACTTTCCGCAGCAGATTTTCAGCAGGCCTTAACGGGTACCGTGGCCTACGATTTCGCGAACGCAGGCGTCACCTCCCTCTACGCGGAAGCGCAGAAGATCGCCCCGAACCCCTCCTCTACGGGCCAGTCCGGCGGATCGTTTCAGCCGATCAATCCGGATGGTTCGCTAGTCAATTGCGTCCCGCCGCCCTGCCTCTCACCCACCGGGCCGATCGCCTATTTGCAAGACATGCTGAAGCTTTCCCAGGAGTCGACCTGCGACAATCCCTTCGCGGCGCCGGCGGCTGGGCAGACGACGGTCGGCGACGCTGTAACGGCCCGGCGCGGGCCCCTCAGCACCCTGTTGGCGAGCGGCGCGAATCTGGAGACGCCGCTGCCTTTGATTGACATTGTCAATGAGTGCCTGGAGTATTTGGGCGCCACCCAGCCCCCCGCTTCCGGCCCTAGCGGGCCCACTCCCAGCGGAACGGTCTACGACACCTCAGCCGATCAAATGGCGGGGCTCGAACTTTGCCGCGAACAGGATTGTTCTCGCGAAGAAGATCGCGATTGTCACGACCCAGTCGCGATTTTCGCGGCGCTGCCCGAATTCTCAACTCCAGCCACACCGGTCAAGGGAACAAACGATTCGGTCGAGCCGCAGGTCTACAAGGCGCTGAAAGCCGATTTTTCCTCGTGCGATCTGCCTTATTCCCAGGGCCTGGATGTGTCGCGCACCTACTTGCGACAATTCGGAACCTGCCGCTTTGAAGAATTACGAGCCTTTCGCAAGTGCATTAGCGAGTTTGCGCTTAGTCCCGCGAACCCGCCAACGGGATTCCAATCCTATCTTTGGCGTTACCCGGTGCGAATCGAAACCGCCATCGAATACCTGGGCATTACTCCGGAAGAGTACACATTGCTACTCCAGGGAACGGCGTTCTTGCCTTGCGCAACCACCCAGCGGGGAGATCGCACCTCTGGAAAAGTGCCGGTCGCAGAACTCTACGGGTTTCCCCCAGCTGACACAGACAATTCATGGATCAACGAGGTCATCGTCCTTTCGAAATTTCTCAGCTGTACTTGCCTGACGTACTGCGAATTTCTGGAATTGTGGAAGTCTGGATTCGTGCAATCTACAAATGGGAGAGACAAGGAGAACGAAAACACCGCTTACCCCGAATGTGAACCTTGTTGCCTGGAGAGTTATCAACTTCAAATTCCAGAAGGCGACGCGCGCCAGCAGACGCTTCTAGCATT
>Ga0187879_10003844_pt1 | contig 10073 bp, 8 predicted proteins | sample June2016WEW_19_1_FD_132423 | JGI IMG/M metagenome (GOLD analysis project Ga0187879, IMG submission 132423) | Peatland microbial communities from SPRUCE experiment site at the Marcell Experimental Forest, Minnesota, USA - June2016WEW_19_10 | ecosystem: Environmental > Terrestrial > Soil >... | reverse complement strand
GGGTGGAGTCGTCGTTGTCACGCTCCCGCGGATCATAGCGATGGAGGGCTTGTGGGCTCTAGGTGTCAGTAGGCGAACATCCTCCGGAACCTGAAAATGCAGTTCGCAGCCAGGGTCAACGTCCTCCTCCCCGCACCAGCGCCGACGCGTCCATCTGCGGTCGAGCTCACTCGAGGGGATGACGGGACAGGGCTGGTGGCTCCCGCCCGGCGAACAGCCAACCGCCGCTGGCGGCGACGGCGGGCAAAGCAACGAGGACGAGAAACAGGTCGAGCACCGGCACCTGGCTCATCCGTTCGTTGATTTGACTTCCGAAGAAAGCGGCTGCGTCGAGATAGGCGGCGGCCGTGCCGAGCACGGCGCCCAGCATGGCGAGGGCGCAGGCCGTGGCTCCCGTGAGTGTGCGGCGCGTCCGTCTGTTCGCCCCGACCGCTGTGAGGATGCGCACGTCGCCTGCAGTTTCGCTCCGGATCAGACCCACGGTCATCGCCAACACACCGAAAGCCAGCAGGATGCCGGCTGCGGTCGCATAGTTGCGAAGCTCGGCGAGAGACGGATCGTCGTTCTTCGTTTCAATCGTCATGCCGACCGTGACCGCGGCCTGTCGGACTGTGTCGATCTGCAAGGAAGTGAGCGACCGAGGGGTCTGGATCAACCACGCTCCGAGGCTCACCTGCAGCTTGAGCTTGTGCACGGCGAAAGTCGTGACGAGGAGGTTGAGGTCTGAGGTGTCGGTCGGGAGGTTGAAGGTCTGGACCTTCGGACTCATGACCGTGTGGATGGTCGGATTGGCGGCCTGCAGGTCGCCGTAGATCAACTGCAAACCTGAGACCCTCAACGCCAGGGCGCGACGTGAGGACGAGGGTGGTGGCGTCGATGATGCTCGGGCTGATTCCGTAGTGGCGCAGCAGTGCCGGGCTTGCGACGTACATCGTGCCGGAATTGCTCGCTCCCCCAGGGCCTGACCGGACCAACGCAACGTCCGCCGTCTCAGCAAGCTCGGCGTTGGACAGTCCTTGGGCGATGAGGACAAGGACCTCCCGTTCCCCATCGGTCAGGTAGCCGAGATCCGTCCGCCGCTTCAGCGGTGATTGCGGCTGGCTGGCGAAGTGGGCGATCAGTCGACGCGTAACGCTCGGAGCGAGCAGCGCCTCGCCTGCGGCGACTACTCGGATGGCAGTCAGGAGCTCTTCAAGCGGACGGCTCTTCAGCACGAAGCCGCTCGCTCCCGCGCGCATCGCCTCGAAGACGTACTCGTCGAGGTCGAAGGTCGTGAGGATGAGGACTCGCGGCGTTCCGTCCTCGCCCGAGGCGGTGATTCGGCGAGTTGCCTCGATCCCGTCCATCGTGGGCATCCGGACGTCCATGACGATCACGTCCGGCGAGGCGCTCGTCGCCAGCGGGGCGGCCTCGGCTCCCTCGGCGGCCTCTCCGACGACCTCCATGTCGTCCTCCGCATCGATGAGTGAACCGAACGCCGTGCGGAGCAGCTCCTGGTCGTCCACGACGAGGACTCGGATCGTCACGGCCCGTCCTGCAAGGGGGTGGTGGCGCTCACCCGAAACCCGTGCCCGGGCACCGCCGCGGCGATGAGAGAGCCGCCGAAGGCCGCAACCCGCTCATGCATGTCTGCGATCCCATGCTGGGACCCTGGCGGTGCCGTCGGTTCGGACATCTGGCGGGGCGCCCTGTCCGTTCTGGCGTCAAACCAGGCCGCCACGGGCGCGCTCGCTACGGTCGAAGTGTGCCAGAACGCCATGAAGATCAAGCTCCGTCGCCAACAGTGGACACAGGTGGCTTTCCGCGCCGCCCAAAAGTGGACGCCCCAGCCCGAGCTGGGCTTGGTCACGCCACCGGGCGGTCCTCAGCGTTGCGGGCGAGGTCCGGATCGATTCTGGCGCGGGCAGTCTCGGTATGGCTTGTACCAGCGCTCGACCGGGTTTCGTGCACTCACTTCACACACGCCGCAATATGCGGGTTGATGTAACGATATAAGTATTCAGTAGGTCCTATCATCCCAAGAAGCCGATACCTTGTGACGCCGGCGGACACGAGGTTCGCCTGACCCATCGGAGACGAGGAGACGACCGCACACACGGGAGTCCCGCTGAACAATAAGTACTCGTACCATGTATAGGTATCGAGGGTCGGAGCAGCGCCGGGGTCCCATGCCCCAGGCTGGTGGTAGCCAAACCACTCAAAGCCAGCATCGACGTAGCGGGCAGGTATGCCCGTGTCTGTCAGGGCTGACCCCGCCTGCCACCGAGCTGCATCGTAGGCGTCGATGTTGAAGACTTCCATTATCGAGACGAGCGCGAGTAGCGATATCAATGATAGGGTCGTGACACCGGCTCTGCTCACACGTCGACCGAGGGCAGGAGGTTTCACTCTCATAACCAACAGAACGGCAAGAGGTCCGACGAGTGGCCAGGTGTAACGGTCCCAGGCATCAGCCCCAGCAGTGAGTACGACGAGACCTCCCCCGCTCAAAACGAGAAAGACACCGAGAACCCCTTGAGGGCTGGCGAACCAGGCCAGTGCCCGGTTTGGCGACCACCGCTTCCCTACCGATATCGCTCGCGCCAAAGCGATTGCCAACACGCTGATTACGCCGATAGCTGCAGCCGCTTCGATGGCTGACCAAGCAAGCCCAGGGAAAAGGGTTGGTCTGTTACCGGCGAGCACGATCGAGTCGAGGGCACCCGACTGTGTTAAAAGGTCCCCTGCGAGCAGCCCTCCTGGGATCCGCCCTGCGACCATGAGTACGAGAACGAAGGTTGCCGGACAAACAGCAAGCAGACGCGCGAGTCGCTCTCCGGACTGCATGAGAACGAAAATCGCAGCCGGTAGCACCGCAAGACCGAGATCGACGCCTAGCTTGCCACCCACCGCCAGTCCCGAGTGTAAAGAAGAGATGGACAACTGATCTATCGGCGCGTTGGGGAAGCCCGAGACCCACCGACTTACTCCTTCACATGCGGCCGCCACGAGGGCTCCAAGAGCCAGAAGGCGCCCCCAGTCCTTTGGTGCCTGGACGACGGCGGCGATGATGATGGCAAGCGGAGCAGCGACGCAGAACTGACGAATAGAGAAGCCGAACACACCGATCGCCATGGCAACGCTTAACCACAGCCAACGAGATCGCCCTGAGCGATCAAGAGCGACAACCCCGACCGCCAGACAGGTCATCGATGCTGCCAATCCCGGGCCGTCAGTCATGAAGGTCGGCACAGCAACGGCAAAAACGGGAGCGATCGCGACGAGGCCAGCGGCCAGCAACGCTCGGCTGGTGGGGGCGAAGCGTCGAGCAAGGCAATATGTCGCGGCGAGAGCGACGCCTGCCGCTATCGCGCCATACACTCCGTAAGTCCAGTTGGCGCCGCCAGTGAGTTCGAGCAGCGGCTGGACCGAAATGGCTTGGCCAACGAGCGTCATCACCGCGAAACCGTTGAAGACGACGTGGTGAGTACGGAAGAGCTCCGTGGCGACTCGCCGGTATGACCAGTCATCATTTTCTGGAATCCCTAGGGTCCCGAAACACAGAGATATAACTAGTGGCCCGGCAGCGCCAAGAGCGACAAGCAAAACTAGCGCGAGAGAGTCGCGCCGCTTCCATGCTGGCAGACGCCGCTCCTCGCTAGAGGCAGTGACAGCAGTTCTGGCTGACCGCAAATGCGACCGGGTGGAAGCAACGTTGCCGTCATTCGCGCGAGTGAGCGCGCGGCTGCCCTTAGTCGGCAATTTCCCGTAACGGGTTCGCGGCAGCGAACCCTCCGAAGGTGGACAGCGTTTCGGGTCGGCTCAGTTCCACCGGTGCATCGTCCTAGTCGCTCCCCGTCGCCGATGGCAACGATACTCCCGGCCGCTCGACGGTGTCCGCTTCACCACTGCGGATCGAGTTGAGGCCGTGCTGCTAGCGCTCTTTCGCAGCGCCGTCGGGCATCCGTCAGGCATGCGTTCGACGCTACTTCGCTCGTTCGTAATCGCCACGATGCGTCGTCGTCGCGAGGAAGATTGCGCGCGTGAGCCATGGCTATGCGAGCGGCGGGGAGGGCGGTTCCCGGCGGCATCGACCCCCGCCAGCGTCCTATTCGAAGGCGGCCGCCACGTGCTCAGGAGCCGCAAGAGCGAAAGTGCGACGGAGCCGCCTTGCAGATGCCGTCGAGCGGGAGGGGTTCGTGCCTCCGCCTCGAGGAGGCTCAGATCGTTCCCTCGTCGATCGCCCGCGACACCCAGGGTATGACCTCATCGAGCATCTCCTCGAGGCTGGTTGTCGCAGTGAACCCGAGGAGGCGCTGGGCCTTGTCCGTCGCAGGCACGCGCCGAGCCACGTCGTGCTCGTAGGGAGGATCGCTAACGTAGCGCAGCGGTTCCGAAGCGCCGCGGATTTTGTGCCAGATCGCCTCCGCCAGCTCAAGGACCGTGGTCGAGACCGTCGTTGAGAGGTTGAAGTCCTCGTTCAACGCCCTCGGGTGCTCCATGGCGGTGACGATCCCAACAGCAAGGTCGCCGCCGTAGGCGTAGTGGCGGATCTGCGTTCCGTCCCCGAGGATATGGAGCGGGTCCTGGTTCTTCAGGACTTTGTGGACGAGGTCGGGGACCACATGGCTCATGGCGAGCTTCACGTTGCCCGAGAGGACCGCCACGTCACCGAGGGCGCGGCGTTCGCCGATACCGACGCAATTGAAGGGCCGCACAATCGTGTATGGGAGCCCGTACTGCTCGTGGGCAGCCCTCGCGAAGTACTCGACGGCGAGCTTCTGAAACCCGTAGGAGGAGCGCGGCGGTGGGATGCGACGTTCCTGGCCCTCGTAGGACGGCCAGGAGTCGGTGCACTCGAACACCATCGAGGAGGAGAGGTAAGTGACCTTTTCGAGACGTCCTTCCTGCCGCGCCGCGAGGGCAGCGTCGCAGGAGGACGCGATTATGCGCTCGTTCGTCGCCAACAGGTCGTAGGGGTACGTGTGGAAGTATGAAATCCCGCCGATCATCGCGGCGCCGGCAATGAAGTGGTCACAGTCGAGAAGGAGCTTCGTCATCAGCTCGACGTCGCGAACGTCTCCCTCGACGAACTCGTAGCGGTCGTGCATGTCGTAGCTCTTCGTCGTCCGCCCGTATTTGGACAGGTTGTCGATCCCCACCACCTCGTGGCCGCGCCGAAGCAACTCCTCCACGACGTAGCCACCGATGAAGCCTGCCGAACCGCTGACCAGGACCTTGCTCATGCGTTCCCTCTCTCGGCTCGGAGTTTGCTGACGGAGGCGACTCCGCTACTGGGCACCGGCTCGTTCGCCGAGCTGGAAGGAAGGCCCACTTACGCCGGCAAACTCGAGCGGTCGGCCAAAGGCGAAAAAATACCAGTGAAGATAGGCGGGAATCCACTTCCCGAGCCTGAAGCTCGAGGCTCCGTAGCTTCGCTCTAACCAGATCGTGGCGATCTCTGCTACCGGTTGACGGTACCGGCGCGCCTTCGCGACGAGCTCGATGCCGACTTCGAAGCCGATCGTCGACTCGATGCCGACTGCGCGGACGAAGGACCGCGAGTAGGCCTTGAAGGAATTGGTTGCGTCATTCGTGCCCACGCGAGCCAACAGGTGGAGTGAACGTCCAGCGGCACGAGACAAGGTCGACTTGACCAGAGGACCGCCGATCTGTTGTCCACCGCGCATGTAACGCGACGCTGCCGCGACGACCACGCCGCGCTCGACCAGCCGCACGAGCTGGTCGATCTGGCTCGGATCGTCCGAACCGTCAGCCATCGTGACGACAACGACGTCTGCCCGCGAGTGATCGAACCCTGACCGAATCGCGTTCGCAGGTCCCCGGCCGTAGGTGTTGAGAGTCGGCACGACCCGGGGGTCGCGCTCCGCGTACGTCGAGAGGAACGGCTGAGTCGTGTCGTCGGGCGCGTCGTACACGACGATCACCTCGCACGGGAGCTCGACGGACTCAAGGAGACGGTCCAGGAATCTCGTGATCTCCCCGCCCTCGTTGTACGCCGTGACGACGATCGAGACGCGGACCTTCACAGTCTCGTCGAGCGGCCTGCGCAGCCCCAGATGTCGATCATCGGAACGTTGACTTTCAAGTCCCGGTACACCTCGTGAGGACTGGCAATGACGAGTAGGTCCGACGCTTCTAGGACCTCGTCCAGCGACCGAAGGTCTGGATCCGAGGTCACGTGCGGGTCATGGCAAAGCACGCTCCCAGCCTTGAAGCGCAAGATCCGCCTCAGCTTGTAGGCGAGGCTCGAACGGATATCGTCGGACCCCGCCTTGAAAGCCATGCCGAGAATACCAACGGTCATCTTCTGCAGAGGGTAGCTGGATTCAAGCTTCGAGACGAGGTAGTGAGGTAGCCCCTCGTTCACCATCATCGCGGCGTGGCCGAGCACGAAGTTGTTGTTATTGAACGCCGCGAGTTGCATCGTGTCCTTGAGCAGGCAGGGACCAGCCGCGAAGCCAGCGCTCGGCATATCGGCGGCTCGCGGATAGTCATGCGTCACTGCGCCCCGGATGCGCTCGTAATCGAGACCGAAGTCGTTAGCCATCATGAAGAGCTGATTCGCCATCGCGAATTTGACGTACCGCCATGAGTTCGTAAACAGCTTGGCGAGTTCGGCCTCTTCGGGCTCAAGATGCACGACGGTCGACGTGAGTTTCGCGAAGAGTTTGTCGGCACGGTCGATCACTGACGGGGAACGTCCCGAGACGATCTGAGGGAGCGAGAGGAGCTCGGCCATCGCCTTGCCCTCGGCGATCCGTTCCGGGCAGAAGGTCACGTCGATCTCCTTCCCGAGCGATCGGAGAACCCTCTCGACGAGCGCCGTTGTGCCTGGGTAGACGGTTGAGCGGAGAACGAGCAGCTGCCCGTCCACGAGGTGTCGCCCGAGGTCCGAAACGACCCGCGATATCAGCTCAAGGTCTGGGTTGAGGTTCTCGTCGACGGGTGTCCCGACCACGATCACAACGTGTTCCGCAGTCGACAGCACGCTCGGATCAGAGCTCGCCACGAGGGCGCGCCCGACGACCCTGCTGAGAACCTCTACTGTGCCGGGCTCCTCGAAGGGCATTCGGCCCTCGTTGACTGCATCGACCGCGGCGGCATCAATGTCGTAGAGAGCCACGTCAAGGCCACAATCGGCGAAAGCGAGACCAAGGGGCAGACCGACGTGCCCGCAGCCCCCGACGACGACCACGGATCGTTCGAAGGCCACCTCGACACAATAAGGGCTATCCCAGAGCATTGTCAGGCTCTAGATGCAACCGAGCATCGATTTCAACGCCGCGACCCGACAAACGAATCGCCGAGCTTCGGGCGTCAGACCTGTGAGCGGATGCTCGCCGGTGAGGCGGTCAAGGACCTCCTCGCCGAGCTCGGCATCGCAGATTGCACTCTCTACAAGTGGCGGCGCCAAGCGCTCATCGACGCCGGCCGGCGCCCGGGGGCCAAGAGCTTCGAGGCTGATCCGCTCCTGCAGGCCCGTCGGCGCATCAAAGAGCTCGAGGCCGAGCTGAAGGCGGTGAAGGCGGCCAGCGCCCTCTTCGAGGAGGGCGCCGCCGACCCAAAAGGAAGTACCAGGTTGTCCGAGGGCTGAACGACCTGGGCTACTCCGAGCGTTCGCCTGTCAGGTCGTCGGCCTTGACCGCTCGACCTACTACGACATCAAGTTCCGCAAGCCCAACGACGGCGAAATACGTCGCCTGCTGCGCCGAACGAATTTGAGGACTTACCACTCGCCCAATCCCAGACCACGTTGTCCCAAAAGTGGTCCACTGAATGGGGTCAAGGCCTAATCGTGGGGACGGAGGTGTCGTGGGGACGGAGGGACTCGAACCCTCACTGGAGGCGTTTTAAGCGCCCTGCCTCTGCCGTTGGGCTACGTCCCCTTCGCCGGTGCCCGGACATGATCGAGACTTCGCGTCTCCAGCTCGCCGTAGGGCCCGAGCCGCCCGTCCAACCATGCCCGCTCCGCCTCCATCGGTGCCGACAACGGCTCGACCACGCGTCCCAGGCGCATCGTCCCCCGCTCCCTGGCGGTGTAGGCAGGCCAATCCCGCACCGTGGATGCGCCCGCGGACGGGTCACCCGTGCGGGCGAAAGCAACCCAGGCCCCCCGCATCGACTCCGACAGCGCCTCCACGTCGGGCCCGCTGCCGGTGAAGAGCGCAACGAAGGGGTTGTCCGCCGTGCCGAACACGAACGGGAGCTCGAGAGCATGGCAGGAGCCGAGTGCGCCGCCGCCAAAGGGAGTCTCCCAATCGAACAGGTAGGCGTACGCCCTGCCGTGGTGTGACGTCTGTGCCGTCAAAAGACGCATGGCCGGGATGCGGAAGACCCAGTCGGTGCCGAGCGCGGTGTAGAGAGAGGGCGGATCGACCGGTTCGCCTCGGGCGACGCGAGCCTTCCGATGCCGGTCGATGAACTCCTCGGCGGGGATCGTGTCGGTAAGGCCCGCCGCCCGGATAGTCGACCGGACGAGTCTCAGGAGCCGCGCTTCGTCTATCTCGTGAACGGAACTGGCGCTGAAGGTGAACAAGGCCCACTCGTCACGGTTCGTGCCAACGAGTAGGTCGGCGCCGTCCGCCGAGCCGTCCGCGATTGCTGCGGCAGGGTGCCGCAGCAAGACGCCACCGTCCACGACGGGCTGGAAGGGCAATCCGCTTGCCTGCTGGGCGGCTCCTACCGCCTGCTGGGCGGCGAGGAGTTCCTCGACGGGCTGAGCCAGCAAGCCCTCGCGGGAGAGCTCGTCGATCCCGAGCTCACTGGCAAGCGCCTCGGCCACCCGTATCGCCTCGGGCGCTCCGACGGCGGCGGCGGCACCGCTTTGCATGATCGCCCGCCGGAACAAGGACCGCGCCACGGGAGCCGCCAGCAAGGCGGCCACACACATGGCCCCGGCCGACTCCCCGAAGATCGTGACATTCCCCGGATCCCCGCCGAAGCGGGCGGCGTGCTCCCGAACAAACCCGAGGGCTGCGATCTGGTCCCGCAGTCCCCAGTTGCCGAAGCCGCCACCGTCATCGGGGGCAGCAAAGACAGGATGCGCCAGCCACCCGAGCACGCCGAGGCGGTAGTTCAGGGTGACGACGACGGCCCCGTGACGGGCAAGGGCAGCTCCGTGGTACACCGCCACCGAGGAGGAGCCTGACACGAAGCCTCCGCCGTGCAGAAACACCATCACCGGGCGCCTGCGGCCGTCGAGACCTGGTGACCAGATGTTCAGCGTGAGACAGTCCTCGGACTGCTCGGTCGGATCCCCCGGAATCGACTCAAGACCGGCTGCAGGAGGCTGCGGGCACATCGGACCGAATGAGTTCGCCTCGCGGACGTCGCTCCAGTCCTCTGGCGGCTGCGGCGGCCGGAAGCGGCGGTGCCCTACTGGTGCGGCCGCGTACGGAACGCCGCGGAAGACGGCGAGCCCGTCCTCGTCCGTGCCACGGATACGTCCGTGACGGGTCTCAACGACCAGTCCTGGCATCTCACCTCGCCGTCGGTCACATCGCAACTCGCCCGGAACCGTAGTCCGCTGCCCTGTCGATGCTGTTACAAGGGTGGCGGAAGTTGACATTTGTTGCTTATGTGGCCAAAGTTGACTATCTATGAGGAGGGTGCGCCACTCGGCTGGGCGGTTCGCGGCCATCGCCGTGGCCGCGACCATGGCCGCGAGCGCTTTTGCCGTGGTCGGGACACCTGGCGCCGCCTCGGCGTCCGGGCCGACTCCCGGGCAGATCGACCGCCTGCAGCAGCAGGCAAACGCCCTCGCTGCTCAATTGACCACCGACCAGAACAAGATCCAGGCGGCAGCGGAGGCCTACGACGAGGCCCTCATCACCCTCGGGCAGGATCGGGCGAGGCTTCGGCGTACGCGAGCCGCACTGGCGGTGCTGCGGCGGAACCTCGCTCACGCCATGACAAACCTCCGCAACGCCGCCATCGACGCCTATGTCTCCGACAACGGCGCTGACGCCGCCCTCGCCGTCATCGACGGCAGCGTGTCCGATGCCGGCAGCATCGCGGCCTACGCCGGCAGTGTGACTGATCAGCTGCAGAACGCCGAGCACGCCATCGCC
>Ga0187879_10003843_pt1 | contig 10074 bp, 8 predicted proteins | sample June2016WEW_19_1_FD_132423 | JGI IMG/M metagenome (GOLD analysis project Ga0187879, IMG submission 132423) | Peatland microbial communities from SPRUCE experiment site at the Marcell Experimental Forest, Minnesota, USA - June2016WEW_19_10 | ecosystem: Environmental > Terrestrial > Soil >... | reverse complement strand
GCTGCGTCCGAAGCGCCGCTGAAGAAAGCCATCTGCATTCCCAGGCAAAAAAATCCGACCGCGCCGACGGCGAGCGCTTCCTCGATTCCATGGCGATACAAACGGCCCTGGGAAACGGCAAGCTCAGCGGCAACATAGCTGATAACGGCGAAGAGGAGCAGGAGAACGCCGTCGATTCGGATCGATGTAGGCCGAAGAAAGACGTCTGTGAAGAGCAGTGCTCCGGCACATACGCTGATCAAGGTGAACAGAAGCAGGACCAGCCGCAGGAAGATGTTGGTGGTGCGCAGTTCGGAAACCGTTTCCTGTTCCAGACGCTGGTGCTGCTCCTTGGTTAGGATGCCCTCGCTGGCCCAGTCCGCGATCAGTTTGCGGGCGCGCAGCGTCTCTTCGCTGGATGCGGAGTACAGTCTCACGCCTGCCTCCCGAAGCGGCGCGCGATCAAGACCAGCCCCACAACCATGGCAACACCGGTAAAGACGAAATAGGCCAGGATAGAAGTGAAGTTACGGATATTGCGGACAAGTATCGAGCTGACACCCACATATCCGTAGACGGCGGAATACGCAACGAAGGCAAACTGCCGGCGCTTCAGGCCCCAGGCGAGAGACACACCACAGGCGACAAGCAGAGCGAGAAACCATAGGCCGTATTCTTCACGCTCGAAGACACCCGAGAGCAACGCCCAAAAGCCAACGTTGGCCGCAATATTGAGATACGTGCCGAAGAAATGCGGTTTCACACCGCGATGCTTCAAGAGCGCCCCGCCGCCGCCGATCAGCAGGCAGTAGATCAGCGCATATTGCCGATAAGCCTCGTCCTGATCCGATCGCCAGTGCGAGATGGTGAGCCCGAACCATCCGGCGAGCGAAGACAAAGCCAGCGACAGCACGAAGCGATTGTCAAAACGATAAGCGAGGAAGAAAAAGAAGACGGCGGTCGCCAGAAGGTAGAGGTCCCATTGTCCGGAGAGTAGGTGGAGTTGGTTCTCCAGGTAAGCGAGTTCTATGCACCAGACGAGGCTGCCCAGGTAAAGCACGTAGTCGAAAGCCGCATTGGGTGCAGACGTTTGCGCCAGTGCCCAAGCGGGCGCGCGCGAAAAGCAGTACCAAAAACAGGCGGCGAAAATGGCGGAGAGAATGGCGAGGACGAGAACGTCACCGAGTTGTTCCGAATAGGTGGTGACAGTCCAGCCAAGTCCGGCAACGAATGCCAGTACACCAGCGTAGAAGAGAATGTTCAGCTCAAGGAAAAGCGAAAAAGGTTCTCTACGGGAGAGGCTCGCCAGGTGCCCGTGCTGCTCCGGCGATATCGCGCCTTGCTCCTTCCAGTGCTCTAAGCGGGCGAAGATAGTCATGAAGTCTTCGTTCTGCTGGGACAATCGGTACCGCGGAGTGGGTATATCGAATCAGATGCCGGAACCTTCTTCCGCCCCTTTCGCAGCTACACCGTCTCGGCCAGCGACATCACCAGTTCGCGCTCGCGGGGGCCGTCCAGCTCGATCAGCACGACGCGCTGCCACGTCCCCAGCAGGAGCAGCCCAGCTTCCACGGCCAGGTTCACCGATGTGCCGATCATCGCCGAGAGGATGTGATCGGGCACGTGCTCCGGGTTGTGCTCGTGGCGATAGTCGAGCTTGGGGACCATGATCTCAAAGGCGTCGAGCATATCGAGATCGGTGCCGGGATCGAGGTCGGCGGTGGTGAGCGCCCCGGTGGTGTGCAGAAGGTTCAGGTGGCAGATGCCGGTCTTGTCCGCATAGTGCTTCCACAGGATGGCTTCCAGCCGCTGTGTGATGTCGATGACCTCGCGCTTCTTGTGCGTCTTAATCGCAAGACGATGCATGCCTCACCTATTCTTCCGCCCCAGCAAGTCCAGACCCAGGACTCGCCGGGGACCCCGGCTTCGGTGTGAACAGTTCCAGACGGATACGCCAGGAGACCGACTGTCCGGGCTGGAGCAGCACCATGCCGGTGTTCGCCGCTCCCCAAACCTTGCTGTAAGGATCAGGTAAATTGAACTGCGGCTCAATAGCAACAAAATTCTTCAGTGTCGGAGCGTATACCTGGATAGACTTGATCTGCGGCGAAAGCGTAATCAGCCGCAAGCCATATTTCGCCGCCGGGTCAATGATCTCGGAAACTGTCTGGCCTTGGCTGTTGTATTCCAGAGCGGAGAAGTTGTCATCCAGGTATTGCGTTCCCAGCGCTGCTCCGCCGGGCGCAGAGAAGTCGTAAGCAGTGCCCTGCACCGAGACGCGCTGCCCGGTGGGAAACGTATCGTTGTAGTTGCTCATGACCGCGCGCGTCTCGCTGGGCAAGTGCAATCGCACGTCGGCGCGATCGCCGCCAGGCAGCAGAAAATACGGATGCCAGCCAATGCCCATAGGCAGCAATCTGGGGCCGACATTCTTCGCCGTGACGGTCATCTCGAAAGCATCGTGGCTCAGGGTTGTTTGCACCTCGACATCGGTGTCAGAAAGCCAGTGACCGTCGAAGTTGCCGGCATGAAAAATGGCGTTGACGGCCGAATCCTGCACTCCATTGCGCGTGATCACATCTTGAAAGCGCGATCGCCGCATCAGGCCGTGAATGGAATGCTTCTCCGCTCCGGGATTGTTGCCGCTCCAGTTTGCCGGCAAAGTGACAGACTTCCCTGCGACGGTCGCTGTGATGGTCTTGGCGTCTGGCAAGAGGTTGCCACGAATGCGATTCGCAAAAGGAAGCAGGATCGCGCCACCGATCTTGAAGATCTCGTTGCCGAATTCGTCGTCGCCCTTGTCGAGCAACTGTTCGGCATCCGCAAGCGAGGGAGAGTTCAGCAGGTCGATCTCGCCCTTGCCGGGAAGATAGGCCCTAATCTGCAGGACGGCCATGCCGCGGCCGGGGAGCACGGTAGCTTCGAGGAACTGTGGCTTGCTGTGATCGACGACTGGCGGCCGCTGAAGCGTGACCACCGGCTCTCCGCCAATCGAAATCGCAGGCGAGGGGTCTTTCGCGGTTTTGCTCTGAGCTGCTGCCGTCAAGCCGATCAGGATGGCAACCTTGAACCATTTGCCATACCATTTGCCAGGATTCATGTCGGCATCCTATTTATCAAACGGCGACAACTCAAGCGCGACCCGCCCCAAATACCTGGAGTTGTATTGGCGGGACGATCATCTGGACTCAAGCCGCCAAATCAAGCGTTGCGCAGCTGTCGAAGAGAAATGATAGCAATAACTCCCGAATCTGCCCGCCCAGTCTGGAAGGGAACGTCGGCCAGACGGAAGCGACCATGGAACGTGCTGCGCAGCATTTGACGGATGCGCAAGCGTCTGGCAACTGTCGTGGTCCGATGATCTTTCAGGACAACACCTTTGGCTGGGGTCTGTTGAACCTGCTGCAGGCAGTGCAATCGCAGTAGGCTGGACGATACAAGGTCGTGTGCGTGCGCTTTCAGCACTGTTGTGAAAGCGACGTTCTCGCCACGCGCCCTATAAAGAGGTAAGGACTTCGTTGAGCGAAAGTTTCCTGGAGGCCGCCTGTTTCCGTCGTTCCGCGAGCGCCGACTGGATGAAAGTCACTTCGCGGCCCAACATCTCCGTGGCCTCGCGGCACAACTCTGGCCGCTCGCGCATTAACCGCACAAAACCGTCCTGGGCCACGTGCACGGCCTCCGATTCGGTCGCGGCTACGGCTGTCAGGCTATAGGTATGTCCGGTAAATGTTGAAGGCAAGCCGAGCAACGAGCCGGCGGAAAATAGCCGGTCGAGTTTGGGCAAGCCCTTCACACTCATGCAAACCTTGCCGCTCAGCAGCAGAAACACTCCGGTGTTGCTGTCGTCCTCTCGAAACAAGGCCTGGTTGGAAAAAAAATGCTCTTTGCGTCCCAGCCGTTGCAGCTCGCTCTTCAACTCGGAAGAGGCCTTGAGAATATTGCTTTGCGCACCCACATGTGTCATGGAACTGTTATGCCAAAACAGCATCCATCTTTGCTGTGACCGCTATCACACGGAGGTGTGAGACAAAACCGGGCAACGGTAGAGCACCGCTTCAGCCGTGCACTTACAGTGCGGAAGAGGAATCGGCTTTCGTCTCCTGAGGTGAAGAAATCGAATAGGCAGGCGGGGAGTGCTGGCACTTCCCACCTGCCCTGAATCAACACAACCGGAACGTCGTATTGCGATTGACGCTCTGACGCCCCATTAGAAGCCTACCGCTTCGACTTGCCGCCTTTTTTCGTCTTGGGCTTGGCCTTCGACTTGGTCTTGGCTTTTGTCTTCGGCTTCGGCTTCGCCTTCGATTTTGCCTTGGTTTTGGGAGCGGGCTTCGCCTTAGACGCGAGCTTGGCTTTGGCCTTCGGCTTTGCTTTCGCCTTCGGCTTTGCCTTTGTTTTTCCCGCAGCTTTAGCTTTACCTCCGGGTTTCGCTGATCCGAAGCCCGAGCCTACATGAATGGTATGTACCGCAGCTGCTGGCCCGACCGTCGAGCAGGGCGTTCCTGGATCGGAGGTGTTATACGGAATCTCGGCATCCGCGGTATCGGCAGTGTATGGCCCATACGTTAAGCCGCCTGTCCATTCGAAGGTTTCGTCCTCCAGGTCGGGAAAACTGCCCGCCGGGTCCGCGGTTCCAAAGCAAACGGTGCAATCGGATGAAACATCAAAAGTGATTGTGCCAGGGGAGACTGTCTTCCCCACAGCAGGCGGAATGTCAATGATGGTGTTGGTTGGCATATACAAATCTCCTCGTCTTGCGCATCAGTGGCGCGATTTATCTACTACTGCTGGTGAACTTGGGATCGGATATGAGTGCCGTCAATTCTGGATCGCCTCTCAACTGATCGAGCGCGAAGCCTTTCTGTACTGCCTTTTGCATCTCAGATATCGCCTGACTGCGTTTGCCTAAGAGTTCATCCGCCTTGCCGACGTCAGCCAGAACGCTGGGGTCGTCCGGAGCCAGAGCCAGGGCTGTCTGAATCCGCGATTCGGCCTCCGAAGTTAGACCATAGCGCGCGTTCAGCACGGCCAGCTCGGCTTGCGCCTCGGCATCCTGAGGTTTCATCTTGACCTCTTGTTCAAGCAGAGTCAACATTCGCCGGCGTGCGGCTTCCGCCTTGTCTTTGTTGTTCAACCACTGGTACGCAAGTACAAGATTATTCCACACCGTGTAGTCGTGGTCATTGAACTTGAGGGCATTCTCGGTCGACGAAACTGATTCACCGTAACGCTGCTCTGTAAGGTAAAGAGCGCCAAGATTAGCATAAGCTTGGTAACTAGGGCTAAGCTCAACCGATTTCTTGAGTGCGCGCTCAGCATCACCTTGCAGTTTGGGATCACCCGAATCGAGATACGTGGCCCCCAGATTTAAGTACACCTGGGCATTGTCTGGGGTGAGCTGAAGGGCGTGCTGATACTGCTGTATGGCCTGCTGAAACTTTCCCTGGCGATCATAAAAATTACCTAACTCATCGTAGGCGTCCCATGAATCCGGACGTAAGGCCGCGGCTTTCTGCAGAGCAGCTTCCGCATCTGCGGTACGTCCGGAGTGCTCATAGGCATTGGCAAGACCGCTGAGCGCGGCGGCGTCGTGGGGATCGATGTCCAGGGCCTGCTGAAACTCCTGCAGTGCGAGATCGTGATGACCCAACAAATCGTGGATGCGCCCCAGCGTAACGTGCACCGCGGGAATGCGGTTGTCGAGCTCAGCCGCTTTCTTGCAGTTTGCCTGCGCTTCAGCCAGCCAGTTGGGATTGTGGTCGAGCCGGTTCTTCAGCCGGTACGCTTCTCCCAGTTGCGCATATCCCAAGGCGAAGCGCGGATCGGTCTGCACCGAGTTCTGCAAAGCCTGGATGGCAAGGTCGAGATTGCCGGGCTTGTCATAGCGTTGCATGTAGCCGAGAGCTTTTAAGTAGTCCTCGTAGGCAGCAGGATTGACCGAGCCGCCCGTCCCGCGGATCATGTCGGCGGTGACGGTTATGTTCATCAGCCGGGCGAGCTTGGCAACTGCTTCGTCCTGTAGCGTCGCCAGATCTCCGGCCTGGTCTTCCACATCAACCGAACCGATTTGCCGCAGGTTCTTGGTATCGATCAGGTCCATGTTGAGACGAACATCCGAGCCCTCCCGCGTTATCGTCCCCTTAACAACCAACGTCGCGCCCAGTTCGCGCAACGCAGCGCTGGGATCTGTCACCTTGAGCCGTCGCACTTCGCTGCTCGGAATCACCCACAAGGACTGCTTGCCCAGCTCCAGGTTCGATAACTTCCCGGAAAGCGAGTCCACGACCCCTTCCACCAGTGCCTCGTTTTCTGGATTGTTGCCAATGTTGTCGAAGGGCAGCACTGCGATGTGCTTCTGGCCTCTCGTAAACCAAGCGATTTGCAGACGCTCGCTAACCGGCGGCAGCCAGAGAGCGACGGAAAGCAGCAGGAGAATTGCGGCGGCGATCGCAATCGAGCGACCCCAAACGTGGGCGGGCTTCGTCGGCAACGTCCACGCGGAACGTGATGCCTCGTGGCGCGATTCGCGGAGGGCCTTAAGTTGGTCACTTCGTCGCCGGCCGCTGGACGACGGCGTCATGCCGGCGCGGGCGAGCGCAGTCTTCGCTTCCTCCAAATCCCGTAACAGCTCGGAGCAGGATTGGTACCGCTTGAGTGGATCTTTGGATAGGCAGCGATACACGACGCTTTGGACTTCCAGCGGAACCCCATCGAGCGGCGGCGGCGCCTCGTTGACGATGGCCATAAAGGTCGCCGCCATGTTCTCCCGCTGAAATGGGTTGCCACCAATCAGCGCCTCCATCAGGGTGACGCCGAGCGCCCAGATATCGCTTCGCTGGTCAGCGGTCGAACCCGTGGCCTGTTCGGGCGATATGTAGCTCAAAGTACCTACCGCACCGTGCGTCAGCGTTTGTGTTGCCTCGTTGATGTGGGCCAGCCCGAAGTCAACGATCTTCGCGTCGCCGTGAGCGGTAAGCATCACATTGGAAGGCTTTATATCGCGATGAACAATGTTGCGGGAATGCGCTTCCTCCAGACCCTTCGCAATCTGGATTGCAATCTCGACGACTTCAGCCACCGATAGCGGATGCGATCCCGTGCTTATCCGCTCGGCCAGCGATTGGCCTTCGTAGAAGGCCATAACAATAAAGGTGCGGGCGTCGGAGGTTTCCTCGATTCCGTGAATGACGCCGACATTAGGGTGGTCCAGCGATGAGGCAATTCGTGCCTCCTTCAGGAACCGCTCTTTATCGAGTTCGCTGGCATTCAGTCCGGGAGGAAGGAACTTCAGAGCAACCGTGCGTTCCAGCTTGCGATCGCGGGCCTTGTACACCACGCCCATGCCACCCGCACCGATCCGACCGAGGATCTCGTAGGTGGTTCCGACAAGATCGCCAACCGACAGTGCGCTGTTGGATGGGGCCATTGCATCATCCCGCGTTAGCACTCGGGCGCTGATTTCGGATGATTAACCGAGTGGCGCCAAATTTGGATTTGATGATAAGGCTTGCGACCCTCGCGAGCAAGAAAACCCTGCACCGTCGCCCTTGCCGAGGCCGAGCGCAACCGGCTTCCGCGCAAACCGCCGCCTCTACAGTCCGCGTGGCTCTGTTGACTTCCTCGTCGCAACTAGCAACCGCAGGATTGGCGGATATAAGTGTGGAGTGCCAGCAATCGAGTCCCGCAGAGCGGGACGGCGACAGGGTAGCCCAGCACCCAGCGGGGTCCCCGGTTCGCCGCTTTTGGGCGAACTGGGGAGGCGGAGTGCTGGGTAGGCTCTATCTTCAAGTTTGAGCCCCTTCAGGGGCGGCATAAGTAGGGTGTCAACAGAGTCAGTCCGCGTCAGAACTGGGAGAGAAGTCTTGCGGTGGAACAAACTCCGGCAGAGTCGGTCAAAGCAGCCGCGCAGCCTTCTGCGCTCAAACTAGCCGCAACGCGGCGGCATGATGTTAGGCGGGGGCGTCAGCCCCTGGGAAATCATGCGAGCCGCAGAGCGGCGACACGGGTTCTCAGGCCCCGCCTAAAGTACTTCAGGCGGCCTTTCCTGACGTTTGCCGGCTGCCATTTCCCTCTCGGCTTGTTCTATCGCTTGCCTGGGATCGCGTCCCGTGACGGCCTTGTACCACGCAGGATGATGCGTCCAGGCCCAGGCTTCGCTGACCGTTCCGCGCGTCATCGCCTGAATCGTTCCTGGCTCGCCGAAGGTGCTGAGGTAGATGTGGAAGAAAATCCCGAACAGCATGATCAGCGCAGAAATGTCATGAATAACATACGCGAGCGATACCAGGATGCGCCCGAAGGTCTCCGGAAACCACATCATGACACCGGTGATGACGTAAGCGATGGAGCCGCAGACGATTTCCCAGAACATCAGCTTCTGGCCGCCGTTAAAGAAGCCGGTCTCCGGCGATTCCGTCGAATCGCTGCGAATGACGTACTCCCTGATGTTCTTCATCCAGCGCGAATCGCCCGGCGTCCAGCTCATCACCCCCAGCCAGTTGATCGCCTGCAACGCGAAGAAGAAGACGAAGCCCAAGCCGAACCAGGGATGCAGGAAACGTGTCATCGCTCCGCCGCCAAATAGCGGCGTGAAGAAGCGAAAGATCCAGGGCAGGTAGATACCGAATCCGGACAGTAGAGCCAGAAAGAAGAAGATGCCGACCATCCAATGCAGAAAACGGGTGTACACCGGATGACGCAGTAGCTCGCCCACGTACACTACGGTCTTGCCCAGGCGATCGATGGCGTTGGGACGATGAACGAAACGATCGGCGGAGGTCGCCATCCTAGTTCTCCCTTCCCGTGTCCGGCGGTACGATTTCCTTCACCGGCGGAGTCGGCTGCGTTCGCAACGGGCCTTCGAAGACGTAGTGCATCACCACGCCGACAAAGCCGAGCATCGCGCCGAACAAGCCAATCGGCTTAAACCAATCTTTCCAGATGGTGAACGCCTGCGAAATGCGTGGCTCTCTGGGAAGGCCGCCGTAGGCCTCGGTTCTGTTGATGTTGTGCAGAACGTAGATGACGCCGGTGCCGCCAATGGTAGGAGGATCGTATACTCCGGCTTCCTTGTAGCCCGAGACCTCGCGCAATTGCGTCGCCCGCTTCTCGGCCAGGAACTTCATGTCCTCTTTGGTGCCGAAGTGCAGGCAGCCCGTCGGACACGCCTTGATGCAGGCGGGCTCCAGCCCGGCTCCTACCCGGTCCGAGCACAGCGTGCACTTGTAAACCTTCTTGGTATTGGGATCGTACTTCGGGATATTGAACGGGCAACCGGAGACGCAGAACTGGCAGCCAATGCAGTTCTCCTGCTGGAAATCGACGATGCCGTTTTCGTACTGCACGATGGCGCCGTCGGCCGGACACGCGTGCAGGCAGCCGGGATCGGCGCAGTGCATGCACTGATGCTTGCGCATCAGCCAGGCAAAGCTGCCATCGGAGTGTTCATCCTCGTTGAACTTGATCAGGTTCCAGAAGTTCCATTCCGTGTCCGGCATGGTCTGGTAAGTGTTGTCGAAGTAAGTCTCGCGGAACGGCATGTCGTTCCATTCGACGCAGGCCACTTCGCAGGCCTTGCAGCCGATGCAAGTGGTGGTGTCGATCAGCTTGCAGACTTTGTCTTCCCGCTGCGTTCCTTCTCCAGGTATCGGCCCGACGTGGCCCGAGATTCGCTGGATTCGTAATGTGCCGCGATCACTCATCGCATGTCTCCGTTAGCGCGATCCCAAAAGCCCTTCTTTGAAGGAGCAAGCCTTCAGGCGTGCCCAACTCGCGTTCCGATGAATTGTCATCACGACGAGGGCTTCAGCCCGAGGAGGGATCTGCTTTTCGTCCGCAGTGTACGACCCTCGCGCTAAACCAGATCCCTCGTCGGCCTAAAGGCCTCCTCGTGATGACAACGGGCGGACGTGACGCTAAAGCGTCGCTTCACCATTACCCCTTCACACCTTCTCCAGCTTCACCAGGAATCCTTTGAACTCCGGCGTGTAGGCATTCGGATCGATTGCCGTCGGCGTCAGCCGGTTCGTCGGCATCAGCGAAGTCCTGCCTTCACTCTCGGAGATCCCCTTGTAGCCCCAATGGATCGGAATGCCG
>Ga0187879_10003837_pt1 | contig 10086 bp, 5 predicted proteins | sample June2016WEW_19_1_FD_132423 | JGI IMG/M metagenome (GOLD analysis project Ga0187879, IMG submission 132423) | Peatland microbial communities from SPRUCE experiment site at the Marcell Experimental Forest, Minnesota, USA - June2016WEW_19_10 | ecosystem: Environmental > Terrestrial > Soil >... | reverse complement strand
GCGCGAGGCCCTGGCCGAGGCCGAGCGACGCCTGGGCGAGCACGGCCAGGGCACCATGCTGTTCATCGACGAGGTGCACCGCTTCTCCAAGTCCCAGCAGGACGTGCTCCTCCCCGCCGTCGAGGATGGGCTGGTCGTGCTCATCGGCGCCACCACGGAGAACCCCTTCTTCGAGGTGAATCCGCCCCTGTTGAGCCGGGCCTCACTGTGGCGGCTGCACCCCTTGTCGCCGGACAACCTGCGCACGCTGGTGCGGCGAGGGCTCGACCTCGAGGGGGCCGACGCCGAGGAGGACGCGATCGACGCCGTCGTGGCGGCCTGCGAGGGCGACGCCCGGGCCGCGCTCACGACGGTCGAGGTGGCGGTGGCGCTGGCCCGTGCCGGCGCGGACGATCCCTCTGCGCCGGTCGTCCTGACCATGGACGACATGTCCCGGGCCCGGGACGGCCGCCTGTTCCACCAGGGCGCCGATGAGCACTACGACCAGATCAGCGCGCTGATCAAGAGTGTGCGGGGCTCGGACCCCGACGCCGGCCTGTACTGGATGGCCCGCATGATCGAGGCGGGGGAGGACCCCCGCTTCCTGGCCCGCCGCATGGTCATCCTGGCCAGCGAGGACATCGGGCTGGCCGACCCCCAGGCGCTGCTGGTGGCCGAGGCCGCCGCCCGGGCGGTCGAGTACGTCGGGTTGCCTGAGGCCGCGCTGAACCTGGCCGAGGCGGTGATCTACCTGGCCCGGGCGCCCAAGTCCAACGCCGTCGTGGTGGCCCTCAGCCGGGCCCAGGCCGACGTGCGCTCCAGCGTCATCCAGGAGGTTCCGGCGCACCTGCGGGACGCCCACTACAAGGGTGCGGCCTCGCTCGGCCACGGCGAGGGGTACGTGTACCCGCACGACGACCCCTCCGGGGTGGTTCCCCAGCAGTATCGTCCTGACGCGCTCGAGGGTCGGGTGTACTACGAGCCGACGCCCCACGGTGTCGAAGGCGCAGGCCCTCGTGGCGGGGCGGGTCCGGGCGGCGACAGGGAGGACCATTCGTGAACCGGGGACATCGGAGGGCCGCTCTGCTGGTTGCGGCTCTCGGCGCCGCCTCGCTCAGCGCGGGAGCGCTCGCACCTCCTGGCGCCCGCGCCGCGGCGCCCGCGCCCGCACCCCGTGTGGTGCTCCCCCAGGCGGCCCCGCACATCCCCGCCGACGCCGCCCGACTGGGGTCGGCGCCGTCCGGCCAGGTCCTCTCCCTCGACGTCGCCCTGGCCGGAGGGGACCCCACCGGAGTGCAACAGGCGGTGGCGGCGGTCTCCACGCCCGGGTCGCCCGACTACCGCCACTACCTGACGGCCGCCCAGTACGCGTCGGAGTACGGCCCGAGCGCCGCCGAGGTCGCGCAGGTGTCCTCGGTGCTGCGCAGTGAGGGATTGACGGTGGGGACACCGGAGCCGGGGAGCATCTTGCTCCCGGTCAGTGGCACGGCGGCCGTGGTCTCCGCGGCGTTCGGCACACCACTCGAGTCGGTCCAGGCGCCGAACCAGGCGAAGGCGCTGGTCAACACGGCATCGCCGCAGATCCCCGCCGCCCTGGCCGAGTCGGTGACGGCGGTCGTGGGCCTCGACGGCCTGTTCCAGGAGCACTCCATGTTGGTGCACAGTCACACCACCGGCGCCACCGGCACCGGCACGGCCGCCGCCAGCGCCACCGGCTCCGGTACCGACAACCAGGGCCACGACCTCGTGTCCCACGCTTCCACGCCCCAGGCCTGCTCGTCGGCATCCTTCGCCGCCGCCACCGAGGCCGGGGTCTACACGTCGACCCAGATGTCCTCCATCTTCGGGCTGGACCAGATGTTCGCCCAGGGCCGTACCGGCGTCGGCCAGACGATTGCGGTCGTCGAGTTCGAGCAGTACGTCCCGAGCGACTTCGACACGTTCGAGTCCTGCTACGGCCTGTCCAACCCGATTCGCAACGTGCTCGTCGACGGCGGCCCCGGCGGCGCGCCGGAGGGCGTCGGCGAGGCAGCCCTCGATACCGAGCTGGCCGCCTTCAATGCACCCTCCGCTTCCCTCGTCGTCTACGAGGCGCCCAACAACAGCGACACCGACGCCTTCGACCTCTTCGACCGGATCGCCAGCGACGACACCGCCCAGGTCGTCACGACCAGCTGGGGCAACTGCGAGGCCCTGATCCCAATGGCGGACCTGCAGACGGAGAACCAGATCTTCGCCCGCATGGCGCTCCAGGGGCAGACGGTGATCGCGGCGTCGGGCGACGCGGGCTCGGAGGACTGCGCTCCGACGAACGGCTCCGCCTCCCTCGCCGTCGACGACCCGGGTTCACAGCCGGACGTGGTGAGCGCCGGCGGGACGACGATGAGCAGCGCGTCCGCCTCCTCGCAGGTGGTGTGGAACTGCCAGCTCTCCTGCTCCGGCAGCCCGGGCGCCGGCGGAGGCGGCTACTCCCTCGAGTGGCCGCGCAACCCGAACCAGCCCGCGGCTAGCGGCAGCGGCGCGGACTTCGATCCGTGTCCGACTGGGCCTTCGACCGGGTGCCGGTCGGTGCCCGACATCTCGTACCCGGCCGACCCTTCGGCCGGCGCCGTGGTGGCCTACTTCGACGGGACCTGGACGGGCTTCGGTGGCACCAGCATTGCCGCGCCCACGAATGCGGGGCTCTTCGCCGACACCAACCAGGGCTGTTTCAACAAGGTCGGCCGGGTCGGCCCGGCCCTGTACACCGCGGCCGACGCAAACAGTTCCACCTTCACCGACATCACCTCGGGGAACAACGACTTCACCGACTCTCACGACGGCGAGTTCCAGGCCGGCCCGGGCTACGACGCCGCCAGCGGCCTGGGCGCACCGGTCGACCAGAACCTGTCCCTCGCACTGCAGGGCGCGGACGGGTGCCCCTCGGTGGCGTCGGTGAGCCCCAACACGGGCCCGATCAGTGGCGGCGGCGCCATCACGATCGACGGGGGCGGGTTCGCCAACGCCACGTCGGTCACGTTCGGCTCCGTCGGCGCCGGCCAGATCCTCTCGCAGTCCGAGAACTCCATCACGGTCGTCCCTCCGAACGCCCACGGGCCCACCTGCGTCGACGTCACCGTTGCGAATTCGCAGGGCATCTCGGCCACCTCCTCCGCCGACCAGTACGGCTACGCCGGTGACCTCAATTGCGGCCAGGGCTACCGCTTCGTCGCGTCCGACGGCGGGATCTTCGACTACGGCGACGCCGGGTTCTGGGGCAGCACCGGCAGCATCCACCTCAACGCCCCGGTGGTGGGCATGGCGGTCACGTCGAGCACCGACGGCTACTGGATGGTGGCCTCCGACGGCGGCATCTTCAACTACGGCGATGCGCAGTTCTACGGATCGATGGGTGGGAAGCACCTCAACAAACCGATCGTCGGCATGGCATCGACACCCAACGGTGGCGGCTACTGGCTGGTGGCCTCCGACGGCGGCATCTTCAGCTTCGGCAACGCGCCGTTCTACGGGTCGGCGGGCAGCATGCACCTCAACAAAGCGATCGTGGGCATGGCGGCCACCCCCGACGGGGGCGGCTACTGGCTGGTGGCCTCCGACGGTGGCATCTTCACCTACGGCGACGCGCTCTTCCACGGCTCGACCGGCTCGCTGGTCCTGAACTCGCCCGTCGTGGGCATGGCGGCCGCGCCCGACGGGGGTGGCTACTGGTTGGTGGCGGCCGACGGGGGGATCTTCGACTACGGGACGGCCGGCTTCTTCGGCTCCGCCGGCTCCCTCCGCCTCAACAAGCCCGTCGTGGGCATGGCGGCCGCGCCCGACGGGGCCGGCTACTGGCTGGTGGCGGCCGACGGCGGGATCTTCACCTACGGCGACGCGGGGTTCTACGGGTCGGCCGGGGGCATGGCGCTGAACGAGCCCATCGTGGGGATGTCGTCGGCCTGAGCCCGGCCGGACCCGGGCCTTTTCGGACCGAGGGCGGGCTCCGAAGCCGTTTTTGCCCCCGGTAAGCTGGTGCAATGGACGCCAACGGACTCAGGGCGGCCTTCACGCGCTTCTTCGCCGACCGGGGGCACACGGTCGTCCCGTCGGCCAGCCTCATCCCGCACGACCCCTCGGTCCTCTTCACGATCGCCGGCATGGTGCCCTTCAAGCCCTACTTCCTGGGCGAGGAGCCGGCCCCGTGGCCCCGCGCCACCTCCATCCAGAAGTGCTTCCGCACCCCCGACATCGACATCATCGGCACCGACACCTACCACTGCACCTTCTTCGAGATGCTGGGCAACTTCAGTTTCGGGGACTACTTCAAAGACGAGGCCATCCCGATGGCCTGGGAGCTCCTCACCGAGGTCTTCGGCCTCGACGGCGATCGCTTCTGGGTCACCGTCCACGACAACGACGACGAGGCCGAGCAGCTGTGGATCGACAAGGTGGGGGTGCGGCCCGAGCGGATTCAGCGCATGGGCGACGAGGACAACTTCTGGGCCATGGGCGACACGGGACCGTGCGGACCCGACTCGGAGATCTTCTTCGACAAGGGGGAGTCGTACGGGCACGACGGCGGCCCCAAGCACGGCGGCGACCAGCGCTTCGTCGAGATCTGGAACCTCGTCTTCATGCAAGTCAACCGTGACGCCAAGGGTGTGCTCACGGAGCTGCCGCGCAAGAACATCGACACCGGGGCCGGTCTGGAGCGCATCCTGCCCATCATCCAGGGCCTCGATTCCATTTTCGACACCGACCTCTTCCTGCCGATCATCGACGCGGCGGCCTCCGTCCTGGGGACCTCCTACGGGGCTGATCCGCGCACCGACATCGCCTTGCGCGTGCTGGCCGACCACGGGCGCGCCATCTCCATGCTCGTGGCCGACGGCGTCCTGCCCGCCAACGAGGGCCGCGGCTACGTGCTGCGCCGCGTGGTGCGCCGTGCCGTGATGGCGGCCCGGCGCCAGGGGGTCGACAAGCCGATCGGACCGACGCTCGTGCAGGCGGCCACCGAGGTGCTCGGAGAGGCTTACCCCGCGCTGGTGGCCCAGCACGACCTCATCGTCAATGTCGTGGCGCGTGAAGAAGCCGGGTTCGACCGCACCCTGCGCGCCGGGTTGAGCCGGTTGGAAGAGGCGTTGGCCACCGGGACGAAGGTGCTGGGAGGCGACGTGGCCTTCACCCTGCACGACACCCACGGCTTCCCGGTCGAGCTGACCGAGGAGCTGGCCCGCGACGCGGGGGTGGAGGTCGATCGGGCGGGCTTCGACGCCGCCATGGCCGAGCAGCGGGAGCGGGCCCGGTCGGCGGCGAAGGCGTCCCGCGCGGGCGACGAGGAGGCGTACCGGGCGCTGCTCGATGCCGAGGGGCCGACGCCGTTCATCGGGCGGGGCCTGGAGAACTACGAGGTGCCGGCGCGTGTGATCGCCGTGCTCGAGGCGGCCGAGGGCGACGAGGGCGACGAGGGCCCGGTCGTCGAGGTGTTCCTGGACCGGACGCCCTTCTATGCCGAGAGCGGCGGTCAGGTCGGCGACACCGGCACCATCGTCACCGAGACGGGCATCGCCGACGTCCACGACACCGTGTTCGCGGTGCCGGGGCTGGTGGCGCACAAGGCGCGGCTGAGTGGCGAGGTGCGGGCGGGACAGGACGCGCTGGCCACGATCGACGTCGAGCGCCGGGAGGCCATCCGGCGCAACCACACCGCGACGCACCTGCTGCACTCCGCGCTCCGATCGGTGCTGGGCGACCACGTGCGCCAGCAGGGGTCACTGGTGTCGCCGGAGTACCTGCGCTTCGACTTCTCGCATCACGGACAGCCGACCCCCGACGAGCTCGACGAGGTGTTCGCGCTGGCCAACGACGCCGTGCTGACCGACGTGACGGTGGAGACGACCGAGACCTCGCGTGAGGAAGCAGGGAAGATGGGTGCCATCGCGTTCTTCGGCGACAAGTACGGCTCGTCCGTGCGTGTGGTGCAGGCGGGATCGTCGTCGCTCGAGTTCTGCGGCGGCACCCACGTCGACTCGCTGGGGCAGATCGGCCCGATCACGCTGGTGTCGGAGGGCTCCATCGGCTCGAACACGCGGCGGATCTTTGCGCTGACCGGTCACGCGTCGCTGGAGCGGGCCCTCGGGCGGGAACGGCTGGTGCACTCCGCGGCCGAGCTGCTGCGGACCGAGCCCGACGAACTGCTGGCGGCCATCGGCCGGGTGGTCGAGCGCCAGCGCGAGGCCGAGAAGGAGCTGTCGCGATTGCGGCAGCAGTCGAGCGAGGCGGAGGCCCGGACGCTGGCGGAGCAGGCGGTGGCCGGCAGCGGTGTGGTCGTGGCCCGGCGGGACAACGTGGAGCCCGACGCGCTGCGGAACCTGGCGCAGGCGGTCCTGCGCCATGACGGTGTGCGCGCCGTCGTGCTCGGCGGGTCTCCCGACAGGGCGAAGGTGGCGATCGTGGCGGCGACCGGCGGGTCGCCCGATGCCACCCAGCTCGTGCGCACGCTGGGCGCGATGGTGGGCGGCGGGGGCGGGGGCTCGCCCGAGGTGGCGCTGGCGGGGGGCAAGGACCCCTCGCAGATTGAGGCGGCGTTGGCCGAGGCGCAGCGGCTTCTGTCCGCGTGAGCGATGACGGGGGCGGCCCCGCTCACGGTTCGGGCCGCGGTCGTGGTCGGGCGGCGGCGCTCGACCTGGGGGCCAGGCGCATCGGTGTGGCGTTCAGCGACAGCGGGCGCAGCATCGCGAGCCCGTGGGGGACGATCGAGCGCAGCGGTGACCCGGCGCGCGACCGGTCGGCCGTGGTCCATGCCGTGCGCGAGGTGGAGGCGTCCACGCTCGTCGTCGGCCTCCCGCTGAGCCTCTCGGGCGAGGTCGGCCCGGCGGCCAAGGCGGCGCTCGAGGAGGCCTCGGAGCTGCGCGCGCTCCTCGAGCCCCTCGGAATCTCGGTCGAGACGGTGGACGAGCGCTTCACCACCGTGGAGGCCCAGCGCTCCCTGCGAGCGGCCGGCCGCACGGGGAAGGCGGCGCGCAAGGTGATCGACAGCGCAGCGGCGATGGTGCTGCTGCAGGCCTGGCTGGATCACGGGTGAGCGGGCCCGATGACACCGACGGCGAGGAGCTGCCCTGGCCGCAACCGGAGCCGCCGCCGGGTGTGCCCGGCGCCGAGCGGGCCGAGGATACCGACACGGGCGAGGCTGAAGACGGAGCACCGAACCGAACGGAGCGCAGGGCGGCCCGCTCGGAGCGGGTCCGGCGTCGCCGGCGCGTGGTGGCCGCAGTCGGCGGGGCACTGCTCGTGATCATCCTGGCGTTCACGCTCTGGTACGAGCTGGAGTCGCATGCCCTCGGTCCGGAGGGACCCCAGGTGGTGGTCACGGTCCACGAGGGCGAGTCGACGGACGCCATCGTCGGCTCGCTGGGCCAGCAGCACGTGATCGGCAGCTCGTTCGCCTTCCGGATCTCGGACTTCTTCCACGGCGCGCCGACCGTCCTCCCCGGGAGCTACGCCCTGCACGAGAACCAGACCTTCTCGGAGGTGCGGGCCATCCTGGACGCGGGCCCCAACATCTACCCGGTCGACGTGCGCCCCGGGTTGACGCTCTCCGAGGTGGCCGCGCAGGTGGACAGCCTGCCCGGCCACGCCGAGGGTGGGTTCGCGTCGGCGGCCGGGAGCGGGGCGGTGCACTCGGTCTTCTCGCCGCCGGGATCCAACGACCTCGAAGGGATGCTGGGGACCGGGTCCTACCTGATCCTCCCGGGGGAGAGCGACGTCACCATCGTGCGCGACATGGTGCAGCGCTTCGACCACGACTCCGGAGCCACGGGATTGAGCACGGCATCGGCGGCGGCGCTCGGCCTCACCCCGTACCAGCTGATCACGGCGGCCTCGGTGGTGGAGAAGGAGGGCTACATCCCGGTCAACATGCCCGACGTGGCACGCGTGATCTACAACCGCCTGGCCCAGGACACGCCCCTGCAGATGGACTCGACCGTCCTGTACGCGCTCGGCCAGGACGGCGGGCCGGTGACGTCGCAGGACCTCAAGATCCAGTCGCCCTACAACACGTACCTGAACAAGGGCCTGCCGCCCACGCCCATCTGCATGCCGTCGGCGGACGCGATGGACGCCGCGCTGCATCCGCCGCCCGGGGCCTGGCTGTACTTCGTCCTGGTCGACAAGAACGGGACCATGGCCTTCTCCGACACCTACACCGAGCAGCAGGCCAACGAGCAGCTGGCGAAATCACGTGGGCTCCCCTGAGCCGGGCCCTCCCGTGACGATGGACCGCGCCCGGCTGGAGGCCGGCGCCGGCGTCACGATCGTCGGCGTCATCGGGAGCCCGGTCGCGCACTCCCTCTCGCCCGTCCTGCACAACGCCGCCTTCGCCGCGCTCGGGCTGGCCGACGGCTGGCGCTCCTTCGCGTTCGAGATCGCGCCGGGCCAGGCGGCCGGAGCGCTCGAGGCGATGCGCCGGGCCGACATCACCGGGTTGTCGGTGACCATGCCGCACAAGGCGGACGTGGCGGCGCTCGTCGACGAGTGCAGCGACGTGGCGCGCCGGCTGGGCGCCGTGAACTGCGTCGTCAACCGGGACGGGTCCCTGTTCGGGACCAACACCGACGGGGAGGGGTTCGTGTCGTCGCTGGCCCGCGGTGCGGCGTTCGCCCCGGAGGGTCGCCGCTGCGTCGTCGTGGGCGCCGGTGGCGCGGCCCGGGCCGTCGTGCTGGCCTTGGCGGTCGGCGGGGCCGCCCGGGTGGCGGTCGTGAACCGGACCCCCGAGCGGGCCTACGAGGCGGCCGACCTGGCCGGTCCGGTGGGCTCGGTCGTCCCGCTGACCGAGGGATCCATCGCCGAGGCCGTGGTGGCGGCCGACCTGGTCGTCAACGCGACGCCGGTGGGGATGGCAGGCGTGGCCGCCCCATCAGGGGGCCCGGGGGTCTGGCTCGTCCCCCCGGACCTGCTCGGTCCCGGCCAGGTGGCGGCGGACCTGGTCTACGCGCCCCGCGTCACCCCGTGGCTCGCCGAGGCGGCGGCCAGCGGCGCGACGGCGCTCGATGGCCTCGGGATGCTCGTGCACCAGGCGGCGGCGCAGCTCGTGCTGTGGACCGGTGTGGAGCCTCCGGTGGAGGTCATGTGGGAGGTAGCCGAGGCGGCCAGCCCCAAGGAGGACTGAACCGGGGGTGGCTCAGTGCGGTGCGGCCGGCGGCGTGACGTCGGCCGGCCAGAGGTGCGCCTGCGCCAGTGCGGTGACCGCCTGCTCGCGCAGGGCCCGGGTCAGCGCGTCGCGTTGGGACGGGACCGTGAGGAGGGTCACCCGCATCGTGATGGTCGACGAGTCCGCGGCGAGGAGGCCGACGAGGATCGGCGGCTCGGTGCAGTGCGCGGCGAACTCGGGATCGGCGGCGACGCGGTGCGCCGCCTCCCCGATGACGCGCCGGACCGTATCGAGGTCGGCGGCGGTGGCACCGGGCAGGGTGAGGTCGACGACGGCGCGGGCCCAGCCACGTGAGAGGTTGCCGACCAGGCGGATGTCACCGTTGGGGATGATGTAGATGGTTCCGTCGACGCCGCGGAAGCGGGTCAGGCGCATGGTGACGTCCTCGACGACACCGGTGACGCCGCCGACGGTCACGGAGTCGCCGACGTTGTACTGGTCCTCAATCGTCATGAGGATGCCCGAGAAGTAGTCGCGCACGATCTGCTGCGCCCCGAAGCCGAGCGTGGCGCCGATGATGGTCGCGCTGGCCAGCAGGGGGGTCAGGTTGATGCCGAGCATGCCGAGCACGATGGCGCCCGCCACGACGAACACGAAGAAGCGCCAGATGTTCGCCACGACGCCCGACATCGTGGCGACCCGGGCCCCCGCCCGCTGTGAGCCCGACCGCGCGGCGGCCTGGTTGGCCACCCGCTCGAGGATGCGGCGGATGACCTTGGCGCCGTATCGAGCGGCGATGAGCGCCACGACGACGACGAAGATGATGCCGAGCGGGCGGATGATGAGGTCGGTGACGGTCGACGCCGTGTCCGGGCTCACGCCGAGCTTGGTTAGGAGGTGGTACAGCCAGCCCCCGCCCTGATCGACCTGATTGGCCGTGCCCAGGGTGCCCACCAGGGCATCGGGTGGCGCCAGGG
>Ga0187879_10003832_pt1 | contig 10096 bp, 9 predicted proteins | sample June2016WEW_19_1_FD_132423 | JGI IMG/M metagenome (GOLD analysis project Ga0187879, IMG submission 132423) | Peatland microbial communities from SPRUCE experiment site at the Marcell Experimental Forest, Minnesota, USA - June2016WEW_19_10 | ecosystem: Environmental > Terrestrial > Soil >... | reverse complement strand
GACCAGCGGGACAGGCACCCTCAACCAGGTCAGATAACGGAAAACCATCCGGGCCTGGTCGCCACCTACACCGTGATGGCCGTTATGGAAGCAGTGGGGTTCGCGGTGATCTTCCCGCACGGCCGGGCGGTCGCGGTGGCCGGCGCGCTCGGCATGGGCATCCCGGCCGCGCTGGCCTGGGCCCGCCGTCGTACCCGCAACCGAACCGGAGGATTGCAGCGTCCATGAGTGATGTCGTGGTGATCGGCGGCGGGGTGGGCAGCATGGCCACCGCGATCCGGCTGGCCGCCCGGGGGCACCGGGTCCAGCTGTTCGAGCGCCGCCATGAGCTGGGCGGCAAGCTGACCGAGCTGCGCCGGGCCGGCTTCACGTTCGGGCTCGGCCCGTCCCTGCTGACCCTCCCGGACCTGTTCGGCGCGCTCGCCGCCGAGGCCGGCCGCAAGCTGGACGAGCTGGTGACCCTGACCGAGGTCGATCCGGTGTGCCGGTATCACTTCCCGGACGGCAGCGTCCTGGACGCGCGCAGCGATCCGGGCGCGATGGCCGCGGAGGTGGAGCGGTTCTCGCCCGGGCAGGGCCGGGCCTGGCAGCGGTATTTCGAGTGGGGGGAACGGTGCTGGGCCGCGAGCGAGCGGGCCTTCCTGGCCGGCCCGCTGGACCTGCCCGGGCTGGCCCGCCGCCAGGCCAGCCTGCCCGACCTGTTCGCCAGCGCGCCCGGGCAGACGCTGGCCGGGCTGGCGCGCCGGTTCTTCACCGACCCGCGGCTGATCCAGTACGTGTGCCGGTACGCGACCTACTCCGGGTCCTCCCCCTACCGGGCGCCTGCGGCGGTCGGCTGCATCCCGTACCTGGAGCATGCCCGGGGAGCCTGGTACGTGGAGGGCGGCCTGGCCCGGCTTCGGGACGCGCTGGCCCGGCTGCTGGCCGAGACAGGCGTGGTGGTGCACACGGGGGCCACGGTGTCGCAGGTCCTGACCACCGACGGCCATCTGGCCCCGGGACGGGCCGCGGGCCGGCCGGGCAGCGGCTGGCCAGGCCGGGGCCGCGCGGGCGGCGTGCTGGTCGCCGGGGAGCGGGTGCCTGCCGACGTCGTGGTCTGCGGAGCGGACGCGGCCCGGCTCTACCGGGACCTTTCCCCGTCCCGCCCGATGCGCCGCCGGATCGCCCGGATTGGGCCGTCGTCCTCGGGGTTCCTGGTGCTGGCCGGGGTCCGCGGGCGCACCTCCGGGCTCGCGCACCACAACGTCATCTTCTCTCCGGATTACCGCGGCGAATTCGCGGACATCTTCGACCGCCGCCGGCCGCCCGCGGACCCGACGATCTACGTGGGCTGCCCGGCGGCCGAGGACGCGGGCACCGCCCCGCCCGGGCACGAGAGCCTGACGCTCCTGGTCAACGTCCCGGCCGCGAGCCCGCGCGGCTGGGGCCGGTCCGCGGCGGACTACCGGGAACTGCTGCTGGACAAGCTGGCGGCCGCGGGCGTCGGCGTGCGGGGCCGCGTGCTGTTCACCGAGACGCTGACCCCGGCTGACTTCGAGCGCCGGTACGACGGCTGGCTGGGCTCGATCTACGGCACCTCGCACAACGGGCGGCTCGCCCCGTTCCGCCGTCCGGGCAACCGCGGCCCGCTGGCCGGGCTGTACCTGGTCGGCGGGTCGGTCCATCCGGGCGGCGGGCTGCCGCTGGTCGTCATCGGGTCGCGCATCGTGGCGGATCTGATCACCGAGGACCTCGCCACGGGAAGGATCTGACGATGAAGCTCCAGACGGCCGCCCAGGCGGCCGCCGCCGCCGTGGTGGCGGCCCGGCTCGCCCGGGGCCGCGAGATGCGGCCGCCCCTGCAAGCCGGGGTGCTGCCCCCCGGGACCACCGTGTCGGCCGTCATCCCGGCCCGGGACGAGGCGGCGCGGATCGGCCCCTGCGTGGTCGCGGCCCGCGCCGACCCGGGGGTCAGCGAGGTGATCGTGGTGGACGACGAGTCCACGGACGGCACCGCCGCGGTGGCTGCCAGGGCCGGAGCCCGGGTGATCCCGGGCCGCCGGCTGCCGCCCGGCTGGGTCGGCAAGCAGTGGGCGCTGCAGCAGGGCCTCGAGGTGGCGACCGGTGAGTACCTGCTCACCCTGGACGCCGACGCGCGGCCCCGGCCCGGGCTGGCCGCGGCCCTGGTCATAGCGGCCGCCGCGGGGCCCTTCGACCTGGTGAGCGCGGGTCCCCGGTTCGTCTGCGACAGCGCCGCCGAACAGGGCCTGCACGCGGCCATGCTGGCCACCCTGGTCTACCGGTTCGGCCCGATCGGGCCGGGCCGGCAGCCACGCCCGGGCCGCGTGGTGGTCAACGGGCAGTGCCTGCTGACCCGCCGGGCCGGGCTGGCCGCCGCGGGCGGCTTCGGGCCGGTCCGCGAGTACCTCACCGACGACATCGCGCTGGCCCGGGGGCTGGCCCGGCGGGGCTGGCGGATCGGCTTCCTCGACGGGCGTGACCTGCTGGATGTTGACATGCACGCGTCCGTGGCCGAGGTGTGGCGGGAATGGGGCCGGTCGCTGCCCATGACGGACGTGACCAGCCCCGCGAGCCAGGCCGCCGACCTGGCCGTGCTCGGGCTCACCACGGCGCTGCCGCTGGCCCGGCTGGTGGCCGGCCGCCCGACGGCGCTGGATCTCGGGCTGCTCGCGCTGCGGGTGTCCCTGCTCGGCCCGCTGCGCCGCAGTTACGCGTCGCCGGGTCCGGGGCTGTACTGCTCGCCGCTGGCCGACGTGGTCGCGCTCATCCGGATGACGGGCGGGACGATTCGGCCGGTGCGGTCCTGGCGGGGCCGCCGCTACCCGGTGTCCCCGGCTCCGTCCGCGGGGCGGTGGCAGCGCCGGGGCCCGGGGTTTGCGGAGACGCCTGCTGAGTCATCGGCTGGGGTGGCCGGGGCGCGTCCGGGCCGGGGCGGCGGCCCTTCTGGTGCCTGGAGGCCAGCGCCGCCGTCACGAAGCGGACCCCGATGAGCGACATCAGCGCACCCGTGGCCGCGACTTCGAGGGCGGGGGTGAAAATCAATTGCAGAAACGGAACCGCGAACACGCCGGTCCTCGCGCCCACGGCGAAGGAGCGGGTGAACAGGGCCACCCCGGCGCACAGGGCGATGCCCAGGCCGAACGCGGGCGGGCAGATCACGGCGAAGCCGCCGGCGAAGGTGAGCACGCTGCGGCCGCCGCGCAGCCGGGCGAAAACGGGCCAGGCGTGGCCGATCATGGCCGCCGCGACGGCCGCGTACACGAGGGCCTCGCCCCGGGGCGCCCCGGGGCCCAGCAGCCCGGGCCGCAGAAACCCGTGCTGCAAAGACCCGTGCGCCAGGATCAGCCCGAGCAGCCCGGCCGCCGTGCCCTTCAGCGTGTCCCCGGCCAGTACCGGGACGGCGCCCGCCCAGCCCAGCTGGTCCTTCATGTTCCAGAAGCCCGGGTTGTGGTCCCCCACCTGGCGCGGGTCGAACCCCCGGGCCCGGCCGGCCAGCACCGCGACCGGAATCGAGCCCAGCAGGTAGCCGCCCGCCACGGCCGCCACAGCCGCCGCCCAGGAGTCAATCATGATCGCCTCTTTTCACCTCACGCGGTACCCGCGGGAGCACGCCCAGCGCGCGATCAGCCGCATGGCCTTCGACCGGCCGCTGCTGGCCAGGACCGCCGGGCTGCGGTTCTGGCGGCTGCTCGGCACCGGGCGGGGCAACGCGATGAGCCTGGGCGCCGACCTGCGCCGCTGGGCGATGTTCGCAGTCTGGCAGGACGACGCGGCCCTGGACCGCTTCCTGGCGCAGTCGTCCATCCCAGCTGAGTGGCGCTCCAAGGGCCAGGAAACCTGGACGGTCCGGCTCGGCTACGCCGGCGGCCACGGCCAGTGGGGCGGCCGTGACCCTTTCGAGGGCATGACCGCTCAGGCGCTGGCACCCGGGCAGACGGTGGCGGTGCTGACCCGGGCCGCGATCAGCCCCCGGCGGCTGGCCCGCTTCTACCGCGCGGTGCCCGCGGTGGACAGGGCCCTTGGGGAGGCGGACGGATGCGTGCGCGCGGTGGGTATCGGCGAATGGCCGCTCGCCCGGCAGGCGACGTTCAGCCTGTGGCGGGACACCAGCGCGGTGCGCGGCTTCGCGTACACGGGCGGCACGCACGCCGCGGTGATCGCCCGCACCCGTAAGGAGGGCTGGTTCAGCGAGGAGTGCTTCGCCCGGTTCGTCCCGTACGCTTCGGACGGCTCCTGGGACGGCGCCGATCCGCTGGCCACCGCCTGAGCGGTTCACGACAGCGCCGTTCACGACAGCGCCGTTCACGACAGGGCGCTGGCTGGCGAGCCGGCGACGGCCTGGCCGACCTGCCGGGTGATCCCCGTCCGGGCCAGGTCCCGGGCCAGCAGGCAGGCCCGGGTGACGGCCCGGGCCCGGGCCGAGCCGTGCGCGATGACGACCGTGCCGCCCAGGCCGAGTAGCACCGCCCCGCCGCGGGAGTCAGCGTCGAAACGTTCGGCCAGGCGGCGCAGCCGGCCCCGGTTGGCGAACTGGGCCACCGCCCCAGCCGGCCCGGCGGTCAGCGCAGCCCTCGTCTCGGTGACCGCCAGCCGCAGGCTGCCCTCGATCGTCTTCAGTGCCACGTTGCCGGTGAAGCCGTCGGTGACCACCACGTCCACGGCGCCGGCCAGCGCGTCCCGGCCCTCCACGTTCCCGGTGAACCGGACCGGCGCGGAGCACAGCAGCGGCTGGGCCCGGCGGGCCAGCCGGTTGCCCTTCCCCGGCTCGGAGCCGATCGTGAGCAGGCCCACCGTAGGCGACTGCAACCCCAGGAGGGCACGGGCGTAGCCCGACCCGAGCACCGCGAACTGGGCCAGCATCTCCGGGGTGGGGTCGGCGGTGGCCCCGGCGTCCAGCAGCACGGTGCCGCGCCCGGCCGTGGGCAGCACCACCGCGATAGCCGGGCGGAGCACCCCGGACGCGCAGCCGAGCGTGGCCACCGCGGTGGCCACGGTGCCGCCGGTCGAGCCCGCGGACACCAGGGCGCCCGCCTGGCCGCTGGCGACCAGCCCGCAGGCGACCGCCGCGCTGGTGCAGCGCTGGCCGCCCATCCGCACACCGCTATCCCCCATCGCGATGACCTCCGCCGCGTGCACGACCTCGATAGCGCCGGCCGCCCCCTGCTCGGCCAGCAGCGGCCGCAGCGTCTCGGTGTCCCCGGCCAGGACGACCTGGACACCATGCTCGCGCACCGCCGCGACGGCCCCCGCGACCTGCTCGCGGGGCGCGTGGTCGCCACCCATGGCGTCCAGCACGATCGGTGCGTCGGATCCCGGCATCGGCTCCTCCTCGCGGGTATGCGTGGTGTGACTCTTCCCGCTGACTTATCCCGTCGGCGCGAACGCGCAGCCGGCCAGCTCGGTGGCGGCCTCGTCCAGCGAGCCGGCCAGATGCGCCGCGGGGACCGGCGGCCGGTCTTGCCAGCCGGGACCGCCGATCACGATCCGGAGCCCGGCAGGCAGGCCGTCCAGGAGGCCGGGCCGGGCGGTAGCCGGGACCTGGGACCAGACGAACACCGCGGCCGGGTGGATGGTGCTGACCGCATGGGCCAGCGCCTGCCGGGGAACCCGGCCGCCGAGCTGCCGCACGTCCACGCCCCGCCCGGCGAGTTCCGCGTGCAGCGCGTACGCCGGCAGCACGTGCTGCTCTTCTTCAGAGCAGGCCAGGACGACCGGGCGGATCGTCCGGGCGGGCGGAGCCAGCGTGATCACCGCGAGCAGCGTGGTGAGCAGCGAGCCGGACAGCATGTGCTCGACCGCCCCGTGGCCGGCGGCGGCGGGATCGCGGGCGCCGAGTTCCCGCAGCGCGGGGACGGCCAGTTGCTGCCACGCGGCGATGACCCCATGCCGGGCGAAGGCGTCGCCGAGCATCGAACACAGCAGCGGCGCGTCCAGCTGCATCGCGGCACGGAGCAGCAGCGCGGGCGAGACCATCGAGTCCGCCAGGGCATGCCCGGGCTGGCCGCCGGCGGCCAGCCCGGCCAGCCCGGCCAGCCCGGCGGCCTCGGCGGGGGGCACGCCGGTCTCCACCAGGGTCCGCATGGCCCGCAGACGGATCAGGTCCTGCGGGGTGTACCGGCGGTGCCCGCCGGCGCTGCGGCCGGACGGGCCGATCCCGTGCCGGCGTTCCCAGGTCCGCAAGGTGGCGGCGGGAACGCCGAGCTGCCGGGCGGCGCCACTCACCGTGAACACCGGCCCGGGCGGGGATGCGGCGGCCGAGCTCACGATCCGGGCAGCCTGACGACGACCTGCCGTTCGGCGCGGGCGGCGCGGGCCGCCGCGGTGAGGTGACGCGCGAAGATCGCGGCCTTGCGGCGGCGGGAAAGCCGGACCCGGTCGCGCAGAACCTGGTAGTCCCGGCGCTCCAGCTCGTCCAGGATGCCGCCGTAGAGCTCCAGCGCGGCCCGGATGCAGGGCTGAGAGGAGGGCGCGAGCAGCTCCACGCCGGGCAGCGCGGCCTGGTAGTGCGCCCGGGCCCGGGCGCCCTCGAACGCGAGCAGGTCCCGGACGGCCGCGGTGGGCTCCGGGCGGGCCAGGTCCGCCGGTGCCACCCTGAACTGGTCCAGGTCGGCTACGGGCAGGTAGATGCGGCCGCGGCGCAGATCCTCGCCGACGTCCCGGATGAAGTTGGTGAGCTGGAAGGCCAGGCCCAGCTGGCGGGCGGGCTCGCGGGCCTGCCGGGGGTCGGCGGACTCCAGCACGGGCAGCATCATGGTGCCGATCACCGCGGCGGACCCCTCCATGTACCCGAGCAGGTGGTCGTAGCTGGCGTACGACGTCACCGTGAGGTCCATCGCCATCGAGCTCAGGAAGGCGCGGAAATCAGCCTCGTCGATGCCGAACGAGCGGACCGTGTGCACCACGGCGGCGAGCACCGGGTCATCGCAGCGGCCCGCCCGCAGGTAGCCGAAGAAGCGCTCGCCCCAGTCCCTCAGGGCCAGGGCGCGCTGCGCCGGGCTCAGGCCGTTGTCGGTGTCATCCACGATCTCGTCGGCGTACCGGGCGAAGCCGTAGAGTGCGTGCACGTGCGGCCGTTTCCAGTCCGGCAGCAGCCTGGTCGCCAGGTAGTACGAGGTGCCGTGCCGGCGGTTCAGCTGGCGGCAGCGCTCGTAGGAGGCGGTCAGGGTGGCCAGGCCGGTAGCGGCGGGCGGTGTTCCGGGCTTACCCGGCCCAGTTCCGGCCGGGCCCAGCTCGCTCAGGCCCAGCTCGGTGAGGCCCGGGATACCCCGGCCCTGCATGCTGAGGCCTTGCTCGCCTGGGCTCTGCTCGCCTGGGCCTGGGCCGGCCGGGCCGGACCGGGACGCCCCCGCACCCCGGTCCGCCCGCCGCTGCTCTTGCGGTGCCTCGCTCAGCTCGGTCATCGACCGCCGCCCAGGACGGCCCGGGCCGCCAGCCGGCCGGAGATCAGCACCATGGGGACGCCTATCCCGGGAGCGGTGCCCGCACCCGCGAAGTGCAGTCCCGGAACCCGCCGGGCCGAGCGGCGCGGGCGCAGCCACGCGGTCTGCGAGAGCCGGTGGTCCAGGCCGAACGGAGTGCCGGCACTATGCCCGCGCGCCGCCCAGCCGGGCGGGTCCACGACCAGCTCGGCCGGGGCCCGCCCCAGGTCGCCATAGCCAAGCCTGGCCAGCCGGGCCAGCAGGCGTCCGCGCAACCAGGGCGTGGTGACCGACCAGTCATGCCCGCCGAGCAGGTTCGCCGTCGGCTCCAGCACGCTCAGCGTGGCGTGGCCCGCCGGGGCCGCGTCCGGGTCGTGGCTGGGCGATGTCACCAGCAGGCTGGGATCCGGGCCGGGCTGGACGTCGCCGCGCCGGGTCAGCGCGTCGAAGGTGCCCGCCCAGTCCGGCCCGAGGTGCAGTGTGTGGTGCGCCTGCCCCGGCAGCTGGTGATCCAGGCCGAAGTGGGCGACCAGGGCGGAGGGCGCGAAGTGCGGGCGGAGCAGCCGCCAGTCCGCCGCTCCCGGCGGCAGCAGGTCGCGGTGCGCGGCGGGCAGGTCCGCGGCCACGATCACGCTGGACGCCCGGAGCAGCTCACCGCCGGCGAGCCGGACGCCGGTCACGCCGGGCGCGCCGGTCAGCACCCGCTCGGCGGGGGTGCCGTAGCGCAGCTGGGCCCCGGCCTTGGCGGCCACGTCCGCGAGGGCGAGCGGCACCGAGTGCATCCCGCCGCGGGCCGGGATGTGCACGCCGCCGATGGTGTCCATGGTGGAGACGATCGAGTAGATCCCGGGGGCGCGGGCCGGGTCGAGGCCGACGTAGAGCGCCTGGAAGGTGTGCGCGCGGATCAGCCGCCAGTCGGTCAGGTAACGCTCAGCCAGGCTGCTCATCCGGCGGAGCGCACCCAGGCGGGCCAGCCTGATCACCGCCCTGACCTGGACGAGCTCGCTCAGATGATGGAAATCCCGGGCTACGAACGGTTCCCACTCCGCCTCCAGCAGCAGCTCCAGCTGGCGGCGGAAGCGCAGGTAGCGCTCGGCTTCCCGGGCCCCGGACAGGCGGCTGACCTCGGCGGCCATCCGGTCCGCGCCGGGCAGCACATCCAGGTGTGATCCGTCGTGGAATGCAAGCCGGTAGTAGGGATCCAGCTCGGTCAGCGGGAGCCAGCTCGCCAGTTCCTCGCCGGCCGCGCCGACGGTCTCCTCGATCACCCCGGGCATGGTGAGCACGGAGGGGCCGGTGTCGAACCGGTAGGCCCCGACGCTGGCCGTGCCGCAGCATCCCCCCGGGCCGTCACCGGCTTCCACCACGATCACGTCGCGGCCGGCCGCAGCCAGGTGGATGGAGGCCGCCAGGCCGGCCAGCCCGGCGCCGATCACGACTACTGGCCCGGTCATCTCAGCGGTCCCGCCGGGTGACCAGGCCGGCCAGCTGGAGCAGGCCGGCCCGGGCGCCGAACGGGATGTCCGGCTCGGCCTCCAGCGCACGGCGGGCCTGCCCGGCCAGGCCGGCGATCCGCCGCTCGACCTCGTCCAGCGCCCCGCAGCCGGCCAGGACCGTGCGGACGCCGGCGATGTCCGCCTCGGTCGCGACGGGGTTGCCGGGGACCGTCTCGAGCACCCGCTGTTCCGCCGGGCCGGCCATCTGCCTGGCCAGCACGAGCAGCAGGGTCTGCTTGCCCTCGCGGATGTCCTCCCCGGCGGGCTTGCCGGTGCTCTCGGGGTCGCCGAACACCCCGAGCACGTCGTCCCGGAGCTGGAACGCCTCCCCGAGCGGCAGGCCATACCCGGACAGGAAACCCTTGTCGGCGCCGGTCCCCGCTACCGCGGCACCGAGCTGCAGCGGGCGTTCCACCGTGTACTTGGCTGATTTGTAACGGATGATCCGCTCGGCGGCCCCGATCAGCTCCGCGGCCGGGGAGGCCGCACCGGCCGCCACGGTCCCGGCCGCCGCCGTCCCTGCCACCGCGGTCCCGGCGGGGACGGTCCCGGCCGGGACGGTGCCGCGCTGGGCGTGGACCACGTCGAGATACTGACCGCCGATCACCTCGGTCCGCAGCGTGGTGAACAGGCGCAGCACGGCGGCGAGCCGGTCCGGGCGCAGCCCCGCATCACACAAGGCCGCGTCGGCCCAGTTGAAGGCCTGGAGACCGAGGACGAGCGCCGCCGCCCGGCCGAACTCAGGGCGCGGTCCCGGCCAGCCGTGGCCGCCCTCCGGACCGGCCAGCCGGACATGGGCGGCGGGCTCCCAGCGCCGGACGGCCGAGCCGTCCATCAGGTCGTCGCAGATCAGCGCGCAGGCGTGCAGGAACTCGACCGCGCAGCCCACCCGCAGGGCGGCGTCGGCGTCGGGCCCGGTGGCCGCGCCCCCGGCGGCTCGGTATCCCCAGTAGACGAAGGCCGGGCGAAGCCGCTTGCCCGGACCAAGGACGAACCGGCCGAGCACGTCGGCGAAGGGGGCGATATCGGCGCCGAGGAAATCCAGTTCAGCGAATCGCCGGCCGAGCATCGCGGCCAGTTCCGCCTCGATGAGCTGGCCCGGCCAGGTCACCTCGGTAGCCGCGGCGGGAACCTCACCCACCTGCACAGTCACGATCCGGCGATCCTCTCTGCGAAGGCTGCG
>Ga0187879_10003831_pt1 | contig 10096 bp, 8 predicted proteins | sample June2016WEW_19_1_FD_132423 | JGI IMG/M metagenome (GOLD analysis project Ga0187879, IMG submission 132423) | Peatland microbial communities from SPRUCE experiment site at the Marcell Experimental Forest, Minnesota, USA - June2016WEW_19_10 | ecosystem: Environmental > Terrestrial > Soil >... | reverse complement strand
CAAGCGTGGGTCGGCCTTGGCCGGACGAAACAGTAGCTGGAGGCTTTCGACTTGTCTTTTACTAAGCAGTCGCTCCTGCCCGTCCGCTGACGGGCACCCAGAAACCATGAAACGTACGCTGTAGGGCCGGGGCTTGCCCCGGCCAGGCCGCCCCAAGGGGCGGCCCTACAACGTCCGTGACTAATTTGAGAGCAGAAAGAGCTCGTTGAGGCGGGGCAGGGATATGCGAGCATCTTGGCTTGGGATTTGCGTGGTTGACCCTTGGCTTCGCGATTACGTTGGTCACGATTTTAACTACGTTAGCAGCATCAGCCGTGCCATTAGTTCCCAGGGACTTGAGTTGAAGGTGTTAGCTGCGCGCGACTGCATCCCGAGTATCCGCCAGATCTTGCCTGTCGAGCCAATATTCCGGCGGCTGCCGATGGAGGGCTCCACTTGGAACAACCGAGTAGCGCGCGCTTTTGCGGGATATGCCAGCCTCGCTTCAAACTACGCGCGCTTCTCGAGCGACTTGGCCGCCGCGGACCTCGGTGGGGTGAATGCCCACTGGATCATGTTCCTGGAGAACGCGCACCAATTCAATTTGTTAGCATGGGGGCGATGGGTTCGACGCTATCACCCTGGCAGCGCACCGGCGTTTGTGGTGATGCTGCGCTACAGTTACTTCGACGTACGCCTCCAGCGTTGGCGCAAGTCCGGCCATCTGGTGCGACTGGCGTTGCGGACGCTTGAGAAGGCGTCGCTCGTACACCGGGTCCGCCTGGTGGCCGATAGTCAGGAGCTTGCCAATCAATATCGCTCCCTGACACGCCTGCCCGTAGGTCTCCTGCCCACACCCCTCACCTGCGATTTGCCGTCGCAAGACCGGGCGCCGCGATCTTCGCCAGACGGCAATCTTAACGTCTTGCTTCCCGGGCGACCATCGTTCAGCAAAGGCATTGCAACATTTGCGACCGCCATCGAGCGGCTGGCGAACAAGCGGGAATTATCCGGGTTAACCTTCACTCTTCAGGACTATCAGACGTTTTTCCGCGAGCCGGAACTCGCCCGTGCTATCGCGGCGCTACGGCAATTGAACCTTCCCGGCGTCCACATCGTTCCCAAGCCTCTCGGCGAGGAGGATTACAATCGGATGATGTCAGACGCGGATGTGGTGGTGCTCCCGTATTTCCAGGAGGATTATTGCACCATGGTATCCGGTCCCTTCGTAGAAGCACTCGCGCTCGGGAAACCGGTGGTGGTTACGGAGGGCACATGGATGAGCGGCCAACTAGCGCGATTCGGGGCGGGCACTACGGTTAGAGACCGGGACGCAGACGATTTGGCACGTGCCATCTGCGCCGTCCGCGACAACTACCGGCAATTAGCTGAGCTTGCTGCGGCCCGAAGCGGAAGTTGGATCGCCTACCACAACCCCCGGAATTTTGTGAATGAGCTTCTCAAGGTGGCTGAAGGAAGTTGAAAAGGATGCAACCGTGAATCACCGTAGGTGGGATGAAGAGATCGACCTGGTGGACTTTGACGGTTTGAAGCTCTTCATGTTCAAGCATGACTACTTGTATGACCACGCAATCCCCCAAGGACGAAAGAACCAGTCACTCCAGGACTACCAACAATTCACCCGCCGGCATGGCTACCCTCAATCGGTGGTCACGCCTGAGACCGTCGAAAGACTCTCTCTAGCCCGATACGGGTTGTATGTTTTTATGCAACATTTGTGGAAGCACGGCGTCGATTTTCTGGTGCTGGACATTGGCAGCCACGTTGGGGAGTTCAGCCTGAAAGTGGGAAACTGCATTCGAACCTTCGCGCGAGCCAACAGGGTGATCGCCTTTGAACCCACCGACGTCGGAGAGTTGGTGCGCTACAGCATCGAGCTCAACGGCTTGGGAGACATTGTCAGGCACGAAGACCTGGCGGTCTCCGAGTCTGATGGCTTAATGCTGTTTTCCTATACACCCGGGTACTCCGACGGGGGCCACATCATTCAGGAAGCTACCGGCGCTCAAGGAGAACCCGGCCGGCTGAGGCATTTCTGGCGCCAGTCGATGAGAGGGAAATCTCTGAAGAGCAAGATTGAATGTGTGGGCAAGGTGTTAAGGAGCAAGTTCAGCCGATTGGCGCCGGGGAGCCGGCGCATTTCATCAAGCACCCTGATTGTCCATAGCGTCGATATCTTAAGCTACCTGGAGCGGCACCATTGTGACCAGCACCTATTCGTAAAGATTGACGTGGAAGGGTCCGATGCGGTGATCATTAGCCGCCTGTTGCAACTCCTGCCCACGAGGCTTGTCTCCATCATTTTCGAACTCGCGCCTACCCAGTTGGCAGGTGGTCTTGAGCAAGCGCGATCCTATCTGGAGAGCCTAGGTGAATACTTTCACCTGTTCGACCTCTTCTATGTGTCAAATCCCACTCGGTTCAACCTCATAGCTCCCGCTGAAATTCACCGATTTGTGACCGAGGTTGCCGGCCGGGAGCCTGGGTATACTGACGTCTTTATGGTCGACAAGCGGATTCCCGAATGCGACCAGCTAGTCCGCCGTTTGTCGTCGTTGGGCGCGGAAGCAGACCGGATGGTATTGTGAACGTGGCCATAAGGATCGCGTGCGGCTATGGAAAAACACAGACGCCAAGACTATGCGTCCGAAGGAGTTGGTGTGCTCGATGAAAATCGGTATTAGTGCTCTCCCTTTATCGCGCGTGCGCGCAGGGACCGCTCGACTTATCCAGTGCGTCATCGAGGAGCTGCACAAGATCGACTCCGAGAATTGCTATTACCTTTACTCCGACCGCGACTTCGAACTTCCATGGGAGGACGGCCGCTGGCATAAACGGATCATCCCCGGGCCGCCTTTCCTGCCGGGAACATTATGGCTGCAAACCGTAGGCCGACGGGCGATTATTCGTGACCGGCTCGATCTATTCTGGGGCACTGTTGATATGCTGCCTCTCGGGCTTCCCTCGGCGCTGGCGAAACTTCTAACCGTTCATGACCTCACCTGGCCTCTCTACTCTGAACTCGCGGGCCTGTTCCACCGATGCATGTTCTGGCTGTTCTTCGAGCGGTCGACGCAACAAGCAGACAGGATCATCACGGACTCTCGCTCCACGACGAGAGACCTCGAGCGAGTCTTGAAGGTGCCTGAGTCAAAGATCCAAGTCGTTTATCTGGGGGTCGGCACAGCCTACCAGCCCCAGGATTCCCGAGCCGCCGCCGAGCTTATAGCCGCCAAGTACGGGGTGTCGAAGGACTATATTTTGACCCTGGGCACGATTGTGCCGCACAAGAACCTCATCACTCTGGTTCGAGCCATGAAAATTCTGCGCGGTGAGGGCGAACTCTCCTCGCAGCTTCTCGTGGCGGGTGCAATGGGGAACAAATCCTCGGATTTTCTCAAAGCCGTCCAATCTCTCGGTTTGACGGACAAAGACATTCGTTTCCTGGGATTTGTGCCGGATGAAGACCTGCCCGCGCTCTACGCGGGAACCAGTCTGTTTGTACTTCCTTCACTTTATGAGGGTTTCGGTCTCCCGCTGGCGGAAGCCATGGCTTGTGGGGTCCCGGTCGTTGCTTCCAACGCATCTTCCGTTCCGGAGGTTGTTGGCGACGCAGGTCTGCTGGTTCCGCCTACTGAGCCAGAAGCGTTTGCGGCAGCGATCCTGCGCGTGAGAAACGACGAGGGCTTGCGGAGGTCGATGATCGAGAAGGGACTGAAGCAGGCGGCCGGCTTCCGCTGGGATAAAGCGGCTCGAGAGACTTTGGAATGCATGCGGAACGTGGTGCGTCGAAAGCAATTGGAACGGCAGTAGCGGCGGCCCTTGCCGTTACCCTCGGGTAGCCGCAAAGATTGTCCCTGCGAGATCAGGATGAGAATCGGCATTGACGCTCGACCGCTGTCAGTCCAGGCTGCGGGGGTTCCCCGGGTCGTGAGAGGCCTTGTCCGCGAGCTCGAAAAGACCGACCTCGCGAATTCCTATTACTTGTATTCCCACCGGGAATTTGACCTTCCTTTGAAGAATCCGCGCTGGCACAAGAGAATCGGGTCACGCGCCTCTCGCCTTCCCGGCGTTGTCTGGTTCCTGACGGAAGGGAAACGAGCGATTCTTGAAGACAACTTGGACGTCTTTTGGAGCGCGATGTACATTCCGCGCCTCGCCGTCCCGTCGCGCGTCGCAACCGTTCTCACTGTACACGACCTCGAGTGGCGCCTTTATCCGCAGACGATGAGCCGGAAGACTTACTATGCCCATCGTCTGCTCGTCTGGCCATCGGTTCAAAAGGCAGACAGGATCGTCTCGGATTCGGAGTCAACGGCGCGCGATCTCCAACTCGTCTTGCACCTTCCCGCCTCAAGGATGGAGGTCATTCATCTGGGGGTCGACTCAGCCTACAAGCCCCAAGACCGCTTAGTGGCCGCAGAGTATGTGGCCGGAAGGTACGGGGTGTCGAAAGATTACGTACTCGCGGTTGGAACCGTGCAGCCGCGGAAAAACCTGGCGACGCTCGTGGAAGCGTGGAAGATACTGCGCGACAGGGTAAGAGACGATTGCCAGCTTGTCGTAGCCGGAGCGCGAGGCTGGAAGAACACTCAATTAGACGAAACCATCAGGCGGCTTGGCCTGACCGGCGGCGAAATTCGCTTCCTCGGCATTGTGCCGGAGGAAGACCTGCCCGTGTTATACTCAGGAAGTAGTGCGTTTGTATTTCCTTCGCTTTATGAGGGTTTTGGGCTTCCCCTGGTGGAAGCGATGGCTTGCGGAGTCCCGGTTATAGCTTCAAATACATCCTCCGTACCGGAGGTGGTGGGGGATGCAGCCCTGCTGGTTTCTCCTACCGAACCCGAGGCATTCGCGGAAGCCATATTGCGGGTGAGAAGTGACGATAGCCTGCGCAAGGCATTGATCGAAAAGGGGCTTAACCGGGCGGCCGGCTTTGGCTGGGACCGGGCGGCTAGTCAACTCTTAGGTTGTTTCGGGCGCGTGGTCACGGAAAAACAAGGCGCGAGTCGACCCACGACCTAAAGGAATTTCAAATGGCGAAGTTCAAATGGTGCTCCATTTGCCATCCGCCTTTTGCCATTTGCCATTTAACTCGCTTGCCACGAGGAGTGAGACTCCGCCAAGACTGAGATTGCAAGGGGCAAAGGAATTGCGCCACGAACCAGTCAGGGTTCTCCACGTCGTGCGGGCCGTACCCGGCGGCGGAGCAGAGGCTTGGCTGCTGAAGGCCACAAGGCAAATCGGTGGCTATCGTATAAAGTCCGATTTTTGCTCGCTGTGGCCGCCTTCAGCAGGTTTTTGTGATGAGGTTCGAGAGTTAGGAGGGCGTGTCTTACTCTGCCCTTTCACCTCCAACTTGGCGACCTTCCCTCGGCGGTTTCGCCGGCTGCTTCGCGCGGAGCGATATGATGTCGTACACTCCCACGTGGGTTTGCCTTCGGGGGTTGTGCTGCGGGCGGCGATGCTTGAAGGTGTTCCGAAACGGATTGCGCACAGCCATAATAGCGACGACCTCCATCCGCATTCCCTTTTGAGGGCCGCCTGGCGTGCAGTCATGCGGACCGCGGTTCGAAAGTATGCGACCGCCGGCCTGTCTTGTTCTGAGCCGGCTGCGAGATTCCTGTTCGGTCCCCACTGGAGGTTGGACCCACGCTTCCGAGTGCTCCACTGCGGAATCAATTTGGAGCCTTTTCGGACTGCTCCATCGAAAGAGGAGACGCGAAAAGAATTCGGAATTCCCGTCGATGCTCCGGTCATCGGACACGTGGGCCTTTTCGAGCGCAGAAAAAATCAGGCTTTCTTGATACAGGTAGGCCGGGAGATCCTGAAAGTACGGCCCGAGGTGAGGTTTTTGTTGGTGGGCGACGGCCCGTTGCGCCCCCAGATCGAGGCGATGGCACGGGAATTTGGCTTGGAAAAGAATGTTGTCTTCGCCGGTCAGCGGTCCGACGTCCCTTACTTGATGCTGTCTGTGATGGACGTGTTTGCTTTGCCGTCTTTCGAAGAGGGTTTAGCCATCGTTTTGACCGAGGCCCAGGCTGCGGGACTTCACAGCCTCGCTTCGAGCGCAGTCCCCGCTGAAGCCGGCGTGCTGCCTGGAGGCGTGGAACAGCTTCCTTTGTCTGAAGGCCCAAAGCCTTGGGCTGCGACCTTGCTGCGAATGCTGGATAACGGACGATTGGAAAAACACGCGGCGCTAGGCGCCATCGAGCAGACAGATTTCAACCTCCGGCGATCTTGTTCGGAACTCACTCGAATTTACGGAGCCAGCGAGTGATGTGGATCAAAGCTCGAAATTCGGGAATCTCGCAGGTGGATAAGATCAGCTTGATCGAGTTTCGAATTTCGGTTTTCGAATTTCGAATCTTTCGAGTGTTGTAGGAGGGCGGGTGGAAAGACTGGCGCGTTCTTACGGTCCCGGGGCGATTGCTCGTAGGGCAGATCACGACCAGGTGCAATTGGAAGGAAGGGCGTGGAAATCTGCCATGTGGAAGGTATTCGCCTTTCACTTGCTTCGGGTTGCTTTGTTTTTCGGGGCCGCCTACAACCACTACGAGCATAACGAAGGGACCGCATGGTTACTTGGAATCCTTTTCGTATATTCGTACCTGGATCGAGAGTTCTTCCTGAAGCCCGACCTCATGAATGCCTATCTCGCGTTCAGCGTGATCTACTATTATTCGCGATGGGTGATGGGGTGGGGAAACATCGGGACGACTATCTACGGGCAGGACGCTCCGAACTGGGTGAAAGTCATCAAGGATATTGTGTGGCTAGGTTTTGTGGCAGTGTTTGCTTTCAGGGCGTTAACGCGGCCACGGTATGACCGTAATATGCCTTTATGGTTTACGCCTCGAGGAATGATCCTAGTCCTGCTGACGGTGGTTTATCTCGGCTTGCCGACTCTCGCTTTGATTTACGCACGCGGTAGCGTATTTGATATTGTCCTCATGGCGATGAGATACCCGCTGGAGTACGTTCCCTTTCTGTTCCTGTTTCCATTTGTATTGCGGGGCAAGAGTTCGATCAGGTATCTCCGGACATTCATTCCCCTGGTCTGGCTATCCCTGATATTCCTGGGCATTGAGATGTTCTCAGGCCGGCGAACGGGCTTCGGTTACGGTGGAATGTACACCCGCTATGGCTCAATCTTTGGCTCTCCCAACGATTTCGGGGTGTTCATGATGCTGGCCATTGCGACCGTGCTGGCCTTTCTGGCTGAACGGGCGATAAAGTGGTCGCCCAAAGTTGTCGCGTTCTCAGTCCTCTGCGTGTGTGCGCTCGCGTCGACCATATCCCTGAGCGCCGTTTTTGCGATGGTCTTCACCACGATCAACCTGGTGCTTTTTACGAAAGACAGGATGAAAAGTGCACTGACCGTCATTGCGGCCGCCATCTTGGTTGCCGGACTCTATTTCGCATTTCCCAATGTCGGGGTTGCCAAATTCCTTGCCGAGCGCGTTGAGACAGTTTCAAACTTGGGGGACGAGAGCGCCCGTTCGCACTACACCAGCATTATTGTGGCCGAGGAGGCAATCGAACGGTTTGAGCCGGCCGAATACGTCTTTGGCACACTTGAATCGCGCAATCAGGCTCTGGCGCCGGAAACATACTACCTGAGGACATTCTACCTTCGGGGGGGCTCCAGCCTTGCTATTCTCTTGGCAATTATCGGCTTGTCGCTATTCGAAAGCCACCACAGGTACCGCCTGGCAAAGGGAGATCGTGAAAGGAGAGGCTTGTTCCTGGCCACCTTCCTGGGTGTCGCCGGGATCGCGTTCGCTTGTCTGTTCATTCCATATCTCGATAGTTTCCCTTCGAATTTCTATTTCTGGTTTCTCGTCGCGATTATCTGGTGCGAACCGATGACTGAAAGAGAAATCATTGCAATGCATGCAGCCCGGCCGCAGCAGCAGGTCACCGCCCGACAAACGCGGAAGTTGGCGCCTGGCCTTGCGCGTTCATAATCTAAACTGTGAAGCGGAACGAAGGGAGGAAGACCAGCGTGCGCAAGTTTTTTCCCAGTCCCGTTGTGTTCTCACGGTACCAGGCCAAGGGGTCACTCCACATCGTGCGGAATCTCAAAACTGCTTTCGCCCTTGCGGCGGCTTTCCTTTCTATGCAGGGAAGTCTCAGCGAGGGTTACAGTCTAAGCTACGGGCCGATCCCGGTCCACAAGAACTTGTCGCAAACCATGCACCTCGCGCCTCAGTTATTCCGGCGACTTGGCGCCGCTCCCCAGGAGAACCGTGCGCCCGGGCTTCCCGGGGAGGCCGGAAATATCCGCTGGGCTGATCATTACCAAGGAAAAGACTTAGGCGCGCAGATCAATGCCGCGGATTCCGAGCTAGGGAGTGAAGCCGGGGAAATCCGCGTAGGCCGGACAGGCACGGTGGAAACTCGCGTCACGCTTTCTTCGAATCATGTCCTGCATCTTCTCGCGCCGACGACATGGAAAGCCGGAATCCAGGTCCAGAATGGCAATTCGGTTGTCGGCGAAGGCTGCGCCGCATTGATCACTTTGTCTTTCCCTTCGCCTGGGCCGCTCATTTCCGGGAAGAACATTTACAATCTGAAATTGTCGAATCTTTGTGCCCAGGCCCAGCGCGAGTCGCCTGGATCTGTATTGGTGACCGTTGATACGGGACAGGAAGTCGAGGTGACCGGTTGCCACACCAACAACCTTCGCCTCAGTGAGTTAGACTCTTCCTCCGAAATCAAGCTGATCGGGAACACGGCTGTCTCCGCCCGCAACGATAGCGCTTCAGGTGCAGCCGTAAACATCACCTTCACACAAGGCGTCGTCGCCAGTGACAATTTCATTCAGGGCTTCGTGCATGGCTTCCAGTGGTGGGGTGGCGACGCGAACCCGAAAACAGGCCAGGGCGCGGTGACGACCACGCGCGGGGCCCGCGACCTCTCCTTCATAGGCAACAAGATTACCGATGTCGGGGGAGCGGGGATCTGGGGCAGCATGGGTGAAGGCGTTGTCGCTTCCAGTAATATCGTCGAGACGTGCGGCGATGTATGCCTCGACTCGGAAGGAAGCAATTCCGTCGTCTTCTCAAACAACTATGTGAAGGACGGAGCCAATGGAGCCATCGCAACTTTCTATTACAACCGGGATGTGCTGATCACGGGGAATACCGTGGTCTCCAGTAAATGGGAAAAGCCTCTTCTCCGCACCTATACGACCGGCCAAATCGCGCCTTACGATCGCGACACGCAAGTGGTGGGCAATCACTTTACCTGCCTTGATGCGACTCCCTGCTTCATCAGTTCAACCAGTGGGCTGCCGGAGAGATTCGTGTTCAAAGACAACACGTTACGAAACGTCACGTTGTTCCTTTCCAATGCCAACCCTAAGCATATCGTGGTGATTTCCGGTAATGACTTCCTGTTTGATGAGGTTACTACCGCGGTGCATGGAGCGATTTGGGCGGGGCGTAACTACTCCTTGTCGCCTGGCGATCCCGGTTATTGCGATATCACGAATAACACGGTGCGCTCGAACGTCGTGCAGCCGCCCGGAAGTGCAGCCATTTTCGTCTATCAGGACGATCCAAAGATCGCTCCGTTGACCGTCGTTGAAGGCAATCGCACAGTCGGACTTCACCCTTTCCCGATTGATATCTCCGTGGGGGGCGCGAGCCCGAATCCCTCGGTGAAGCCTGTTTTTCTAGTCCGCGACAACCTTATGGGCGCGGGGGTATTTTCCCGGCTGGATCAAGCGAACCCCAGGTCAACCGTCAAACTGGAAGGGAACTACCGCATGGATTCGTCTCCTATTCCTGGCCAATGAATCGCAGGACGGAAAGATGGAGAGCGTAATCGCAATTGATGCCAGAATGCTCGAGCACTCCGGCATCGGGACCTATCTCAGGAACTTGCTCGCGCAACTTGCAGCCTTGGAGAACGAATATGTGTTTGAAGTGATTTGCCAGCGGCGGGAGGCCCTGGATGGCCTGCCGCCCAGCAAGTTCCGATTTGTCGCTGCCAGGTCGCCGATCTACGGCCTGAGCGAGCAATGGGAAATAGCGCGGCTCGCTCGGCACGCTCAGCTACTCCACAGCCCGCACTATAACGCCCCACT
>Ga0187879_10003826_pt1 | contig 10103 bp, 7 predicted proteins | sample June2016WEW_19_1_FD_132423 | JGI IMG/M metagenome (GOLD analysis project Ga0187879, IMG submission 132423) | Peatland microbial communities from SPRUCE experiment site at the Marcell Experimental Forest, Minnesota, USA - June2016WEW_19_10 | ecosystem: Environmental > Terrestrial > Soil >... | reverse complement strand
GAAGTGAATCGCATCCCAGACGTAAATGGCTTTCTTGGCGTGGGCGAGCGCTACGGGGCTCAGTTGGCGGAGTTCAGCAAGCGTGCGATCGACAAGCGAGTCGAGCTCTTCAGCTGCCGCTGCGCGGGTTGCCAAACCCATCGCCGCGGCTTCCCCGCCTGAGAACTGGCGTCCGGTAAGGATAAGTTCGGTGGCGCGCTTCTGGCCAATGAGCGCGGACAGGGCTGCGGCTGCGACCGGGGGATAGCAGCCTAACTTAATTTCGGGAAATCCCCAGGTGGCATCGCTGGTGGTGTAGACCATATCGCAAACGGCAGCGAGTTCCGCGCCTCCACCGAGGCAGGTGCCGCGGACAGCGGCGATTGTGATTTTGCGCGAGGCCACAATCGCGCGAATTACGGCGTGAAAACCCGTGAGCATTTCGTGAATCTGCTCGGGCAGGTGGGCTTTGATGTCCACACCGGCGGAGAAGGCCTTGGCATCGCCTTCGAACAGGATCGCGCAGATTTCGGGGCGCGCTTCGAGTTGCGCCAGAGCCTCGTGCAACTCTTGCGCCATCTGCCGGTCGATGATGTTCAACGGAGGGCTTGCCAGCCTGACGCGGGCAACGGGCGGAAGCTCTTTTACGGCGATGCGGATTGCGGCGGCGGTGGTCATTTCGGCGGTTGCTTCTTCACCACGGGGTTCACGGCGGAACACGGGGTAAACCAACTTCTTTATCTTGTGTCTTGTCCTCCGCGTAACGCTCCACTTTCTGATTCTTAAATGTTGATTGCCGACTTCCGCGGTTCGCTGATGGTGGACAGCGGATCGCGCGCTCCCTCTTTTTCTTTGATCCACTTCTTCTCGTTGCGAATGATGTCGAGCAGCAGTTCTTTGTCTTTCGCGCCGGGCAGATTCTCTTGGCAGTGCTGCTGGTAAGCGCGGTCGTCGAGCAGTTCGCCGGTCTCGCAGTGAAACTTCTTCCCTGCCCAGCGTCCTATATTGCGGTTGAAGTGAATATCGGGGGTGTAGAACTTCTTCTCGCCTGGCTTCAGGAATGTGTTCAGGCGCTCGACCAACCCCACAACTTCCTGGCGATAAAGATGGCGGCTGTAGTCGTTGAGGTCGTCGAGGTCGGCGGCCTTATCGTTTTGCAGTTCGTCGTAGCGGCCCTTGATTCCCCAGACATAGGCCCAGTGCGCCGAAGACGAATGATCGGTGCCGAAGAGGTCGAAGGAGCTGGAGATCCATTTGTTTAGATATTTCTGCATGAGCCATTGCGGGATCACTCCCGCTTCGACCACGCGGCGCAGGCCATCGTTGCCGGTTCCCATGTGGAAGGCTTCTTCGCGCAGCATGTAGGAAGTGGAGCGTCCGAGCGGCGCGAAGGAGGAGTACTTCAGCATCTGGAGCTGGAATTTTCCGTCGCGATCGACAAAGTCGGTGTAGGTGAAAAAGTCGAGCCAGTTGTCGACGTCGACGTTGAAAGTGCCCAGCAGGCGGGCGTTTTCGAAGGCGCGGCGCTCGAGCATTTTTTGCGCTTCGACCTTGCCGGAGGAGCCGAAGAAGTCGATGAGCAGGGCGCACATCTGCCAGCCGTGGCGCATTTCTTCGATCATGACCCGGGTGAGGGCGCGGCGATCCCATTCCGTAGGCGCGGTTGCAAACAGGTTGCGCTGCTGCTCGACGCTGGCAAATTCGGTGTCGCCCTGATAGATGATCATGTTCATCAGCGCATCGCGCATCTGCTGCGTGGGAATCTGGCGCAGGTTCTCCCACTTGTTGCGGCCCTTGTAGGAGCCGAACTGGATCTCCTCGGTTTCGATCGCGCCGTAAAGCGTATCGAAGTGGAAGGACTCGACGTCGTCTTTGTCGACGCCGACTTCTTTACGCCATTCGTTGAAGAGACCGACCCAATCGCTGAAGTTTCCGATTTTTGCTACTTTGCCTGGCATGAGAACCTCAAATCTTTACCACGGGGTACACAGAGGAACACGGGGGAAAGTCAACCTGTTTCGGAGTTTCCGGTGAAACCATGTGTCCACCTTGGTTCAAGTTGTTTCTACTTGGCTGTGAATACGGCTGGGCGCTTCTCAACATACGCGGCGAGACCTTCTTTGGCGTCGTCGCTCTGAAAAAGGATCTGCTGATTTTCGCGTTCGACGGCCAGCGCGGATTCCATGGGAATCTCCCATCCGGTCTGCACGGCGCGCTTGATGCGGCCTACAGCCTTTGCAGCTTTGTTCGGGGGCGTGAACTGGCGGGCGTATTCCAGGATGTTCTCCATGAAACCGTCGCGTTCGAAGATGTCGTTGATGATGCCGTACTCCTGCGCCTCTTCGAAGGAGAAGGTGTTACCGGTGATCATCAGTTCGATGGCTTTGCTCTTGCCTACCAGGCGCGACAGGCGCTGGGTTCCGCCGGTGCCAGGGAGCACGCCCAGGTTGACTTCGGGCAGACCGATCTTGCCGGCGTCTTTGCGCGCGATTCGGAGATCGGCAGCCATGGCGATCTCAAGGCCTCCGCCGACGCAATGGCCGTTGATCGCGGCGATGACCAGCTTCGGAGTGTGTTCGAGGCGCAGCAAAGTTTCGTTCGCGTGCAGACAGAAGTAATACTTAAAGGTAGGGTCGACCGAGGCGAGCATTTTGATGTTCGCTCCGGCAGAGAAAAACTTGTCGCCCACGCCGGTTAGGACGATCACGTGGACGTCGTTATCCATGCGCGCCTTGAGGATGGCCTCGTCAAGCTGGCGGTTCATTTCGTAGGTGTAGGTGTTGGCCGGAGGATCGTTCATTTCGATCACGGCCACGCCGGCATTGGTTCGATAGTTGATGAGCTGCTTGGTGGTCTCACCGGTGGCCGGCTGTGTTGTCGTTATTGTTGCCATGGATTGCTCCTTAAATGTTTGTGTCGCGTTAGTTCTTTCTGCGCGGCTTGTGGCCGTGCATAATTCCGTTGAGAACGATGTTGCCCATCTGTTCCGCCAGCGCTTCGGCATTACCGTCGACGCGCGGGTTGTACCAGGTGTAGATCCAGTTAATCATGCCGAACAGGCTCATCACGGCGGTGCGCGCGTTGAAATCAAGGCCGCGCTCGCGGCGAAGATCGTCCATGAGCCCGAGACAGATGCGGTAATACTCGCGCTTAATGGCGGCAATCTCCGCGCTCAGGCCGTTTTTCAACGAGTCGTCCTCGTGCGAAAGGACTTTCAGTCCCGGCTGATTGCTCACGAAATAGTCCAGGTGGTTCTGAATGAAGACGCGGATGCGCTGCTCGGGATCGGAGATATCGGCGAGCCGCGCCTTGAGTTTCTCGAGAATGGTGGTGAAGGTGTGCTTCTGAATCAGAAAAAGCAGACGCTCTTTGGACTCGAAGTAGTAATAGAGTCCCGCCAGCGACATGCCGGTGGCGCGGGAAAGGTCGCGCATGGATGCGCCTTCGTATCCCTTAGAGCAGAAGACCTCGGTGGCGTGGTCGAGGATGTGTTCGAGGCGGCGGTCAAAACGGGTCGCGGGAGTGCGGCTTGCGGCTCGGCCGGGGCGTCGCGTCCCCCGGCGGGGAGTTCGGGTTGCGGGCAAAGCGGGCATATGTCGAACGTTCGTTCCAATTATAGGGGAGGGTGATTGAGATCACAAGGGCGTGTGATGTCTATGCGCCGAGTCTTACGACAACCCTTGGTTAGCTTTTGATCCCCGCCATCAACTTCTCGATCTCGGTTTTCTGTTCGCCGCTCAACGGCAGGAACGGCAAGCGCGCGGGGCCTCCGTAGTAGCCGCCCAGGTCCATGGCGTACTTCACGCCCGGGACGCCAAGCTCGCCGACCACGCGCTGGGCGGCGAGTTTCAGGCGCTCTTGCTTTTCGCGGGCGAGAGCGGTGTCTCCGTCCTTGAGCGCGGCGAAAATTTCGTAGCACGCCATGGGCGCGGCGCTGGCGAAGGCCAGGATGGCACCGACGGCTCCGAGGCCTAGCGAAGGTTCCAGTTGGTGCGCGGCTCCGACCATGACCTGGAACCCAACTTCTTTCTTGCGGGTCTTCAATTTACCCACGACAGTTACGGCTGAAGATGAGGGCTTTTTAGGGCTGCCTTCGCCTTCGTGGACGGGCGAGGACGCCCGTCGCTCCACAAATTCCGCTGTGCCTACAAGCGAGGCTACGCTGACCAATTCCCTGCTCTGTTTTTCGGATTCGGCGGCCGCGGCCTGGATCATACGGGGAGTTACGGCCTCGAAGGTTTCGGTCACCGTGGCTTCCCGCTTCACCTGACGGGTGGCCTCGACCATCTGTTTCACTTTGTCCAAATTCCCGCTCGATTCCTTGATGGCAATGATGTTGGAATGGCCGGCGAGTTCGATCACGACCTCGGCGGGGATGTCATATCCGGTGGCCTGCGGGAAATTGTAGATGACGATGGGCAGCGCCGAGCGGTCGGCTACGGTGCGATAGAAAGCCAGCAGGTTCGGCGGGTGCATCTGCTTTTTGTAATAGTGTGGAGTTCGCACCATGGCGGCGTCATAGCCCAGTTCGGCGGCGTATTCGGTGAGGCGCAGAGTTTCACGGGCGGACTCGATGCCGGTGCCTGCGATCATCACTTTATTGGGCGCGGCGGCGGCCAGAGCCGTTTTGAGCACGTCGCGGCGTTCTTGATCCGAGAGCAGAATCGCTTCTCCCGTCGAACCCTGGACTACGATGCCCGCGACCGGCGTGCGCGAATAGCGCTCAACGTTGGATTCGATTTTCTTGTAATACACTTCGCCGTCGGGATAGAAGGGCGTGGTAATGGGTGGGAAGATTCCGGATAAAAGCATGGTGGGCCTCAGTCGTTGGTCGTCAGTCGTTGGTGGCTCGCGAATACGCTTACATATGAATTATCGGGCTTCGCGCTCGAGTTTGTCATCTTCAGTTCAACAGCGAAGTCACAAAGACCAGGAAAAAGAGACATCCATCAACAATTAGTACGGTTGCCCCAATCCAGATGAGGGCGATGATCCGCACCTGTTCGGGAGAGGGCGTGGTAATTCCGATTGTTTTATGTAGATAGCCGAGCACGTTGGCGACGAACGCCTCCGGTATCGCGCGGCTGGCGATGCCCAGGCCAAGAAGCAACATCACGGCATGAAACGCAACGATAGAGGCCATTTGCAGCATCACTCGCAGGCGGGCAGGTCCTTGCCGTCGGGATCGACGATGCGGCGATACTCGTCTTCGGTCCCGACAAAGAAGCGGACAAACGGTGTCGAGGTTCGGTCGTCGACCATGGTTTCGGCTTGCCAGACCATGCCGCCCTTACAAACACCGAGTCTCGAAAGGGAGGTGCGGTTTGCGCCGGAGTAATAAAAGAAGTCGTCATCGCCATGTCCAGCCAGTGGAGCGGAGGAAGTTCTCAGTCCACCCTGCGCATCCACCTTGAGCAGAAGCCGACCGTCTTCCATGGGCAAGGGCGGGGCGCCGGTCTGGCGAAAATCGACGCGCACCCAGCCTTTGTATCCGGCGGGAATCAAGAAACGTTCGGGCGGCCGACGATGAAAAACAAGATCGAAGGCAGCCGGACCGAAAAGGACCGCCCAGATGAACAATGGAAGGCCGAGGACGGCGATCAGGATGGCCGGGTCTTTCCTCATGCGCGTTACTTGGCCGCGGTATGTTCCGCGTGCAAATGTTGCAAGGCTTGCACGCGCACTTCTCCGCGCTGGAGGGCGGAAATGCCCTCGGCGGCGGCGCGAGCGGCGGAGAGCGTGGTAATCGCCGTGATGCGCGCGGTCACGGCCGCTCGGCGGATTGCCTTCTCGTCAAAGTATGGGTCGGGCCCTTGCGGCGTGTTCACAATCAACTGGATACGATCAGCCTTGATCAGGTCAACGGCGTTGGGACGGCCTTCCTTTACTTTGTAGACGCGATCGACAGTCAAGCCGGCGGCTTCGAGAATGTCGGCGGTGCCGTGCGTGGCCACCAACTTGAAGCCCATGTCGACGAAGCGACGGGCGACATCGGCCACCTGCGGCTTGTCGTGGTCGGTGACGCTGATGAAGACTGTGCCCTTGATGGGCAGTTTCTGGCCGGCGGCAATTTGGGCTTTGGCGAAAGCCTCGCCGAAATTGTCGGCGATGCCCATGACTTCTCCGGTGGAACGCATTTCTGGGCCGAGGACGGTGTCGACTCCGGGAAATTTCGACCAGGGGAAGACAGGCGATTTCACGTAGAAGCAGCGGCCGGTGTCGAGGTCCGTGCCGCGCTCGACGTTTTCTGGAAGGAACTCACGCAGCTTGCGCCCGGTCATCAGCCGGGCGGCGATTTTGGCCATTGGGACTCCCGTGGCTTTGGAAACGAAGGGCACGGTGCGCGAGGCGCGCGGGTTGACTTCGAGCACGTAAACCTTAGCATCGCCATCTCCGCACGATTTGCGCGGAATGGCGAACTGCACGTTCATCAAGCCGATCACTTTCAAGGCACGCGCCAACTGGAAGGTGTAGTCGCGCATGCGATCGAGCAGCGGCTGGGGAATATCAACCGTGGGCAGCACGCAGGAGGAGTCGCCAGAGTGGATGCCGGCTTCCTCGATGTGCTGCATGATGCCGCCAATGACTACGTCTTCGCCGTCGGAGAGCGCGTCTACGTCGACCTCAATGGCGTCTTCGAGGAATTTGTCGATCAGGATTGGACGATCCTGCGAATACTCGACGGCTTGCTTCATGTATTGCGTGATGGTGTCTTCGTCGTAGGCGATGACCATGGCTCGTCCGCCGAGAACGTACGAAGGGCGGACGAGAACGGGGAAACCAATTTTCTTCGCGGCTTCGACGGCTTCTTCGACCGAGGCGACCATGGCGCCGGGAGCTTGCGGGATGTCGAGTTCATCGAGCAGTTTACCGAAGCGCTTGCGGTCCTCGGCTAGATCAATCGATTCGGGCGTAGTGCCGATGATGTTCACTCCCGCCGCCTTGAGCGGCAATGAGAGATTCAGCGGCGTCTGACCGCCGAACTGCACGATCACGCCAACGGGCGCGCCGCCGGAGGCTTCGTGTTCGCAGACGGCAAACACGTCTTCGAGCGTGAGCGGCTCGAAGTAGAGGCGGTCGCTGGTGTCGTAATCGGTCGAGACCGTCTCGGGGTTGCAGTTGATCATGATGGTCTCGTAGCCATCTTCGCGCAGGGCGTAACTGGCGTGGCAGCAGCAGTAATCGAATTCAATTCCCTGCCCGATGCGGTTCGGACCGGAGCCGAGAATGATAACTTTCTTCTTCGCGGTGGGTGTCGCCTCATCCTCTTCTTCATAGGTCGAGTAGAGATAAGGTGTGTAGCTTTCGAACTCGGCGGCGCAGGTATCGACGCGCTTGTAGACCGGCTTCAGGCCGTGCTTCTTGCGGAAGTGGCGGACTTTTTCCTGGCCGCCTTTGCCATCCAGACGCCAGGTTCCGGCGAGGCGACCGTCGGAGAATCCCATGCGCTTGGCCTCGCGCAGCACTTCGGTGGGAAGCGACTCCATGGGATGCTTTTCCAGCTCCAGCTGCATGTCGTTAATTTCTTTGAGCTGGTAGAGAAACCAGGGGTCAATCGAAGTCATCTTCGCGATCTGCTTGATCGTGTGTCCCTGGCGAATGGCATACTGCACGTAGGTCAGGCGCTCGGGATGCGGCGTGACCAGTCGCTGTGTGAGAATCTTGGGCTCGATCTTCTGCGACCCGACGCGCTTGCCGGTGTCGAGGGAGCGAATCCCTTTCTGAAGTGCTTCTTTAAACGTACGGCCGATGGCCATCACTTCGCCGACCGACTTCATCTGCGGTCCAAGCGATTCGTCGGCGCCAGGAAACTTTTCAAATTGCCACTTCGGGATCTTCACGACTACGTAGTCGAGCGTGGGCTCGAAGCAGGCGGGAGTCTTGCGCGTGATGTCGTTCGGAATCTCGTCGAGCGTATAGCCGACGGCGAGCTTGGCGGCGATTTTTGCGATCGGGAAGCCGGTGGCTTTCGACGCCAGAGCCGACGACCGCGAAACACGCGGGTTCATCTCGATTACAACCATGCGTCCCGTCGAAGGATTGACGCCGAACTGGATGTTCGACCCTCCGGTCTCGACTCCGATCTCGCGGATCACGGCAATCGCGGCGTCGCGCATCACCTGGTACTCGCGGTCGGTAAGCGTTTGCGCCGGGGCCACGGTGATGGAGTCGCCGGTGTGCACGCCCATGGGATCGAAGTTTTCAATGGAACAGATGATGATGACGTTGTCTTTGGTGTCGCGCATCACCTCGAGTTCGTACTCTTTCCAGCCGAGGACGGATTCTTCGATCAGACATTCGTGGACGGGCGAGAGATCAAGGCCGCGGGCGAGGACTTCCATCAGCTCTTCGCGGTTGTAGGCGATGCCGCCGCCGGTGCCGCCGAGGGTGAAGCTTGGGCGGATGATGACGGGGAAGCCGATTTTGCCGGCGAACTCGATGCCGTCTTTTAGATTGTTGACGAGCGCGGACTTCGGGACATCAAGGCCGGTGCGCTGCATGGCGTCTTTGAAAACAAGACGGTCTTCGGCTTTCTTGATGGCGCTGATCTGTGCGCCGATCAGATGCACGTTGTACTTTTCGAGCACGCCGCCGTCGGCGAGTTCGATGGCAAGGTTGAGCGCGGTTTGTCCGCCAACGGTCGGCAGGATGGCAAAGCCGGCGCTTGGCGACAACTCGCGCTCGACGCGAATGATCTCTTCGAGATACTCACGGGTGAGCGGCTCGATGTAGGTGCGGTCGGCCGACTCGGGATCGGTCATGATGGTGGCCGGGTTCGAGTTGGCCAGCACAACTTCAAAGCCCTCCGACTTGAGCGCCTTGCAAGCTTGCGTGCCGGAGTAGTCGAACTCGGCCGACTGTCCGATGACGATAGGGCCGGAGCCGAGGATCAGGATTTTCGAGATGTCAGTTCGTTTGGGCATGAAAAATCAGTCGTTGGTCGTTAGTCGTTGGTCGTTGGTCGTTAGCGCGGCACGCCTGGAAGGCGTGCCCTTTCAAAACTTTCACCGTTTGCACTCCTCCATCATCTTCACAAAATCTTTGAACAAGTAGTGGGAATCATGCGGCCCCGGCGCCGCTTCTGGATGGTACTGGACTGTGAAGAGCGGCAGGTTTCTGTGGCGCATACCTTCGAGCGTGTTGTCGTTTAGATCCATGTGCGTCAGTTCCACTTCGCTTTGCGGGAGCGAATCGGGATCGACGGCGAAATTGTGGTTGTGGGCGGTGATCTCGATCTTGCCGCTGGCGAGTTGCTTCACGGGATGATTTCCGCCGTGGTGTCCAAATTTTAGTTTGAAGGTCTTGCCGCCTAGTGCTATGCCGGTGAGCTGATGGCCTAGACAAATTCCGAAGATCGGCTGGCGTCCCATCAGGCGCCGAATGTTATCGACCGCATAGGTGCAGGGCTCGGGATCGCCGGGGCCGTTCGACAGGAACACGCCGTCGGGCTTCAGGGCCAGTACGTCTTCTGCTGTTGTCTGCGCCGGGACGACCGTTACTTTGCAGCCTTCTCCGCGCAGTTTGCGCAGGATATTTTGCTTGATGCCGAAGTCGTAGGCGACTACGTGGAAGCGCGCTGGCTCGTCTTTCACTCCGACGATTTCATCGGGCAAGTGCGAGCGCTCGCCGGTCTCCCAGACGTAGGTATTCTTGGTGGAGACGACTTTGGCTAGATCCTGGCCGTCCATCTTTGGAATTGCGCGCGTTTTGGCGACCAGCTTTTCGGCGTCGTCTTCAAGCGTCGAGATCACGCCGCGCATTACACCGTTCGTACGCAGGTGGCGCACGAGGGCCCGCGTGTCGATATCGGCGAGCACCGGAATCTTGAACTGCTCCATGAACTCGTCGGTGACTTGCTGCGAGCGCCAGTTGGAGCTGACTTTCGAGAACTCGCGCACGATCAATCCCTCGATGTAGGGGCGCTGGGATTCGTTGTCTTCGGAGTTGGTGCCGTAGTTTCCGATTTCGGGGTTGGTCAGGACGACGATCTGTCCGGCGTAGGAGGGATCGGTGAAAATTTCCTGGTAGCCGGTGATGGAAGTATTAAAAACGACTTCGCCGGAGCACTCGCCTTTGGCGCCGTAGCCTTTGCCTCGGAAGACTCTGCCGTCTTCGAGGGCAAG
>Ga0187879_10003825_pt1 | contig 10104 bp, 11 predicted proteins | sample June2016WEW_19_1_FD_132423 | JGI IMG/M metagenome (GOLD analysis project Ga0187879, IMG submission 132423) | Peatland microbial communities from SPRUCE experiment site at the Marcell Experimental Forest, Minnesota, USA - June2016WEW_19_10 | ecosystem: Environmental > Terrestrial > Soil >... | reverse complement strand
GCTTCGATCTGATCCTGCTGGATGTGTGGCTAACCGGGATCGACGGCCTGGAAGTGCTGGAGAAAATCCGCGAGATGGATGATCCGCCCGAGGTCATCATGATCTCGGGCCACGGAACCATCGAGACCGCCGTCCGCGCCACCAAGCTGGGTGCCTACGATTTTGCCGAAAAGCCGCTATCGCTCGAAAAGACGCTCATCCTGGTAAAAAATGCGATCGAAGCCCGGCGGCTCCGCCACGAGAATCTCGACCTGCGCAAGCAACTGCAATCGAAGAGCGTGATCGTGGGAGACAGCGTTCCCATGAAGGCGCTGCGCCAGCAGATTGCGCTGATGGCGCCCACCAACGGACGCGTGCTGATCTACGGCGAATCGGGCACCGGCAAAGAGCTGGTCGCGCATGCCATCCACATGCAGAGCCTCCGCAAAGATGAAATGTTTGTCGAAGTGAACTGCGCCGCGATTCCCGAAGACCTGATCGACAGCGAACTCTTCGGCCACCGCAAATCGTCGTTCCCGGGAGCGACCGCTGACAAGGAAGGCAAGTTTCAGAAGGCCGATCGCGGGACTTTATTTCTGGATGAAGTCGGCGACATGAGTCTGAAGACGCAGTCCAAAGTCTTACGCACCCTGGAACAACAGCGCTTCATCCCAGTGGGAAGCGACGATCCCGTCACCGTGGACGTGCGCGTGATTGCGTCCACCAACAAAGACCTGGATGAAGAAATCGCCAAGGGAAATTTCCGCGAGGATCTTTTCTACCGTCTGAACGTGGTTCCTTTTGTGGTGCCCCCGCTGCGCGAACACAAGGAAGACATCCCCTTGTTTGCGCGGCACTTCCTGAAAGAATTTGCTTCCGCCTACGGCCGCCGTCCACGAGAGATCACCGATGATGCCATCGACGTCCTGATGCGCTATGCCTGGCCGGGGAATGTCCGCGAGCTGCGCAATGTGATCGAGCGTATCGTGATCATGAATCCCACCACCTCACGTTTCGAGCGCAAGCATCTTCCGCCGCTGGTGCACCGCGACGCCAGCCGCCGCGTGGCGGGTAGCGAAGGTTCCACGCTGCACCAGGCGCGCGCGGCCTACGAGCGCGACTACATTCTCAAAAAGCTGGACGAGAATCATGGCAACGTCAGCCGCACCGCGGAAGTGCTCGGCCTCGAGCGCAGCCACCTCTATCGCAAGATGAAAAGCCTGGGAATTGCGGCGAAAGAGTGAAGCAGCCGTCAGCCATCAGCCATCAGAAAATGCAAAACTTCGCCGCGGACAACGTCAACACAATTGCGTAAGAACTGAATTCGCAGGTTTTCCTGAGAGCTGAGAGCTGGGAGCTGAGGCCTATTTTTTCAGCATGTGAATCTCAGCCCCGTTCTTGTGAAACTGGACTTCGTCCATCAACTGATTGATCAGGTAAATGCCGCGCCCGTGATCCGCATAGATGTTCTCACCCTGGCGGGGATCGGAAAGCTTGGAAGGATCAAAACCGGAGCCGGGATCGCGCACTATGATCAGGAGGCCCCGCTCGTCGTCGCAGGCCACGTCGCATTCGATAACCTTGGAGGGATCGCTTTTCGCTCCATGCACGACGGCATTGGCGAGGGCTTCGGTCAACGCCAGTTCGATGTCGTCTTCACTTCCCGGGGCACATTTCACTTCCCGCACCACATTCATAATACTTCGGACGACCTGGTCTACCGCATCGCGGTCGGCGGAAAGCGTAACGCTTAGCTTGAGATCAAGCTTCTTCGCATCGAAGTTGCACGATTGCGGCGGCTGCGGCGATGGTTCTGGGGATCGCGGAGAATCGGCCATAAATGGGCTGTAGGCGTTGCTTCCGGCCTTCACTTAACCTTTCTATACAACTAGGATGCATAAAGACGCCCACCGATTCTAGGCACTTAGAGTCTGAGATGCAAACTTTATTTGGATAGCAGGCAACCCTTAGAGTATTACGTCGGTCGGGTTCCCATAGTCAGGTGGCTGCCGGCGACCTGAAACCCGTAGTCTGGCCCCAGGTCACAACTCCGGGTCCGGCGGCCCTCCGATTTGCTGTAATTGACGCCGCCAATCCAGCTCTTCCACAAAGCTGCGTGAATCGCGCCAGCCGGCCTTGATCTTGACAAACAGTTCGAGAAAAACCTTGGTCCCTACCATTTTCTCGATGTCAAGGCGGGCTGCGGTTCCAATCTTCTTGAGCATTTGTCCGCCTTTGCCGAGCAGGATGGCTTTTTGGCCTTCGCGCTCGCAATAAATCACGGCGGCAATCCGCGTCAGCCTCGGGCTCTCTTCGAACTGCTCGATCAGCACCGAGACCGCGTGCGGCACTTCTTCATGCGCCTGCATAAGAACATGTTCGCGGATCAACTCCGCCGCCATGAATCGCACCGGCTGATCGGTAATCTGATCTTCGGGAAAATAGCGTGGGCCGTTGGGCAGCGCCTTCACCACGCAGCACAGCAATTCGTCGAGGCCTTTCCTCTTGAGAGCTGAGATGGGAACGACCTCCTTGAAATCGTGCAGCGCTTGGAACTGCGCGATCAGCGGCAGCAGCTTGCTCTTGTCGGCCAGCAGATCAATTTTGTTGAGCAACAAAAAAACCGGCGTGCCCGCCTTTTTCGCCAGGTCGAGAACAGCGCTGTCGTCGCGGTCCCATTTCTTTTTCGCGTCCACAATCATCAGAATCAGTTCGCAGCCTTCAAGCGCCTCGCGCACCTCGGACATCATCTTCCGTCCAAGCGAGGAGCCGGAACGGTGAACTCCCGGTGTGTCGATCAGCACGATTTGCCCGGCCTCGCGTCCTTTCTGCTGGGGGACATTGACATTGATGATGCCAAGAATGCGGTTGCGCGTGGTCTGGGGCTTCGGCGAAATGATGGCCAGCTTCTCGCCCACCAGCGCATTCAGCAGCGTGCTCTTGCCCGCGTTGGGGCGGCCCAGAATGCAGACGAATCCGGAGTGGAAGGACATGGAGATAGGCTACTAGCTTCTGGCCGCTTGCTGCCAGCGGGCATCTCAACTTACCGAATGACATGAATTCGGACGCCAATTCTCAGGTTTTTCCATGATTTATCCGTGGTGTAGACCGGAGCATGGAGTGCAGTGCCAAGCGCCAGACAGGCACGGTCCCCCAAGGACAGACCGAGCGGGCGCGTTGGAGTCACGAGATTGCCCGCAATCCTCGCTTGCGCGGCGGTGAACGGTACCGGTTCATGGACCGCGCTGAGCGCGTCCTCCCAGGCTTCGTCGGGCTGGCCCCCGCGACTCACCAGCTTGGTTTGGACTTCGGCCAAATTAACCGTGCTCCCGGCGGCATTGCTCAGCATCTCCGGAGTCAGTTTCTCCGAACCCGGCTCATGATTGAGCACAGCGAGCATAGCCGACGCGTCCAGTACGATCTTGCTCGTTGCGAATCTACTCACGTTTTGCCGCCTCGCGCCGTTCCGCGATGAGCTCGTCCGCCAGAGACACGCCCGGTTTCACGTACTGCCGAATGCGCCGCCGTGCGCGCTCCAGACGCCGCTTCATCGTCGTGATCCGCAGTTCGTCGTCTTCCATGCGTAAAATCACTTCGTCCCCGGCCTTGATCCCCAGCGCTTTCCGATAGGAAGCGGGAATGACGACGCGCCCGTTTTCGTTGACCCGCATTCGAGTTTCAGCGTTCATGTGTCACACTCCAATACTTGTGACAGATTATAATACGTATGTCACAAGATATGCAAGATGACAGGTGGGCTTGCGGTTGGCTCGACAGGAACGCCGACAGCCTCGAGAACTGCAAGAAGTGGAGCACCCGGCTACACATCGAAGAAACGTATATTTGCCCCGAGTCCGAGTGCGACATCGGCGAGATTGCGGTCTGAGGTCAGCAATGTGAAGCCGTTGACGATCGCGACCTCGGCGATAAGGGCATCCTGTGTGTTGTTTCGCTTCTTTTCCCTACCGTCCAGGGCGGTTTTGACTGCCAGAAACACCTCCCCGTTTCCCATCTTGGCTCTATCGAGCCGAGAAACATCGTACAGAAAAGTTTCGGTGGGAACAATCTCGGGCGCAATTCCCGCAAACGCCAGAATGAGACGGGCTCTAAGTTCTTTGTCGCTGGTATTGTTTATCTCATCGACCTGTATGTGAGTCACCACCAGTCGACCGTCTGAAGGAAGATCAGACGGCTGAAGCTTCCCGTCCCGCAGCTTGTTGAATATGCAGGTATCAACGACGTATTTCATTGGAGCCAGGTAGATCGTCACTATTAGGCGCGTCTGCTGTGATCCGCTCACACTTGACATTGTCGATCAGGGTGGATCAGATCCGACGATCAACCCCTTGGGGCCGGGTGCCCCACGTCTCGCCCTTTTCGAGACGTGGGACGCCGCGCGGGCGTCTTCACTTCCGCAATCTGGGACCCTGACTTTTTTCATCACACCCAGCCGGTGTGCGCCATCACAGACATCCGCCCGCCGAATGCAATAATATCTTCTTGACGGGCCGAGGCATAAGTTTGTTCGTCTCCCGGACTCAGGTCTCACAGTGATTTTGTTTGCTCTTTGATAATTGTTTTTGAAGCAACAAGCGGGCGTCAGCAAGCCGCCGAGACTATGGCTTCTAATAGAACTAAGCGAAAAATCGAGCTAAGTCCTTATTGCGGAATATTTTGAAAATAAGTCCTTTGCGCTCTAGATTTTGGCGGCTCGACACCCCCTAACCCTATGATTCCTATACGCAGGGGGGAGGGGGTAGTGGTAAACACGGGTTAATACCTTTCAAGCATGATTATTCACTTGACACGTGTTAGCAAATAGTATATATTAACCTCATGATAAGGTTAAGTTCTAGTCCTGCTTCGGTTTATCAGAGCCTTCCGATTCGGCTTTCCTTATCCGTTCGTGCAATTCGTCCTTCACTCGCTTTACCAGCTTCCTCATTGGCACGCCTTCAAGCGGCCTACCTGTCTTGTGCGATTTCTTCTTACGAGGTTCGGTCATGACGCTCCCTGAGTTGAATCAAAAGTTCTCCACTGACGAAGATTGCCGTGAGATTCTGACCCGGCTCCGATGGCCCGAAGGCGTCGAATGCCCGCGCTGCAAAAACCGCAACGTGTGGTGGGTAGATTCTCGCAAACAGTTCACTTGTAGCGAATGCAGTTATCAGTTCTCCGTGACCACAGGCACGATTTTCAATGATTCCCATTTGGCGTTGCCGCTCTGGTTTATGGCTGTCCTGTTGCTCTGTGAAGCGAAAAAAGGCATGAGTGCATTGCAACTCAAGCGGACAATCTGGGGTGAACACAAAGGCTCCTACAAAACGGCGTGGTATTTGTGTCACAGAATTCGTGCTGCTATGAAAGAAGTGGACGCCCCAATGCTGGACGGTACTATCGAAATGGACGAAACCTATGTGGGCGGTCGTAAACGCGGCCAAGGTATAAAGGCTGCTATGAATGCCAAGGAAGTTGTTATCGGCATCCGACAGCGCAGCGGCGATCTGCGATTCTTCCACGCTTCTGATGCTAGTAGCGGAACGCTCGCCAAGTACATACAAGAAAATATCAGCGAAGACGTGGAAGTGATCGTGACTGACGAATGGCGCGGATATAAGGGAGCCGTTGGCGACTTCAAGCATGAAACGGTCAACCACGGTGCCAAAGAATACGCCCGATATGAGAACGGCGCGTGCATCTCGACTAACACCGTCGAATCGGCATTCTCGCTCTTGAAGCGCGGCATTATTGGATCGTGGCATAAGATCAGCGCGAAACACCTTGCGGCCTACTTGGACGAGATGACCTTCCGGTTCAATCGCCGCAAGCGATCCGATCTGTTCATTGACACTCTGCGTCATATGGTTACTGCTCCGACTCTGACTTTCGATAAACTGACCATGAAGGCACAAACTAATCACGCTAGTGAAACCGCAGTCCCATTTTAAGTCAAGTCAGCAAACTGCAAGCGATACTCTTTGCCGCATTTCGGACAGGTGCCTTCAAGTACCGGGTCTGATCCCTCTACGCGAGTCAGTTTGCCAAAAAATACCCGACCACATTGCGGAGTTGCGCATCCGATCACTCTTACATCTCCGGCATTAACTATGTTGGGATTGGTTCCGGCGGACTCTTCCCATGCTCGTGCTCGCTCCCGGAAACGCCGGAAATTCTGCCGCGCTTCCGTAAGTCTCTTCCGGTCATGCTCCACTTGGTATCCACGTGGCCCAAACCCAACCATGCCAGGAACAGATCTCAAGGGACCACCGTGAATCAGTTCTTCAAAACTCGTTCTGGATGCCTGTTGGTCTATGTGATCCCGATGCAGCGCAGATGCGGTAGTTTTGAAATCGTCAATTAAGTCTTCAAAATCTGGGACGGCGATGCTTGTATCGGCACATGCAAGGAAGAGCGCATTGACTCGCCGCTCATATGCCACAAGGCGCTCGGTTATCGCTCTCACGTTCGGGTCTTTTTCCATCTCAATACCGCGCTCCGATATGACAGCAACTCGGTAAGGAGCACGAACAAACGAAGAAGTGGCTTCGGCAACGGTCAAGAGATACAGGCCAGCTAGAATGGCCTGCGAGAATGCCATGTCTGGATAATAAAGGCGTTGGGCTAAGTAGTTGTACAATTCGTATTCCACCCCGGCCAGTTCATAGGAAGTGACGGGAATGAGCATGTCGTAGGGAGCCGCCCAAACAGCGAAGTCCTTAGTGACAGATGACCACGCTCCGACGATAAATTTGTGTAGTTTATTTTCATCTGGGCAGGGATAATTCGCGACTTCATTGCGGTAGAAGAGCGGTAATCGGTGCTCCATCAAGCGCTTCAAATCTTGAATGTCAGAAGCATTGTCGCGATCTAGGCGTTCTTTCAATCGAGTAGCAAACCCTTCGATCAATGGCCCAATACCAGACCCAGCCACGATTACCTGCAATCGCCCCATTGGTTGCGGGACTATTTTTTGTACTGATCTGCGGAAATCGCCGCAGTTCTCCTCGCTGTCAGCGTGAATGACAAACCCACCGTTACAAGCCCAAGCCGGGATTAGAGTCACACGCCTCCTTGGGAAGAACTTCCTTGGTTTTGCTGGACGGACAGCCGGAAGCTCTTGGGGCATCTAGCGCCACCCCCAGAGCATACACCCGAACATGCGTGAAGTGAATAATCTTGCTTTCAAGTAAACATTCGCCGCTTCTCAAATCAACTTCATCTGCTTGGGAGCGGTTGTGATGCGCACGCGCTCCACCCGCCGGTCGGTCGAATCCAAAACTTCGAACTTCAGTCCTTCGTCTTCGATGACTTCGCCTTTCTTGGGAATGCGTCCGGCGAGTTCGCTGACCAGGCCGGCGATGGTGGAGGATTCGTGGCCTTCGGGGCGCATGCCGAAGAGTTCATCGAGACGGTCTACATCCATGTTGCCGGGGACTATGTAGGAGTGGTCGTTTTCCTGCACCACCTGGGCTTTCTCGTGCTCATCGCCGATTTCTCCTACTATTTCTTCTACCAGGTCTTCGATAGTTACCAGGCCGGCTACGCCTCCGTATTCATCTACTACTATCGCCATGCGGATGTTACTGCGCTGCATTTCGCGCAGCAGGTCACTTACTAACTTGCTTTCCGGGACAAAGTAAACGTCGGTTCGCATCAGGGTCGCGACCGTGCGCGTGTGCGCTTCGGAGTCAGGCACTTGCATCACATCCTGCGCGTGGAGAATGCCTTTGATGTGGTGAATCGAACCCTCGTACACGGGGATGCGCGAGAAGTGCTTGCCCCGGAGCAACTCGACCACCTGCTCGACAGTGTAGTCGGACGGGACGGCGACCATCTCCGGGCGTGGCTTCATGGCCTCGCGAACCGTCTTGCCGCTGAACTCCACTACCGACTGGATCAACTCGCGATCGCCTTCCTGGATGATGCCTTCTTCCTGTCCCGCTTCAATCAAGGCGTCAACGGCTTCGGAGGAGGTTTCCGGTCGCGCGTCGATGTGCTCGCGAGTGAGCGCGGTGACGGACTGGCAGAATCCGAGCACCAGGGTCACGGGCAGAACCAGGTAGATGAGCACGCGCAAAGGCAGCACCCAGTCCGCCAGCCAGCGCCCGCGGGTACGCGAAAAAAAGACGAAGGGCAGCAGGCGATTAAAAAAGATGATGATCAGCACCAGGCTGAGGGTGGCTTCGAGGACTTCGTAGGCGCTCCAAGCGCGGTCGCGGAAGACGGTGAAGCCGACGATCATGGCAATGGCGGCGGTGACCAGTTGCGTCAGAATGGCCATGGAGAGCGAGGCGCGCTGGCGCGTCACTCCCAGCCGCGGCTCTACGATCTGTTCGAAGGCGTCGATGTTGTCCTGGAAATCGCGCGAGAGGAATTTGCCGATCTCCTGGTAGAGACGGTCGACGTAGGAGACCAGCGTCAGCAGGCCGAACAGGAGCGCGAGAGCTATGCCGACACCGATCATTGGTGGCGATTCCTCCCGGAGCGCGGAGTCGGCGCTCTTTCGATCGTCGCTCTTTCAATGAGCCCCAGCGGAAGGCGGAGTTTCGCGCGCAACTGTTTTTCGCGCCTGGCCATCCTTCCATTGTCGCATTCGTGATCGTAGCCGCGCAGATGGAGAACGCCGTGCAACACTAAAATCTTAACTTCCTCGGCGGGTGAGTGTCCGAGGGCCCGCGCATTTTGCGCTGCGATCTCCGCTGAAATGGCGATTTCGCCCGCGAATTGTTCTTGGGCGCCGGGCTCGGCGGGAAACGACAGCACGTCCGTGGGCTGGTCTTTTCCGCGGAAACGGCGGTTCAGGGACTTCATCTCGGCGCTCGAAGTCAGCAGCACGTTGACCCCGCCCTTCAATCCCGCGGCGCGCCGGGCGCGCGCCACAAAACGGCGGAGCGCCAACTCGGTCAGATCCGCGACGCGCTTTTGAAAGATGACCAAGTTCGCTTCTCTATTGTCATTGTGAGCGAAGCGAAGGACCTATGCATCGCGCGGCCAGATGCATAGAGCCAGCGCCGAAGTCTCCGTTTAATTGCGCAGGTGTGGCTCTTCCGTCGGGCCCGGCAAAGACGCTGGCCGCGGAGGCTCGGCAATGTCCGCCTGCGGCGCCCCAGATTTCGGCTCCAGCAGCGACAACTGCTGCTCCGCCAGCCGCACTTTGTGCTCGTCGTAGGCGCGAATGATTCTCTGAACCAGGTGATGGCGCACCACATCGCTTTCGTCGAAATGCACGAACGCGAGGCCGTTTACACTTTTCAGAATCTCGACCGCTTCGATCAGCCCGCTGCGGCGCGCGCTGGGCAAGTCGATTTGCGTGATGTCGCCGGTGATCACCGCCTTGGAATTGAATCCCAGGCGGGTGACGAACATCTTCATTTGCTCGGAGGTCGTGTTTTGCGCCTCGTCCAGGATGACGAACGAATCGTTCAGGGTGCGCCCGCGCATGAAGGCAATGGGCGCGATCTCGATGATATTTTTTTCCAGATAGCGCTCGACGCGCTCGGGCTCGAGCATGTCAAAGAGCGCGTCATACAAGGGGCGCAGATAGGGATCGATCTTCTCCTGCAAGGTGCCGGGCAGAAAGCCCAGGCGCTCGCCCGCCTCGACCGCTGGCCGCGCCAGAATGATGCGGTTGACCTGCTTGTTCAGCAGGGCCGAGATGGCCATGGCCACGGCGAGGTAGGTCTTGCCGGTGCCAGCGGGGCCGACGCCGAACACCATGTCGTACTGCTCAATGGCTTCGAGGTAGCGGCGCTGGTTGGGGCTTTTCGGCTGGACCGTGCGGCGTCCAAAAGAACGCTGGCGCCCGGCCTCGGCCAGTCCGCGCAGAGTGGCGTTTGGATCGTTGACGACCATGCGCAACATGCTGCCCAGGTCGCCGTTCACGAACTGGTGGCCGGACTTCCGCAAGTGCTCGTAGTCGGCGAATAACTGTTCGGCGCGGGCCACGTCGCGGGGCGCGCCTTCCAGTTCGATGCGATCCGAACGCAGGTCGATATTGATGTTCAGGCCGTCTTCGAGCACATGGAGATTTTCATCGCGCGTGCCGAACAGGGTCTCGATGTCAGGGGTGAGTGCAATGCTTTTCTTCATTCAGGGTTATCGCGCTGCCTCCTGCAGACGAACAGG
>Ga0187879_10003821_pt1 | contig 10107 bp, 12 predicted proteins | sample June2016WEW_19_1_FD_132423 | JGI IMG/M metagenome (GOLD analysis project Ga0187879, IMG submission 132423) | Peatland microbial communities from SPRUCE experiment site at the Marcell Experimental Forest, Minnesota, USA - June2016WEW_19_10 | ecosystem: Environmental > Terrestrial > Soil >... | reverse complement strand
GTCACAGAGAGTTCCTCCTCTGCGCCACAACCTAGCTCAGATCACCTCGACGGTCGGTTCAGCAACACGCGAAAGCGTCCGCCGCAAAGCGGCTTAGTTCAAGTCCTCTTCTGGGAAATTGGAACATCCAGTCGTCGCTAGCCGACTTCCGGCGGATGCCGGTGGACAGCTCCCCCAAAACTAATTTTGCCTTAAGTCAGCGCCTATGGACTCCGCCCCGGCCACACCTAGCAGAGCCCCGTCTCCACAATTACTTCTGGCTAGTCGAAGCGGAACCGGGCAGTGCCCACTTCTCCAACTCGCCGGTGGCCCGCAGCAGGTTCAGGCGGACGCGCTGGTACTCAAAATCGGCATCCTGAAAAAGGAGATAGCGTTCGGCTGCTTGCACTCTGGCATCCGCCAATTCGTGCAAGGTGCCAGTTTTTGCGTCAACTCTGGTTTGGGCTGCTTCCAGGCCCGATTGCGCCAGTTGATATTCCAACTGTGCTACCTCGCGGGCGGCTTCGAGTTGCTCGGCGGCGCGCTGGAGTTTCAGCGTTTCCTCCGCCACCTGATTGCGAGTCGCCTCCGCTTGCTTCTTTGCTTTGAGAGCTCCGGCCTGGGCCGCATCGGTGCGGGCGCGCTGGCTGGCGTTGAACAAAGGGATCCGAAGGCCAAAACCGATGGTGGCGTTGTCCACCTGAAATGTATGTTGTGGGAAGTATATGCTGTAGTTGTTGAAGGTGGAAAACCGCGCATACTGGGCGGAGAAATCAATCGACGGCAATAAAGAGCGGTGCTCGGCCGAAGCCCGCATCGATTCCGCCAGAGAATGCTGCTCGGCGATTTTGATAGCGGGGCTCGATGCCATCGCTTTCTCCGATACATCTTCTTCCGCGGACACGGGCGGCAAGGCCGGAATGGTTTCGGGCGCGATTTCGATGGCGGAAACCGGTAAGCCGGTCAGCGTCGAGAGGTGACGACGAAGCACGTCGGCGTTGCCACGTGCCTCGGCCCGATGAAGTCGGACGCGCGCCTCAACGAGCTTGGCCTTGTTCAAGTCCACGGTGCTGTCCACGCCTTGCTGCAAGCGCTCGGACACCGCTTCTTCCATCTTCTGCGCTTCGCTCTCATCCTGCTGCAAGCGCACCATGCGTGCCTCCCACTTCGCCAGTTCAGCGTAGGTCAACGCGACGTCCTGGATGGTGGCATTGCGCTGGTCTTTGTCCTGAAGTTCAGAAGTATGCCAGTCAAGTTTCGCCGCGCCCAGGAACTGCCGCTGCGCAGGATTGAAGAGCGAACTCTGCGCGACGACGTCCAGCAGTGCGGGTGGCGACCCCTCGATCGAGAGGGGGTATCCATAGGTATAGCCAAGGCCCGAACCGGCGATCAGTTGTGGTATGTAGTTGTTGCGGAGTTCGCGGTAGGAGGCAAAAGTGCGCTGCACGTCGGCACTCGCAATCGCCGAACTCGTGCTGTGCGCGAGCGCCAGGCGAATGGCGCGCTCCAGAGGCAGAGGTTCAGCCTGACCGCGGTTTGCGATCATCACTACTGCGGCCGTAAGTAAGGCAAGCGGATTTGTAGAGCGCAACCGCGGCCATCGAAGTTTCATCTCGTCACCTTCATTTCGTCACCCACCATCGTCAGGCATAGATCAGGCAGACATGTTCAGTCCGCGGCTCCGCCGCGACGGACAAATTGTAGTGCGCCCGACTGGAAGCGGGCAGTAGCTTGGGAAAGTATTTGGCACCGCACTCTTGGGGCTGCGCAAGGAGCGGGGGAATCTCGGCATTCTCAGTGGGCAACTCGGTTGAGGGCTTGCTGGGCCATGCCGAAGTTCCGGGCCAATGCAAGCGAAGCACGGTACTCGCGTGCCGCGCCTGCTTTGTCTCCTTGTTTTTCCAGCAGCATGCCGAGCAGGTAGTGGGCCTTGAACGCGGGAGCCTCTTCGACCGGACCAGAATCGAGATAGCGATTGAGGAGCTGAATGGCAAGCGCGGGGTTGCGTCCGGTTCGCCAAAGATTCCGAGCGGCATCCACCAGAACATCCGGTTTGGACATCGGGGCCTGACTGGTTTTGATCAGGGTTTGTTCCATTTCATCAAAACGCTTCTGATGGCGGAAAAACAGTGCCAGGTTCAACCAGGCTTCCGAGTCACCATGACTGGCCTCGATCATGCTGTGGTATTCGCGTTCGGCGGTCGTCAAGTCCCGATTCTTTTCCGCGATGCGGGCGTAGACCCAATGCTCGCGGGCGGGGGCCGTTGCCCCGAGGATCTTTGCCTGCGCACGCGCCTTATCCTGGCCGCCACCGACAATGCCCGGCGCCTCAAAGTAAAACTCTGCAAGATCAACCCGGGCATCGACGTCTTTGGGATTGAGTTCGACGGCGCGTTCGAGCTCTGCGCGTGTTTTTCCGGCGAGGCTGGCCGCTAGAATGATATTCGCTCGATCCGCCTTTTCTCCGTAGACGTGTCCCAACCAGCGGTGATAGCGGCCGTTGCCCGGATCAAGCGCGATCGCTTTCTTGCACGAAGACTCGGCGCGATCCCAATCTTCAAGCGCGAAGTAAGCGCGGCACAGCAGGTTGGACGATTCCGCGTCCGCCGGAGTCGCAGAGAGACGTCCATTCAACTCAGCGATGGCTTCATCGATCCGCCCGGCCGCCAGCTTGTCCCTGGCAGAATCCACCACGCTGGCCGTCAATGTGGTCATGAGCGTTAGCAAAACAAAAAGAAGTTTGGAGGTGCGAATGATCATCTAGGACTTGACCTACTTAAAACTTGACCTGCGTCCGGTCGCCAATCGGTTTGCCATTCCACGAACTGATGGCGACCACGTCCTTGGCAGAGAGGCCGCGTGTTATTTCAACCTGGGTGAGATTGGAAAGGGAAGTCTCCACATCCCGGCGTTGGAGTTCGTGGGAGACAACCTGCAAAACATAGGGTTTGGAGTCGTCCATGCGCACCGCTTCTCGCGGCACCACCAGCACGTTATCGTGCTCGGCGGTGACGATTGTGACGCCGACGTTTATGTTCGGCAGCAGCTTCATATCCTTGTTATCTACGATGCTGGTGGTCTCGCCGACGTTGCGCGAACCGTGCAATTTCACCGTCGATGGAATGGCGGTTACCGCGCTCCGCCACATGCGTCCGGGGACAGCGTCCCATGTAATCTCAATCGGAGCCCCGGGAGCCAGTCTGGCCACGTCGGGTTCGTCCACGAAAGCGCGGACCAGTACCTTTCGCAGATCCGCCACTTGCAACAGAAGATCTCCGGCCGCGACGAACCCGCCTTGTTTTGCGGGCAGCGAGTACACGATGCCATCAAAAGGAGCGCGGACATTTGATTTCGCCAGGACGTCCTGCGCGGCATCGTAGGTAGCCTGCGCTTCGGTTCGCTGCGCTTCGACGCGCGCTAATTCCAAGCTGGAATATCGTTGTGTTTGCTTTTGCCGGAGAAATGTAAGTTGAGCATTGGCGCGAGCAACGGCGTTTTCCGCTTCGCGCACTTCTCCCGCGGAGGCTGCGCCCTGCTGCTCAAGCTTCTTCAGTGCCTCTAAATTGCGCTGCGCGGAATCGCGATCGGTGCTAGCTTTCACCAGTTGGGCTTCAAGGCTCAGCACCTCCTCCTGGTTTCCGCCACGTTTTGCGGCGTTCAGGTCGGCCTGCGCTGCTCGCAGCAGCGTCTGGGCCCGAGCGGCTTGCGCGCGCGTGTCGGAGTCATCCAAAGCGACCAGCAGTTGCCCCTTTTTGACGGAGTCGCCTTCCTTTACAAAAACTCGACGCACACTCGTCGAGACCGGAGCATGCGCTTCGAAGTTGTTCACGGGCTCAATTTTCCCATTGGTGGAAACCAGGCTGCGGATCGAGGTCTGCTCGACGACGGCGGTTCGAACCTGCAGTGCATCATCGCGGTGAGTGACGAAAGCAGCCAGCACAATCACCGCTGCCAGGATGGCGAGCGCCGTTACCCACCAGCGCCGCGACTGGCGTCCCGAACTGTTTCCATTCAATGGCATGCGAAGGAAAGCGCAAGCTTTAATGTATATCATCCACGCGGGCGGGAGCAGGCAAATGCGCGCTTGGGACGTGCTTGTTTAGATGCAGCGCGCGAGCGTTTGCTGCAGAGAAACCACTCGATTTTTCGCCGCGATGGAGCGATGGGCGCCTCGCCCGTCCAGGATGAATCAGGCGCTCACAGCTAGGTACAATAGGCAGATGTCAAACTCTCCTCGTTCCAGCTCTCCCCGTTCCACTTCACCCCGTTACACTGCGGAGCACGCCAGCGCCGGGATCGATCACGATTTCCCGGAGATTGAAACCTGGGCGAACCAGTTTCCCGGATACGAGATTGTTGTGGACGATCCCGAGTTCACATCCGTCTGTCCGAAGACTGGCTTGCCGGACTTCGGCAACATCGTGATCCGCTACGAACCCGATCGTTTGTGTCTGGAACTGAAGTCATTGAAAGAATATCTCCAGGCGTATCGAAATCTTGGCATCTTCCAGGAAAACATTGTGAATCAGGTGCTGGAAGATGTGGTGCGCTGGGCCCAGCCGGTGTGGGCGGAGGTGAAAGGGGAGTTTCGTCCGCGCGGAGGAATTTCAACGGTGGTGATCGCGCGGTGGCCGAGGGGGAAGAAAAGTCAGAAGTGAACGACGCTCCGTAGGTCCCCCGTTTCTCTTCTTTGCCATGCTATATTCGCTCGACCCATGGCCCCGACCAAACTATATCCGCGCACGGCGCTAGCGCTGCTGACGGCGCTGAACCTGCTCAATTACATTGACCGCTCGGTGTTGTTTGCGGTCCAGGATCTGGTCAAAGCGGAGTTCCATCGCAGCGACGCGGCCTTCGGCCTAATCACCAGCGTCTTCTTCATCTTTTATATGTGCGCGGCGCCGTTCATGGGTCCGCTTTCGTTGCGCTTCTCACGCAAGCGCGTCATCGTCGCGGGAGCCCTGGTGTGGAGTGTCGCCACTCTACTCACCGCCATCACCAAGAACTTCGAAGGACTGCTCATCCGCCATACGCTGGTGGGCATCGGCGAAGCCAGCTTTGTGATTCTTTCTCCGACCTTTGTCGCGGATATGTTTCCGGTCGAAAAGCGAGGACGGGTCATGGGGGTGTTTTATCTGGCGATCCCGGTCGGAACCGCGCTGGGATATCTGCTGGGCGGAGTCATGGGACCAAAGTACGGTTGGCGTGCTCCATTTTATGTTGGGGCCGCGCCGGGAGTGCTGCTGGCATTGCTGCTCTTGTTGATCCCCGAGCCGCCGCTCGGCCAGTTCGATACCCCCGAAAGCAAGACTCCAGAGCGGGACACGCTGAGAAGCTTGATCCACAATCCGGCATTCCTTACGGCGACCTTCGGCATGGCGATGATGACGTTCGCACTCGGAGGACTCCAGGTGTGGATGCCGACGTTTCTGCACCGTGCCCACGGCTACAGCTTGCTGGATGCGAACATCATTTTTGGGTTGAGCACGATCTCGAATGGCCTGGTTGCGTCGCTCGCGGGCGGATGGATTTCTGATCGGCTGCTGCGGCGAACCAAATCTGCCCACTACCTCGTCTCCGCGGTCAGCCTGGGGTTGGGCATTCCGGCCATGTGCGTTGCCTTGTTTGCGAGCGGCAGGCCCATGATCGTGGGCATCTTCGTCGCCGAGTTTTTTCTGCTGCTGAACACCGGTCCGCTGAACGCCGCAGTGATCGATTCGGTTGGGCCGCATGTGCGCGCGGCCGCCCTGGCAGCAAACATCTTCGTCTTCCACTTGCTCGGCGATGTGCCGTCGCCTGTTCTCATCGGCTACATGTCGGACAAGTATTCGCTGCAACTAGCCTTCCTGGCGCCGGTCATCGCCATCGCGCTGTCTTCTGCCATACTGTTTTACGGCATGCGATTTGCTCCACCATTACGCATACCGGGTGAATCGGGATCGCAAGTTCCCTGAGGAGCATCCTCCTAAGCAGAATGCATTGGCAAACCGTTTACTGGATTGCAGGCGGCATCCTGGCACTGGCCTGGTTTTCGCGCATCGTGGAAGCGGCTATCGGTATGCCGCATATCGCCGATATCGCGCGGCCGGAATGGGACCGCAGGCCAGCAACCGCGAATGACGAGCCTAGAGTCAGCATCATTGTTCCGGCGCGCAACGAGGAAGAGCATATTCGCGAGACGCTCATGCAGTTGCTCGCCCTCGAGTATTCGAACTACGAAATTATTGCTGTCAACGACCGTTCGACCGACCGCACCGGGCGGATCATGGATGAGGTCGCCGCGAGTTCCCAGGCGCACGGCCTGCTCAGAGTGATTCACGTTTCGGAACTGCCAGCGGGGTGGTTAGGCAAAACACACGCCATGTGGAAGGCCGGCCAGCAGGCGAGTGGTGACTGGGTCCTCTTCACCGATGCCGATGTACTCTTTAAGCCCGATTCTTTGCGGCGCGCCGTTGCCTATGGCGAAGCGGAGCGAGCCGACCACGTAGTCCTTTTCCCGCGCATGATCATGAAGCGGCCGGGCGAGAGAATGATGATCGCTTTCTTTCAGGCGCTTTTCGTTTTCGGACACCGCCCGTGGAAAGTTGCCGATCCCAAGGCACGCGACCACATGGGTGTGGGTGCGTTCAACATGGTCCGGCGCCCGGTCTATGAGGCCGTCGGCACCCATCGCGCTCTGCGCATGGAAGTCCTTGACGACATGAAACTGGGCAAGGTAGTCAAGAAAGCGGGCTTCGTCCAGCGCAATGTTTTTGGGGAGGACCTGATTTCCCTCCACTGGGCAAAGGGCGCTTTCGGCATCGTCGACAATCTCACTAAAAACTTTTTTGCCGTCCTTTCTTTCCAGTGGCCACGAACGGTGGTGACCATCGTGGGCCTGGGTTTTCTGAATCTTGGCCCATTTCTTGGCGTGTGGCTGGCTCAGGGATGGGCGCGAGTCCCTTATGCCGTCGCGCTAATCTCTCTGTTTGGGATTTATTACGGAATGTCGCGCATGTCACCCATCGCGCCCTATTACTTTTTTCTGCATCCGGTCAGCACCAGCCTGTTCATGTACATACTGCTGCGATCGATGCTGCACACGCTTGCGAACCGCGGCATTGTGTGGCGGGGGACTAAGTATTCGCTGGAAGAGTTACGCAAGGGAATAGTGTGATATAAGTCACGGGCAACCGTGAGTACTTACAGACTCCCTGAGATCCTTGCAACATTACCTAAGTGTCAACATTGGTTCAGAACCGGCGCTTAAGAGTTGTATTCCTTCCAATGCCGGGCTACTGTGATTTGAACTGCATGTTACCTCATATAACTGAGACGGACGCACTTCCGTTTAATGAAACTCCGGCCCCGGCAATCAGCGGGAGACAGCCTGAGTCCAATCTGACAAAGGAGAAAGTATGAAGAAGTTTCTTGCTCTAATTGTTTTTGCGGGTCTCTCGGTGGTTCCGTTGATGTCGCAAGACGCTCCCAAGGTCGAGGTCTTTGGCGGATATCAGTATTTGTACACTGGCAACAGCACGCTGAACGGCCAGAGCATCCCGAACAGTAGTCAGAGCTTCAATGGTTGGGACACTCCGTTACTGCCTACTTCCATAAGTATCTTGGACTGCAGGGGGATTTTGGGGGCTCTTATGCAACCATCAGCGGGGTTTCTACTCACGTTTACACTTACACCGGTGGGCCGGTGATTTCCTTGAACGCCGGAGGCAAGGTGAACCCGTTCGTCCATGCGCTGGTCGGAGGAATCCGTCTGGGCGCATCGGACGAGGGGGTTTCCGTTTCCGAGAACGGCTTCACAACGATGGTTGGCGGAGGTGTGGACGTGAAGGCCGCCAGGGCCATAGCCGTTCGCTTGGTTCAGGCCGACTGGCTCTACTACCATTTCGGGAGCAACACAGTCGCCGGGGTGGCAGTCCCCTCATTCAGCCAGAGCAAGAATGTGAGAATTTCGACCGGCATTGTGTTCCGCTTCTAAGTTTGAAGAAAGTGACGAAGGGCTGCCTGAAGCTACCGAACTTCAGGCGGCCTTTTACTGCGGTTGTCCCGGATCTTCGATTGACATCGGATCGCCCTGCTTGCTATCCGTCTTCTTGGAGGCTTTGGGATGGCTCATCTTCCCGGCACGGTTGTGGCCTTGACGCTCGACGTCGTAGTCGGTGGGCACCTTGGGGAATAACAGGAAGGCGGCGTTGCCCAGTAGTTGTTGGGTGCGGCGCAAGATGATCTCGGCGCGTCCGTCGTAGTCCTGGATCGTTCCCTTCACTTCAATTTGCCGGCCTTCGAGCTGGCGAACGTCGCCCATCTTCTTGAGATCGGCGGGGAACACGACTACGGTGAAGGGGCACGCCTTGCGGTCTTTGCAGAAGTTGAGGAACTTGACGCCTTTGCCGCCATCTTCCACATGCAGCACGGTTCCGGTGATGCACTGAGTTGTACCCAAATGCTTGGTCGCATCGGCGAACGATATGCAGTTACTTGACGAAGTATCGCGCGCAAAGCAAATCACGCTCTGCGCAAGAACAGCTCCAAGAAAGAAGGTCAGAGTAAGAAAACGCATAATGGGTGAGGGACTGAGACGCGCGGCCTCAGTTTCATTCTAGGCGCGCAGGAGAGGTCCTACGCTTAGCAGGACAGAAATTTTCGCAGGGTCTGCCCAAAAAGGAACTTGGAGCGCCGGGGTCCCCAGCGCTCCCGGTTTTGGCGTGATGGGTGGAGCGCCGGGGCGCGGCCCCGGCCTGCCACAGTTCTCGCGGTTACGGCGCCTCGCGCCTCGCGCCTCGCTACTTGTTGAAAGACTTTACTCCCGCTGCTTCGTCTTCCTTCACATCGAAGACGGTGTAAAGCTTCGTGATCTGCAGCAGGTCGTGCACTTTCTTGGTGAGATTGAGCAGCTTGAGTTCGCCGCCCTGGTTTTTGGCGGTAGTGAAAGCGCTGACCAACTCGCCGATCCCTGAGCTGTCGATATAGTTCACGTCGCCGAGATTCAGCAGAATCTTTTTCTGGCCCTTGGAAAGCAGGTCGCGCACGGTTTCGCGCAGAACCACGCTGCCTTCTCCGAGGGTGATCCGGCCGCTGAGATCGACAATCGTGACGCCATCCACCTGTCGAGTACTGGACTTCATTGTCACTGAGGAGCCTCCTTGGAATCCGCGGGGTTGCCACGGACGTGCTTGATCATTCTAAGTTCGGTGCCCGTCTGGGAGGGGTGGATTTCCACCACATCCATGAACGAGCGTATCAGGAAAATGCCGCGTCCCGATGTCTTCATCAGGTTGTCCGGCGCCAATGGATCCGGAATCCTGCTGAGGTCGAGCCCTTTGCCTTGATCGCGGACGACGATGACCAGGTCGCGGGCGGTACGCTCAAACGCGAGCGTAACTTTCTTATTTGGGTCGTAGGCATTGCCATGCAAAACTGCGTTAACGGCGCCTTCTCGCACCGCCATGGAGATCTTCATGATCTCCTCGTCGTCAAAGCCCGCTTCGGCGGCCATGCGACTGGCCGTCTCTTCCGCATTGTTTACCGTTTCCAGCGTCGAATCAAGCGTATAGGAGACGCGGTCTTCGGACATAAAGTAAACAGTTCCTGAGTCGGCCTTCCGCCTCGCTTGCGATGGTAACACCGGGCGCATCGTGCTGCCCAAATGCGCTGGACGGGCGAATGGAGAGTTTGCCTGTAGGTCCCGGAAAAGTCAACGCGATACGTCGGTCGCCAGTAGGCGACGCCCATGTTGCAACGGCTCGGAAACGTGGGATACTGCGCTCACCTTCCAGTTGTTTGCGAGTTGAGGGGAGAAAAGCAGCCTGAGGAGAACTCGATGAATGGCGGGCGCGAAAAGGAGATTGTGAAAATCGCGCAGATTGCGGGCCATACTCCAACACCCTATGGATGTATCAGCCTCGTCGTCCTCATTTTAGCGACCTTTACAACGGTAGCTCTTTCTGCACTTGCAATCGGGATCGCGATTTCACAGTAGCTCCTGGTCACATCTCATTGTGCACCTGCGGATTGCGCGCCCACACTACGCACTGCTCGGAAGAACCGCTTTAGCTTGGTCGCATCCAGCTTTCCCTCGGTTCGCACGCCCGAACACACATCGAGCCCAAAGGGGGCCACTTCTTTAATTGC
>Ga0187879_10003819_pt1 | contig 10108 bp, 6 predicted proteins | sample June2016WEW_19_1_FD_132423 | JGI IMG/M metagenome (GOLD analysis project Ga0187879, IMG submission 132423) | Peatland microbial communities from SPRUCE experiment site at the Marcell Experimental Forest, Minnesota, USA - June2016WEW_19_10 | ecosystem: Environmental > Terrestrial > Soil >... | reverse complement strand
TTGCTCACTAGTGGCGGAGAGGGTGGGATTCGAACCCACGTGCCCTGCTCTTCACAGGACAACTCGATTTCGAGTCGAGCCCGGTACGGCCACTTCGGTACCTCTCCGCAATAGTAATCGTTCCTCACCTGGAGAAAAACCTTAAAGACACAATTTTAATGTAAGCGGAAAGCAATTTAAACGATAAATCGCCCCCAAACGTCTGTTACATATAGCAGAGGCAAAACAGCAGCTTTCCTTCTAGCCTCGGCGCTCTTTGAAAAATCTGTGCAGAATTTCGGCGCAGTTCTCAGCCAGGACCCCCCCCGTCACATCTATCCGATGGTTCAAGCAACCAACCCTTGTCAAGTCCAACAAGCTGCCCGCTGCCCCGCTGCGGGGGTCACGCGCTCCGAAAACCAGCCGCCGCACCCTGGCGTGAAGCATCGCCCCTACACACATCGCGCACGGCTCAAGCGTTGCATATACGACGGTTTCAGGCAGTCTGTAGTTACCGACCCTGTTGGAAGCGCTCCTGATTGCCAGGATTTCCGCATGCGCCGTCGGGTCATTTGATGTAATCGGCTTGTTGTGGGCTCTTGAGAGGATTTGTCCATCGGCGCCCACCACCACTGCCCCGACCGGTACTTCGGCCAGCAGGTAGCCCTTTTCGGCCTCCTCAAGCGCAAGGCCCATGAAGAAATCATCTCGTTGCAGCACCGCTCTCTACCTGCCCACTCAGCATGCCGATTGCCAATAGCACAGTTTTGGTATATAGAAAAGTCCTTTCCGTCTATTGATGTGCCGGGCGATACCGATTACCGTATAGATAGTGTCAATCCGGAAACCGGAAACCCCTGATTGAACACGGGCGGTTTCCGATTCGGAAAAGAGGCGTAATCTGGTCATGCCTTGTACCGCCTTTAGGCGGAAGAATCCGGTCTCCACGCTCCCCTTGGCCTGTCAATGACCACAGGCGTTTAGCCGAAAGGGGCGCCGCCACGGGGCGAAAGGAACCTTTTGCATGCAACACGGCCCGAATGCCCAATCAGAACCGGCCGGCTCCGTAGCCCATCTTCCGCTTCCAAGGAAGCATGCCTGCGCGGATTGCCGTCTCTGCCAGCTTTGCAGCGACTCCCGTTGTAACTGCTGCCGAAGCGCAAAGACACCGGGAAGCTGTCCGAAAATGAGCTTCAGTGAACAGATCCAGCTCTATAATCAAATTAATGCTAACGATTGTTTCCTGAGAAAAAGGTGCAAATGAGTTCGAAAAAAGCCTTGCCTCGTTTACGGCGCTTGTTCGTTTTGGCGGCGTTTGTCATAATCTCAATCACCACTTTCCCACCGGTAGGCTCGGGGGAGATTTACGACCGCCCGCCGCACTGGACCGACACGGTTCCCGCCGCCGAACCCGAAAAGGCCCTCCCTGAAAATGACCCGAGTGAGTGGGGCACAGCGGCCCTTTGGCGCCACTATATCTGGCAGAGTCTGCCCACCGTGAGCTTACGCGGCCCTGACCCTGACCCAATCAGCGAAGGTTACCAGAAAAATCACTGGAAACCCATCTTTATTGATTCCCGATTCGCGCTGAACCAGGTAGGGGCGCTACTGCTCGACCGCCTCCGCACGCTCGAAAACGAGGCCATAGACCCCCGCCCATTCAAGATCGAGGATCTGTGCCAAAGCCTTGACCGGCTAGATCAATGCCGATCCGCTCTCCAGGCCGCCGACCCCGGCATCGAGGACAGCAGGGCGGAGTCCGTTTTCCATGCGCAGCCATCAGCGTTTACCTCTGAGGCCTCCGCAAATCAGTACACAGGACCGCGCCCGCCACCAGGGGAAAACCCCCAGGGGATTCTTGAAGGATACCAGGAAAGCTTCAGAGCCGCCAGCGAAGCCGATATTCGGCTTACCACCGCTTTCTTTCTCTTTGCAAAGGAAATGGATCCCTTTTTACAGAAGGAGCAGAGCCTTCAGGCCCTTTCTGGAGAGATTCCTCTCTCGAAGTTTTTCAAAGAACTCGAGCCTAAAACATTCAACTATGAAGCGCTGCGTTCCGCCTATCAGAGCTATAGAAAGCTTGCGGCCCAGGGTGCCCAGCAGCGTGTCAGTATGCCATCCAAGGTTCGTAACGACGAGTCCGGCAATCACATCCGCGACTTGCAAAAAAGGCTGCAGCAGGAACAATTTTATTCCGGAACTATTACAGGCGTCTATGACGCTGAGACACAACGTGCAGTGAAACAATTTCAGGCTGCCAACCTGCTTGACCCCGATGGCACTGTCGGCAAGCGGACCCAGGAATTGCTCAACGTCTCCTTTCAGCAGAAGGCGGACTTGATCGCGTACGCCCTGAAAGCCGTTCGCCAAAGTCCTTCGCGCGAGTACAGCCGGTTTGTTCGAATAAACATTCCGCAATTTATGTTGGAGTATTACAAAGACGGGCAATTCCAGGAAGCCCACAAGATCGTGGTCGGCAAGGAGACCGGGAAGAAAGTAAAATTTCGCGGTAAAATGGTCGGAGAGAACCAAACTCCAACCCTGACCAGCACAATTGAACAGTTAATACTTAATCCGCGCTGGTATGTTTCGGACCGAATCCGGCTGGAATTGGACACCGAGGCCAAATCCGATCCGCAGTGGTTTACTAAGCACGGCTATGTGAACATGAGTGCACGTTATCCCTGGGGCGCCCCCAGGCTCTTTCAAAGCCCTGGACCCAAAAACGCGCTCGGCCGTGTCAAATTTGAATTTCCCAACCCCTACGCCGTTTACCTGCACGATACCCCGCTCAAGCATCTGTTCGCAAGATCGCGCCGCGATTTTTCACACGGTTGCATACGGGTCGAAAATGCCCTGGGGCTTGCCGATACACTTCTGAGAGATGACGCCAACCCGTATGCCGAGAAGATGAATTCGGTCCTCGAGGGAGATCGCCAAATCTTTGTGAAGCTCTCAAAACCCGTTCCCATTTCCGTAGAATATATCCCGGTGGTTGTCGCCGGCAGTTCGCAGGTCGTTTTCGCCGGAGACCTTTATGGAATTCTTAAAGAAGACAAATAGCCACAAAAGATAAAAACCCTACCTACAAAGACTTCTCGTTTGCTCCATGAGCTCGGATTCCTTTTAAGTTGTTGTTTTAACTGCACTATTATCTACAGTTAAGAGATTAATCTATCTTTATATATTCCAATAAGAGGGGTTATTTTAAATGATATAGAGGACTTACCAAACCTCAAAGCATCAAAATTATTCGTCTGCCGAAATCTATTGCACGATACTTCTATATCAGATCTTTTATCTAGTGCTTTCAACTGCTTACTATTGAATCTGAAAATAAATCAGACCGATTCTGAAAAAACTGTTTGACAGTGGCGTATCTTTTTTGGTAGTGAAACTCTATCTCCTTCAAACAATTGATACGTTCAGTCTTGGCAAAAGTGTGGAGACTCCTGAAAGTCAACATATGGGGGGTAGTTTTATGGGGGGCGCCAGAACTGCAAGAGCGTTGTTTTCTGCAATGGTCCTGACGACCATATTTGTATTCTCTTCATTAACTTTTGTCCAAACATGTCAAGCGCTTACAATCTCCTATGGACACCCTTACCAGGGACACCTGGAAAATGGCGTCGTTTTTCCCAATCAATTTCCGGGCTACCACCTGCGCGATGAGAGCAGGTCCTATACCACCCCTGAAGTGGTTGGCGCCCTGCTCGACGCGATAGAGGCTGTCCGGACGCAGTTCCCTGACACCTGCGATGTTTTCCTTGCAGATTTTACCTGCGCCGGTGGCGGGTCTTCCCTCCATCACCGCTCTCACCAGAATGGCAGGGACGTTGACATCGGGCTGTACGCCGCGGGCAACCGCCCGCTGAATGGTTTGGTTCCGATGAACCAGGGTAACCTTGACGCCGCCAAAACCTGGTGCCTCATTGAAAACCTGATTGCCTCCCAACGCGTGCAGTACATTTTCCTGGACCGGAGCGTCCAGAAGGTACTGTATGAATACGCAGTCTCACGCGGCTATGATGAGGCCTACCTGCATCACGTTTTCGGAAATGTACGCGGGTGCCTCATCCAGCATATTCGAAATCACATCGATCATATGCACGTCCGGTTTTTCACTCCTTGGTCCACTCTTGCGGCCCACATTGGACCCGATGAAGTTGAGAAACAAGCGGTCATCGATATGGCCCAGCAGTCATATTTGCCCAAAAAGGTCAATTACTATGTCAGCGGCTCCGAAAAAGGGCTTGACGAGCTCGCCAAAAGCTTCGGGGTTACCACGGGGGACCTTTGCAGGTGGAACCATATAAGCTCAACGGCCGCGCTCGCTCCCGGCAGTTGCCTCGTTTTCTACAAGAGAAGTTTTGAAAGCGAGCCCGTCCTGCTGGCGCGCTCCCTGCAACCCGGCTTCATTGCCCAAGCAGCACCCGTCAGGATGGCTTCCATACAGCCCGAACCAGTGCCATCGAACAGCATATCGGATTCAACTTCTTCGGCGGATGCCGAGCCGGTTGCCGAGGAGCAGCAGACGCAGCGCCCGGTCACTATTACTTCCACATTCAGCACGTGTAAAGCCGAGAAGGGCGACACGATCGACAAGATTGCCCGTCGTAACCATCTCGATGTTGCACTTCTTTGCCGGTTGAACAGGATCGAGAAGAGCGCGCTCTTGAGGCCGGGCTATATGGTAAGAACCAGCGCTGTCAAGATTTATGCGCTTGCCGACAAGGGTCAAACCGGTGCGCACGCGAGCGATTCATCTTCATCGGCTGGCCTTTCGTCCGATCCCCAACAGTCCGGCTCCGCAACCGCCACCTATTACACCGTGAAAAACGGCGGCACTCTGCAGGACGTTTCAAAAAAGACCGGAATCCCTGTTTCCTCACTGTGCCGGTTGAACGGACTTGCCCAAGACACCCATCTTAACCGTGGCCAGAATATAAAGCTCGCACTGGCTGATCTGGAGAACGCAGCGGATACGCACAAAAGGGCGCCATCATCTTCATCGATTTGCTTTGCATCCGATTCAAAAAAGTTCGACTCCCCAACTGCTGCTTATTACACTGTGAACAGTGGCGGGACCCTGCAGGACGTTTCAAAAAAGACCGGGATTTCGCTTTCCTCACTTTGCCAGTTGAATGGGCTCGCCCGCAATGCCCATCTTAAGCCCGGCCAAAGGATAAAGCTCACCCAGGCGAACCTGCGGGTAAAACCCTCCTTCGGCAGCGCTGCATGCGCATTCAAAGGTCCGGCAAAAAAACCTGCGGCAGTTAAGAATGACAAGTCCAACAACAAACCTTCAAAAGATCGCGAGGCAGAAGCCGCTCCGCAGAAACAGATCTCCACGTCCCGCGCCTCAATAGATTCAGCGGTGCGCAAAGGGCACGAAAAAGTTGCGTCCGCCAAAAAACCGGCTCTGAAGAAAATGGGCAAATCAGGCAAACCCTCACCGGCAACAGCCCAGAAAAAAACACCTGATGCTGGGGCCAAGCTCAAAACAGCGGCTAAGCCAGGGGAAAATACCGCATTCGCAAAGAAATAGATTCTGTCGGGACCGGCAGGAAACTTCTCCGGCCCGGCCCTTTTCTTTTTTTGTAATATGGGATATGAATAAAAGCTTGAACGGGCGCTATTTGGTGCCCGTTCTTTTTTGCACCGAACTTGTCTGGAGTTGAAATGTCCATACCCTGTTCATTTAGTAGCTGGAGTTCAAATGTCTGACAACACCGCAGAAAAAATCGCTCTGCTAAGAAACATCGGCATCAGCGCGCACATAGATTCGGGGAAAACGACTCTCACGGAACGAATCCTGTTCTACACCCGGCGCATTCACGCCATACACGATGTGAAGGGCAAAGATGGAGTGGGCGCCACAATGGATTTCATGGAACTCGAAAAGGAGCGCGGCATCACCATCCAGTCTGCCGCTACCAATTGCTCGTGGGGCGATCACCCGATCAACATTATCGATACGCCTGGTCACGTCGATTTCACCATCGAGGTCGAACGCGCCCTCCGGGTCCTCGACGGCGCCATTTTGGTTCTGTGCGCCGTCGGCGGGGTCCAGTCACAATCGGTTACCGTTGACAGGCAGATGGTCCGTTACCGGGTCCCCAGGATCGCTTTCGTAAACAAGTGCGACAGAACGGGCGCCGACCCCTTCCGGGTAGCCCGGCAACTCCACGAGAAGCTGAACCACAATCCGGTGCTGCTTCAGGTGCCGATGGGCCTGGAGAAAGACCATCGGGGGGTAATCGATCTTGTTTCCATGAAGGCGCTCACTTTCGAGGGAGAGCATGGCGAGGAGTTTACAGAGTCGGAGATACCGGCGGAATTTATAGAACTCGCGCGGGCAAAAAGGGAAGAAATGCTCGATGCGGTGTCTCTATATTCCAATGAATTGACAGATGCGATTCTGGCCGAGGAGCCAATATCCGAAGATATGGTGCAGGAGGCAATCCGCAAGGGCGTCCTTACCCTCGGGCTTACTCCCGTTCTCATGGGTTCGGCTTACAAGAACAAAGGGGTCCAGCCGCTTCTAGATGCCGTTGTCAAGTACCTGCCGAGCCCGCTCGATGTCGACAACGATGCCCACGACCTGGACCGGGAGGAAGAGCGAGTCCTGCTCGCAAGCGCGTCCGATCGGCCACTGGTGATGCTTGCGTTCAAACTCGAGGTAAGCCGCTACGGTCAGCTCACATACGTTCGAATCTACCAGGGGACCTTGAACAAGGGCGACACCATCGTCAACACGAGAACGGGTAAACACGTGAAGGCAGGACGCCTGGTCCGGATGCACGCCGATGAAATGGAGGAAATCGAATTAGCAACAGCAGGCGACATTGTTGCACTTTTCGGGATTGATTGCGCCTCCGGGGATACTTTCACAGACGGACGGGTGCGATACGCCATGACCTCGATGCACGTCCCGGTCCCCGTAATTTCGCTTGCCGTGAAGCCCAGGGATAAGAAGGCCGAGATGAACCTGAGCAAGGCCCTTGCCCGTTTTTCCAAGGAGGACCCCACGTTCAAGGTTTACCTCGATGCAGAAACCTCCGAAACCATAATATGCGGGATGGGAGAGCTTCACCTGGACGTCTATGTAGAGCGGATGCGCCGCGAGTACAACGCCGAAATCGAAACCGGCATGCCCAAAGTCGCCTATCGCGAATCGCCCACCCGCATGGCGCAATTCAACTACACCCATAAAAAACAGACGGGAGGCGCGGGCCAGTTCGCCAGGGTCGCCGGGACCCTCGAGCCGCTTGCTGAAGGGGAGTTTGAGTTCGTCAACAAGGTTACCGGCGGATCCATTCCCACCGAATTCATATCGTCATGCGAGAAGGGATTCAGGGCGTGCCTCGCCAAGGGCGGGTTCGCTGGATTTCCGGTCGTCGGAGCACGAATCATGATAAATGACGGCGCAGCCCACTCGGTCGACTCATCGGACCTGGCTTTCCAACAGGCCGCAATCGGGGCCTTCCGCGAAGCCTACCAGAGGTCGAGCCCGGTGCTCCTCGAACCTATCATGCGCGTGGTGGTCGAAACCCCTTCCGAATTCCAGGGCGCGGTGCTGGGGAGCCTGAACCAGAGGCGCGCAATAATTCTGTCTACCTCTGAAGACGGTGTTTTCTCGGCCGTAGAGGCCGAAACGCCGCTCTCGGAGATGTTTGGCTACTCCACTGTGCTTCGCTCATCGACACAGGGCAAGGCCGAGTTCACCATGGAATTCTCGAGGTATAGTCTGGTCCCAAAAGCTCTGGCCGAGGAGATCATAAAAAAAGAGAAGGAAAACCGAAAGTAGAGCATCCACAGGGGATCTATTTCAGCCCCTTGTAGCTTTCCTGGAAGACCTTTCCGTCGACATTGCCCGAACCTGGACCACCGCAATCCGGGGTATAACAGGTTACGTTTACGAACTCGCATTGCGCCGCGCAGGACGGACATGTTTCAGGCGGCGTCTTGACAGTGATTGTATTGCCGCATTTATTACATTTCCAGACTTCCATGGCTCTCTCCCTCTTGCATCGGGTATGAAATGAAGCTTTCAAAGAATCTCGATCACTTACAAAGGTTTCGGCATAGTATGTTAATTTAAGGACCGCTTTTGAAAAGTGCAAGCAAGGTAACTGCGATCTTATTCTGTTCGAGAACGCTTATTCTCTTGCGCCGGGAGTCATTCATTGGCTGAGTAATGCCGGGCTGAGGGGCTGGGGATGGTCGAACTAAACTGGCTTCTGTTCTGCTTTCTTTTTCTATATGTGGGACAGAGCGTGTTCAATATCTGGGTTGAGCGCATCAACCTTATTCATTCCCTGCGACGCGCTGACAAGGCGCCCGCCGGGTTCGAAGGATTCATCGACGAGTCAAAGCTCGCAGGAACCATGCGTTACATGCGGGCAAAAACCAAGGTCGGGATCCTTGATGAAATCGTCTCGGATGTGACGCTCCTCGCCATCCTGCTCTCAGGATTGCTGCCCCTTCTCGTCCGTTGGTCCGATAAACTCGGGCTTTCGATGATTGCAGCGGGGGTCCTTTTCTTTTTTGTTCCCGGACTCATTAGTTTCCTCCTCGATCTACCTTTCAGCTACTATAATACCTTCGTCGTAGAGCAGGAATTCGGCTTTAACAGATCCACACTGAAGCTCTGGACGATCGACCATATAAAGGGGGGATTGCTCACGGCCGTCCTTTTTGCGGCGATTTTTTCCATACTTCTGCTCTTCATTGCATGGTCGCCCCATTTCTGGTGGTTTTGGGGTTTTCTGCTTATCTCAGCCGTGCAGTTGGTGCTGGCGATCCTTTATCCCGTGGTCCTGGCGCCGCTCTTTAACAAATTCGAACCGGTCCGCGATGAAGAACTTGCCGCAAAGATCCGTGCGCTGATGGAAAAAAACGGTATCCAGGTGAAAAAAATCCTGCAGATGAACGCCGGCATCAGGAGCCGCCACACAAATGCTTATTTCACCGGAATTGGAAAGACCAAACAGATAGTGCTCTTCGATACGCTGATCCAATCGCATACCCACGAAGAGATCCTTGCGGTGCTCGCCCACGAGGCGGGCCATTTCAGGAAAAAACACGTCCTCAAGCAGCTTCTGATCTTTGCCTCCCTTTCACTGGCGGCATTTTACGCCACCTGGCTTTTCATCCAATGGCCGCTTGTTTTCTCCACCTTCGCATTCAGCGCGCCGCTGCCCTATGTTGGGCTTTTCCTGGCCGGGGTCTTTTCTCGCAAGGCCGGATTTTTCCTCCAGCCGCTCTATATGATTATATCGAGGCGTTTTGAAAGAGAAGCCGACATTTTCGCCGCTCGGATGCTTGGAAGCGGCGCCGCTTTGGCCGGCGCGATGAAAAGACTTGCCGCCGATAACCTCGCCAATCTTTACCCGCATCCGCTTTATGTCCTGTTTCACTACTCCCATCCACCCATTGTGGAAAGAGTCGCCCTGCTGGAGGGGAGCGATGGCAATCCTTAAAGCCGCAAGGCAATTTTCAAAAGCACGGACATCAAGGCCATGACAGGCACTCTCATCAATATGGGCGCGATCGTCGCAGGGACGGCAATCGGCTCCCTGGCTGGATCAAGACTCCCCGCGAGGATGCGCCGGATCGTGCTTTATGGAATCGGCCTGGTGGTGCTTCTGATCGGCTTCCAGATGGCCGTTCGCACGCAGAATGTCCTTGCCGTGCTGGGCGCTATACTGATCGGCGGCATAATCGGCGAGTTACTGCGACTGGAAGACAGGCTCGAACAACTGGGGCAGTTTTTTCAAGACAGGTTTTCCAAAGGCTCCGAACAATCGATCGCCGAGGGATTTGTAACGGCGAGCCTGGTATTCTGCGTGGGTCCGATGGCGATTCTCGGTTCTATTTCGGACGGTCTGAGCGGGGACTATAGTCTGCTCTCCATAAAGGCCGTTATGGACGGATTCGCTTCAGTCGCCTTCGGGGCCAGCCTGGGATGGGGAGTTGGGCTTTCTGCGGTTTCCATTCTGGTCTACCAGGGAGGGATAACGCTTTTTGCAGGCATCCTTCCCGGCGCGCTAAACGAAGCCATGATTACGGAAATGACTGCAACCGGCGGTTTGATTATAATCGGCATCGGTATTAAACTGCTCGA
>Ga0187879_10003817_pt1 | contig 10111 bp, 8 predicted proteins | sample June2016WEW_19_1_FD_132423 | JGI IMG/M metagenome (GOLD analysis project Ga0187879, IMG submission 132423) | Peatland microbial communities from SPRUCE experiment site at the Marcell Experimental Forest, Minnesota, USA - June2016WEW_19_10 | ecosystem: Environmental > Terrestrial > Soil >... | reverse complement strand
GCAGCCAACGCCGAAGCCTTCGCCCCCTGAGAACAGCACTGCCCCGAGTGGGGGAAACGGATCGGGCAAGCCACCGGTGGAAGGGGCCGCGGCATCAAAGCTGATGGCGAAGCCTTCGTTCCCTGCAAACAACACGACGCCGAATGGTGGGAATGGATCTACCACGCCACCCGCCGTGGGGGCTGCCTCGCCCCCTGCGCACACCAATGGTAACGGGTCAGCGACAACTTCCGGATTCAATCAGCTCCGCAATGAGTTCTTGACCGTGGCACGCCGTGTGGCAACAACCAAGAAGCAAGCCATCGCAGAAGTGGTCGAATGGGCGAGCGGCGGCGCATTCAAGTACGGTGACGTCGGCCGCATGACGGAAGCCGACACTCCGAAGCTACGGGCGGCCACTGAACTCATGGCGTCGGCCGTTGCCAGCACAGCTCGCTGATTGAGACGTTCTCTCTTTCCCACCTTGACCTGCCTCATAACCCCTGCCTCAACTCCCACCACCACCCTGGAGCGCTGGCACCTTGCTGCGCTTTGGACCGACGCAAACTTGCTGGTGCTCCAGCCCCACCGACTTCGCTGAACACTGCCTTCCAGGTTTTCGCAGATGATTGAGCTCGAAAATGGAAGTCAAGCTGGTCTGCGCCACTTTGTCTCTGTTGAGTGGGCTTGCACGCAAGAAATATTTCCCGCTATGACATGGGAGGTCACGAGCATTGCGGATACAGGCAAATGGCGCTCCACCGTGAGCAGAATGGAGTCTTCGACTTGGAACGGAAAAAGTACCGCTCCCCAAAAACCATGGTTTACTCAACCACGTCCCGACATGTTTTCAATGATTTAGACAAACCGACAGATCCAAATGCTCGGCTTCTTTGAAGAGGTGGACGGCTAGTTGGACCTTTCGACTCACGGCGCGGTTCACTTGTATCTCCGCGATGAGCTGCTCGAAGGGATTCTTGATCGTTCGGATATACGGAGTGCTGCCGTCAAGATCCGAGCGTAGATTGCCAACCAAGTATAGATAGAAGCGACCCCGAAGGGTGCTAGAGGCCGCGGTCTTCCACTCATTCCAGGTCATTTCTTGTATGCGGGAGGCAACTCCCGACGATTTTAGCTCGATGAGGCGATCGAGGAGATCGGGAAGCCGTGGATCGAGCGTCAGCACATCGAACCCAGGCCATTCTAGCGAGATGCTGAACTCACTATGGAGTTTATTCATAGCCGAATCGAACTCCACAGATGCGGCGCGGGCTTGCGCGATTTTATCGGGTGTCGATATATCGAATACGAGCGCGTTCGGCTGAGTCGACCCAACGGAGGGATCGAATATTTCAGCGCTATGAAGCCCTGATCTTCTGAGCCTCTTTCGTTCGAATACCAGGGCTACCGACATTCCGATATCGTTGAGCAAGTCGAGATCCGTGCGCCCCCCGTAATCACCTGTGTTTCCATGCATGCTGCTATTATCTTCCCCGCTGCCGCCACCGTCGCCCTTTCTTTCCTTCTTCGTCGGTCGGCTGTTCTCCCCACGAACGAGAATGGGTTCGCCCTCGACGAGTAACTGCTCCGGAGAATAGAGTGGGAGCCTTCGAAAATCCTCTTTGGGTAGCTGCTGATGATCATCACCGGGAAACACCGCAGGCTGCTCAACTGGGGTTGGGCTGAGCACCGTTTTCAGATCTTCTTGGGCTTCGGTTGAAAGGATGTAGTCGTCGACGTCCGAGTCACTCGCGAGGAACAGCGCCCTGCGCTCTTTGATGTCGAGCGGAGCTCCGGCGCGGCGGAGGAGACGCTCGCGCATGTCCGCCGTTTTGGCTTGGACGAGAGCCCGGAAGGGCTCGAAGTAGCCGGAACCGAAGACCTCACACAGCGTGCTTGCAAGTGCTTCTGCCTCGCCTGTATCGGGTGGCCATGGGCGCTCTCCCCAGACGATAAAAGCCTGGTCGGGCACGCCGTCGGTGGCGAACCGAACGAACGCATCACGGGCGAAACGGCCGAGGTCGAGCTTACGACCTTCGAGTTCGCAGCCCAGTTCTAGAGCGGTTACTGGCTCCAGTCGCTCGAAAAGGCGACGAAGACGACGCACATCTGTTCGGGCGAGACGCTCGTCCGAACGATCCGCCGCAATGCGCGCCAGAATATATGGCGCGAGTTCGTTTAGGCCGGATTGTAGCAGCTCCAAGTCACCGTTCTCGAGGGCAGGATTTCCAGGTAGCGGGAACCAGGCGAGGGACTCCTCCAGGACACGCACGCTGAAATATTGCGTTAGGGATGACCGAGCGGCTTGAAAAGCGTCAATCACGAAAGTCCAGATTGGCTGATCCGATTGAATACGTTCCCGGGCGTCGCGACGGTCTGAGTAGAAGACCTGTTTGGCCTCGAAAAAGCGATAGTGTCCAGCGCCGTCAGTAGCGAGGAGTGGCGCGTCCGCGAGGGCGTTCCCCGGCTGCGTGATCGGTCCGCTCTGGCGCTCCCGGCTCGCGAGCAATTCGAACAAATTTCGGTATGCGGGTCGAAGCACCTCGCGCAAATCCTGCGGCAGATCGCCGCCGGCGTCGAATTGTGACGAATAGAGGTCGCGCAACCGTTGCAGCAGGAGCCGGGCGTCTTCCAGCGAAAAGTTGGCTGGGGTCAACTCGTCCCGCATCCCCAGCGCCTGCGCGAAGCCCCTCGCCTTACCCTTGAGCACCGCGGGATCTACTTCGAGAGTTGGCACAAGTAAGCTTCCGGATTTCGCACGACGCCCAAATCTGCGTTCAACTTCGAGCGTTGGCAGCCAGACCTGCCGGGCGTGGCGCGGTCCGAGGCCCGTCGGGCAGAAGGGCGACTGCTCAAGTCGCGCCATCCAAAAATCCGGAATCACCTCGACCAGTTCTTCGGGTTTTGCTCGCGCTGGCTTAGTCCTCATCGATGGGACCTGGCCAATCGGCACTTGAGCGATTTGCGCACGCGAGAAGGGTTCGAGGACACTCCAGTTCCGGGCAAGATGCTCGTAAAGCGCTCTACCCAGCTTCGCGGATTTATCGCTCGATGCCGCCCCGAGGATCGCGACAAGGTGCTCCAGGTCGTGCAGCCGATAGAAGTAGGGCACCGTCGATTGCTGATCCGGGTGCTCGGCGAGCGAATGTCGAACTCGATCCACATAGCTGCTCCAAAAGTCAACTGGGACCTTCTGGAAAATCCAACCTTCTGGGCGAGCTAGGTTGCTGGTTTTCAGCCAACCCGAAGCACGATCCTCGACGTCATGGAAGTGGACGGGTCGGAGTGACTGGTTGACGCCAAGCCACTCAAAGAAGCCGAGCCAGCGGCTTTGATCATCCACTTCGAGGGCCGCCTCCTCATCTTCATCGACGCTGACTTCATCCGCACCGATGTCGCCGTCCTCGCTTTGGCTTGCGTCACTCAAGTAACGATACTTCTTAAGGAGGCCGGAGAATGCCGTGGGAGTCACTAAAAAGTGAACTCCCGATAGGTCCTTGATGCCGATCTCATCGGCTGTCTTGAGAACGCGTTCCACGGAGTTTTCGCCAATCCAGTCCTGGCCGAAATACGCTTTATACGCGGGGACCCATTCGACTTTGTCCGGGATTGTGCTGCGGCAGGGCACGTCGAGGCGGCTAAGATTGAAGAGCGCGCGGTTAGTACTGAGTCGCTCGTATGGGAGTGGAGCGCTCGGGTTCGAAGTCCGGCCCGCGAGCTGACAAATCGCGGCGATTCGTTCCATGGTGTGCAGCGTCTCGCGTTCACGGCGTGCCTCGAGATCGCGATCGAGATCGAGCGCAGGGAGAACGCTGGCGCGCATGACATCAGGAAACTTGAACTCCTGCACATCGAACAGCGCCTGCCAGATGACTAACTGCTGCTTTAGTTCCTGGTTCCGTTCCTTGGGCGTCATATCACCCCAACAGATTTTCTGTATCAAGAAGCAGAGTCCGTCCAGCGGCACTTCGCCGCGCAGCGAGCGCGGCGGATAGAAGCATGCAAGGCCAGTTGTGGAGATTCGCCGCGCAGTGTCGTTGTCTGCCAGACCCACGGGAAACAGGGGTTCGCGTCGAACGGCCTCGGCCAACCGATCCCTCTCCGCTGCGGCCAAACCGAGCCAGAGCCGTTCGAGAACACTAAGGACCGGGTCGATAAACGCCTTTCCTGATGCGTACAGCGTCGACCGAGACGGATCGGAGCGCGCAAGCATCGTCGCGGCTTCTTCCGGGGATAGACAGTAAGCACCATGATCTGCAAGGACGCATGCCGTATCGACACCGCAGAACTCTGCTGCGGGGAAAACTCGCGTACCCACAGATGCCCGCTCTGGCAGGAGTCTGCGAAACGCCTCCCCGACCCCCGCATCGGGCACAAGGGGAGGCAATGCGCATGACTGGATAGCGAGCGGCCCATCAACTTCAGAAGGTACGAGGGGAAAGTGCGCCAGTGCAGAACACACTTCCTCGTAGAGTGCCTGTGCCGCTATTGTTGGGGACGGTGCTCCTACCGAGGTTCTTCGGTCGAGAATGCGCATCACCGCTTTCACCGATGATCCGCCGCTAAGCAGTCGAGGAATGAGTGTGTCACGAAGCGTCCGCGCAACCTGTTGCAGTAGAAAACGATTGTAGTTGGACGCTTCTGACTCCACCCGGATTTCCTGTCGAGATAGGTTCGAGTTAAATGCGCCGCTAATTAGCAGGTCATACGGACAAGCCTCACCCGTAGGTAGGAAGACGTGGAGTTTCCGCCACTCTGGATCTAGCGCGATCGGGTGGCCATCGCGCATCCTGGCCGCAATCGATACCTCCGTGACATTTACGCCCTCCCAAGAAATTTCTCCAAGGCCGCCCCGATGGTTCTCGATCTGGATCTCAGGCTTATAAGCAAGGAGGAACGTATCGGCAACGCCGTCATCGGGAGTGAGCACCACCCGGTACGTCCCTTGTTCGGAGAACTCAGGCGCCGGTTCAGTGCCGACGTCCGTTACGCGGTCACGCGTAACCGTCCAAGCCGACTTGTGGGAAAGCCCTGAATTCTGGATGTCGACCTCGACACGACCGAGGTGCTTCAGGAACACCAACGACGTAACCGGTAGGTGTCGAAGCGCGGTGGCGAGCCCGTCTCGCTGCTCTGTCGTCATCTTGGCGAGGAGCGGAAATCGAAATGCGGTGCGCATCCCGCGCGCACGCAACGTCCGCCACAGCTCGGGCTCTCCGTTAACCGGCCAGGGAAAGCGGGTAACTGGCGCCCGCGTGACTGTATCGATGATGCCCTCGTCGATGAGCTGCTTCACGGCGCGTACGGCGTCTGCAGGCCCGAACCGAAACGAGATCGTGGTCGAATAAACCTCTGGGGCGTCAGTGATCTCGAGCACTGACTTGAATCCCATGCCCTTATGCCCGATCGATGCGCGCCGGTTGCCGCTCTGTCCCTTGCTGCTGGCGCTGATACCGCATAGCCCCCGTACGTCCGCCCCGTCGAGTGGGCGACCGGAGTTAGCAACCCAGAGGTCGTTATGGTCGAGAACGAACGCGATGTTCGCCGGTTCCGAAGCGACGGATGACATCGCGTCGTCGGCGTTCTGAAGCAGTTCGTAGATCAATCGCCCTCTATAGTCTTGGGCGATCTGCGACTCCTGCCCCAAGTCCTCCCTCAGCCGCTGCACGCTGGCCCGGTATACGTTCAGATTTTCACTGCGAATCCTGGCGAGGAGATCGTCCGACATCTCGGGTTGTAAGTATCGTGGGAAATAGTGAATTTCACTCATACGCGGTTCCCCTAAGACTGCCAGTTTTCGACTGACTGTAGTCCTTCCACCCGAAGCTGGAGACGGAAATCGCCTGATTCATCTCCCGCAAGAACCGGAGCCCCTGTCTTGTAAGTTGATCTCCGCGCGGCACGGCTCGCCTACCTTCGGTGCGACCCGCTAGTTGCTGCAATGCTGGATTATCTCACTCTTTCGAACGAGTGGACCCTATGTTAGCGAAATGCAACGGCCCATTCTTCGCGCGCCCGTCCCGGTGCAACCAGACATCGCCCTGGAGTATTGACGGGCACGGCCAGGGGGCCAGAACCTCTGCCTTCGGCAGAAACCCAGAGTATGACACCGAAGGTCGTCTGTTAATGGGAGTGAATTTGGGTAGGGTGCCAGGTAGGATTATTTCGCTAACTGTGACACAAATTATCAATAACTATGGCACAGAATTTCACTAATTCTGCCAACCTAAAGGTGGAAAATCTGCAAGCCCACACCAACACAAGGAGGGAACATGTTCGGGACAATGCAAGTCACCAAGCTGTTTGAATTGAGCAAGTTGGAAACAGTGGAGGAAGCCGTTGCAAAGCTGTTGGAGTTTGCTGATTACCCGAATGTCGTTCGTTGGTTTCAGTTCCCAACAGCCGTGGTGGTCCTTCTGGCTCATGATGACGAGCCCGATTGCGGCGCCATTTACGTCTTGGATCGGAAGCGGAGTGCTTGGTTTTGGGTGGATTTTGATGATTCCAATTATGGCGGGTATAGCCCGTCGCAATTCGATGTTCTGATCAGCCAATGCCGCTTTTTCGGCCTCGTGGAATCCCCTGGCTTGCTCGAATCCCCCGTCCAATGGTTCGTCACACCGGGCCAGAGGCCAACGGTGCTGGGAAGACTCGAATCTTGACGCCAGGCCTACCCGCAAAGATCACACTGCTTACTATCCCCCATTTTGTAACCCATTGAAAACACAATATCGGCCCGACTGGCAGCCACCCCATTTGACAGAAAATATTTCTCGTTTTATTTCCAATCAATATGGACTTGTGGCGGCCACCGGGTTTCACGGAGGAGAAGATGCAGCGGCTTCGTCTGAAAGCGCCGGCTGACGTGGTGGAGGGCTACTTCCACCTCTTCGTGAACCGGCGGGCGTACACCCTCCAGTCCGACCGGCCGCACGCGGAAAGCGGCCGGCATTACTACTATCGGCCCACGGACAAGAGGACTGGCCAAGGGCTCCACCTGACCTCAGACACGATCCGGCGCCACATCGAGGGCGAAATCACGATCGGCCTCTACGCCATCAACCCAGCCACGCAGCGGTGCAAGTGGGTCGCGATCGACGCGGATTACAAGGGCGCCATGGAGGACCTGGTGAAGCTCCAGTACTACCTGAGTGAAGACCAAGTTCAGGCGGCCTTGGAGATGAGCCAGCGGGGCGGGCATTTATGGATCTTCTTGGAAACACCACTCCTGGCCCGAGACTGCCGTATCTACATCCACAACCTGGCGTCGCGGCTTGGCGTGCCGGTAAAGGGAAACGGATTGGCCGAAGGGATCGAAATCTTCCCCAAGCACGATGAACTCGGGCCGGGCGAATTCGGGAACGCCATCCGAGGGCCGTTCGGGATTCATCGCGGGGCCAGTCGCCGGTTCTGGTTCTACGGAGCTGAATACGACCCAGGAAAGCAGATGGCCTACCTGAAGCAATTGAGAAAGGTCAGCGAGGAAGAGATGAGGCGTTTCATTGCGGGGAAAACACTGCCTGCGGAAGCCGTCCGCCGCCCGCGCTGCCCCGAACCCGCAGCCCCGCGCGCGAGCTCTGGTGGACCGGAATTCCGCATTCTCGAGCACGTAAGTGATGTTCGCAAGGTCGGCCGGAACTACGTCACTCGCTGCCCCTCCTGCGCGCAGGCAGGACATGACCGTAGCGGTGACAACCTGGCGATCCGGATCGACGATCCGCGGTTTTACAAGTGCTGGGCAGGTTGCACAAAGGAAATGATCCGCGAGGCGGTTGGTTGCCCGATCCGCGGGCGGCGGGAGACGTGAGGCGTCGTGACGCAGGTGGGGCTTGATATGGAGGCGAAGGAATGAAGGGCGGAAGTCAGAGCTCGTCGTACCGAGGTCTCAACTTGCACGGGCAAGTGCGCGGGCAGTTGCGGCAGGTTGGAATTCTTGCTCGGACGGAAGTGGGATTGGAGCACCAACATCTGGCGCGGCGCTATGTGATCCGGGGAGTGGAGTCGGGCGGCGCCATTCGCGAGATGGGTCACTACGTGACCTTCTCCGGCGAAGATGGCGAACCGTTGGCTTATCTCCATCCCATTGATGCCATCGGGGTGAATGGAGTTCATGCCGTCGTGGTCGCCCCCCTCCTGTTGCGGGTGGAAATGCTGCGGACGGGGCGCACGTACGAACTCCTCATCACGTGCTACCGCATTGGCGAAACTGAAAACGGCCGTCGCCCTCCCCTGGAGAGTCAGGTCTTGTTCCGAGGAGTGCATGGCTACCTGGGGCTCGAGCTCTGGGGAAAGGACAAGGAGAGCGCCGGGGCAGTCGTGCCAGCTTTCTACTCACGCGCAGGAGAACCTCTGGAAGTACCCGCGAAGTTCCGAGCGGTAACACAAGCCGTTACGAATGCCGTGAATTGTTGTCCATGTTCGCACTGTCATTACCTGGTAGCCGCACCCGCTAGCCCTTCAGTCAAAGTACTCCCGGAGGGACAGGCGTGACACCCATCGGAGATATCGAAATTGAAATCGTTTTCCGGATTGCGGTACGTGGGCGAACGCGTGATCTTGCGCGCCTACTGGAGGCAATCAGTAACGCAGAAGCGGTTGCAATCGGAATCGTCGAGAAGTCGACCGCTACGGAAGAGCAGTGTCAAAAGGGTGTAACGACAACAGTGGGGGGTTTTTCTGAATGAGAGTCGGGACCAAGAGTGTGATTTTTGGAGTGCACGCGACCCTGGTCCACCCGTTCTTCGTTGCCTACGCCTGGTCCCGGCTATTCGGGTTCCCTTGGGATCCCAGGCTGTGGTTGGCCTTCGTTGTCCACGACGTAGGCTACCTTGGAAAATCCAACATGGAGGGCCCGGAGGGGCAGCAGCACGTTGTCCTGGGTGGCCGGATCATGGGCTGGCTTTGTGGTGCCGAATGGCGCGACTTTGTCCTGGGCCATTCCAGGCATTGGGCGGAGAGAGTTGGGAAGAAGTACTCGAAGCTGTGCCTGGCGGACAAGCTCGCGTTCGTCTTGACGCCTGCCTGGCTTTATCTCCCCATGGCACGGTTGAGTGGTGAGCTTCGAGAATACATGCGTGTGTCGGGCGAACGACAGTTGGGCGGTAGGGTCAGTAATTTTGAGCTGAGCCTGATCAAGTCCCGCAACCCACAGGTATGGTTGGAGGGGCTCAAGCTCTATACGCGGCGCTGGATCGAGCAGCATCGAAATGGCTTTCGAGGCCGCTGGACCCCAGTGCGCCAGCAGGGCTTTCAAGGGGATGTCCTCGACAGCCGGGCCTGAACATGGACATCGCGGCCATGGGAGGCGCTTCGCCAAAATTGACATCGATTCGAGCTTCGAATACGAGAAAACGCCGCTATTGGCGCGAAGCGGAGTTTGTTGAGAGGTCTCTATGCCTGAAAGTGCAGAAACCGTGGCCGCGCAACCCATTCGGAGGCGCCTACCTGACGAGCGTAAAGCGATAGTCCATCACTTCAACGTGGGCGGGTACGAGGGGTATTTGACCATCGGGTTTTACGAGGACGGGAGGCCCGGGGAAATTTTCATCACTACAGCGAAAGAAGGGTCAACTGTATCCGGCCTAATGGATTGTTTTGCCACCGCAGTGTCGCTCGCCCTGCAATACGGCGTGCCGGTCATGGTGCTTTGCGACAAGTTCAGCCACACGCGGTTCGAGCCAAGCGGATGGTCAGGAAACCCGGAAATTGGATACGCCAAGTCCTTTATGGACTACATATTCAGATATTTAAGGCTCAGGTTTCTCCCGCCTAATTCTCCTCCCCCAACGGGCGCCGAAGCCCAAGCTACGACTTCGGCGCCCGCCTACCTTCTGGCGGGGAGAGCTGGCAAGGATCAGGCGGTTGCGCCGGTATGTAAGGGATGCGGAGCCATCATGGGCCCTAGCGGATCATGCTACCGCTGCCCGAATTGCGGAGGAACAAGCGGCGTTTAGTAGCTACGATTCCGGTACCCGACGTATCAGATGCGACGTGAAAGCGGACCGCTAACTGGGCGCAAAACTGGATGAGGAAGACCGCCAAAGTCTCGACGGCATTGATTTTAATAGGCATCTCAGTCGCCGGTGCGGTTGAGATCGAGCGCTTCTGTGCTCTTGTAGCGGTCCGTGCCGTG
>Ga0187879_10003809_pt1 | contig 10124 bp, 10 predicted proteins | sample June2016WEW_19_1_FD_132423 | JGI IMG/M metagenome (GOLD analysis project Ga0187879, IMG submission 132423) | Peatland microbial communities from SPRUCE experiment site at the Marcell Experimental Forest, Minnesota, USA - June2016WEW_19_10 | ecosystem: Environmental > Terrestrial > Soil >... | reverse complement strand
GGCAAGGGTGCAGATACCGGCGCCGGCGTGGCGAAGCGACCGAACATCGGCACCGCAGATATCGAGGAGCTGCGCGCGCTGCTTGAAAGTCAGAACTTCGCGGCGATTGATAAATTCGGTGTGATTACTCCCCTTACGCAAAAGATAACTTGCGTTTTCGGGGACTGCAGGGGGACCGGAAGCAGGTGGCGTGTCGTTACTCGAGGAAGCAGCCGGTATCGGGATCGAGTGGCGGATGATGATGGTGTCGTCACCGACGAGAACCTCCTTGACCAGCAGTCGAACAATACGCTGCCGCTCGCCAATGTCCAGAGTTTGAGCCGAGGAACGCAGCCGTGCCATAAACGTGGTCAGCGTTTCGGTCAAGCGCAAATAAGTCGCGCGGTCGTTGGTTTGATCAGTGATGGATTTGAGTTCGGCACTCAATGTTTGTTCTCGCCGTCTCAGCTCCGGCATCCGTGTGCGCAGTTCTTCCAGCGAGAGCAGCGTTTCCTGATAGGCAGTGACCAGGCGCTCCATGCTCTTGCGCGCACGCGTCAGATCGCGTTGCAAAGACTCCTCGCGTCGTTTGTTCGGACTGGAGTCTCTGGCAGCCGTGAGCCGTCGCTCGATTTCCGTTTGGATGAGACGCGGGTCTTCGAGGAGCTTGAGGATCTCGCTCCACACCAGATGATCGAGCAGATCCTGGCGAACGGGAGGATTATCACACAGTGGACCATTCAAATGGCGCCACCCGTCAGAGCCGATGCAGCGGTAGTAGTGGATCTTGCGTGCGGTCGAACGCCCGGAGGATCGGCTCATCGCGTAGCTACACTTGCTGCAGCTCACCAAACCTTGCACGATGCTCCATTGGACGGTTCGGCGCGGCGACAGACGTTTGTTCTCTCGCAGTCGCTCCTGCGCCAAATCGAATGTGGTCTCGCTGATCATCGCCGGCACGGGGATTTCAATCCATTCCTCGCGCGGTCGCTCGTGGCCAGCGCTGTCGCGCTGAGCGAACCCGCCGCGCAACCGCAGTTTGCGCGTGATGCGCTGGCGTTTGGCGCTTTTGGTCTTGCCGAAGCACGCCAGCCCCTTGTAGGCCGGATTGCGCAGCATGGCCCACACCGTGGTACGTTCCCAGCGGGAGATGCGCTTGCGGGTGGGGATGCTCTGTTCATTGAGCCGACGGGTGATGGCCGCAATGCTCAGTCCCGCAACGGTGTACCAGTCATAGACTTTGCGCACTACAACGGCTTGTTCTTCGATGATTTCGTAGTACGCCGCAGTGTCCTGGGTTTTACGCACGTAGCGATAGCCGTAGGGGGCGCCGCACAGCACGTTGACGTGCCCCTGGCGGGCATGATGACGCTTGCCACGCCTCGAGCGCTCCAGGATCTGCGCGCGCTCGTACTCGGCAATCATGCCTTGGAACTGCACCAGCAACTGATCTTCAGGACTGTGACCCGCGGGCGTTTTGATGAAGACCGTCTCCGCGCCGTGACGCGCGAACTCTTCCATCACCAAAACCTGGTAGGCGTACTTGCGGCTCAACCGGTCTGGCGAGTAGACGAGCACGGCTTGCAGCTGGCCTTCCGCCGACAGATCACGAATGCGCTCCAATCCCGGCCGCTCAAGGTTGGCGCCGCTATACCCCTCGTCTTCGAAGACCCATTCTCGCGGCACGTGATAGCCGTGCTCCTGCGCAAAGGCAATCAGCGCTGCGGTTTGACTCGCAATCGTGTGTTCCTCCTTCTGTTGGGCAGAGGACACTCGGGCGTAGATCGCGGCATTCTTCATGACGTTCTCCCTCGGGCATCAAAGCTTCGCGAGTGCTGCGCACGCGGTCGGGAACGAGCAGCTCGTAGACTTGTTGGAGTTTGGCGGGGAACAAACGATCGAAGGTGTATTCGAGACCGATATCGCGCGGGCCATGCCGCTTACGCATGTCGGCGAGCACGCCTCACGAACTCCGTGATGGCGCGAGTGACGACCTCGCTCAACGTCAAATCGTGCGCGGCGGCATACGCGCGCAACGCGCCAATGACATTGCCGGAGATCTTGAAGGTGATGGGTTGCGCCGGCTCGGCGATCGCCACCGGTCGCTTGAGGTGGACGGCTTGATCGAGATAACGATAGGCGTGACGCAATGAAATCGCTTCCTCTCGCGCCAATGTCGCCGCAGCCTCTGCCACACTCATCTGACGCTCGATCAGACGATACGCGGCGTTCAGCCTTCGCGCCTTTTGCGCTTGTGTGGATCGCGCCATGTGACATAAGAATAATACTCCTTGCGTCTAAGATCAACCAGCGAGAGCTTGCGCCAGCCAGAAATCTGCCGCTCAAACTGGAAGTTATCTTTTGCGTAAGGGGAGTAATCAGCGTATTGCTCAGTAATCTGTACCTGCACCATGTCTTAGACCTCTGGTTCGAAAAGGTGGTCAAGCCGCGACTCAAAGGGCAAGCCTACCTGATCCGGTACATTGATGACTTTGTGATTTGCTTCCAGTATCGGGAAGATGCTGAACGAGTCCAGGCTGTCCTCGGCAAGCGCCTCGATAAATTTGCGCTGGCCCTGGAGCCGAGCAAGACCAAACTCATCGAGTTTGGTCGATTTGCACAACGGGATGCCCGCGCGCAAGGGCGACGTCCAGAGACACTGTATTTTCTGGGCTTCACGCACTTTTGCACGCGCAACCGCAAGGGCAACTTCAAGGTTGGCCGGAAAACGGAGAAGTCTCGGCTTCGCCGTAGTCTGGCTAACATTACGGCGCTCATGCGTGACATTCGCCATTGGTCGCTGCGCGACCAAAGGGAACGGCTCAATCAGGTCCTGCGTGGCCATTATGCCTACTACGGTCTGGCGGGGAACGTGCGATCCATGCTCAAGTTCTACCGCGCCGTGGAACGCTACTGGCACAAGATGCTTGGCACGCGTAGCTGGGCTGCTCCGTGTACATGGGAGGTCTTCAATCACTTGAAAGATCGCTTTCCGCTGCAGCGTCCAAAGGTCTATCTGCCTTACCGGCGGTTACAGGCCTATGCTGTGCTGTGAATCAATGACTGACGAGCGTAGTGCGGGAAATCTGCACGCTACGTTCTGTGGGAGCCGGGAGCGGGCAACCGCTCCTGGCGACCCGGTGGATGTGGAAACGGAGTTACGGTGAAGGTACTTGGGCACCGCCAGACGAAAGGGGCGGCAACAGACACCCCGAACCTACGACAGCCACGCCACATCTCGACTCTACCAATACCGGGCAAAATCGTACGGCCGCGGGATATTCACCGTACTCCAGCTCGGCGACGACGCTGGTTTCCAAGAACCCGCCAAGTCCAGCAGCTGCACGATTTCCGGAAGGCATGATCGCGTGAAGCTCCCCAAGTCCGTCGGACGGCGGAGCCGAGCCAGATACGATGCGTGGCGTACTCGGGAATGTCCTGCCGATCCAGGAGTCCAAGGAGATTTCCCAGCCGTGTAAAGCGGACCAGGCATTCGTTACCCAGGGCTGTGCCCGTGACGTCGCCGGCGACGAGAATCGGTGAGCGCAGCCAGGTCCCCGCTGTGCGCCACTGCGCGACAGACGGGATCGCCGAGGTGTATGCGCTTCGCGGCCAGACGACTGAGTCATGCATCGCAGTTCATGACCGGATCTGGGTCTGACGCATCGATACGCGGCGTGGGCACGCATGCTGTGTCCGGGATTCGCTGCGCCGACTCGAGCGATTAGAATTGGCCCAACGCCACGAAGGAGACCTGCAACATGGATTGTGCTACCACTCGTGCTTTGCTCATTCTCGCCATTTTCATAGGCGCCGCCGCTTGGGCGCCTGCAGGGAACGCCACTCCGCCGGGCGATGCCTGTGCGCTGCTTACCCCGGCGCAGGTAGGCGCAGCGCTGGGTGCCCCGGTCGCTGCGGGCACATACGTGACGCCCACATTCAAGAAGACCTGCACTTGGCAATCGACCAAGGAAGGCGGCGGTTACGTCACACTAATGCTACAGGATGCTGGCAACTTCCAGAGCGGGAAGCAGTTACCCGCGATGGCGGCAAACGCAAAGATGTTCGTCACGTCGATAAGCGGTGTCGGGGATGACGCCTATTATCTGGCCGTGGGGGACCAAGTTGGCCTCATCGTCAAGAAGGGCAATATCGCCTTCAAGGTCGCGGTGTACGAACACATACCCGTTGAAAGCAAGCAGGCCAAGGAGAAGACGCTCGCCCAACAGGTGGTATCTAACCTCTAGACTGTCCATTGGAGCGCGCTCGATCAAAGAGCTGCGGTGCTGCAATTGGGGCGCCACATATGCGACATCGTTTGTCTTCGTGACCTGTGCGTGCGTGCGACACGTGCGGGGCGAGTTCGCAAAGTACGACCAAGGCTCTAAAGTTCGCCCCAAACTGGAAGCAGCTCAAGGAAGCGCGCGAGGCGGCGGGGAAGCAAATCACCTGAGCTGTTGTGTTGCTGGTCTGCCCGAAAGCTGCCGGTCGCGACGGACCGCTCAGGTTCAAGGAAGCGACCCTCCACCGATGGGCGAGTGGTGAACGTCGCTGACCGGCCAACGTTCGGGACGCGGAAATTCCAACCCCTAAGCGGTCGCCCGCGACCATCGGTCTACCGTAGGGCTGCAGGGGTTAGCCGGTTAATCGGCCCGGGGCTCCCGGCACCCATCGGCCGACCTTCGGCCGAGCGCGATCATTTGTCACCCGGCCCGGTGGGCGCGAGCAGATGTCCAAACAGCCTCCAGACGACCAGCGTCAAGACGGCGGCACCGCCGACCAGTGCGGCGTGCAGCAGCCAGAACTGCGTACCGGGCATGCGCTCCAGGAGCCCACCGAGCCAGCCAACGAGATTGTTGCCCATGAACAGGTGTAGGTAATACACCCCGATCATCGTGCCTGCGATCACCTTCGGGGATGCGCGCGCGTAGAGCGCCAGCCCGACCGGGAACACGTTTGCGAAGCCAATGCTGTTCAGGACCTCGAACACGAGCACCCATCCGACGCCGGCCTTGTGGCCTCCCGCGCTGATCGTAGCCGCGACGGCAAGCGACAACAGCGCACCAGCACTGATGCCAAGGCCGACAGTGATTTTGACGACCTCACTCGGCTCTATGAAACGTCTCGACCATAGGCGCCAGAAGGCCACGGCTGCGACCAGGGCGGAGACCGAAACCAACGAGTCAAGGGTGATCAGCCACGTGGTCGGCATCGTACGACCGAAGAACACCATGTTGACGTTGCTCGGTACCCAGAGCAGGTAGGCGTTGAAGATCTGCTGGTTTCCGACGGCGCCGATTGCAAGGATCGGCAATAGCAGGATCAACACCATAACGGCGGTGCGCTCGTCACGGCTCAAACCCGGCCGCGCAGCCGATCTGGTGCGGGCCGCTGCGTGTTCCGGCGCTAGCCATTTGCGCCCGGACAAGTAGATAACGAGCGAGATCAGCATGCCGACACCCGCGGCGCCGAAGCCGTAATGCCAGCCGTACACCTCGCCGAGCGTGCCGGCGATCAGCGGTGCGACGATGACGGCGCCATTGATGAACAGAAAGTAGATCTGGAATGCATCGGCGCGCCGCAGATCGCTCGGCGCGTAGAGCGCACCGACTTGGCTGGCGATGTTGCCCTTGAAGCAGCCGACCCCGGTCAGAAGGCACAGGAGTGCGATCAGGAACGACACCTCGAAGGCCATCAGAAAGTGACCGGCCGCCATCAACAGCGCGCCGATCGTGATCGTTCGAGTCCTTCCGAGCCACCGGTCGGCGATGATGCCGCCGGCGATCGGGGTCAAGTAGACGAGGCCGGTGTAGAGCCCGAAAATCGCCGAGGCGAGCGCGACCGTCGACAGCGGTGCGCCGTAGGCGCGCTCAACGGCGACGCGGAACGCGTTGAATCCGGCAATGTGTTCGATATGCCCCGGACGCAGCACCTGGCGGACCATGTACAACACCAGAAGCGTCTGCATGCCGTAGTAAGAGAACCGTTCCCACGCTTCGGCGAAGGCAAGATAGGCGAGTCCGCGGGGATGGCCCACGAAGGAATGGTCGGACTCCCTAGTCGCGTCCGCGGCGGTCAGGATCGCGCTCATGCCTGATAGTCAACGGCCAAGCATGAATTGACAAGGCTCGTCACTCGTTCCCAGGAACTCACTGAATGCCAGTGGGGCAAACCTGGGCATTGATCCGCGCCCGGCGATCGCTGAAGTGCCGGCATCAGTGCGAAATCGATTCTGAAATCAAGCTTTTGGCGCGGTTTGGGCTTCTGTTACCCGAAAAGTCACCCATCTCAATCGCGCGCTGTGGTGGGACCGCTTGGCATCTGTCGGGCTCGCATGAGCCGGCTTGTCCCACTGAGGACGGCATTCACGAACTTTCTGACAGTCGGCGCGCGAAGCAGCGTACCACCCGCGATCACCCGCTGCGCAGGGCTCGGGGTTAGGATCGGCCCGATCTCGAGGGAAGAACCGCCATGATCCTGGGGATGACGACTTTCACTGCCGTACATGTGCTATTGAGCCTGATCGGTATCCTGTCGGAGTTGGTGGTTTTGTTCGGACTGCTCACCGCAAACCCGATGAACGGCTGGACGCTGCTCTTCCTTGCAACGACGCTCGCGACGAGCGTAACCGGCTTCTTTTTTTCCTTCCACGGCTTCACGCCGGCGCTGGGCGTGGGCATCCTGTCGATGTTCATCCTCGCCGCGACGATCGTTGCGCGCTACGGCTTCCATCTTGCCGGTGCGTGGCGCTGGGTCTACATCGTCGGCGCTGTAGCGGCGCTCTATTTCAACTCGTTCGTACTGGTGGTGCAGTCGTTCCTTAAGATCCCGGTACAGCGCACGCTGGCACCGACCGGATCTGAACCTGCCTTTGCCGTCGCGCAAGGCATCGTGCTGATGTTCCACCACGTCACCGGCTTCCTGGCCGTCAAAGGGTTCCGCCCCGCCGCGCATCGGGTCTGATGGCTACGGCGACACGATACCCGACGCGGCAGAGGCGAATGACCTGGCCATTTTCAAGTCTGAAGTCGCCGAGGGAGGCGACTTGTTGCGCTCCTTCCTGGCCCCCGCGTGCAATCGGTGCCGAAAGTGCCGGATTGCGGATTTGGCGGTCGCTATCATATTGATTTTCTTGGCATGCCGTTTCGGGGTAGCCCGCCCCAGTTGGCAGTCGAAAACTTCCGCGAAATCAAGGGTCAAATTTTGAAGACGGCACTTTCTGCAGTGAATGCACGCCCCGGCCGGCCACTCGTGCGCCTGGCGCTCGAGGATTCGAGAGTATCGAGCGTCATTGCACCCACACGCAGACCGATGGCGCGACATTCGCAGTTGCAGAATCCAATCATCGATTTCGACTCGTTGGATCCCAGCGCTCCGTGGTGGCGAGTCCACGCAGTCATCAGTGGACTTGGAACGAAGGGTAGTCTTGCTTCCCTTGCCAAAACTGACGGTAGAAAATACCGAGAATTATAGAGTTGACTTCGGTAACTGGCTGATATCGCATAGTTTGCTGTTCACTGAAAGACACGCACTTTTCCTGCAGAAATCGTGCATATTTTCACGCCTCAGAAAGTGCGGTTCGATGCCATTTTTCCCGAGAAACTTCGATGTTTTTTTTGCGGAACAGCAACTGGCCATAAATCATTGGATTACTTAGCAAGGGCTCGTGGCGCTCGGGAAAAACGCCCTGTGTCTACCGGCACTTCTGACGCGGAAATTGAGCCGACCCCAGTACAGACGTTGACTGATCGTCATTCAAGCCCACCATTCACGGAGCCAGCGATGTCACGCATGCGAGCAGTTCAGGTTTCTAGCGCCAACGGCCCCTTCGAATTGGTCGTGCGCGACACCCCAACTCCCGGACCTAAACAGGTCCGAATCAAAGTGCAGGCGTGCGGCATCTGCCATAGCGATTCATTCACCAAACTGGGTGCTTTCCCGGGAATTCAATTCCCGCGTGTCCCCGGGCACGAAGTCGTGGGCCTCTTGGATGCGGTTGGTTCTGAAGTACCCGAATGGAAACTGGGCGCGCGGGTCGGCGTCGGCTGGCATGGAGGCCACTGCGGACACTGCGCCTCGTGCCGCCGAGGAGATTTCATTACCTGTGCGACTGGGCAAATCCCCGGCATCTCTTATGACGGTGGGTATGCGGACTACATGATCGCGCCCTTCGAAGCACTGGCCGCCATTCCCGACGACCTATCCTCGGCGGAAGCGGCGCCGCTGCTATGCGCTGGAATTACGACGTTCAACGCCCTGCGCCACAGCGGTGCAGGGCCAGGCGATCTCGTTGCCGTACTCGGCATCGGCGGCTTGGGTCATCTCGGCGTGCAGTTTGCAGTCAAGACGGGTTGTCACACCGTGGCCATCGCTCGAGGTACTGACAAGGAGCCGCTGGCTCGCCAGTTGGGCGCCCAACACTACATCGACAGCACGACCCAAAGCGTCGCCACGGAACTGATGAAGCTGGGCGGTGCCCGACTGATCTTGGCCACTTTGACGGATGCCAAATCGATGAGCGATGCCGTAGGTGGACTTGGCGTCGACGGTAAGCTAATGGTCATCGGTGCGTCCATGCAGGCGATCGAAGTTCCGCCGTTTGCGTTGATTTCGGCGAGGCGTTCCATCTCAGGATGGCCGTCGGGAACTGCCAGCGATTCAGAGGACACCATGGTTTTCAGCGTACTGTCCAACATTCGCCCGCTGATCGAGACGTTTCCGTTGGAGCGAGCGGCAGAAGCCTACGAACGGATGATGAGCGGAAAAGCGCGGTTTCGCGTGGTGCTCACGACCGACACGAATGATCGCGCCAATACGAGCCCGTCGCAGTCGACTTCCTTAGCGCGGGGGAGGAGATGATTCGTATCGCGCCCCTGAGACTCTCGGAGCATAGCCGATGGGGCCAGCTATGGTCCGAGCACCAGCTGTTCTACGGCGTCGAACTCCTGGTAGCCGTCTCCGAGAACACTTGACAACGCTTTCCTTTAAAGCGCGAATCGTGTCTTCGCCGACTTCGCGCAAATGTCGTGAAAACGCAGTTTCGCTCCCAATGGGCCAGTTCGGTATGGGATCGGTGCATAGTTTCACCACAGCGGTGGACTTTCAGCAATAGCATTTGCGGCGACAGGGAGCAGCGCATGGATCAGCGACGTTGGAGCACGCTCGTTCGGTTCTTGGCGCGTTGGCTCAATGCGCTGACCATTGCAGCATTGGGCCTGGCCGCCATCTGCTGCGCGAGCTCGCGCCGGCCGCCGTTGCGCAGGTACTGCGTAATCCCGGTCGCACGAAACGTATGATTGCCGATTCGAGTCCTGATGCCGGCGCCAAACGCCCGGCGACGAATCATCCGCTAGACATCGGCCTGAGCGAGGGGATTGGTCGTCAACTGCCGAGTTCTGCCGCGCGTACTGCGAAATAAGTATCCCTTGAGGTCGCCGGCGAGACCTGCGGCGCTGATGTAGGCATCCAAATAGGCCTCGAGATTGTGGTTGCAGGGCATCTCATACCGCGTGCTGACGTTCTCATGCAATCTGACCCAGCCGCGGCGGCCTTGAGTGTAGTAGTGCTCGACGCGCATCTTGATGACTGCGGCGACGCGGCCAAAGGTGTAGATCATGGTCGCGATGAGGGCCTGATCGCGCAATCCCACGAGCGTGGATGTGTCGATGGCGTCCAGCAGCTCGCGCGCCTCCTCCTGCGCCAACACGGGCGTCTTGCCTTTACTGACCGTGTACCTGGGCCCCGTACCGGTGCAGCGGGATTGGTGGCCACGAGCTGGCCCACGACCAGCCAGTCGACGAGCATGCGGATCGTCGCCAGGTGCTGCTTGACTGACGGCTTGGCAAGCCGCTGGCTGAGCTGCTCGATGTAGGCGGCCACGTGTAGCGGCTCGATATCGACGATCTCCCTCAGCTTCTGCGCCTCACACCACGACGAGAATTCTAGATTCGCACCTACACGCGCCTGCCCGGAGGTCTGGGGCCTTCGACTGCTGGTCACTCAATATAGGAGAATGGTGCATTCCGGGTGCTGGATAGAGGGTCGGCAGCATCAGTTCGCCACCGGCAGCGGCCGCTCATTAGGCGAGGTTCGAGTTCGACGCAGAGCGGTCCAGACGCCGGCCTCTGATCGATTGCTGCGGGTGG
>Ga0187879_10003808_pt1 | contig 10124 bp, 7 predicted proteins | sample June2016WEW_19_1_FD_132423 | JGI IMG/M metagenome (GOLD analysis project Ga0187879, IMG submission 132423) | Peatland microbial communities from SPRUCE experiment site at the Marcell Experimental Forest, Minnesota, USA - June2016WEW_19_10 | ecosystem: Environmental > Terrestrial > Soil >... | reverse complement strand
GTAAGCCGGCCTTTGTCGACCACCACATTGCCGTCGACAACGACGAGGTTGACGTGCGCGGCGTTGCCAATCTGCACCAGCGCCTTTATCGGATCGAGGATGGGTCCGAAGGAGTAATTCCCGAGATCGACGACAAGGAGGTCTGCCTTGGCTCCAACTGCCAGCCGGCCGATATCCGACCGCCCGACTGCTTTGGCGCCGTTAACGGTGGCGGCGTTGACGACCTCCCGAGCGGTTGCGGCTCGGAAGTCACGTGCCTGAACCTTACCGAGGAGCGAAGCAAATCTCATCTCGTTGAACATGTCCTGCGGGTAGCTATCGGTACCGAGCGTGATATTGATGCCCATCTCCGAATAGGTGCGGAAACCTTCCATAACGATCCCCCGACGCGCAAAGACGACAGGTGAATGTGATACGTGGGCTCCCGAGGCGGCGACCTTTTCTAGGTCTGTGACCCGCGGAAAGCTCGTCTGGGAATGACCGCCGAAGAAGATGCAGTGGCCCAGGATCACGTCGTTGGCAAGGAAACCTTCCTCGGCGAGCAAGCCGATCGGAGTAGCTGATTCGCGTCGGACGACCTCGTGGAATTCCCAAATCGTCTCGGCGACGTGGAGAGTGATCGGCAAGCCGAGACGCGTAGCCGCCTCCCTTGTCCGACGAAGCATCCGCCGCGAGGTGAGCACCGCTTCGACCGGCACGAGAATACCACGGATGCGGTCGTCGAACCGCCCATTGTTATGTATCGCCGCCTCGCAGGCTGCCTCGAACTGTGCTTCGCCCTCGTCCGGCAGCCAGCTGTAGTGGAGGCGCCCGGCCTCGTCGAAATGATAGTGCGCCGATGCGAAGCCTGGGGCAATGTAGGCGCGGATACCCATTTCGCCGGCAATGTCGACCATCGCGTCAGTGCTGCCGCCGACTTCGCCACCCATCTCCACCACGGTCGTGATGCCGCTCTTCAGAAGCTCCCCGATCGCATAGCGGATTCCGACACAGGGATCTTCCGGCGCCAGGAATGAGGCGCCGTCGCGGCCGCTTGGCAAATAGTTGAGGAAGCCGGACGAGAACATCTCCAGCCGGCCAGCGTCCGCCATCATGCGATCGCCGACATGGCTGCAGATATGGGCGTGCGATGAGATGAAGCCGGGAAGCAAAATCCCCTCGGAGAACTCGCGCACCTCCACGCCGTCGGCCAACGGCGTCACCGAGCGCGGGCCGACATAGACGATACGGCTGTCCTCGATCGCGATCTCGCCGTTGTCGATTAGCCGATGTCCACCGTCGCGGAAGCCCAGCACCCAGCGGGCACGATAAATCGCGCGCTTTGCAGGCATCACTTTCTCCCTTCTGAATTTGCGGTCAGACGTCTCGCGCTCACCAGCATGTTGGCCAGTCGCGGAGCGTCCGGCGGTGGGGGTCGCCAGCAGGCGCACTGGCATGGCGGCGGATCGCCTCGACCAGCACCTCACGCGTTTCGTCGGGATGGATGATTTCGTCGAGCGCCATCGTGCGCGCGGCGGCAAACGGATCGGTGTTGCGGCGGTACCGGGCAGCAAGAGCGCTGCGCCTGACGCGGCGCTCCGCTGGCGGCAGGGCGGCGAGTTCGTCGCCATGCATGGCGTTGGCTGCGACCTCGGGGTCCATGAAGCCGATCTCGGCGCCGGGCCAAGCTACCAACAAATCGCTATGTGTTCCGGCGCCGCCGAGGCTCGTGTAGCTCAGGCCGAAGCTCTTGCGGATGATTACGCTGAAGCGCGGGCTTGAGCACTGCAGGAGGGCCTGCAAGAACAGGACGGTCTTGCTCTGGATTTTCTGCGCTTCGACTTTCGACCCGACGTAAAAGCCGGGTGAGTCGTGGAAGATGACCACGGGCAGGCCGAAGGCGTCGGCGAGACAGAGGTGTCGCGTACCCTTGTCGCAGGCTGCCGGATCCAGCGCTCCGCCGCCCTCATTCGGGTCGCTCGCGAGGATCGCGACCGGATAGCCGTCGATCCTGGCAAGCGAGGTTATGAGACTTCGACCGAATTGCGGCTTCAACTCGAAGAGGACTCCGCCATCGACGAATTCGGCGAGGAGCTTGCGCGCGTCGTAGCGACTCCGCCGCTCGTTCGGCACAAAGGTGCTCGGCTGGATTGCGCCAGGCGGCGCTGCCGGCGGCGCCACGGGCGGGGCGGCGTAGCAGCTCGTCGGCAGATAGGAGAGCCAATCGCGGACCAGGGCGAAGGCCTCATCTTCAGTCTCCGCCACGCGGTCGTTTTGCCCGGTGACGGTGGCGTGCAGATCAGCGCCACCGATAGACTCCATGTCGGTACGCTCGCCGGTCGCAATCTCGATGATCCGCGGCGAGACGACGGCGAGCGTCGCGCCCCGCAATTGCACGACGAAATCGCTCATGGCCGCGATGAAGGTCGAGCCGCCGAAGGAAGGCCCGGTGATGACCGTCGCCAAGGGGACAGTGCGGCGGCGCAGCGTCCAGTCGACCGCCTCGCCGGAGACCAGCGATAGGCCATCGCTGCCTAGCGATTCCGGGATGCGCGAGCCGCGGGTCTCGCCGAGGAAGACGAGAGGATGGCGCGCCTTCAGCGACTGCTCGTATATGCGATCGGCTTTGCGGATATTGACTGAGCTCGCCGAGGCTCCCTTGACCGTGGCGTCGTCGGCGATGATCCCGATCGGCCGCCCAGCAATGCGGCCGAAGCCGGCGATGCGGCCATCGGCGGGCGTCGAGTCCCATTCCGCAGGGTCAGATGAGGCGGCGAACGTGCCGATCTCACGGAAGCTGTCGCGGTCGAGGAGCGCCGCAACGCGCTCGCGCGCTGTCATCAGGCCAGCGCGATGGATTCGCGCGATTCGCTCGACGCCGCCCATCGCCTCGCGATTGCGTTTCCGGCGTAACGCGAATTCCTCGACCGTCGACGGCGGAAGATCGGGATTGGCCGGGCTTTCCGTCACTCTCCGTCCTCCCTCGCAAGCAAGACGACCGTCTCACCCACCGCGACCGGACGGTCCAAGCCTTCGGCGCGGATCTCGAAGCCAAGCGCCAGTCTCTTGCCGAAGGAGCTATCCTCGATGCCGTTTAGCGTCGTCGTGAGCTGTACTTGGCTCCCGACCTTGAGCGGCGCCGGAAAACGGACGCGGTTGATCCCGTAGTTGACGAGAAGACCGGCGCCTTCGAGTGCGAAAGCTTCCGCGGTCAGAGCAGGGACGAGTGACAGAGCCAAGAAACCATGCGCGATTGTTCCACCATAGGGGCCGGTCCGTGCTCGTTCCGGATCGACATGGATCCAGGCATGATCGCCCGTTGCCTCCGCAAAAAGGTTGACCTGCCCCTGGCTGATCGCATGCCAATTGCTCCGGCCCAGCTCTTGTCCGATTAGTGACGGCAGATCTCGGACCGTAATGTTCTTTTTCTCGTTCATCGAGGTGGGCGGGCTCACTTGGTTGCTGCGGGTTCAAGGCCATGCTGTCGCAGCATTTTCACCCACTCGTCTTCGAGGGTCTTCGGAATGGAAAAGTCGGTCGGATCCATGATCGCCTCAAGCGAAGCGTCGATCTCCTCCGGGGTCAGGCCACGATCCTTGCGAAAGACGCCCTCGGTCAGGCCGACAAAAATGCGGGCGATCTGCCCGCCTCCGACCGAGAAGATCTCGCCCGTGACACGGCACGTCTCTGAGGTGAGATAGACGACAAGCGGCGAGACCAGCTCCGGCTCGAACAGCCGCGCCATGTCGCCGAATCCAGCCTCGGTCATGCGGGTCGTGGCACAGGGCGAGATGGCGTTGCAGTAGACGTTTTTATCTTGCCCCTCGATTGCGATGACCTTGGTAAGCCCGGTCAGCCCGGTCTTGGCGGCGCCGTAGTTTGCCTGCCCGAAATTGCCGAACAGTCCCGAGGCCGAGGTCGTCTGCACGATCCGCCCATAGCCTTGGGCGCGCATGCGGGCAAAGGCAGGAAGGGTCGTGCAGAAGGCCCCAAGGAGATGAACTCGAAGGACCGCTTCGGCGTCGGCGATGCTCATCTTGTGGGCGCTGCGGTCGCAGAGGATCCCGGCGTTGTTGACAAGGATGTCGATCCTCCCGAACTCGTTCACCGCCCGCTGTACAGCAACGGCGCCGCCGGCTTCGGTGGCGATGTCGGAACCGTCAGCGACGGCGCGGCCACCCGCCTGGCGGATCTCTTCTGCGAGTTGCTCAGCTGGTGAAGGGTTCTTACCGGTTCCGTCGAGCGCGACACCGAGGTCGTTAATGACCACCGCCGCTCCGCGCGCCGCGAGAGCGCGAACATGCGCCCGCCCGAGACCGCGTCCCCCACCGGTGACCATGGCGACGCGGCCAGTGAGATCGATCGTCATGAGGGTAGCCCGGTCTTATCACGAATCACGTCCCCGATCGGCACGAAGCCCGGGAGAACCGTCGCAGCGCGCCGCCACGGCGCAAAGCGCACGCGCTGCCCGATAGTTAGCGGGGCGCCTGTGGCCCTCTCGACGAGTCCCATCATGCGATGGCCCCCATCGAATTCCACGATCGCCAACGTGAACGGCGCGGTGAGATAAGGTCGGTCGGAGGGCGGCGCGGCGACCTCGGTGAAGGTGTAAATGGTCGCCTCCACAGGCAGAGCCACCCATTCGGCAGCCTCGCTGCCGCAGCGCACGCATAGGCGGCGCGGATAGGCCTGTGTCTCGCCGCACGTAGTACAGCGGCGGGCGAGGAGCCGGCCCGCAGCGAGCTCGCTCCAGAAGAATTCCGTCTCCGCTGTCCCCTCTATCATTGCGGCCTCGTCAACAGAGCCGTGCCGGCAGCCGAAAGAAAATCGCCGACGGCATGGGCGAGCGAGACGCTGCACGCGACCTGGCGATCGCCGGCCTCGCCGCGGAGCTGTTCGACGCATTCGACGAGCGTGAAAAGGCCGTACATGCCGGTGTGGGCGAAGGAGAGGCCGCCGCCATTCGTGTTCATCGGCAGCCGGCCACCTGGCGAGGTGACGCCGCTGGCGACCAAGGCGGTTGCCCCACCCCGCTCTGCAAGGCCGAGATCCTCCATCGCGAGCGCCGGCGTGATGGTGAAGCTGTCATAGAGCATCGCATGATCGACGTCGTGCGGTGCGAGCCCGGCCATTGCGAAGGCGCGCGCACCCGACTGAACAGCAGGCGTGACGGTGAGATCGCTCATCGCGGCGATGGAAAAATGACCCTGGCTGCTGCCGAAACCGGCAACAATGATCGGCGCGCGGCTGTCTGCGGCTTCGTCGGCGCGCATCAGCACGGCAGCGGCGCCGCCGTCCGAGATCAGGCAGCAGTCGAGCCGGTTGAGCGGCGAGGAGACCGAACGAGACGCCCGCACCTCGGCTACGGTTAGCGGATCGCGGAAGCGGGCAAGTGGATTCAGGGTCGCCCAGCGCCGCGTAGCGACGGCGATCCCGGCGAGCGCCTCCGGCTCGAGGCCGTAGCGCCACAGATAGCGTTGCGCGGCGAGCGCGTGCGCTGATACGAAACCGTTTCCGAGGGCAAGATCGAACTGATTGATCGGCGAGCGTTGGTCCGGCCAAATGGGAAGCTGACGATGACGGTCGGTATAGGCGAGCGAGCCGTGCGCGATCAGCGCGACGCGGCACAGTCCCGCCGCAAGCGCCGCCGCGGCGTGCTCGACATAGGTCAGCCAGCTGGCGCCGCCGACGCAAGTTCCGTCGACGAAGGCGAGTTCGCGTAGGCCGAGATAGTCAGCGAGCTCATAGGTTGAAGTTTCGCCGAAGCCGCAGCAGAGCAGGCCATCGACGTCAGCAAGTCGCAATCCGGCGTCGGTGAGGGCGCGGTGGGTGGCCTGCGCCGCAAGGCCGAGCGCAGTCTGCCCGTCGTCGACCTTGGGGCGGCCGATTTCGGCGAGCGCAGCGCCCGCTACGGCGATGCGGTTGCGTAGGCGCCGGCGATCGCTCATGCGCCGGCCATCACATGCGCCAGCTGGCGCTGCCAGGAAATGCGGACGCTGGAATCGAGCGCCAACGGCGCCTCGATCTGCGTGGCCGGGCGCGTCACCGTCATGGGACCAAGCGGCGTGGCAACACGGATACGCGTTACGCTGCCCTGGAAGCGCACTTCCTCAATCACTCCGACGAGTGCGGGAAAATCCTCCGCTCCCGGGCCGAGCATGACGATCTCCGGCCGCACGCAGAGCGTTGCGGGGCCAGCGAACGGGCAGGGAAGCGGCAGTCGCATACCACCCGCGGTGGTCAACACAGTCCCCGACGCTGTGCCGCGGAAGAGATTCGCCTCGCCGAAGAAGGCGGCGACGAACGAATTCTTCGGCTTGAGATAAAGTTCTTGCGGCGTCGCCACCTGCTGCAGGCGTCCGCTCTGCATTACCGCAACTCGGTCGGCGAGATTGATCGCCTCTTCCTGGTCGTGTGTCACATAGATGACTGTCTGACCGAGCGAGCGCTGGAGTCTGCGGATCTCGCCCTGCATGTCGAGGCGGAGCCCCCGATCGAGCGCCGACAGCGGCTCGTCCATGAGGAGGGCGCAAGGGTGGAAGGCGACGGCGCGGGCGAGGGCCACGCGTTGTTGCTGTCCGCCGGACAGTTCGGAAATCCGCCGTGCCGCGAAGTCTTCCATGCGAACGAGCGACAGGGCCCGGTCGGTGCGCCGCCGCGTTTCTTCCGCAGCAATTCTCCGGGCAGCAAGCGGAAATGCCACATTCCGCCGGACGTCGAGATGCGGAAAAAGGGCGTAGTTCTGGAAGACGACCCCAATATCGCGGCGATGCGGCGGGACGGCCGATACGTCGCGGCCGTCGATGATCAGCCGGCCGGCGTCGGGTGGAATGAAGCCTGCGATCAGCATGAGAAGTGTCGACTTCCCCGAGCCGCTGGGGCCGAGAATAGTGATGAACTCGCCAGCCTGGACGGCGAGGTCGAGGCTTTGCACTGCCGCGACGCCGGTGAAGCGCTTGGTCAGGCCTTCGCACACGACGGGCACGCCTGCGTCGCTGCCGGTGTCAGCCGTTGTCAGAGGCGACCGCGGAGTCGCCTGCACCGGCGCGGTGTCTCGACTCATGCGCATGCGCTCCGGGCGGCGTCTCCAGATCTCGACGAACGCCACGGCGGCGATTGCAACCGCAATCTCGATCGAGCTCACCGCCGTGATCGTCTTGTCGAGACCGCCGACCGCGATACCTTCCCACATGCGGCGCGGAAGGGTCTCCAGCGTCGGGCCGGAGAGGAATTGCGCGACCACCACCTCGTCGAAGGAGAAGACGAATGCGAAGGCGAAGCCCGCCGCCGATGCCGCCCCGAGCTGCGGCAGGATGATCTGCAAGATCGTCCGCAACTGGCCGGCGCCGCATACGGCGGCAGCGTGCTCGAGCGAAGGGTTGAGTGCGGCGAGCCGCGCTCCTACCGGCAGGATGACAAAGGGGATGACGAGCGTCGTATGGGCGAGAACCAGGGAGGCGACGCTGCCGAGTAATCCGACTTTCGCGAAGATCACGTAGAAGCCGGCGCCAATCACCATCAGCGGGACGACCATCGGCGAGAGGAAAAGCAGCTTGAAAAGGCGTCTTGCCGCCGTTCCGAGGCGGTTTATGCCGAGCGCGGCGAGCGTGCCGATGACGGTCGCGAGCACGGCGGCCGCGAGCGCCACCGACAGACTGAGCAGCGCCGATTCGCGCCACCTGGGATCGGAGAACAGTTGACCGTACCAGCGCAAGGAAAACTCCGCCGGCGGGAAGACTAGGGCCGTCTCGCCGCTGAACGACAGCGGGATGAGGATGAGGACCGGCGCGAGGACAAACGCGAGGACCAGCCAACCAAAGCTAATCAGGAGACGGCCCGACGTCCGGCCGAGCAGCAAGTCGCTCATGGCCGGCCCGCACTGAAGAGCCGGTCGAGACCGGCGGTCCGTTCGTAAGCGGCCAGAATTGCGAGGCTGATGACGAGGAGAACGACTGACGTGGCCGAAGCGAGGCGCAGGTCGGCAAGGACCTGCACTTGGTCTTTGATCGCCATGGCGATGGTATTCGCATTCCCGCCGCCGAGGATCGCCGGCGTGATGAAGAAGCCGAGGGCCATGCCGAACACCAGCATGCTCGCAGCGACTGCCCCGGGGAGGCTTAGCGGAAAGTAGATGCGCCAAAAGACCGTCAGCGGTGACGCCCCGAGGCTCAAGGCGGCACGGATCAGATTCGTGTCGATCGTGCGCAGCGCCGGCGCCAGAGTGATAACCATGAAGGGCAGAAGAAGGTGGACCATCCCGACGTAGACGCCGAACGAATTGTAAACGAGCGCGAAAGGCGAGCGGATCAGCCCGGCATCGAGGAGGAGCGTATTCAGGGCCCCGTGCCGCTGCAGGATGATGATCCAGCCATAGGTGCGCACTAGCACGCTCAGCCAGAGAGCTAGGAAGAGGGCGAGGAGCAGCCAGCGGGCAATGCCGGATCGGAAATGGGCCAGGAGATAAGCGATCGGATAGCCGAGCGCCAGGCAGAGGATGGTAACGACCAAACCGAGCTCAATTGTGAACAGGAAGAGACGCGCATAAACCGGACGGAGCAATTCGCTATAGGCTGCCAAGCTGATGCCCGCGCCGTCACCGGACAGACTGAGCGAGACCAACTCGGCCATCGGCACAACGAAGAGTAGGAAAACGACTACGAGTGGGCCGGCGAGGAGCAATATGGTCACGCGGGCGCGGTAGCGCTCCCAGCCGAAAGCTGGCGCGCGCGCATTGGCCGGGACAAAAGCGACGCTCATGGCGCCGGTCCCGTGACCTTGGCGTCGAGCGCCACGGCGCGGTCGGCGAGCAGCCGGAGCGGGTTGACATCGATCGATATCGCGGGGTCGGCGCAGCCGGCGATCAGCCGGGATAGCGCCGCGACGGCGTTCGCCAGCGGCGCCGGGGGCACACACGGCTGGCCCCGGTAGCCGTTCATGAGCCGCCACAGTTTGAGGCCGTCCAATGCCGCAACGACGTCTGACTCATTGACAGGCGCGGGCAGGACCGCAACGTCGTCCAGAAGCTCGGTGAATATCCCGCCGAGGCCGAACACCACCACCGGCCCAAAGCTCGCGTCGACCCGCGCGCCGACGAAAGCCTCAATGCCCGCCGGCACCGTCTCGACAACGAGCACGGCTTCGACCGTCGGCATGTCAAGGAGTTCCTCCGCGGTCTCTTCGGCCTCGGCATCGTCCTCGATGCCGAGTCGGACGGCGCGGGCCTCAGTCTTGTGTAAGATAGTCTGGGAGACTGCCTTAATGACGACCGGATAGCCGATTCGCCGCGCCGCTTGAGGCGCCGCATCTGAAACCCGGCAGACCTCGTGCCGCGGCACGGACAGGCCGACGCTCGCAAGCAATCGGTAAGCCGCGGGCTCGTCCATCGCGCCCAGTCCTGCCCCGGTCCGAGAGGTTGTCAGGGCTGGCGTCGAGTGCGACTGCGCCCGCGCAATCGCCGACCAGGCCGCCAGCGCCGGGCGGAGGGTCGGCAACCGCGGCACACCGCCTTCGCGGAGGAGATCGGTGACGGCTTTGTCGTCCGCCGCCGCGGTGGTTGCGATCATAGCGATCGGTCGCGGATCGCGGCGCGCAAAATCGACCGCTGCAGCCGCGATGCTCCGCCCCATCTCGACAAAGGAGGTGGGCGGATCGGCTGGCGTGTCGACCGCAACCACGAACCCGTCCCCCAGCCCAGAGTCCGCCAGGGCCTGAAGGCCGCGCGTTACCGAGTCGCTGACATCGTCATTGACCCATCCGTCGAGCGGGTTGGTGACAGTGCGGTTGGCGCCGAGCGCTTCGACGACACGCTGATGCGCCTCGGCTGACGGGGCCGGAAAAGTTACGCCGCTCGCTGCGGCGAGATCGTGGAGAAGGCCGACATGGCCGCCGGAGAGGGTCACTGCCGCAAGGCGACGCGTGAAACGTCGACCGGTCGCAAGCAGTTCGACCGCAGCGAAAAACTCGTCGAGGTCGTCGACGACCGCAACGCCATGCGCCTCCAGCACAGCGCGCACGACCCGCTGGTCGGCAAGATTCCCGGAATGCGAGCGGGCGGCGACGGCGGCTTCCGCCGATCGACCGGTCTTGCAGACAACCAGCGGAATGCCGCTCGCGATCGCTTCGTCAGCGGCGGCGAGAAAGGCGCG
>Ga0187879_10003805_pt1 | contig 10127 bp, 10 predicted proteins | sample June2016WEW_19_1_FD_132423 | JGI IMG/M metagenome (GOLD analysis project Ga0187879, IMG submission 132423) | Peatland microbial communities from SPRUCE experiment site at the Marcell Experimental Forest, Minnesota, USA - June2016WEW_19_10 | ecosystem: Environmental > Terrestrial > Soil >... | reverse complement strand
GGATCGCGTGCAGGATGCTCCCTGTCCCGCCGGTGGTCACCAGGCCGCACGGGTCGTCACCGGCCGCCACCGCCGCGTCGCCGGAATGCAGGCCGAGCGTCATGGCGATGATCTCCGCCTCGAGCTTGGTGGCGCTCGGGCACATGTCGCGTTGCAGGACGTTCACGTGGGCGAAGAGGCCGAAGGCCTCGTTCATGAATCGGTAGTGGTCGTGGTCCCCGCAGTACATCGTGCCGGAGCACTTGCCGGTCTCCCAGAACGAGTCCTCCTCGGTGGCCATGGTGTGGAGCTCCGCCAGCACGTCCTCCCGGCTGGTGCCCTGCTCCGGCAGCGCGCGGTGGATGGTGAAGCGGTCGGCATAGGGGTAGTCGCTCATGGGTGCGGGCCTCCTTCGGGCGGGTGGCACGGGACGCCGGCCGCCAGGGCGGCCTCGACTCCCGGACTCGAGACTATTCAATTGGGTCAGTCTGGCGGAGCGGCCGGTGGGCGATGATGTCGCGGTGCCACGTCCACCCGTCCTGACCTCGCTGCACGGGTACCAGCGTTCCTGGGCCAGCGCGGACCTGGTGGCCGGCCTGACCCTCCTCGTCATCGCCGTCCCCGAGCAGCTGGCGACCTCTCGGCTGGCGGGCATGCCGCCCATCACCGGCTTCTACGCCTTCGTGGCCGGGACGGTGCTGTTCGCGCTCCTGGGCTCCAACCCGCAGATGTCGGTGGGCGCGGACTCGACGATCGCACCGTTGTTCGCAGCCGGGGTGTCCGCTCTCGCCCTGACCGGATCGGCCCACTACGTCGACCTGGTGGGGATCCTCGCGGTGATGGTCGGGCTCATCGTGATGCTCGTGAGCATCCTGCGCCTCGGGTGGATCGCCGAGTTCCTCTCGACCCCCATCGTCACCGGCTTCATGTCCGGTGTGGCCGTCATCATCATCGCGCACCAGCTACCCGATTTCTTCGGCCTGCCCCCGACCGGCGGCTCCAACCAGCACCACGTGGGTTACGTGCTTACCCATCTCAACGAGGTGAACGGGTGGTCGCTCGCCATCGGCGTCGGTGTCCTGGCCATCATGCTCGTCAGCGCACGCCTCGACCGCCGGATCCCGGCCGCGCTGATCGGCCTGGTCGGCGCCACGGCCCTCGTCGCTGCCCTCGACCTCCAGTCTCACGGTGTCGCCGTGCTGGGCACGGTCAAGACCGGGGCGCCTCATCTCGGGCTGACCGGCCTGTCGTGGTCGACGCTGGCGAGCCTGGCGCCGCTCGCCGCCGTGGTGGCGCTGGTGGTCGTGACCCAGACCGCGGCCACGACCCGCGCCTTCGCCGAGCGGGGTGGCTACGACGTCGACGCGGGGCGCGACTTCCTCGGGGTCGGCGCCGGCAGCATGATGGCCGGTCTCGTGGGGTCCTTCCCGGTCAACGCCAGCCCGCCCCGCACCGGCGCCGTCGTCACGGCCGGCGGCCGGACCCAGGCCGGTGCCCTCGGGGCGGCCGCGGTGGTCATCCTCCTGATCCCCTTCGCGAACGTGCTCAAAGACGTGCCGTTGGCGACGCTGGCCGCCATCCTGATCTTCGTCGCCCTGCGGCTGTTCCGCGTGCGGGACCTGATCGCCATCGCCCGCTTCAACATCTTCGAGTTCGCGCTGGCAGCGGTGACCCTGTTCACCGTGGTGCTCGTCGGCGTGGAGCAGGGGATCGGTGTCGCCGTCGGTCTCGCCATCCTCGACCGCATTCGCCTGAGTGCCCGACCGCAGCTGCACGTGCTCGGGCGCCTCCCCGGCACCACCAGCTGGCAGCGCTCGGCCCTCGATCCGAGCGCGGAACAGGTGACGGGCATCCTGGTCGCGCTCTTCGCCACCCCGATCTGGTACGCCAACGCCGTGCGCTTCCGCGACGAGGTGTCGGACGCGCTGGCACACGCCCCCGGACCGGTACGGGTGTTCGTCCTCGACACCATCGGCATGTCGGACATCGACTTCACGGGGACGAGCGCCATGAGCCAGGTCATCGACCTCTGCGAGCGTGACGGCATCGCCTTCGGGATCGCGCGGTCCGGGGTGCACCTGCACGACAGCCTGCGCCGTTCCGGCCTCGCGGCGCGTCTCGGGGAGGACCACTTCTTCACGAGTGTCAACGAGGCCGTCACCGCGCTGGCCGACGAGCCCCCGCAGCCGGCCTGAGCCGAGGGCCTACGGTCCGCTGCAGGCGTTGATCGGGGTACCGCCGTTGTCGGCCGGGGTCTGGCCGTGCTGGGGGAAGAACCACGTGACCTGCTGGTAGGCCGGCGCGCCGTTGCAGGTGCCGAGGTCGTAGGCGTCGACGGTGGCGGTCTGCTGCGAGCCCTGGGCCACCGTCTGGCCCGGCCCGACGTAGGTGCTCGTGCCCGTCCCCGTCACCTGGCTCCCTCCCCACGACTGCCACGAGATGTCGGTGAGGATGCCGGTCGGGTCCCCACCGAGCGAGATCTCCGTCGGCCGCACCTGGCCGAAGCCGACCCCGTTCGGGGCGAAGGCACCGGCCACGCCCAATGTCGGAGCCGTGCCGGCGGTGGCGGTGCCGGTGGTGGTGGTGGTGGACGATGACGTCGTCGACACGGGCGCCCTGGTCGTGCTCGTCGGGGCCGACGAGGACCCGTTGCCCCCGCCCGAGCAGGCGGCCGCCCCGAGGCCCAGCAGGACGACGAGTGTCAGGGCCGATGCCGGTCGACGCATGAGCCGAGCCCGGCGTCGGCGCGCCGTCGCGACAACCGCGGGTCCGGGGGTCACGGGCTGCCCGCCGGATCGTCGCCACGCTGCCGCAGCTCGGACTCGATCGCCGCCAGCGCGGCGTGCACCGTCGGGTGCACCCGGAGCGGCGTGCGGTCCGGCTCGGCGGCCGAGTAGACGTCGCGCACCCGGCCCCCCTCGCGGGCGATGACGAAGGCCACACCCTCGTCGGCCAATTCATCGGAGAGGCCGAAGAGCATCCCGGCGGCCGTGATGTCGACCGACGGCACGGACTCGGTGTCGAGCACCACGCCCCGCACGCCGGGCCGCTCCCGGGCCGAGCGCACCGCGTGGCGGACGGTGTCGGCGTTGGCGAAGAAGAGGCCGCTCTCCACCCGCACGATCGCGCCGCCGGGCACCGGCTCGGCGTCGGGGTTGCGCGCCAGGTCCACCAGGCGCGGCGGCGTGAAGGGATTGGCGCCCAGCTCCACGATGTGGGGCCGCGAGCCCCGGTAGACGATGAGGATCACCGAGATCGCAATGCCGATGAACAGCCCGGGCAATGTGTCGAAGATCAGCACCCCGATCAGGGCGGCGACGGAGGTGATGAAGTCGGCCTTGGCGACTGGCCCGTACACGTCGCGCCGCGGTCCGGTCACGCTCCGGTAGAGCTGCGCCATGGTGTGGACGTCGATGAGCTGGGCCACGGCCGCCACCACGATGGCGGCGAGGGTCGCCTCGGGCAGGTAGGCGAACGTCCCGGTCAGGAAGAGCAGGGTGACGACGGTGAGCGCGGCGACCACGAGGCCCGAGAGCTGCGTGGGCGCACCGGCGGTGCCGTTCACGGCCGTCTTGGACAGGCCGCCGTTGACGACCATGCCCGCACTGAGACCGGCCGCGATGTTGGCCGCGCCCAGGCCGACCAGCTCCCGGTCGGCGTCGATGTCGTAGTGGTCGCGCGCGGCGTAGGTCTTTGCCGCGCCCAGGCCCTCGGCGAACCCGACGAGCACGATCCCGAGGGCGGACCCGCCCATGGAGACGTAGTCCTTGAGCGAGGCCTGGGGCTCACCCCTGTTCGGTGGCCGCGCCGGTGCGGTCCGGCGCGTCGCCCACCTCCAGCTCGGCCCGCACCGGCCGGTGGTCCGACCCGGCGTGGGGGAGTACCGCGCCCGAGACGGGGCGCAGCGCGCCGCGCACGATGATGTGGTCGATCTGGCTGTGGGGCCGCCAGGTGGGCCAGGTGCGGCCGACCACCGCCCGCCGCCAGCCCGGCATGAAGAGGTGGACGAGCGGGCCCCAGGAGTTCATGTCCCCGGCCAGGACCGCATCGGGCCGGGCCTCGGTCTCCAGTTGGCGCCGCAGCTCAGCCCAGTTGCGGTGCGAGCCGAAGATGAGGTGCGACATGTGGGTGCCCACCACCGAGATCGGCGTCCCCTCCACGGTGAGGTCGACCACCAGTGCGGCCCGCCGCACGCGGTCGACCCGCAGCACGCCCATGTGTACCACCCGCGTCGACTCGATCGGGAGCTCCGGCCGCACCAGCATGGCGATCCCAAAGGTCCCCGGCTCGGCCTCCTGCCAGCGCGGCAACGCCCGCACGCCTTCGGGTTGCGGGCGCCCGCCGTCCAGGTAGAGCGCCTTGTTGCCGTCGGCCCACAGCAGCCGGGCCCGCCAGGTGTCGGGGGCGCCGGGCTGGGGCCGGATGCGGCGCCCCTCGCTCAGCGTGTGGGCGACGATCTGGTAGCCGAGCGCGCGGGCGGCCTCCGCGGCCTGGCCCCCGGCGGCGTCGCCTTCCGTGGTCCAGGCCTCCTCGAGCACGATCACGTCGGCGTCCAGAGCGGTGATGGCGCGGACGTAGTCGTAGGGCCTGCCCCACCCGTCCATCCCGCAGTGCATGTTGTAGTTGGCGATGCTGAGCACGGTCCGCCCAGACGATAGGCGCCGCTGGTCGCCGCAGGTACGATCGTCGCGGTGGCAACGGGGGACGCGTATCTGGCCCGGCGCCTGCAACCGTTCACGACCACGATCTTCGCCACGATGTCGGAGTTGGCCGCCGCCACCGATTCGGTCAACCTCGGCCAGGGGTTCCCCGACACCGACGGCCCCGACGAGCTGCGCGAGATCGCGGTGGCGGCCATCCGGGAGGGGCGCAACCAGTACCCCCCGAGCGCGGGGATCCCCGAGCTGCGCCGTGCCGTGGCCGAGCACCAGCGCGCCTGGTACGACCTCGACCTCGACCCCGAGACCGAAGTGCTCGTGACCGTCGGTGCCACTGAGGCCATCGCCGCCACGCTGCTGTCGCTGTGCGAGCCCGGCGACGAGGTCGTCATGTTCGAGCCTTCCTACGACTCCTACGCCGCCTGCGCGTCCATGGCCGGCGCGGTGCCCCGGCTCGTCCGCCTCCACCCCCCGGATTGGTCCTTCGACCCCGACGAGCTCGCCGCGGCCGCCGCGGGTCCGCGCGTGAAGCTCGTGCTGCTCAACTCGCCGCACAACCCGACCGGCAAGGTGTTCTCGCCCGACGAGCTGGCCCAGGTCGCCGCGCTCTGCACCGCCCACGACCTCCTGGCGGTGACCGACGAGGTCTACGAGCACCTCGTCTTCGACGGGTCGCACGTCCCGCTGGCCACGCTGCCGGGCATGCGCGACCGCACGCTGACCATCTCCTCGGGCGGCAAGACCTTCTCCTTCACCGGCTGGAAGGTGGGGTGGGTGAGCGCCGCCGCGCCCTTGGTGGCCGCGGTGCGGGCGGCCAAGCAATTCCTGACCTACACGAGCCCGGCCCCGTTCCAGCTCGCCATCGCCCACGGCCTGGGGTTCCCACCGGCCGCCATGAGCACCTTCGCCGCCGAGCTCGCGGCCAAGCGCGACCTGCTCTGCGACGGCCTGGAGGCGCTGGGCCACGAGGTCTACCGGCCGTCCGCCACCTATTTCGCCACCACCGACATCGCTGGGGTGGCGCCGGGTGAGAGCGCCCACGAGTTCTGCCTCGCCCTGCCGGAACGCTGTGGGGTCGTCGCCATCCCGAGCTCGGTCTTCTACGACTCGGCCGACCCCGGTGCCGGCCGGACGCTGGTGCGCTGGGCCTTCTGCAAGCGCGACCGCGTGCTGCGCGACGCGCTGGCCCGCTTAGCATCGTGAGGACCATGAGCATCCCGATCACCTGGGTCGACGCCTTCAGCGACGTCGCCTTCGGCGGGAACCCCGCCGCCGTCTGCCTGCTGGAGGAGCCGCTCGACGACGAGCGCATGCAGTCCATCGCCTTCGAGTTGGGCATCGCCGAGACGGCCTACCTCGAGCCCGGCGACGACCCGACCACCTTCGACCTGCGCTGGTTCACGCCCGCCACCGAGGTCGACCTGTGCGGCCACGCCACGCTGGCCGCGGCCCACGCGCTGCGCGAGGGCGGCACGGTCGACGGCACGTCGCCGCTCATTTTCCGCACCCACAGCGGCCCGCTCCGGGCCGCCTTCGACGGTGACCGCATCGAGCTCGACTTCCCGGCCGACCCGGTGACGCCCGGCCCGTTGCCGGACCCGCTGAAGGAGCAGTGGCCCGACGTCGTCGTTGCCAGCGGGCACACCTCGTTCTTCAGCTTCGTCGTCCTCTCCTCGGCCGGGGCGGTGCGCGACTACGTGCCCGACCTGGCCGCCATCGCGGCGACCGGCACCAAGGCGCTGCTGCTGACGGCGGCGTCGGCGCAGCCGGGGTCGGGTGCCGACTACGTGCTCCGGGTCTTCGGGCCCAACGTGGGGATCGACGAGGACCCGGCCACCGGGTCGGCCCAGTGCGCCGCCGGGCCGTACTGGGCAGCCGAGCTGGGGCGCGACACCCTGGTCGCCCGTCAGCTCTCACCGCGCGGCGCCGTCCTCTACGTGCGCGCCCGGGGCGAGCGGGTGTCCATCGCCGGGCATGCCACCACGGTGCTGACCGGCCACCTGTGCGAGGGATTCGCATGATGGGGAGTCCGACAATGGGCGCCTCCACGGGGGACCTCCGAGCCCTGGTCGAGGGCCGCGAGCCCGCGTCGCCGCGTGAGGTGGAGGCCCGCGAGCGCTTCCTGTCCGAGCTGGGCCGCCTCGCGGCGCCCTGCGACGAGCACGCCGGCCCCGTCCACGTCACCGCGTCGGGCATCGTCGTCGGCCGGCGTGGCACGGTGCTGCACCGCCACAAGCGCCTCGGCATCTGGATGCAGCCCGGCGGCCACATCGACGCCGGCGAGACCCCGGACGTGGCGGCCCGCCGCGAGGCGACCGAGGAGCTCGGCCTCGCCGTCGCGCATCCGGCCGGCGGGCCCCTCCTCATCCACCTCGACGTCCACGAGGCGGCCCTCGGCCACACCCACCTCGACCTGCGTTACCTGCTGCTCGGCGCGGATGACGACCCGCACCCCCCGCCCGGGGAGAGCCCCGACGCGCGCTGGTGCAGCTGGGACGAGGCCATGGCCATGGCTGACGCCGGCCTGTCCGACGCGCTGCCCCTCGCCCGGGCCGCGTACGAGGGCATGTCGTGACCGACGCGCTCGCCCGCCTGCTCGCCGTGCAGGACCTCGACACCTCCATCACGCAGCTGCAGCACCGGCGCGACGCGCTGGTCGAGACGTCGGGGCTCGCCGCGGTGGAGGCGGAGCTGGTGGGGTTGGAGGCCGAGCGGTCAGAGGTCGCGGCGCGCCGGGCCGCGCTGGGGGCCACCCAGAAGGACCTCGAGGAGCAGATCGCCGGCATCAGCGGGCGCCGCGGCACCATGGAGCAGCGCATGTACGCCGCCACCAGCTCGTCGTCGCGCGACCTCCAGGCGATGAACGACGAGGTGCGTCGCCTGACCGAGCGCCGCGGCGAGCTCGAGGAGCTGGAACTGGTCGCCATGTTGGACCAGGACGGGGTCGACGCCGAGCTGGCGGCCCTGCGGGAGCGCATGGCGCCGCTGGAGGCGCGGGCCGCCGAGCTGCGCGGGCGGTTGTCCCGCGACGAGGTCGAGATCGACGCCGAGCTGGCGTCCGCCGTCGCGTCGCGGGCCGTCGAGGCCGCGCTGGTCCCGACCGCGCTGTCGGAACGTTACGAAATGCTGCGGGCGCGCCTCAAGGGCACCGGCGCGGCCCGCCTCATCAGGAACCACTGCGACGGATGCCACCTCGAGCTGTCCTCGGTCGAGGTCGAAAAGATCCGGTCCCTACCTCCGGGCGAGGTCGCCACCTGCGAGCAGTGCGGGCGCATCCTGGTCCCCGCCTGAGCCGCGTGTCGCCGCGATGTTGATCCTGGTACGCCACGGCGAGTCGGACGCCAACGCGCGAGGGCTCCTGCTCGGCCGGACCGACGCCGAGCTGACCCAGGCGGGACGGGAGCAGGCGGCGGCGGCGCGGTCGTTGCTGACGGGCCCGGTGGCCGAGGTACGCACGAGCCCGCTGAGCCGGGCCCGCGACACGGCCGAGCTGCTCGCACTCGGGCTCCCCGTCAAGGTCGACGAGCGCTGGGTCGAGGTCGACTACGGCGAGTTCGAGTGCCAGCCCCTCCACGGGATCCCGGCCGAGGTCTGGCAGCAGTGGCGGAGCGACCGCGACTTCCGGCCCGAGGGCGGAGAGACCCTGGCCGAGGTGGACACGCGGATCTCGGCCGCGTGCGAGGAGCTGTTCGCGGCGGACGGCACGGGCGCGCGCCGACCGGACGGCGACGTGGTCGTGGTGAGCCATGTGACGCCGATCAAGGCGGCGGTGGCCTGGGCCCTGGGGGCCACCGACCTGTACTGGCGTCTGCACCTCCGCACGGCCTCCGTGACCCGTATCGGGTGGAACCGCGACGCGCCGATCCTCCACGGCTTCAACGAGGTGGCGTTGGCGCCCCGGGGCACCGGGGCGCCACAATCGCCCGGTGCCTGAGCCCCCGCCGACGCTCGCCGCGCTCCGCCCGGCCCCGGGGTCCGGCGAGGACCCGGTCCACCGGCGGACCATCTCCATGGAGGTGTACCGGCGCGGCGGGTACTTCGCTGTGGTGGGGACGCTGCACGACCAGCGGCCCTGGGCGGGCGGCGCGTACGGGCCGCGCGACCTGCACTTCATGGAGCTGGGCCTGGTGGTCCGCCGCGCCGACATGACGATCGTCGACGCGGCGGCCGACATGACGACGTACCCGCATGCCGAGTGCACCGACATTCAGGCGAGCTTCCACGACCTGGTCGGCCTGTCGGTGGCGCGGGGCTACACCAACGCCGTCCAGGAGCGCTTCGGGCGCCAGCACGGCTGCAGCCATCTCGAGTTCCTGGCCCGGGCGATGGGGCCCGTCGTCGTGCAGGGCATCACCTCCTCCGCCGCCTGGGAGGTCGAGAAGGGGGACGGCGAGCACCCCATGCGCGAGGGTGGCTTCGCCTTCCTGACCAACACCTGCCACGTCTGGACCGAGGACGGACCAGGGGCACAGAAGATCGCCCTGGGCTGGCGACCGGGCCTGCTCGGCTACCCGGCGCCCTCGGCGGCGGAGGTCAGGCGGCGGATGGCAGAGGAGACGGAGGCCGCCAGGCCGAGCTGACGGCGCCGCTCAGGCCATCGGCGGAATCGCAGCCACGTCACAACGGCGTCACAACAGCGTCACAACAGGGACAGATCGCCTGGCCTCAACGAAAGGACTAGGTTCCCTGTGGCCCCGAACGGGCGTTTGGCTGTCTCGGGGCTCGACCGATCGGGAGGCACCCATGACTCGAAGGACCATCGGGGCGCGACGGCTGGCCGCACTCGGTGCTGCCCTGCTGACCGGGACCGTCCTCGCGTCGTGCTCGTCCTCGAGCTCACCCGCGGTGCTGCTCGTCGGCAGGTATCACGGGATGGCGGGCCAGTACACCTCCATCCAGGCCGCGGTCGACGCCGCCCAGCCCGGCGACTACGTCCTCATCGCCCCGGGCGACTACCACGAGACGGACGACGCCCACGTCACCTCGGCCAGCCTGTTGTCGACGGGCGACCACGGTGGTGTGGTGGTGCGCACATCGAACTTGACCATCCGGGGGATGAACCGTGACACCGTCGTCGTGGATGGGACCAAGTCCGACGCCCCCACCGCGTGCAGCTCCGATCCGCAGTACCAGAACTTCGGTCCCGTCGTCGGCGGCAAGGCCCAGGGTCGCAATGGGATCGTCGTCTGGAAGGCGGACCACGTGAGCATCGAGAACCTCACTGCGTGCAACTTCCTTGGCGGGGCCGGCGACTCGGGCAACGAGATCTGGTGGAACGGCGGCGACGGCTCGGGGAAGATCGGCCTGACCGGGTACACGGGGAGCTATCTCACCGGGACCACGTACTTCTTCAGCAACGAGACTTCCGCCGCAGAGTACGGGATCTTCTCGTCCAATTCGCAGGGCCCAGGCAGCTGGAATCAGATTTACGGCTCCAACATGAACGACTCGGGCATGTACGTGGGCGCCTGCCACCAGGTGTGCGATGTC